>Ga0116141_10000415_pt1 | contig 33176 bp, 35 predicted proteins | sample AD_UKC097_MetaG_FD_89744 | JGI IMG/M metagenome (GOLD analysis project Ga0116141, IMG submission 89744) | Active sludge microbial communities of municipal wastewater-treating anaerobic digesters from USA - AD_UKC097_MetaG | ecosystem: Engineered > Bioreactor > Anaerobic > Digestate | place: USA...
AAAAAACAATGCGATTTTTTATGACGAAAAAATACCAAAAACAAGGGCATTTTCGGTTAGAATTTCCCCGTTTTTTTGGCCAAACCTGGTGACACTTTACACTGTTTTCCAACAGAATTTTTTCCTTGTTCCTGCAATATCATATCTGATGGATCCTATTTCAAAGTTCACCATTTAAAGTGCCTCATTTGAGAGATTCATGATTTTACTATCCTTGATTTTACTTGACACAGGTTAACTCAAATGAGATAAAGCTTATGTAAAATTGATGTTCCTGGATGAAAAGATGAAAAAGTCGGTATCGTAAGCCTCGGAATAAGTTCGGGGCATTATTATTTTGAAGCATAACCGGTCTCTAAAACTTCTTATCGATCCTATCATTTTGCTCCTCCAAAGGGGTGTTTGAATACACCACTTACCCGCCACCGGCGGGATTGGAGAAAATACAGGTCCCCAGTTTCAGAACACTGCCCTTTGAATAGTTGCCGATTGAAACACAAGATTGTTTCTATACGGTTAAATATATTCCCGAGAAGGCGCAAACCAACATCCGCCAAGGCGGAAGCCACTTTCTGAGATAAAACCACACGAGGCCTGAACCGGAGCTATATCCTGTAACCTCTGAAAGAAAGTTTAATCAAACAGTACACTTGAGATCGATTAAACATAAGAAAGGAATTCATGGAATTCAAAGCATTTGATTTAAACCCCAGCATCGAGGCTGGAATAGTTGCCGCAGGGTTTGTCGCACCGACCCCTATCCAGATCGAGGCTATCCCGTTGGTCATGACTGGATGAGATATTATCGGCCTGGCCCAGACCGGTACCGGCAAGACGGCGGCATTTGTACTGCCGATTTTACACCGGTTAATGCAAGGCAAGCGCGGCCATGCCCGTTCCCTGATCATCGCTCCTACTCGCGAATTGGCTGAACAGATTCACCATGCCATCAACAGTCTGGGGAAAGAAACCGGCATAAAAAGCATTACTGTCTATGGAGGAGTGAATATCAACACTCAATTTCAAAAACTGAAAGTGGGCGCAGAGATTATTGTCGCCTGCCCCGGTCGGCTTCTCGACCACATGAACCGAGGAACGATTGGCCTTGCCCGGGTAGAAGTGCTGGTCATTGACGAAGCCGATCAGATGTTTGATATGGGATTTCTTCCGGACATTCGACGAATACTGAAACATCTTCCGGCGCAGCGGCAAACGCTTTTGTTTTCAGCCACCATGCCCAATGAAATTCACCGCCTGGCCAAAGACATTCTCAGGGACCCGATTACAATAAAGGCAGGTGAAACCGCGCCGGCGGACACTGTCAGCCACGCCCATTATCCGGTGGCGCAACATCTAAAAACGGCGTTTCTAATGAAACTTCTGGAAGATATCAACTCTCCATCCGTTCTCGTGTTCACGCGCACCAAGCACCGTGCCAAGCGACTTGGTGAACAACTGACCAGGGCCGGTTTTCGTTCCGCTTCGTTGCAGGGAAATCTTTCCCAATGCCGTCGTCAGGCCGCTCTTGACGGATTCCGCAGCGGAAAATTTCAGGTGCTGGTAGCCACCGACATCGCTGCACGCGGCATTGATGTCTGCCGGATTTCTCACGTGATCAATTATGATATGCCGGATACCCCGGAGGCATACATTCATCGTATCGGCCGGACGGGCCGGGCCGATCAAAGCGGAGATGCATTCACGCTGATCACAAGTGACGACAAGCAAATGGTCAATATCATCGATCGTGTCATCGGCTCAAAAGTTGAGCGACGCACCTTGGCGGATTTCGACTACAATGCCCCGGCCCCCAAAAAACATATGCGAGATGCTCTCATTTCCATGCGACATGGAGACCCGAAAACATATGGCTTAAAAAGAACGAAGCCCAGCGTTCAGAAAAAACATATTTAAGAGACAGAATTCAACGCCCGATAAAGGAAGTATTCTGAAAAGCATTAAAATTCATTCGCTTAGAATTACAGAGCTTTAAATCAACCCGCCCATCATCCAATGCGGAATGGGAGGCAGGGGGCCTAAAGCCAATCTGGCCGTCGCAGTTGCCGTTCAGCCGACACTTCCCCCTGACGGGCGTGTAGAGGGACTTGGACCTTCAAGTAAACGCGCCCTGCCGGGCGCACAAAAACAAAGGGTTACAACTCATCAGGTTGTAGCCCTTTTCAGTTTTTCCGACCGGTTTCTAACCAAACATGAAAAATTCATGTGGAGAGTACAAGGCAGATTTTCTCACAAAGCTTTCAGATATTCAATCAATTGGGTCATTTGTTCCCTCGTCAGGCGGTCGGCAAAAGAAGGCATATCCTTAAAGGGTGTCTCCAACTGCATTCTTACATTTTCTTCGGTCACTTTCCATCCGCTCATCGGGAGCTTTTCTTGCTTGAATAGCCCTTCTAGACCGGGGCCTACCTTTGTTTCCATGCTATCCACAAAGTGACATTGCGAACATCCTTTGCTTACGAACAGGACGGAACCTTCCTCGGCAAAGGAGTCGGCCGGATGGATTACAAAGGCTCGTATCAATGCAAAAATCACAGCGACAGAAACAAGCGTAATCGTTACCGTAATCGTTGTATGTTTCAGCTTGGTTTTTCTCATGGTTGCATGCTCCTTCTCTATTCCAGAAAAGAAAAGATCTCCATTCGAATCCGTTCATCCGGGACATGCATATTTCTCAAATCCGCGATGATCGCTCTTCGCATGGGTGCGGGCCCGCAAACATAAAATACTTTTCCGCCCGGGTCTGCTCCGCAAAATCTCTCGATCTTTTCGCGATCCACATAACCGGTTTCTCCTTTCCAATCTTCATCCGGTCTGCTCAGTACATGGATGACTTTCAACCGAGGGTGTCCACCCTTTTCCATTTCGGCAAGCTCATCGCGGAACACGATCTGGGCCTCTTTTTTGTTCGCAAAAATGAGAAGCACGGAATGGGTATCCATTGTTTTCCGCATGTGTCGCAGCATGCTCATAAAGGGGGTAATCCCGATTCCCCCTGCAATAAATACCAGATCTTTTTCTTCCGGATGAAGCACATGGGAAAATCGACCGAATGCCCCATGAACAGCCGCCCTATCGCCCTTCTTGGTCTTTCCGATCGTTGAAGTGAAATCACCCAGGGCCTTGATTGTTGAGCTGACGTAATCCTCTTCCGTTGGGGAGGAAGAAATGGTCCAGTGATGCTCCTCCACGGGGAGATTCATCTGGCGGTAAAAGGTAACGAAATGAAACTGGCCCGGAAGATAATCATAAATATCGGCACCCTCAGGCGGGGTCATTTTGATTGTCCATACGTTTTCTGTTTCAGGTTGGACATCGACAACCCGGTATGAACAACGCTTGAGGCGCCATGGTCGGATCATCACATGATAAAGAAACATAAAAATCGCCAGGATCAGTGCGAAGATCCATAGCGTTTTCATACTTGCCAACTCCAGGTCATCCCCCATGATCCAACTATGGGTAAAAGCCATCACGATGATTAGAGGGCCTAGGATATCGTGACCGAGGCGCCATTTTTCATATTTTAGCTTGAAGGATGTCTGGAAGCTGCTCACGAAGATATTGAGGAGCAAAACCAGCAATGCTACCTTTCCCAGCCAGATATACCAGGGCATCTTCAGTCCCGCGATGAGTTGCCATCCCCGACCTCCCGCAGCCAGAAGTAAGGGATGAAACAATAGAAGGCACCCGGCAAGTACTGCCATATTCTTGTGGTAGCGGATTACGATATCGAATCCGAATGCCCGTTCAATCCATTTTATCCTGGCCGCCAAAATGAACTGGGCAATCAGGATCATAAAGCCCATGAGTCCGAAATTTTTTCCGAGTTCGGGGATAAATCTTTCAGAACCTGATCCAAGAAATGTTGCCAAAATAACCGGTAAAACGACAAAACCCGTATACAAGATGATGCAAAGAATCCCTCCTGTCATAAGAAACCCTATCCTTTTCAAAACCTGACAAATTGCGGTGGAATTTTACATAAAGAGAATATATTGCATATTCAGCTGGTTATAAATGAGACGTTTGAAATGGTTTTGTGTATGAAGCCGTTCCGGGGAACCAATCGCCCAACGCACACGATCCATAAATGAGATTTTTCTCCAGATTAGTTGAAGAAGAACCTCAAGTATTTATATAAATTGTTAAATAAAACGAATATAAGGTATATCCTGTATTTTTGGGAAAAATTTCGTTTATTTTATGTGGCCGTATTAAAATGATTTGATGTGAAATACCCGGAAAAATATGAATGGCAGATTCAAGCAAAAGAAGTGTAAGACAAATCGTATTCAGCACGGTTCAGGGCGACATAAGCGACAAACGTGTCAGAAAGAGAGGAGTTGATTCCGGCAGAACCCGATGACTTATAATTTCTCCCGTTTTTCTCCGTAAAATAATACGGCAAAGCCATTGGTCAGCCTCTCAAAGTCGGCATTTGTAAAGCCGTTGGCTGTCAGCAAGGCCCGGATCTGCTCCGGGGTGGGAAATACCCGGATGGATTCGGCCAGATAATAAAAAGGCTCGGCCGTTCCGGTAATCAGCTTCCCGGCAACAGGCATAATTTTGAAGGAATAGAGGCGGTACAGATCCCGAACCCAAGCTGTTTTTGGAATTGAAAATTCCATGGCCATGAATTTTCCGCCATTTTTCAAAACCCTGTAAATTTCCCGCACTCCCTGCTCCAAAAAGACGAAATTACGGATGCCATAGCCCACAATGATCGCGTCAAAGGCCTCATTATCAAAGCCCATTCGCTCGGCATCACCCTGGACCCAGTGAATGCGTTTCTCAACACGTGCCCTGGCAGCCTTTTCCTGACCGGCAACCATCATCAACCGACTGATGTCGCAAACAACAACCTTCCCCCTCGGTCCCACCACCCTGGAAGCCAGAACCCCGAAATCCGCCGTCCCCGCACACAAGTCCAGCACTACCTGGCCTGGTTTCAGCTTCAATCGTTGCATTACGCGCCGGCGCCAGTAAAAATGCATCCCAAAGCTCAAAAGAGTGTCCGCCAGGTCGTAGTTCCGGGCAATGGAATCAAAATGGCCAAGGATCAGACGACGTTTTTCCGATGGGAGAATCTTTTTGTATCCATAGGAGACTTCTTCACGCACGTTGTGTTCTCTTCCGGGTACAGGAGCCGCCCCCAGTCCACATCCATCGCGTATCGCATGCAGAGCTCGAAGATGTCATAGTCAAAATCGGGGCAGACTATGTTTTGCTTGGCTAAAAAAGCCGCGGTTCTGGAATTTTCAAAGACACGGGAATCCCGCATGTAGGAACCGTAGGCATGGATTTGATTTTCGAAAAGCAATTCAAGGCCGTTTCTTGGGCGGTTTATGAATTCACTCCGGTCGGCGGTACGGATCCCGGCAAGTTGGAAAAAGCGTTCCGTGTAATCCACGAGCTGTTGAATGGTCGTGTTCCGTGGGTTGACGATATGGAAAACCCCCCCTTCTGGAATCTCTTTCCGAATGGCCATGAATGCCCTGACGAAATAATCCACCGGAATCAGGTTTACGCCGCTCGCATCCAGGCTCTCGATGCGCACCGGCAGATGCAGTTTACCGTTCCGGTTCAGGCCCACGCCCATTTCTTTGGCCTTTTTTCCGTTATTCTCCAGGATGTCCTTGGTGTATAGTCTCTGAAAATAGTGCAATGTCCGGATCGGATAATAAAGGGCATTGAAAAGCAACGTTTTACCGCTGGTCGAGTCCCCGTAGACGATTGAGGGCCGGTGGACATAAAGTGTGATTCCGTTTTGGGCGCATCGTTTCGCCGCAATTTGCTCCGCATGGAATTTGGTCTCCTCGTAGACATTGTGAAACGCTTCGACCCATCCAAAATTCTCGGGGCACAAACCGCCGGCCTTTCCGGCAACATAAGCCGTACTGATCAAGTGGAATGCGCGGCACCGGCTTTCCTGAACAAAATTTAAGAGATTTTGCAGTCCCTTAACATTCGTCCGTTCCACCTGCTCCCGCTTGCGAGCGGATAAAGAGGTGTCGGAGGCACAGTGGATAATTTCATCCACGCGTTCGGTCACGGATTCTGCATCTCGGACATTTATGCCCGGCAAGGGTTGCTCCAGATCTCCTTCCAGGACTTCTAACCTTGAACGGTGCCCTTCCTCGACATCAAACCAGTCCAGCAGTCGCCTGACGCGTTCGAATGCATTGCAGTCTTTCCGTCCACGGGCCAGAAGAAGGACACGGTTCCCATCTTCCAAAAGACGCACGGCAATATGACTGCCTAAAAATCCAGTGCCTCCCGTGACCAGGAAAGTCTTTTGATAATGTTCTTGGTGCATAATGCAGACCGACCGAACCCGGCTTTCCTTTTTTCAAGAATACAAAAAAGCTTCCTTTCGCGCGCATCCCTGGGAGAAGATATGTTTCATCCACTGCACTCCTTTTGTTCCGGCGCTCAACTGGTCCAGGTAAGGTTCGAACTCGACCGCGGCCTTACGGATTTTTTCTTTTTCCAGGGGGTCCTGATGGTCAATGTAATAATCATACTCCAGGATGCCGCGTTTGCCCAAATCCAAAGGAGTCAAAAAGCCGTAGTCATGATCGATGCCGTAGTTGTCCGCAATATGCCCGAGCTCTGCGCAGATCTGCTCGATCACCTCCACGGGGTCCATCGGGACGTAGATCAAGAAGGCGAACATGTGCTTATGTCGGGACATGCGGGCACTGAGGATCCGGAACATATTCAACCAGACCATATCCGTCATTTCCGGTCTGGCATACAGTTCGGCGTAAAAATCTTGCAGGTCGTCATCCACTTCCCGCGACACATTTTCAGGAGACGGCTGCAGCACCCCGTCCAGCACCGGCCGCATTTCCCTGCGCAACAGAATCAGGTACGGGGGTTGATCGCCATCCATGCCGGATACCAGATTTATCCACTCATCGTCGGCAAGCCGTGGCAGACCAAGCATGAACATCCGAAACAATTCCGAGTCGATCACGGTTTCATGAATGGACATCACCGCTTCTCGCGCAAAGCGATCCCCGACTATGAATACCGCGTAACGCACACCTAGAACATCAGCAAGGCTGAACCGCACATCCTTTGCAAGATCGGCCGTAGGCGACATAAAAGACGACAAATAGTGACCGCCAAGAACGCCGATGGCCAATCCGATCCGTCTCATGCTCATTTCCCGGGCAAAAGCCGAGGCCTCTGCAAAATTCGAAAAGGGAACAAGCAGCCCCTCCTCATCCCTCGTGGTCGGATGGAGGCGCACGTGGGCCCGGGTGCAGATGCCCGGTGATGGTGTCAATTTGTGCTCAAAGCAGAAGGCATTGGGGGCTGTCGGCTCATTCAGATGAAAAACCTCTCCGTTGGAATCCACAAATTCCATGTCCACAAAGGTGTCCGCGTTCACACCGTAAACATTGGCCCAGGTTGAAAACAGCCCGGTGCAGACGATGTTCCCGCATACCGTAGCCGCCGGTTCAGCGGTATTTACCCGAAATCCGTGTTTCACCACCTCCTGCTGCAATTCGAACGATGTCACTCCCGGCTCGACCCGGGCGGTCCAGTTCTCGGGGTCGATTTCGATTCTCCTCATCCTGTGCATGTCCATCACCAGTCCGTCGCTGAACACAAACCCGAATACGCTCGCGCCGTTACCCCGTACCACATACGGGAGATCACGAGCATTGGCGAAGCGGACAATAGCCGCGACTTCCTCCCTGGTTCGGGGCAGAACCACGTAGCGAGGCATCCGCATCCCGGCCAAGGGGAACGGATCGTTTGCATAAGCCACCAGAACGGCCGGGTCATTCTCGGCCCACTTTTGCCCCACAATCCCGCGAAGAACCTCCAAGTCCGGGTCGGATTCAACCTTCAGGACCTCGTTTCCCTGATCTTTCCAATCACGCACATGTTGTTTCAGGGCTTTCATCACATGCATCGGACGCATTCCGGTCACAAAATGGCACTGTTTGTCGCAAATGCCGCACAAATTGCAGGAATCGACAATCTTCTCAAGCACATGGGTTATCGGAATCAGACCCCCGGCCAGGGCATCGTAAATGTCCATTCGCCCTTGGGGAAAATAACTCACATAATGATTTTCCATTCCGGATGCACAGAGTCCCGTACCCAGATAATCTATTTTGCACATGGCATAGTGCCGGCATTGCGCGGCAATTTGTCTTATCTCCTTTAAAAACATGCTTTTCTCCGTATAGAATATCGACTTGGTTCCGGACGATAGTCAAAAATGGATTAACAAAACTTCCCGGTCGCAGGGTCCGACGATCCGGTTTCAAACCTTCCCAAAGGCTGTTTCCGCCAAGATCTCCCGGAATGTCGGTATGGAAATCGGCAACTCATCCATGGTCTTGGGCCGTTTACCCCAGGGTCAAGCATGAGACTGGAAAAAAGTATTCGCTTTTCGAAAAGTTTCAGAAAACTTATTGAAGTCTTGCTGCTTCAGATTCCGGCTTTATCAACCGGCTTTATTAACAAAAAGACAGCGATGGAATTTTTTTGGTCGCGGAAAGGATAAAATCTATTTGAACGAACAACTAATCATAAGCCTTGTTGAGTCGGAAACAGAGTGCAAAGCAATTTCGTGGGTTTAACCGATCGCGGGTCTCCTGGATTATATTTCGGAACCTCGCTTCCCAATATTGGCCGGTCAGGGACTCTAAAGTCAAGAAATTTCCATCCGTTTGTCCGGTCTTCCCGCAGTTTCCGGATCGTTGAAAAGATCCCTTTGATATAAAGTCCAATCATGTTTATCAGCTTTTCTTACTGAAACGTTATTCCCGTTTTCTCATGACCTGGGGGGTCGGTGGAGGCATGAACCATTCACAAAATTAAATTGAATCACTACATTCGTCATTTTAAAACTCCGAACATTTTTCTGTCCTTACACGTAAATATTTTCGGCTCTTTTCCTAATCGCTTGCCTAACCGTAAAAGATGTTCATGATCGTATTTCCTGTGAACATCATCAATGATGATAGGGACCTTCGTATTAAACAGTCCGATGTTTCGATAAAATCCGTGTCTGGACCGGCTGAGGTTTTTATTGTGAGCCGGCGGGCCGTCAACCAGTATCAAATCATAATCCCCTGGTAAATGATTCCGAAGAATTTCAACATCATACCATCCATCCACTAAAGGGGCATGTATGTAACGGCTTTGATATTTATTCAGCCATCGCCTGTCGTGTTCGATACTGTACATTTTGTAAAACTTCGATAGTTCTCCGGTGCCTTCGCCCGACCCCAACTCTAAAATCGTGGCTCCGTCCGGAAGCAACTCCCGAATATAACCAAACAGTTCCGGGCTTATACTCTCGTTACTGGTTATTCGAAACAACGCTTTCAATCTTTCCGCAGAATGATGTTTTTAAATCGGAAATATAACCATCCCGTTTCTTTAATTCATTCGGGGGGGCGGGAAGTTTTCACTGTCGGACCTTGAATCGAACGGAATGAGCGATTCTCAGATTGCCGGGCACGATTTGCCTGAATTGATCCAGGGAAAACCCCATTATTTTAAATCCATTCAATTTCAGCTTTTGTGAATTCGTTCTTCTGATCTCCCGTGTTGATTACATCCGAACGTTCGAGAAGAATGATTTCACATCCATCTTCCGAGAAAGGTTTGTGTTCCATACCCTTTTGAACCACGGACATTTCACCTTCATTCAGTTCAACGGCTCTGCCTTTGAAATCAATTCTCATTTTTCCTTTATGAACGATGAAAATTTCATCACATTCCGGATGGGTATGCCAGGTAAAGTGCCCCTTTATTTTTGCTACCTTCACCAAATAATCGTCGAACCGGGCAATACATTTGGGCGACCAATACTCGTTAAAGAGAGAAAACTTTTCCTTAAAATTTATACCATTCAATTGCATAATTCTTCCTTCCTTTTTTCTGACAAAAACGGACTCTTCTGTATCTTCCTTTTGCTTAAATTTCCATGGAAGCATCATCTGGTTTTTCTCTCTTCCATCCCGATTACCGCCGCTTTGGAGGCTTCGGAATGATAAAGGGGACTTCGCGCCGATACGCCAAGTAGGCACAGCCAAACCTCTCGGAGAGTTCTTTTTCCTCGATCCCCTTCAGATAAAGCACCAAGAGCAAGGCAAAGCAGAGGACAATGGCGATTCCCGCAATGGTTCCCGCGACAAGCCCGATGCCCAGGCAGGCAAGGATTGTTCCGAAAGTCATTGGATTGCGGCAGTAACGAAAGGGACCCTTCGTAAGTAGTTCATGGGTGGGCATCATCGGCAGCGGCGTGCCTCGGCCTCGCGTCAGTTGGATAAAGATTGACCAAAGAGCGAAGAACAATCCGACAACGACCAGGAGTCCACCGATGACATCGTTCACCGCCCCGAATCGATAGGAAGGTAAGCCCAGCAGGCGGTCCAGAAAAGGGCCGGCCCCCGCCACAACAAGCGGAAACAGTATTAGGAGGATGACTCCGGCAAAGAGTGTGGCTGCAATCCTTTTACCGATGGCGTGTTCTTTTTCAGCCCACTTGGAGTAACGATACAGCATGGTTCCCAAATCTTTCTTACAATCGGCGTATCGCATCCTTCATACAGTCGCGGCGTGCCGCCCAACGCATTTCTCAAGGGCAATGGAACCGGGTCGATCGAAAAAATATCGCGCTTTCAATCGGACAGATAATATTCGATGGTCGAAACGACCCTTATCTTCTTAATATGCGGGTTGTTTTTATCTCTATCGTTTATTGAGAACTGGCCCTGGCTTGCCTTTTTGATTTTTCCCAGTCTGCTGTCCGAATCCTTTGCAAATTTTCTGGCCACTTCTCTGGCTTTTGTAGTTGCCTCTTCAATCATGCCCGGTTTAATTTCATTCAGCCGGGTAAAAAGATACTCCGTGGAATTTTGATAACCGCCTTCCGTAAGCACGATCCCTTTTTTTCCGAGCTCCGCCAATTTGTTCATTGTCGATCGTACGTGTTGAATTTTCTTGGAATATACCGTTATGGTCTGTATCGCATGATATCGAAACTCAATTTTTGATTTTTCATAACCCTGGGCCAGCTTATCCCCAATCCCTGGTGGAGATGCATTCATTTCGTCTTCTTCAAAACCATTGGCTTTAAGAAAATGAATGATTTCATTTGCATCCTTTTCAATGGATTCATACAACTGGGTCAAATCATTGTTTGCGACGGAAAACTGAATCGGCCATATCGCAATATCCGCGGGGTATTCCCTTTCAGATAGCCCTTTAACGGTGACGGTACGTTCATATTCCTTGAACTTGATTGCGCTGGAGCCTAGAAAAAAACCTAATACCGCTAATCCCGAGAAGATAAAAACACCTAAAACCAGTGAGCTTTTGAAATTTCCATTTTGCATGAAACCCTCCTGCTGATCACGCGAATGTCAATTGTCTGGATCATTTTCATTTCGTTTTCTCTTTTGTTGACACACGCCCGTCAAGCTCCCCCCGCGGCAATTGAGTGGAGCAAAATTGCCGTCGATTGAAGCGCCTTTTCAGCCATTTGCTGAAAAAGCTTTGTGAAATACGACCGTGCCTTTTGGTATTTCTTTATGATATGACTTTATTGCGTTATCTGATCCATTATCTCCTTATTCGAAGGGATATCCATCATCGAATTTCCGTAATGCACATACCGAAGCATGCCGGACTTATCAATAAGCATCTGCGCGGGAAGTCGACCCAACTTGAACGGCTTGACCTCTTGTCCATACAACCTTTGAATGATGTGTTCCGGATCCGGTATCCCGATAAACGGCAGATCTTCCTTCAGCCAGTATTTCTGAAAAAGTTCGGCTTTCTCCGATCCGACAACGATTATTTCTGTATTCGATTTTACGAAGTGTTGATAATCCCGGCGCAACTGCGCCAGATGCTTGCGGCTGAATGGTCAGGAAAATCCGCGATTGAGAACCAGCAGCACATTCCTTCGGCCGGCAAAATCCGAAAGGGACACTTTGTTTCCATTAAAATCGAGAGAAGTAAATTCGGGCGCATGTGTGTTTCGCTCGACTCTTTCCATGATTATTCCCCCGCTTTAAGTCTTTTTGAAAGGCTACCATAACAGGTTTTTCAGCAGCCGGGCTGTGGAAGCCATGCCCCTCTGTGTTCAGGAAATGCATGTAAATCATGACCGTACTGACATATTTATGGCCCAAAAGTTCCGGTAAAACAAATCAAAAATTTTCAAAGTCTTCCACGATTTTCCCCAAGAAAGGAAAACTATTTGATTTTATGTTAAAAATTATCATAAGGCGAAATCCTTTCCAGGGTTCAACCGTATTTTAAGATTTTAGCGGGATCGTGGTGATGATCGTGTTTTTGAGGCATATGCTTCCACGGCTAATTTAAATGGAAGAATCCTGAAGCCAGCTACATAAAATTCGTTCGCAGTTACAGTTCAAAATTTGAAGCTATCGCTATTTGCCGGCTTTTGATGAAAAAAGGATCTTTCTGATAAAATTCACTACCGTCTCGATCCTTTCCGCGTAAGGATGGCGGATGAAAAGGCCAGGGGAGCCATCACGCAAGATGAAAATACCGGCGCGGTCCTTTTCCACACGAAAATCAGGATAAAACCGGCCGTCTTTGATGAGATCCGGAAGGCCTGCCCTTACGATATTCCGAGAATCAACTTAAAAACGGCCACCATGGCATTTTGCACCCTGTGTTTCGACCGAATCAAAGAGGGGCTGTTACCGGCTTGTGTGAAAGCCTGTCCAACCCATGCGATGAATTTTGGTGATAGAAATGCAATCATCGAGATGGCAAACAAGCGATTGTCAGAAGAAAAACGCCTCCATCCAAAGGCCATTTTGACAAATCCGGATTGTACCCGGGTGATCTTTCTCCTGGTGCATGATCCGAAGAAATATCACAAGTTCGCTGTAGCGGAAAAATGATATTGACCATCCGGATAAAATTAAAATTACCGGTTCAATCGGAAGGTTTGTCTGAAAAACCCGATCGATGCGGAATCCATATTAAAGTATCCCCCCTCCCCTGCCGATACATCAAACATAGCCTTTCGGGTTTCGACCCGGCACATAGCCCCTGGGATTTTTTTGGGGAACCCGGGGGCTTTTCTTTTCCGCGGGCCCTATAATTTTTCATCCGCCATTGCAACGATTCATCCAGGCCCTCGACCCTCTCAGTCCTCTGAATTCACAAAATCAAAACGTGCGGGTCGATCTACTTTGCCTGTAAGTTCTTTTCGTCGATCAATCCGCCCAACCGAGCCAGTTCCTGGCGTTCTTCCAGCACCTTCCCAGCCTTAGCTAGATAGCCATCGATCGTCGTGTGGCGATTCCGGTCTTGTTCTGTGAAAGCCAGCGCGACCAATAAACCGGTAGTAATCGGTTCTTCGAGATTAATCGCCTTCGATAGCTCCACCCTCAAATCGTGCAGCACAGAAGCATGACTGTGGTCAACCTTGTTGGTTTTCAGAGCATGTTCCCACCAAGATCGCGGGACGGACATGGATAAATGATCAAGAATGCACGTTGCTCTTTCCTCCAGGTTGTCCCCGCAGTCATACAGACTCAAACCAAGACTTTCGTACCAAAGGCTCATGCAAATATCTTTCAAAATCTCAGGGCTCTGAAAGCAGTCGTCCGGATTGGTTTGAATTTAGAAAAGCAGATGGTAACATTCAATTTTGGAATGCAACGATTCCATAAAATGTACTGCCCGGAATAAATCGATGAACCTTAATTTTACCAAAGCCGCTTTGTTTCAGAACGGATTCAATATCATCCAGTTCAGGAAGAGGCGCAAGTCCTTTTAACGAGCTGTTAACCATATTCAGATTCGCCGAATTGATGTCCTTTCCTTTGCTATGAAAACTCATTGCAACAGCCAGAACACCCGTTGGGGATAGTAGGTCTTGAAGACTATTCAGCAGGCTAAGACGTTCATCTCGGTCGAAATAATAAAGAAGATTGTATAATGTGATGACATCGAAAGTACCCATGAGCTCACCAGATATATGACGAATGTCTCCATGACGAATTTCAAATCGATTGGAGAGCCCCCATGAGGAGATGTTTTCTCTTGCCTGTCGGACTACCTTTTCATCTATGTCTATTCCGATACCCGTTGCATTACCATTGGAATCGTAAGCGGTTTTCAATAATATTCCAGATCCACACCCTACATCTAATACCCTCATAGGATTTTTACCGCGAACAATGCTTGAGATGAAATTCTTAATGATTGGCTCGGCAATTTTAGAAAACCTTGCCACCAAATCTCCTATTTTACCCAGATCGTCGCCAAGGTCACCGCCATGAATTCGATTGGCCACATTGCGGTAGGAATCACTGTAATAAGTGATATTCCCTTGGATCATGGCTGCAAGCATATCTCCGTTGTTCCCCATAATGGCCTTAGATCTTTTTCCTTTGATGCTAAATAAGCCATTATTCAACTCAAGCTCTTTGGAAGCTAAACCCACTTCCAAAAGGGCATCAAGGACTTCTGGACGTTTCACGTCGAGTTCTTTGATTAGCATATCCCTGCTACGCGGTGTGGAAAGAGCGTTAAGCAAGCCGGATTCATAGGCAGAAAAGATGAAATGCATTCTAATGAATGCCTGCCAGTCTTTCATGATGGGATATAATCCTGGAATTTTCATAATGCTGAGAAAAGAAAGTATATATCTTAAATTCATGTTGTTTCCTACACCTTGAGAAGTTCGGATAACGAGCTTGTCGAAAAACCCTTTTTATGCATATTCCGAACGATCGCGAACAGTGTTCCGATCCATCCCGAACAGTATTCTGTTTGATCGCGAACAGTATTCCGGAGCATCCCGAACAAAGAAATACAAATGTTTGATAGTGACGCTGGTAACCGATAAACCGTCGGCAAAGTTTTTATCCTATGATTACACGAGGAGGATCTATGCCGACAAAGAGGTTGACCATGCGCAAAATCAGAGAAATTTTACGGTTAAAATACGACTGGGAAAACTTTAGGAAAACTTTAGGGAAAACTTTAGGGGAAAACTTTAGGGACGCTCCACATATTTACAGTTTTTTGTCCAAAAGGGAAAACTTTAGGGAAAACTTTAGGGACGCTCCACATATTTACAGTTTTTTGTCCAAAAGCTCAAAACCATTCATATTGGCTATTCTTTCACCGCGGATCACCGACTGACTCACGCCGGATAATGAAAGATCCAATTTCCCGGATAGCTCGGTCATGCTCATGCCAAGTTCTCTGACGGCCCAGAAGCAAAGCAAACTTCGCGCGGCAACACGTCTGCGTGATTTCCCTCTTTTCCATATCTCAGATGCCTCAAGCCCCATCACGGAACATACCCGGTCTGCGATCATTACTAGATTATACCCTTTGGATATTAATCTGTGTTTCCGCTCTATTTGCTCTTTGGCCATTGATAGCACTTCATCCACAAAATCGCCATCCCCAAGAATCCGCTCATCTGATTTTTTGAACATCTTTGCCTTGCGCATCGATTTGACTGCCGCCCATCCCCCCATACTTCGTATCAGCCCGCCGCCGGTTAAATCTTTTCGACGACCCTTTGATACCCCCTTTTCAACAAACTCATGATACCGTCGTCTTGCATCTTGCACCCGCTCGTCAAACAACCTCAATACCCATTCGGTATCTTGCCAGTCTCTTTGGATTTTACCCATCAAAGCACTGTGACCGCCATACGGATAGTCTTTTAACCGATCAAGATCTTGAATAATGCTTGCTCGTAGCGGATTAAGATGAATATACCTGACCAGCTCCAGCAGATAGGGTTCTTCTTGGCACAAGATTGATTTATACCGGTTCTGAAAAAGGTGGCCGCTACGACGGTGTCGTTTATTGAAATATCCGGCGTGGCCGGTTAACAATCGCATCATAAAGGTAGCAATTGGTACCTGGCCGGTTCTTAACAACAAGTGGAAGTGGTTGGGTATGAGCGCCCATGCATAACAGATAGTATGGGTCTCATGAATGATACCCCCCATTCGATCCAAAAAGTTATTGCGATCCATATCATCGATAAAGAGCTTTCCTCGCTCAATGCCTCGAACGATGATATGATGGAGCGCCCTGGGAGCATCTATCCGGGATTTTCTCGGCATAGCCCCTATATATCATGCACGTTAAATGAAGTAAACTGTAAATATGTGGGGCGTCCCTAAAATCCCTAAAATCCCCCCCGTGCAGGTCACATAGCGCTCATACGCATCCTCGGAAATGTCGATCTCCAGTGCGCGTGAAGGTGTCGGCCAGTGGTCCGTTGCACCTTCGTGGAGGCAAACCGGCTTGAACAAATTCTCATGCGTCTTGCTCAGAAAGGCCCAAGAGCCAGCATGTTCTCCGCGATTTAAAAGATTGGCGCCAAAAAGCCTCAGGCGGATAAGGTCTCGAGATCCTATTTCATGCAACATCCTGTAACCACACGCGTATTGACACATAAATTCCGACCCGCTATACTCATCCGCGAAAGAAAAAGCTCCGTCTTTTCTAACACCAACTTCATTCAACGTTGAAAAAACAAGAAGCCGTATAAGGGAGAAATGCTTTGAAACTTTACCCTTCCGTACTCAGTTTCTTTGAGAATGGTGAGAGCGCCAAACGAAATCTCCGAGTGCTTTTCAAGTTACTTTTCATTCTGATCTTCCTGATGGCTGCCTACAGCGTTATCTTTCATTTCCTGATGATCCTTGAAGGAAATGACTATTCCTGGATCACCGGTATTTATTGGACCCTCACGGTAATGACCACCCTGGGTTTCGGCGATATCACCTTCCATACGGATTTGGGACGCACCTTTTCCATCGTGGTACTCCTCACCGGCGTTGTCTTCCTTCTCATTCTGCTTCCATTCACTTTCATCAAGTTTTTCTATGCCCCCTTGATCGAAGCCGAATCGAGAAAACGGGCGCCGAAGGAACTCCCGTCCGGAACCAAAAACCACGTGATCCTGACTGCCTTCGATGCCGTGACCGCGGCCCTCATTGGAAGATTGAAGAATCACCATTACCAATATGTTCTGATTGTTGACGATCTCCGACGCGCACTGGAACTATACGATGCCGGCATTCGTGTCGCGGTGGGAGACCTCGACGATCCCGAAACCTACCGCAAAATGCGGATTGACCAGGCATTACTGGTCGTTGCCACCAATCCGGACGAAATCAACACGAACATCGCCTTTACCGTTCGCGAGTTAAATGAACAGGTTCCGATCATCACCACCGCCGATTCTCCTTACTCCGTGGATATCCTGGAAATGGCCGGCAGCACACGGGTGCTCCAGCTTCACGACATGCTTGGGGGCTCCCTGGCGACATGGACCATTGGCGGGGACTGCCGGTCGACCATCATCAGCCGGTTTGATGAACTGATTCTCGCCGAATTTCCCGTCATGGGCACCCCGCTGGTCGGAAAGACGCTCGCGGAATGCGGTGCGAGGGAAAATTTCGGAGTAAGCGTGGTAGGCATCTGGGAACGGGGTCAATTCAGCATCCCGAATGCCGGGCACATAATCGGCAACAACAGCGTGCTGGTTCTGGCGGCATCCAGTGAAAACCTCGCGGCCTTCGACAAGATTTATTCCTTTTACCACGTCTGCAATCTGACCGATAGTCCGGTCCTCATCATAGGAGGCGGCCGCGTCGGCCAGACGATCGCGGATCGATTCAGGAAACGAAAGATGTCCTATCTTATCATCGAAAAAAATCCCCGCAGAGTTCAGGAGGGGGAAGACTTTGTTATCGGCGATGCCGCGGATATCCGCACCCTGCAGAAGGCATGGATTGAAAAAGCCCCCGCGGCTCTGCTCACTACTCACGATGATGCCACGAACATCTATTTGACAAAGTACCTGAGAAGCTTGAGGCCGGATATGCAGATTCTCAGCCGGGCCAACATGGAGCGCAATGTGTCCACCCTTCACCGCGCAGGCGCCGATTTCGTGATGTCTTATGCCTCTCTCGGCGCCACCGCAGTTTTCAATTTCCTCAGAAAGGAAGATACGCTGATGCTGGCCGAGGGGCTGAATGTTTTTCGCCTGAAAGCCCCGGATTCGCTTGTGGGCAAAAACCTCGCCCAATCGAGGATTCGGGAAATGACCGGATGCTCCGTCGTTGCCATCCGTGTGAACGATATCATGGCGATCAATCCCGATCCCCGGGCACCGATCCATGAGAAGATGGAATTGGTGTTGATCGGCAGCTACGAGGGAGAGAAAAAATTTCTCGAATGGGCCCGGGCATGATCCGAGGCACCGCATCCCCTGTTTCGTAGCCGGATTTTCTTTGACATGCAAATTTCCCCTGTTTTATACTTTAACCATCCAAGCACAGTTTCTCATCCATGCGATTCGACACCAATTCAATCGGTTATGGATGGGGCGTTGAGTGTCGATCCGCGCCGGGTAGGTATTGAGCCGATCCCGTGAGTGGACCGGAAGGGGTTCGTTGCAACGGTTTCGGGTCCTTGACCACTTCATGGCGGCGGCCCCGATCCGGATAGAAGTTTACCGCCGAACACAGGCATTTGTTCGGCCGGCTCATAAACTCCGACAGACGGGAAGCACCAGGGTGAATTCCTTCCCTCCCTGTCGATCATCAAGCGGGAGGATGCAATGGGTTTATTACCGATCGTCGAAAAAGGAAAACGGGTTTCCTGCAAGGTTGACTTGCCGCTGTTTTATATGAACGATTTCTCCAGGCTGGGGCTTGAGGTCAAGGGGTTGAACCGGGCGGCACAGACACTCAAAGCAGCCGGTTATAGGGTCCGGCAAGACGGAGAGGAACTTGCCCTGGAGATTGAAGGCCGGGACCGGTTGGCCGGAATCCTTGCCCTTCTGACGGAGAATCGGGTGGAATACGAGTTTTCCGACCTGGTGAGCTGCGTCTATCAGGGATGATAACCTCCGAAACCTGCCCGGAGGGCAGGCGATGATAACAGCCCCGCGAGGTCTTCAAACAGCCGCGCGTCCAATGCAAAGTGTCCGAAATTTCTAAATATTCGGAACGTCCGGAACCCCCTTGCCTCATATGATGTTTCCGACATGGAAGAAACAACGCAGCCGAATCGGCTGGAAAATATATTTTTGGTTTGTCACGGCTTTGTCGGCACTTAAATATATTTCTTTTTTTTCTTCGATCGGTCGTTTTGCCAATATCTTACCCGTCCGATTCCAATCGTCCCGTTAGCCGGTCTTTATTGTTATGCTTATCCGAAGGAAAAAATCGGGGACGTTTTTTGGGGAAACATGGCTTTTCCCGATTTTAATTATGGAAGTTGTGTATCACATGATCGTTGGAAGAAAAATTCCATCACAACATGAAATCATCCTTGCCATAATGCTTCGATCCGTATTGTTTTTAATTATCGTGCCGGAATACATTGCCTTGTATTTTTACGCTTTTAAATCTCGGGAGCTCCGGTAATCCGGGACTTTGTAAAATGAAACGCCGAAAAGAAAGGAGAGCCTATGAATAATAACAGGACATTGCGTTATTTCATAATCGCCGTCATCCTTTTCCTGGGAGTGGTGTGGTCGTTATCCACGGCATCGGACGAAGGGAAAATGACCGAATATCCCAATCATGAATTTCTGGTGTCTGCAAAATGGTTAAAGCAGCACATAACAGACAACAAACTCGTCATTCTTGATGTGCGTGCCGACAAATACTATGACGGAAGCCCGATCCCCGGCGCAATCCGCCTTCCCTGGACGGTTTTCAGGTATGACGACGTGGATGCGAATATCAGAGAAAAATTCGTCGGCCCCCAAAAAGCCCAGGAGATACTTGGAAATACGGGTATTGCCCGTTCAGATGATCTCGTTCTTTATGATTCGGTGGAACGAGACGGTGGCGCAACCGCATCTTTTGTATTCTGGGTACTGGATATCCTCGGACACTCCGGGAAAAAGATCCTTGACAGAGGAATTGATGCCTGGAAGCGCGCTGGATACGATCTTGCCGCTGAACCCAGAACGCTCAAACCTTTATTATACCAGGCCCCCTTCAGTGAGATTGAAAAATGGAGACTGGTTGATGGACCCTACGTCTATTCCAGACTGGGCGATCCCATGTATCAGATCATTGATGTTCGCTCCCATGCGGAGTATGTGGGCGAAAAGGGCTCAACCGGTCTAAGGGGAACCCCTTTTAAACTCGGACATATTCCGAAAGCCGTGAACATCAATTATACGACCGCCTGGGTGGACGAAAAAACAAAACAGATCAAAACCTATCGGGAATTACAGGAACTTTACCGAGGCCTGGACACCTCAAGAGGGGTTATTGTCTATTGCGATTCCGGGCGAAGAAGCTCGTTCTCCTATTTTGTACTCCGGTTAATGGGAATCAACCAGGTCATTACCTATGAACATTCCTGGCAGGAATGGGGGGACCCGGAAAAATTCTTTCCGGTTGAAACCACGGAACGGAAATTCAGCGGCGATGCTCTGCCCGGGACATCCGCCTTTATTGAATCGGCAAGCAAAACGGAAGAAAGTGGTGGAAAAAGCCCGATTCAAGGGAAACCTAAAGGCGGATATGTATCATGTGGAGGATAAAAATGACGGAACGAAATAAGAAAACACCCTATTGGAACTGGATATCCGCTGCACTGGCTCTCGCCGGAGTTATCGTATTTATATTCGCAACGTTCGGCCCTCCGGCTTCTTCCAGCGGATTCGTAAGCACTGTCAAGGGCTTCTTGCAGATCGTTGCCCCAGGCTACGCAGAATCAAAAGAGCATTACCGGATGATACCCGGACCCGGTTCATGGCTCATGGCATTTGTGCTGGGCATGGCCATCGGAGGTTTCCTCGCAGGGCGGACCTTTAAAATGCCGGTTCGCGATGTCCCGGAGGTCTGGGAAAAACGCTTTGGCCCGAGCAAGATCAGACGATATTCAGCGGCTTTCATCGGGGGGTTTCTGATTCTATTCGGGTCACGGCTCGCCGGAGGATGCACCCTTGGCCTTTTCATCTCCGGGTCAACACAACTGGTTATAAGCGGGCTGTACTTCGGGGCGGTGATATTCGGTGTGGCCATGCTCACCTCTCGAATTGTATATGGCAAAACCGGGAAGGAGGAAACATGATCACTGACATTTGGCTCGGACTTTTTTCGGGAATTGCCTTCGGTTTCATTATCCAGAGAATCGGCGCAACCAACCCCAATAAGATGGCCCGTGCACATCTCATGGAGGATCCGGAAATACCCCGCTTCATGGTCCTTACGGTAGCGTTCTCGGCACTGGGGCTTTTAGGCCTCCAGGCAACGGGTGAGCCTCGTACGGTAATTCTTCCGACAAGCATCCTGGCTACCGGCATCGCGGCAATTATATTCGGAATCGGATGGGGACTGACCGGTTACTGTCCGGGAACCTGCTGGGCAGCAGCCGGGGAAGGAAGAATGGATGCTGTTTTTACTCTTCTTGGCGGGCTTGTCGGTACGGCTGTCTTTGCTCAGCTTCATGAAGTGCTCATTCCCTTCTGTATCTTCCGTCCAGCATCGGTCCCGTAACGCTGACCGACTGGTTTGGGAACAGAACCTTGGGAGCCTGGATTCTCGCTATCGGTTTCGCGCTTTGTGCCTGGATGATCGGCAAGCTTTGGGGGCGCCATGGATTCTCCGCCTAAAAGCCTGGCTTTTGGTCTCACAGTATTTTTACTCTTATGGGTCGAAGGTTGTCTTCCTCGAACAGACAACGAGGTTGAACTCAAAATTCCGCGCGGATATGCAGCTATGCTGGAGATCAAGCTGAACGGCAAATTATACGGCTTCGGCCCCTTTGTGGGCTATTACTTCCGACCGGAGGATCCGGAAGATCTTTCCCGGCTTGCATTCGTTTGTTTTAATGAGAGAGGATTCTATACAAAAGATGTCCCGTTTAATGAACTCCTTTTTGAAGGAGAAGCCAGACTTGCCACGCTTCCGGAGAACGACGAAGTCCTGATTTCTTCAGATACGATGAGGATTTACCCGATTTTTTTCTCCGAAGCGCCGATTCAGTGGTTGGATGGCAGGCCCGAACCCCGGGATGAATTTGTTCATTTCCATTCCTGCTACGATTCGCAGGGGCCGGTCCTGACAGGATATTGGCTTCGACATGAGGGAAGAACGACGTTTACCTATGATATGGGGGGCCGGGTAGGACCGGAAAGCCTTCTCTACCATAAGGTAAATCCGAAAGTTGATAAGGCTTTCGCTCGCATCATAGAATTTGATCGAGGCCCCAAACGAAATTGATCCGGACCGTTCATTCAATCACCAATGGAATCGGAAGATTTGTAACCCGGATAAACAGAAGCCAAGGGAAAATAGGCTTTCGAAACCATTTCTAATAAATTTTCCGAATCCCTTAATTTTTACATGGTACGTGTCTTGCTCGATCTTTGTTCCGATTCGTAGATTTCTTGTTTAAAACCTGTCTTGATTGCTTTTTCAGCGCATGTGCACGCGCCCACCGTCCCTTCTTTCTCATTGATATCGACCTCAAGGATATGCCCACGGTAACGGCTTTGCCATGTACCGGCTTCCCGGTTCCTCGGGCAGATAGGGTTCCGCGGAACATCCCCTGTTGGTTCGATACCCGTATATCCCCTCTGCATGAAATGGATTTCTTACGGCGTTGTACCTCCCTGAATGTCGCTGCAATCGCGCTTCCGCGCTTTCTGGAAAAAATTCCATGACCTTGTCCGGTCTGATCGTGCGAGCACCCGGGAATGGAAAACCCGGCCCAACTGTAAGCCATGGGAGGTTCGGTGCATGTGGTAATGAATATTCTTTGGAATCGTATCCATGTCACTCCTGACGTTGCATCAACAGCGGAGCAAAAGGTGAATCAACTATTTACATTTCCGGCAAAAATCAAAAAAATTGCTTTTCTTTTTGATTTCCAACACCTGGAAAATTGAAGAACCCTGCAGCAAACCGCGGGGTTAGCGCTCGCTGTTGCAGTTCAAAGGAAAGGACCTGTTTGGTGCCATGTGGTTTATGCAATTGTGGGGCAATACTTTGTTGCAAAAAAAATCGCGGAAGGAATCGCGATAGCGGACGATATTATTTTTGATATCGTGGTTTTGAGGATTGTCGCTGACGAATTTGAAAAGTAAACACCGGATCTGTAAAAGTCGACATGCCTGAACGACGGCTGCTCCTTCCATATCCATGATCTCCGCCTGCGGGAAAATCATTCGCCTTTCCGAAGGATCTTTTATGGGTCGGTCCTGAGTGGCGAGCGTTACCGTTGGGTAACCAGGAATCGTATCCGGAGTATGTTCATGAGGAAGGCCGGTTTCGAGATCGGGCCGGTCCGGTTCGATAACCTTGCGGACGTGATAAATGGACCCGAGAGGAAAAGAAATATCCGCGGCACCGGCGGCTCCGAGATTGTAGATTCGGGAAGGATGGAATTTCATGCCCAGGTAGGTACAGCCCATGGCGGCATTGGCCTTGCCGATCCCTGAAATAAGGAGAACCGCCTTTTCGTTTCGATAAACAGGAAAGGGGTCGTCTTCCCATCGATCAAGCGAAAGTTCGTCGACAAAAGGATCTCCCTCCAGATGGGTGGCCATAATAATGCCGATTACAGAATTTTCCTGCATCTTGCCATCTCCTCGAGCATCTGAACCGCCTTTATCCCCGTTTCACCCAGGGAAACGGTGAAATCATTTACATAGAAACCGATGTGTTTTTTGATCACTTCATCATCCAGTTCCTGCGCATGCCGGATTACGAATGGCCGCGAGGCATTTCGATGGTTCATGGCGTATTGCACGGATGACTTCAAGATGGATTCGATTTCCGGCTTGTGCCGTAAAATGGAAGGAACCTTTCGAACCGCGATGCAGCCTAAGGGAATGGGCATGCTGGTCTTTTCTTCCCACCATTCACCCAGGTCGATGATTTTTATGCAATGATAGTGGGGATACGTAAATCTCCCCTCATGGATGATCAGCCCGGCGTCGTATCGTCCGGATTCAACCCCCGGCAGTATGTTGTCGAAACGAGTCGCTTCGATGTTTTGAATCCCCGGGCACCAGAGCCGGAGAAGGAGATATGCCGTTGTATACATGCCGGGTATCGCAATCTTCGCATTCGCCGGGTTTTTCAGCGCTTTTTTCGCAACGAGAAGGGGGCCGCATCCATAGCCGAGCGCTGATCCGGAGTCCAGGAGTTCATATCGGTCCCTGAGCAGAAGATAGGCATGGAAGGAGAGTTTCGTGACCGAAAATGTATCTTTAAATGCCGCCGCATTCAACGCTTCGACATCGTCAATATGGGGGGTAAATTCAAACGGCCCGGTATCCACACACTTGTGAAGGAGGGCATGGAAAATAAACGTGTCATTGGGACATGGAGAAAATGCGATATCGATTTCAGTCATCCTGAAAAACCCTTATATCATGATATTCCGAATCTCTTTGCACGGGAATTTTACCCGCGTTTTTGATGAGGTCGATGAAGACCGGCATGCTTGCTTTTGTTTCGATGCCGGTTGCCTTTACCACCAACTCTTCGGTAAGCACACCCCCCATGTCATTGGCTCCCATGGCCAATGCGATTTGCGCAAGCTTAAGGCCTTCCGTGAGCCATCCAGCCTGTATGTGTTTGATATTATCGAGAAATATGCGAGAAATGGCGACTATTTTCAAGTAGTCGATTCCCGTCGCGGCCGTTACCGTATCCATTCGTGTATGCGCGGGAGAAAATGACCATGGGATAAACGCCCGAAGGATTCCGGTGTCGTCCTGAATTTTCCGAATGACATCAAGATGGTAAATCCGTTCACGGAGTGTTTCGTCCATTCCGTAGGTCATTGTGGCGGTGGACCACATGCCGTGGCGGCTGAGTGCCTGCATCACCCGGCACCATTCATCCCGTGAAACCTTATTCGGACTGACCCGGTTCCGGATTCGGTCTACCAGAAGATCCGAAGCGCCGGGCATTGAGCGAAGCCCGCATTCTTTGAGCCTTCCCACCGCCTCATCAATCGTGAGCCCGCTCTTTTTGGCAGCATGAACCAGTTCCGCGGGAGAAAACGAGTGAAGATAAATGGACGGAAATTGCTCTCTGATGATTTTTACCATGTCAACATACGTATCGATGGTGTGATCCGGATGGAGCCCGCCCTGCAGCATCACCTGTGTTCCTCCGGCTGCCGCAAGCTCTTCAACCTTCCGGCATATGGCTTCCATCGACAGCTCATAAGGTTCCATGCGGCCGCTTTTTGCATGAAACGCGCAGAACGCGCACTTTGCCTCACATATGTTGGTGTAGTTTATAATTCGATCTTTAATAAATCCGACCTTATTTCCCGGTTTTGCCATTTCTCTCCGGTAATCCGCCGCCCGGCCGAGCTCGATGAGATCCCAGGAAAAGAGGCGGAGCGCATCCTCGATTCCGATTCGCCTGCCTTCATATATCTTTTTGGGGAGGTTCATACCGTCTGTTTGCGTTTTATGCATCAAATCCGTATTTTTTAACCGTTTGAACGAATGATCTCTTCCGACATGAAATCCAGAGACTTGACTTCCTGCAGCAATCCAAGTTCCGAGGTCACGGAAAAATAAAAGTTCAGGGCGCTTTTTAACTCTTCCGTGAACCGATATTCCAGGAGATCATAATATCCGGAAATATCATGGGTTATTTCGGGATACTTCTCCTCCGCCTTTTGCATGAGTTTGTTTTTCTCCGTTGCAAGGCATTTCAAAGACGTATGGTAAGAGTCGATAACGGCCTTTATCTCCGATGGATATTTTTCGAGCGCGGATTTACGAACGGTAAAAACGGCAAAAACCACCGGAAAGCCTGTTTTTCTGAACCACAGGTCACCCAGATCGTAGGTGTAGGGAATTGCTTCTCTGCTGTTGATCAATGCTTCATTGCCGATGATAAGCGCGGCGTCGACATTTTTTAATGAAGGGCCCGGATCTTTGGGCGTGTATATCGGTTGAATCCTGTAATATTTTTTCAGTAAAGCCTTTAATAACGCAACGGAGGTCTGAGAAGCAATCGTCAGGCCGACTTTTTTGCGATTCAGTTCCTCAATGGGAATTCTGCTGATCAAAATTACCGATCGCACATATCCGATGGAACCGATACAAAAATCAGGCAACAGCATAACGTCCCCTTGAATCGCCGGACAGGCGGCGGCTGATATGGGGCTTACATCCAGCATGCCCTTTTGTATCATATGATTGAGTTCCGCCGGATGACCCGGAACAATATCGACTCCCGCTATCGGGGATTTTTCCATCATATGATAATAAAATGGATAGCTGTTCAAATAATTGATATAACCGAGCTTCATGAAAGGAACCCCGCTTTCGCCGCCTGATAGTTCGCTTTTACCCTGCCAGGAGTCATTCCCGCATGTTCAATCAGGTTTCGCAAAAACGATTCGCTGCCGTAATCGGGAGTCTTTGCGCCGGCGGCATGTACAACTTTTTCATTATGGTAGGTTGCGCCGATATCATCGACTCCGAACCGCAGAAGAACCTGTGCCATTTTATCTCCCAGGTACATCCAGAGTGCTTTGAGATGGGGAATATTATTCAGATAAATTCGGCTTGTCGCATAGAGTCGGACATCATCATATCCGGTGGTGGATTTGCGTTTCGCCGGTATTTTCGTACCGGAATCATGGTAAAGAAGCGGTACGAAGGTCTTGAAACCTCCCGTTTCATTTTGAAGAGAGCGAACTTGCTCCAGGTGATCGACGATATCCACCGGATTTTCCAGGTGGTTATAAAGCATGGTGGCATTTGTTTTCAAACCCATCCGATGAGCGGTCTTCATAACGTGAAGCCATTGCTTTCCCGATATTTTACGCGGAGCGATGCGATTTCGCACCCGGGGGGAGAATATTTCCGCCCCACCGCCCGGAAGAGCTCCGAGCCCCGAATCCATCATTTTCTGAAAAACCTCCTCAAGGGAAAGATGGTTCCGTTTCGCATAGTAATCGTACTCCGTCGCGGTGAGCGCGACGATGAAAAGATCCGGGTTGACCCGCTTGATTCTTTTGAGCATTTCGGTAAAATAATCGATGGTAAGCTTTGGATGGAGACCGCCTACAATATGGACCTCATCCAACCCAATGGAATCCCCTTCTCTGACTTTCCGTTCAATATCATCCAGAGAAAGGATAAAGGCGCCTTCATCACCCTCATCCTTTGAGTAGGCGCAGAGAGGGCAACGCAGTTCGCAGATATTGGTATAATTGAGATTCATGTTGACGCCGTAAAAGACCGTATCCCCGTGTAACATGGTTTTCACATGGTGAGCGATGGATCCCAGTTCAAGGATATCATCCGTGGCAAGCATAAAATGCGCATCTGCCGAGTCAACGGGAATACCGTTGAAAACTTTTTCGGCGATCCGTTGAAGGGTCCGGTTATGAATTTTGTCAATCCGCAATTTGGCCGTCTTTGTGTTCGATCATTTTAATTTTTATTCAAAGTTACCCGGGAAATTCCCGACCCCCCTGTCTCCGCCATGCCCGTCACACATGGAGAAATAAAACGGCGCGGGCGGAGCGTAACACCCCGCCCGCATGAATCCAATGGCAAGCCGAAGTTTAAACCGTTTTCTGAAATTTTCTTAATACTAAAGCGCTCTCATAAAGGCAACCAAATCCTTCTTCTCCTGCTCCGTGAGTTTCAAACCCTGGATGAGATTGAAGAATTCCACCGTATCTTCAAGAGTCAACAGGCGTCCGTCATGCAGATAAGGAGGCGAATCCTTGATTCCGCGAAGCGGAAATGTTTTTATGGGACCGTCGGCGGAGGCCATGCGGCCGTTTACCATTTTCGGTTTGAAGAAACGCTCGGCTCTCAGGTTGTGCATCAGGTTGTCCGTGTAATACGGTGCGACATGGCAGACAGCGCATTTGCCTTTTTCGAAAAAAATTTTCTCACCGCCGAGTTCTGACTCGGTCGCTTTTTCAGGATCGAGCCGGCCGTAAATATCCAGCTTGGGAGCAGGCGGAAAGTCCAATATGGACTGGAATTCGGCCATAAAATGAACCTGGCTGCCTCGCTCCAGAATGTTGACCCCTTTTTTGGTCGCAATCACCGGATCTCCGTCGAAATAGGCTGCTCTCTGCTCGAATTCGGTGAAATCCTCGATACTTTTCAATGCACGCTGAGAACCGAACAGGCGCTGGATATTTACACCGCGCAACGGCGGGGTATCCAGACGATGTCGGAATTCCTGCGGCCGGATATCGCCCACCAGGTGCGTGGCACCGTTCGAGTGCCCGTTTACATGACAGTCAAAACAGGTTACCCCTCTGCCTGCAAGTTCCGAGCGACGGTCCTCGGTCTGGTTGAACTGCTGCTGGGGAAAGGGGGTGACAAGCAGGCGCAATCCTTCCAATTGCTTGGGATTGAGAATGCCGTTAAACAGTTCATAATAGTTCATGATGGTAACCACTTTTCCCTGAGATACATCGCCGAGATCCGGTCTTGTCGTCAAATATATCGGCGGCGGAAATTCAGGGAGTAAATGGTCCGGCAGGTCGTAATCCAGGTCGAACCGTGTGAGGTCGCGTCCTTCCTGATTTTTGATTTCATCGATATGGAACCCGGGGAAAACCATCCCTCCTTCCGCGTGATTCGGATGGGGAAGGGGAAAAAAGCCGGCGGGCCAAAGGCCTTTTTCCCTGATCTCTTCGGGCTTCATTTCCGCAAGCTTTTCCCAGGTCACGTCTTTAGGAAGCTTCACTCGAACACCTTCCTGGGCAGGCTTTTTCCCCCCGGACATCATGACCCCATCGGCCGGATGGTCACTCAGGTCATAACGCTGATTGAGCAGATCCATTTGCCGTTTCATCACCTCCGGTTTCGCGGCTTTCATCCGCTTGACGACGTCTTGAAACATCTCTTGAATGACCACGGGTGAATAGCTGCTCTTTGAAGGTTCCTGAGCATACACGATCCCCGGAATCATGATCAGAAAAGCAAGAATGATTACTATGCCTTTTGCATCCTTCCTTCTTTTACTGTTCATTTCTTGGTCTCCTTTTTTTGATGTTTTGACAAAATAAAAGTTCCTCGCCGTTCACGAACGGCGGTCAGACCGCACCGCCTTACAAATGAAAGTCGCCGGACGCTTCCGGTTGGTAGAGAATTTTCTCGATACGGATTCGTCGGATTCCCGAAGGAACCGGCCATTCAACGATGTCTCCTTCTCGGTAACCAAGTATGGCCGTGCCGATCGGAGCGAGGACCGAGATATTACCCGCGTCAATATCCGCGTCTTTTGGAAATACCAGAGAATAGGTCATCTCCTCCAAGGTATCGACATCACGGAGCATGACCTTCGTGTTCATGGTCACCACATCCGGAGGCATCGCTTTTGGAGACACCACCGTCGCCGTTGCGAGTTCCTCCTCCAGATCCTCCAGATCCTTTCTTCTATGATTACCGAACTCCTCGGCTACTTCGATAAGTTCTTCAAGACGTTCCTTGTCAAACATGGTAATAAAAATATCTCTTTGTTTCACGATTACCCCCCTTGTCAGCTGCCCGCGTAAAATCAGATCGCCTTTTTTCGGCATGGAAGTTTCAAAGTAAATCGGCGGTCGATATCCTTCGTTTATGCAAACGGCCGATAGTATGCTTCGAGATCGTCTTTACGTGTTTTTTAAACCATCGTGTTCGATTCAAGATTTGGCGAAGAAAACACCCCGGCTCCTCAATGATTCCTGTTTTTTGTTGCCGGGCTGATTAAATGGCCTCCGGCATCTGAATTTCAGCGGTCGGCCGCCGCGGGTGGGTTACCGTTTGATATCCGGTCCTACTTCATTTCGTGGTGCTTCCGGTTACCGAGCACAACTTCATTTTTTTTTACCGCAATTCAATGTGGAATGCGTATCATTCAGGCGGGAAATTGATTCGATCTTCAAAACCAGGTCAATATTTTTATGTATATAAAATCCGATTCGTTTTCACCATAGGGGGACAAGCTCATTTTCACGGGAGAAATCCCCAAATAAGATTGACTGGTCCCTGAAAAAACGTATCGCTGGTTATTTAATTCAAACCGATTCGACGGGATTGATCCCGATGAAATCGGCTGTGTTTGATTGTATGGAAGGATTCGCACATCCCCGGGCTCATGAGGCTTTTGGAAGAAAATATCCCGCCGACGGTTTCGTGACCGAACGGCAACCCCATTTTCTCTATTTTCCTTTTCGCCATTTCTTGAAGAATCCGGCGAGATTCCTGGTAGGTGGAAATATTCCTTCCCTGGCCATCCGGACATCTTCCACGGAAAAGAAAGCTTTTGGATTGAATTTCTTTACGTGGCCGATGACCGATTCAAGATTTTTGCGATCGATAACGGAGAAAATGATCGTAACATTTCCGGTAACTCCTTCCGCGTTGATAGCCGTAACACCGTACCCTTCGGATCGGAGAAAGTCAACCAATGCCGAAGCATCTTTTTGTATGATGATTCTCAAGACTACCTTCCCGATGGCAAGGAGATCCTCAATAAAAATTCCGACAAAATTTCCCGTGGCAAATCCCGCGCAGTAGGCGATGTAATAAACGATATTCGTCAGGTTTTGCATGATCTGACCGATCGCAAGGAGCCAGATAAAAACTTCAAAGAAGCCGAAGAGAGGAGCCACAAACCGCAACCCTCTTGAAATGTATATAATACGCATCGTTCCGAGGGAAACATCGATGATTCGGGCGAAAAAAATAAGAAAAGGAATAACAACCCATTTAAATGTTGCCGAGTCCATTAAGGAAGCGGAATCCATTTTATCCCTCTCAGAGCGCTGAAATTCATTTGCTGATGAAACACACGCCAACAAGCTTTCACGATAAAAAACCGATGATCGGCCTTAAAATGATAGAATTCGGAATTTGCCAAAAATTCGTTCCGCCTCCGCCTGATTTGTCCATATGATTTGCGAGGTTTTTCCCCCGATTTCAGCGGTTGATGGTTTCCACTTTTCTCCGGGTACGCAAATTTTCATCAACGAAACCGGGACCGCGTCCGCTCCGGAATCCTCGCTGCTTCTTTCGATACCGAGTGGCTTCGCGATTCGTGAATCAAATCGATGACGGTCACCTCCGGCGGTGATAAAAAGCGCATGGGTGGACCCCATGTCCCTGAACCTCTGCTAATATACAGGAAAGAACCTTCCCGGAAACGAACAAGACCCGCGTCCGCGTGATAGAGGAGCTTGATCACAAGCGTAAAAGGAAAAATCTGACCTTTGTGCGTATGTCCTGAAAGCTGAAGATCAAAATGGCCCCGTACCTTCGGATCCACCAGCGGCCGGTGTTTCAAAACCAGGGTAAAAAGCTCCCGGGGGAATCGTGACAGCAATTCTTTTTCTGAAACCGATCCATCAAGTTCGGGACGTTTTCCGGCAGGATCGTCCACGCCGGCGATATTGATCAAGCCCGCAATGGTCAACCCTTCATCTCGAAGGAGCGTAAACCCGGCTTTTTTTGTAAAATCCAGGGATCTTTCAAGCCCCGCATAGAATTCGTGGTTTCCTGTAACGGCATATTTTCCATATCGCGTTCGGATCTCTCGAAGCATCCCGGCAAGCGCCGACAAGTTATCCATCTGGCCGTCCACCAGATCGCCCGTCGACACGAAAATGTCCGGTTCGGCAGCCCTAACCGCCGATAGAATCCGGTTTAATCTCTTCTCTCGAACCATCAATCCCAGATGGACATCGGATATCTGGACGATTCGAACGCTCCCAACCGTTTCAGGAATCTTTTGGGACCGGATCTCGAAATGTTCCGTTCGAATATGGACAGCCTCAAAAAGTCCGTAGGATGTTATCAGAATCGAAAGAAAAAACCCCATCCACATGTACGCCACCCAGGACAAAACTTCCGGTATCCGCTCAAATCCGTGCCTTTCAAGAACCCGGACAACCAGGGGGGAAAAGGTCATGATCACCATGAATAGAATAAGGAGCTTGGTGACTCCCGCACCGAGTTGAAACGCAGCCCTTGCCTTCAGAAAAGAATAGAGGTGCAGTCCCCCGTAAAGCGTTAAAAATGTCGCTAAAAACATAACCTCATGCGTTTCCGATTGTTTGCCGAATTAACGCCTCATTAAAACTCTATGCAACATACTTTGAGGAGTTCTCCCCCATCGGTTTTCCATGCGGGAAGTCTCCCCTTTGCGAAACAGGATCGACGCTCGCTTTACGATTAAAAAAAATCGCCCCTTTTTGCCGAGCCGGCATCCCGGCTCGAAGAGGCTTTTTTCTCCGTTACGAATTTTTTGCCGTGTCGATTCAAGAAAAACCTGTCCATCTCTTTTCTTACAAACAAACTTACGATTCGAGCATGAAAATCACCATACCTTGCGGCCGACGGTTGAATGGATTCATGGACCAGGTTTTGAATTTCTTCATAAGAATCCGATGGGAGATCCAGTTTTTCAAATAATCTTTTTGTGTAGGCATCCACCACGAAAATCGGTCTGCTGAAGGCATAGCAAAGAATACTATCCGCTGTTTCAGGGCCGATACCTGCCCACGATAAAAGAAGATTTCTCAATCGGCCGGTTGGATAATTTCGAAGTGACTCGACGCCGCCTGCCCGAATGATGCAGTTTGCGATCGTCCGGAGTCTTGAAGATTTCTGGTTATAAAATCGGGCAGGCTTAATGGCCTCTTTCAAATCATCTTTGCCTTCGGCAAGCGCGTGAAGGTTCAACAGATTCTTTGCCGTTAAATTTATTATGGCCTGTTCCGCATTGCGCCAGGATGTATTTTGAGTCAGGATGGAACCGACAATGATTTCCACCGCCTCGTCATTTGACACAATTCTCCCTTCCTGACCGGGATAATAAACCGGCGGGTTTCCATGACCGGAACTGGTCGGCCACCAGCCTTGATTACCACAAATTTTTAACAAGCGGTTATCCAGATCGATAATTTTTTTTCTCAGCATTCGAGAGTGCCTCATCTTATTCCACGCGAGCTGATTTATAACGCTGCTCATTATTTTTTTAAACACCCATCGATGTCAAGGATGAAATCTTGAAAATTAATCGCACCAATCTCTTAGCAGGGTGTTGAAAAACTGCGCCTGAGGCCGCCATTCAGCGTTGCGGGGCTCTCGCCAATGCTCACATATGCTTGAATAT
>Ga0116141_10000416_pt1 | contig 33082 bp, 28 predicted proteins | sample AD_UKC097_MetaG_FD_89744 | JGI IMG/M metagenome (GOLD analysis project Ga0116141, IMG submission 89744) | Active sludge microbial communities of municipal wastewater-treating anaerobic digesters from USA - AD_UKC097_MetaG | ecosystem: Engineered > Bioreactor > Anaerobic > Digestate | place: USA...
ATACTTTTCCTTTTCGTAGCGGCTGCCTGAAGTGTCACGCTGTGGGATGCCTGGTTCAGAGATTGGATGAAAAGACAAAAAATGATGTATCCGTAAACGAACTTTTCTTGAAGATAGGTGTAAACACGAAAAAGAGAAACTACTTCCTGAACTGTTGATTTTCTATTCGTGATAGTTCATCCAACATTTTGAATGTAAATCTTCGATTCGGATTGAAAAGGAAGGCCATTATTTCCTCTTGACTCCCCATTAGCATAAAAGTATTATTTAGTTGTTGTTTCTCTTTTTGCCCAATAAACTCATCAACCTTACCAACGGCTCCCATGAGGATGAATTTCCAGAAGGTGCCCATACGATCATAAGAGTTTTGATATGATGCTTATAGGAAAGCAATCTTTTAGAAACATGGAAGGTATTGAACAATTGAAAGACATTCCCTCCACTCGGTCCGAATGAGATCAGTCACGCTGCTCCTTTTCACAACATTTTTTCTTTTTTCCGTCGCCTGCCAACGGGAGCAGGGTACAGACACTACAACGGAAATTATCGAAGGACTCGGCCTGACCGAACAGGAAGTTATAGACAGCTGGGTATATGCGATTGCACGCTATCTGGTTATCCGGCAGGAGCATATCGACCTTTCCGAGGAAGGCATCGATTACAATGTCATCAAATTTAATAAGCTTGGAAAAGCCGATTTTGTAAATCCTAACCTGGACGTGGCCTATCTCGAGGCGTGGCTCGGCGTTGATGGGCAGTCGCCCGTGATTCTGGATATTCCAAGGATCGAGGGTAGGTACTACACGGTTCAGATCATGGATGAATGGGGCGACATCCTTTACAATATCAATGAGCGGAACTTTCCAATGTATCCGCATGGCAGGTACTCGTTATGCCTGAAGGGGTCCGATCCGCTGCTTCCGGCAGATGCCCTGAGACTCGATCTGCCTTCACAAAAGGCAAAAATGGTGGCCCGTATCGAGCGCGGGGGAGATGACGAGGGTGCCGTAAGGCTGCAACGCGAGTTTAAGATCACAACCCCTCGGGAACCGAATATCGCTCCTGCAGTCGTGATCCCCATGTTTTCAAACGCAAATCTTCTCACCGTCGACGCCTTTGATCAGCCGATGCTCAACGCCGTCCTGTCGAGCGCGCCCGACTCAATGTCTGTTGCTCCGGAGATGCAGGAAAAGGCTCGGGCCGTTGCCGGTTTCATAGCGAAAGACGAGGCCAATCGGGCGATCATTGAGACTATTATTGCGCAAGACGCCGTGCCCAGCGTAGCCCAGTACCTGCGCAGCTCCGGAGATGCCTGGGGCGGATGGCTCGCTACGACGGGCAAACCCACGGGCTTCGGTGATGATTTCCGGTTTCGGGCGGCCGTTAATTACGCGGGCATCTGGTGGAACAACAATAAGGAGGCGGTTTATTATATTGGTCAGACAGACAGTTCTGGAAACACCCTCAACGGAGACAACGTCTACGTCTTACACTTCATGGAAGAAGAGCTTCCACAGAGACACGTCAATGCCTTCTGGTCCCTCACACTGCTAAGCCTCCCCGACTATCGCGTCGTGCCCAATATCTTGGACCGTTACCATTTCAACAATCTGTCAGACTTAAGTTACGAACCTGACGGCTCCCTGAAACTCTATGTAGCGGCCGTCCCGCCCGGGGACGCACCGACCACGAACTGGCTCCCGGCACCCAAGGACCGGTCGTTCACCCTCACCCTGCGGATGTATGCTCCGAAAGAAGAAGTCATTTCGGGAGAATACTATGCACCGCCAATCGAGAAATCTCTTTGATTCATCTTCATGATCAACAACCGTTCACTTCAATTCGTAATCATCAATTTTGATCACTGCCTACCGCTGAACAGTTGTAGGTGAAAGAAACGACTTCATCGGCCAGCTATTCTTGAAAAAATTGGTGAAAGAATTTTTACAGACTCCTTCCTGTAATTTAGGCCACAGTCATTTTGACGGACCTTCCCCCCTTCAAGTGATAATCAACGAAATATCTTATTGACTTTCTAACGCCTTAGGCCCGATAATAACATCAGTGGATTATAATCAATCGGTTGCCAAGTACTCCAACCCTGTTTAAGGGTGATGTCATGGAGAGATTGTTGAAACCCTGTTTCTCAAAAGAAGCGGGGTTTTTTGTACTTTGCAAGGTAAAGCCATCGGTTAGGCAAGGATTCGCCAGTCGAGTCAGGCAATGATGGAGTTCGTCCTAATCGAAGCGTAGTTAACAAAGGGCCTTCCGTGAGGTCCGGCGACGAACGAGGCCCATGAACAATTATTTTATTTCACCAAAACGGATTTTCACAAATGAGTTGCATGACCATGGGGTCTTGAAAAAATTATCTTTTTAAAGGCATTCAGGGGGAGAGCGATGAAAAGAGCGAGATTCGTCACAATTCTCACTGCACTCATGCTCCTAATATTGCCTGCCTCAACGCTGAGCGCACAACTCAAACTAATCGGCAGCATCTCAAGAGAAGTCGCCAAGTTCGATCCTCCAGATCCTCCTTTTGCCCCCTACGACCCGCTCAATTCAGGGGTGTCGATAGAAAGCATAATTGTAGGCCTGACAGGCACCGTATTGGACTGGTTCGGTGTAAACCCAATGGGGAATATTTACGGCCCAGGTATATCCCAGTGGAACAACTATGCGGATGTCATAAATCAAACCATTGTCGCACAGGCAAGTGCCGTGGGGACGGTAGCCGACTGGAGCCCCTTGATCATAGGAGACACTCAATACGTTAAAGACACATGGCACTGGGTGGCAATTTATGAATTGACCGGCCACAGGGGCCAACGAGCTGACGTACGCCTGGACTACATGCATGACTATACATACTTTAATCTTGCCATCGCTGGACGATCCAGGGCTACAACGGATGTGGAATTTTCTGCTTATATCATTCCTGCGCATTTGACGTCCCGGTACAGTACGATTCCGTCCCGCACCTGGCCCTATAACATCACAGCCCGCAGACCGTCGCAGGATGGAATCCCTGTCAATCGGTTTTCCTTGCACGACGGCGCCCAGTATAAATATTTAGGCGGCTTCAAAGAGGCGACCAGGCACAAGACGGGAACCTTCAATATCGGTCCGATGACCGTCGGTGATCGACTCTACGTGTACGGGAATCTCGGCGCTTACACTGAGTGCATGATGTATAATCCACCGACCCTGACCGTTGCCACCATGTTTCCAAGCTTCATTGCTGCCCTTTTCGCAGACTCCACATCATTGGTGTTTCCTCATGTCGCAAATGACAGCAATTGGAAAACGGAGATTAGCATTATCAATACCAGTAAAGAGAAAATGCTCAGAGGGAGCCTTATGGCTTACACCGATTCTGGTGAGCTTGTCGATCCGGTAACCGTCTTCTACCTTTTACCAAATGCCCGGTGGGAAGGCTTAATTTCGGATGCCTATCCCGGCACCGATATCGGATACCTGATCTTTCTCGCCGACTCGAATCATGTTACGGGATACACCAAGTTCTATATCGACGGACAATGTCGAGTCGCCTTGCCGGCTGTTGCAGACGACGTGCCGACCGCTAATAATAATTATATCCCGCACATTGCATCGGACGAAAACTGGTGGACCGGAATCAGTATCGTCAACACGACTCCATCATCTAAAGACATTGTTATAGACTTTGACAACGGCAGCACAGTAACCAGAACCATCGGCCCCTATGAGCACCAGGCATTCACCATCAGAAACCTGTTCGGAGGGATGATGCAGCCAAGCATACATTCCGCGACAGTAAGGAACTGCAGCGGTATGGCAGGGCTCGCATTGTTTGGCAGTACCGAGGAAAGCGGAAACAGTTATCTGAGCGGTATCCTCTTAAGCAACAAAGCGTCATTTAATATCTATTATCCACATATGGCAAGCGATTCAAGATGGTGGACGGGAATCGTCGCATATAACCCTTCAGTCATTTCCTGTAACCTCAACATCCTTCCCTATAGGGATGACGGCACCTCGTTGCCTCCCAAGCTTATTACCCTTCCCGGAAAGGGAAAATATGTCGGCACGGCGGGTAACTTGAATTTTCCTGCCGGAACGGCATGGTTCAGGCTCGAAGCCGACATCCCTGTTACGGGGTTTCAACTGTTCGGCACGAATGACGGTAAGCAGTTGGGGGGATACGATTGCGTCGGCATCGACGATACAAGCGGAATCTTCGCAAAGATCGAAAAAGACGGGTGGACGGGGATCGCTTTTGTCAATGTGGAGGATTCACCGGCTTCCGTGAACCTGACCGCATACAATAACAGCGGCGACATCGTATCTGCAGAAACCATTTCCATGAAACCTCATGAAAAGGTGGTCGGTCTGCCTTCAGATTTGTTTTCCGGAGATATCCATGGCGCCACTTACATCGTCTATTCATCGGACCGTAAGATTGCCGGATTTCAGTTAAACGCATCGGCAGACAACATGATGCTGGACGGCCTGCCGGGGCTGTAACGGCTGTGCCTTCGTCATGCCCAAGTTGAACATTACCAAAAAATAGAATAACGATCACTATGAGGTGTTCGGCAATATTTCAATAACAGGTTCGAGTTTTATAGCCTGGAAACGGGTGCTGGAAAACACCTGGTCATGGCTCGCGGGAAGGCTACCCTATTAAAGCCCGCCAACATCCCCTCTCTGAGTAGATGGGGGATGATCGTACTATTTCTCTTGACGATAGCGGCCGGGGTACTGATTATTCGAAGGCGGCGTGCCTGATTTCAAATAGAAATGCTTATTTTAATCAGCAGCATAACGCTGAAGATTCGTGGGTGACTTCCAGTACTCTGATCAACGGGTTTTTATTTCTTCCGGTAATCCTCTTGCTGTTGTCCTCATTGAAATTGTATCATGTGGCTCCCCCGAAGACCTTCTGAAAGGAATACGGAGGTGCGCCATGACCGTAAAAGAAGCTGTCGGCCTGTTTAAATACCATCTTCAAGCCAACCACAAGAAACGGACCATTGAGAGCCACAGGCTCTTGCCTGACAAGTTCAATGCCCTTTATGCCGGAAGAAAGCTGGAGGAAGTGACCCCCGATGAGATCTTCCATTTCCTGGAAACCCTGTCTGGGAATCTGTCCAAAGCCACCAGAAGACTTCGTTACGCCCAAATGAAAGCCTTTTACAACTTCATCATCGACCGCTGCTCCCTCAACTGGAGAAACCCCTGTAACACGACCCTTCTGAGTATATCCTTTTTTACTCCTTTTCGGGTTGCCGCCACATCATGGAGTATTCGCTTTGGATCGCCGTGACCGGCAAGACTGCGTGGGCCCGGCGAATGGTCTCCACGCCCGCTTCGGAGAGCCCCCAGTGCTTGGCTTTGCCTGCCTGAATCAACTCACTGACGGCCCCGGCCACGTCCTCAATTGGCACCTTCGGGTCGACGCGATGCTGATAAAAAAGGTCGATGCTGTCCGTTCTGAGTCTTTTCAACGACGCATCGGCGACTTCATGGATTCGCTCCGGCCGGCTATCCTGCGGCTTGTGTGAATCCCCATCCTGGAAGCCGAATTTGGTGGCGATCACCACCTTTGACAATAGATCTGCTCCGTGCGATAGGCGTAGCGATGAAATCTCAGGACCTCGCGAACTTGATCCATTAACTTGAGACTCGGATTTGGGCGGAACTTCGGTTTGCTTTCCATTTCTCTCTGTTCAATATTTCAATAAGTGGAAAACATTTCCACCTATATGGCCTGATATGATGGAACATTTTTCGCCTGTTACACTGTTGGCAATGAAACAAAAGGAGAAAGTAATGAAAATTAGAGTCGCAACTGAATCAGATCGCAGTGAAATTCTGAACATACACAATCAAGCCTTTGGCAAGGAAAAAGGTCCTGTAATTTCCAAACTTGTCAATGATTTAATGGATGATGAAACGGCAAGACCCATTTTGTCTCTGGTCGCCGTTAATGATAACAAATTAATCGGACATATTCTTTACACTAAAGTTACAATTACCCAAACTGCGTCATCAGTGTCGGCCCAGATTTTAGCTCCCTTAGCAGTGCTTCCATCTTTTCAAAAAAGCGGAATAGGGCAAAGACTGATTAATGAGGGATTGAAGATATTGCAAACAGCAGGAACAGAATTAGTATTTGTACTCGGCCACCCGACATATTACCCACGTTGTGGATTCGCTCCGGCTGGAATACAGGGGTTTGATGCACCATATCCAATACCTGAGGAGCATTCCGCAGCATGGATGGTTCAAGCAATAAATGGTGACGCATTAGGGAATATCAAAGGAAAGGTAAGATGCTCAAAAGCCCTGAACGAGCCACAGCATTGGCGAGAATAAGACTTGCTGACAAAAGGCTGAAGACCGACCACACCCGCCAAAAAGCGGCGGCTTAGCCAAGCGTTCTCTCTTTCAATCACGACTTTTTTTTAGTTTTCCAACTTGATGTATTTATAGACTCACAGGTGCCAGCAGCCATCGAAACGAGACTTGAAGTGACCGTGTCTGTCAAGTCAAATACAGGTCAGGACAATTGACGGTTCCGTAAGTGAACGTCTTTTGTGTCCGTTTTCAAGGCATCTCGACGGCAGGATCCGTGAATCATCAGGAAATCGGTGAATGCCAGGACGCCTGGGCTGTCCCTTGATGTGATGGGATGATCCGCCGGGAAACGGACTGAGCCCCGGCCCTCCGGGGCGTTCCGCGGCGGGCGCTACAGTTTTTTCAGCCTGGACAGGTACTCTTTCTTTTTCCTGGAGAGCCGCCGGGAGGGGCCTTTCTTTTTCGTTCCTTCCCGGGTGTGGTTTTCGTCGCCGGTGTCGTCCCCCTCGTTGCCGCCCTCTTCCGGGAAGGAGGCCATGGAAAGCCGCAGGGCGAAATCGGGCGAGGACACCGCCGTTCCGCCGAGGGACTCCACCGCGTGGGCCACGGCCCGGTCGGACGTGATGACGACGATTTCCTCCCCTTTCCTTTCGGCCATCCGGACGATCACCTCGTCCGCCCGCTCCCCCCTCCGGGAATAGACCACGGTGACCCCCTCCTCCCGGTCCCGCTCCTCCCGGTCGGCGCCGGATTGCCAGCCGTCGAAGACGACGGTGATCCGGCATCGCCTTGCCTTGCGGTACCGGGCGAGGGCCCGGAGCAGGGCCTTTCTTCCTGCCTCCAGGCTTACCCGTTCCGCCTCCCGGAACGGGTCGGACTGGCGGATCAGGTTGTATCCGTCGACGATGAGGTGCATTGGTTCCTTCCACTGCAAGTCGTTCCCTCTCTTCATAAAATCTTCCGGCGGCGAAATCAACGGCAAAGAAAAAAAACCTTAAGCGACGGCCCTCTTTCTGGTATAAGGGGCCGCTAATGGGTTTGCACTGCAAAAAATCACCTTTCCGGCGGGAGTGTCGTTCATGAGTCCGGGAATTACCGGGTGGCTGCAACGGGCGCTGGTTCTCATCGTCGTCCCCCTGATTCTCTACGGGGCCCTCCTGCCCTCCATGCCACTCCTGGAGCCCGACGAGGGCCGTTACAGCGCCATCCCCCAGGAAATGAACCGTTCCGGGGATTACATCACCCCGCGCCTCCACGGGGTCGTCTATCTCGAAAAGCCCCCCCTCTCCTACTGGATGACGGCGATCTTTTTCCGGTTGTTCGGGGAGGGCGAACTCACCTCGAGACTGTGGACAGGCCTTTGCGCATGGGGAATGATCCTTCTCACCTATGCCATGGGGGCCCGGTTCTTCAACCGCCGGGCGGGACTCTTCGCCGCGGCTGTCCTGACCACGTCCGTTTTTCACTTTCTCATCGGCCGGATCAACATTCTCGACATGCCGCTCGCGTTCTTCGTCACCCTGGCCGCATGGGCGGGCTTCCGGTTCGTCGAGGAGGAGGGGCGTCGGAAGTTCTGGGTGTACCTCCTTTATCTCGCATCGGCGCTGGCCTTTCTGACCAAGGGGCTGATCGGGGTCGTGTTCCCCTTCGCCATCCTGTTTTTCTGGATGCTCGCGGCGGGGAAGTGGCGGTTCCTCCCGCGGCTCATTTCCCCCGCGGGGATCGCGGTCTTTCTGCTCGTTGCCCTCCCATGGCTGGTCCTCGTGCAGTGGGCCAACCCCGACTTCTTCCGGTTTTTCTTCATTCAGGAGCACTTCCTCCGCTACACGACGACGATGCACGACCGGGACGCCTTCTTCCTCTACTATCTTCCCGTCGTCCTTCTGGGGTTCATTCCGTGGCTTCCCTTTCTCTGGCGGGTGTTCCGGGAATCCCGGTTCCGGGGACCGGAACCGGCGAACCGTTGGGGCCTTTCCTTTCTCCTGGCCTGGCTTGCGTTCGTTTTTGTCTTCTTCAGCATCTCTTCCTCGAAACTCATCCCCTATGCGGCCCCGCTCTTCCCCCCCCTGGCGGTCCTAATCGGCGTTTGGTTCGGAACCTGGGCGGAAGGGTCGGCATCGAGGAATCTCCCGCCGGGAAGCCGGCGGTGGCCCGTGGTGATCCAGTCCGCTGTGCTCATCGCCGTCATGATCGTCCCGCCGTTCCTCACGAACCTGGAGGCCCTGCGGGAACTGGCGTTTCTTTTTCCCTTCTCCTGGCTTCTCAAGGTCCTTCCCCCCGTCCTCGTTCTCGCGGCCCTTTCCGTTCTTCCCTACCGGATGGAACGGTTCGGCAGGACGGCATGGTTTTTTTCCATCTACCTTCTTTCCGCCCTCTTTCTCGGATCCGTCCTCTTTCCGCTGGCGGGCTTCCTGACGCCTTACAAGACGGCCCTGCCCGTTGCTCTCGCCGCGAGGGACATCGTTCCGAAGGGGGAGCCGCTCTACCAGTTCCAGGTCACCTTCTACGGAATCGATTTCTACGACGGGGTCCGCACCCCCATCGTTGACGATTTCGGAGAGCTGGAGTATGGTATGAACCGGTTGCCTCCTGAGGAGAAAGCCCGTTTTTTCCTGACCACACAAGAATTTTTCGAACTCTTAAGGGAAAAGAAGGAACTTTATGCGGTGACCCAGTATGCCAGGCGGGTGGCGGTGCTGAAACGCTTTTCCCCCCGGCTGGAGGAGTTGTGGACGAACGGGGCCTTCTCCATTTTCCGCGTTTCCTGCGGAACGCCCCGGGGAGGAAACCATGAAGGCAAGAAAGGATTTCCTTCCCTTTTCCCGGCCCGACATCGGGGAGGGGGAAATCGAAAAGGTGACCGCCTGCCTCCGCTCCGGCTGGATCACCACGGGTCCGCTGTGCGCCGCCTTCGAGGAGGGCTTCAGCCGCCTCACCGGGGCGAAGGGCGCCCTTTCCCTGTCCTCGGCGACGGCGGGAATGCATCTTCTCCTCCGGGCGCTGGAGATCGGCGAGGGGGACGAGGTGATCACCCCCTCCCTGACCTTCGCCTCCACGGTGAACATGATCGCCCTTGCCGGCGCGGTGCCGGTTTTCGCCGACGTCCATTACGGCACGCTCAACATGGATCCCGGAAGCATGGAGGAACGGATCACGGCGAGGACGAAGGCCGTCGTTCCCGTCCACTTCGCCGGCGCGCCGGCGGACATGGCCCGGATTCTCGAAATCGCGGGACGGCACGGACTTGCCGTCATCGAGGACGCCGCCCACGCCGTGGGGACCACCTTCGGGGGGACCCATGCGGGAGGTTTCGGCCGCCCCGCCGTCTTTTCCTTTCACCCCATCAAGAACATCACCACCGGCGAGGGAGGGATGATCACCCTCTCCGATCCGGAACTGGAGAGGAAACTCCGTCTCCTGCGGTTCCACGGGATCGAACGGGACGCCTGGAAGCGGTACGGGAAAGGGGGGAACCCGGAATACGACATCGCCTCGCCCGGATTCAAGTACAACATGACCGATCTCCATGCGGCAATCGGCCTCGCCCAGCTCGAAAGGGTCGATGCGCTCAACGGCCGGAGAAAGTCCCTGGCGGAACGGTACCTCGACGGCCTGTCGGACATCGCCGGGATCGACCCCCCCGGCGTTCCCTCGTATCCCCACGGGCATCCGTGGCACCTGTTCGTCGTCAAGGTGACCGGAATGCCGCGGGACCGTTTCTTCCAGCGGCTTTCCGAATTCAACGTCGGTTACGGACTTCATTTCCCGGCGGCCCACCGACTGCGGTACGTCCGGGAGCGGTACGGCGAGGTGCCCTGCGGCCTCCTGAAGGAAACGGAACGGGCGGCGGAACGCATCGTGTCCCTCCCCCTGTTTCCCGGGATGTCCTTCGACGATGTCGACTATGTCTGTGATGCGATTCGGGAGATCCTGAAAAATGGATGAGCGATCCATGGTGTCCGTAGTCATTCCCGTCTACAACGAGGAAATGAACCTCCGCCCCCTCCTCGACCGGCTCCGGCCCGTCATGGAAGGCCTCGAAAGACCCTACGAGATCATTTTCGTCGACGACGGGAGCGCCGACCGTTCCCTTGCCATCCTCAAGGACTTCGCAAAATCGTTTCCGGAGATCCGGGTCGTCGAGCTGACGAAGAACTACGGCCAGCATGCGGCCATTTTCTCCGGTTTTTCCATCGTCCGGGGGGAAATCGTGGTCACCCTCGACGCGGACCTCCAGAACCCGCCGGAGGAGATTCCCCGGCTCGTGGAGGTCATGGAGCGGGAGGACATGGATGTGGTCGGGTCGGTCCGGAAGATGAGAAAGGATTCGCTTTTCCGGACGATTCCCTCCCGCATCGTCAACGCCTTCGCCCGGAAAATGACCGGCGTGAACATGCGGGACTGGGGGTGCATGCTCCGGGCGTACCGGAAGCCCATCGTGGACCGCATGGCGGCCTGCCACGAACACTCCACCTTCATCCCGGCGCTGGCGGTTTACTTCGCCAAGCGGTCCACCGAGATCGACGTGGCCCATGGGGAGCGCACGGGGGGGGTCTCCCATTATTCCTTCCCCCGGCTTGTCAGCCTCCAGTTCGACCTCGTCTCCTCCTTTTCCGTCTTTCCGCTGAAGCTGATCATGTACACGGGTCTTCTCATGGCGTTCCTGGGGGTTTCCTTCGGGGCCATTCTCGGGGTGGCCCGGATTGCCTACGGCGCCCAGTGGGCCGCCGAAGGCGTGTTCACCCTCTTCGCCGTTCTCTTCGCCTTCGTGGGCTTCCAGTTCTTCGCCCTCGGCATCATGGGGGAGTACATCGGGCGGATCTACCGGGAAGTCCGCCGGCGCCCGGAATTCGTGATCGAAAAGGTGCACGGCGGTCCGGGGAAGGAAGAATGAAGGCCGTCGTCTTCGCATACTCCGCCATGGGGATCACGGGGCTCGACGCCCTGGAGAAAAGCGGGGTCCCCGTCCTGGCGGTCTTCACCCACGAAGACGATCCCTCGGAAAACCGGTGGTTCGATTCCGTATCCGGATGGGCGAAGAAGCGGTCCGTTCCCGTCTTCACCCCGGAAAACGTGAACGCGGCCGAGTGGGTGGAGCGGATCCGCCGCCTCGGACCGGACGTCATTTTTTCCTTTTATTACAGAAAGATTCTGAAAAGGGCGATCCTGGACATCGCCCCGGGAGGTGCCTTCAACCTTCACGGGTCCCTGCTGCCGGCATACCGGGGGCGGTGTCCCGTGAACTGGGTTCTCGTGAACGGCGAAACCGGGACGGGCGTCACCCTTCATTACATGGCGGAGAAGGCCGACGCAGGCGACATCGTCGGCCACCGGGAGGTCCCCATCGATTTTCAGGACACGGCGATCGTCCTGTACCGGAAGCTCCAGAAGGCCGCCGGGGAACTTCTGGCGGAGCTTCTGCCCCTGATCCGCGAGGGGCGGGCGCCCCGGATTCCCCAGGATGACCGGATGGCGAGCACCTACGGCGGGCGGAAGCCGGAGGACGGAAGGATCGACTGGACATGCCCCGTCCACCGGATATACAATCTCATCCGGGCCGTCACCGAGCCCTATCCCGGGGCCTTCACCCATCTTCCCGGCGGTGAAACCATGATCGTCTGGTGGGCGCTTCCGGAGAGGGACGCCGTCCCGGACCGGCCCCCGGGCCGTGTGGAATGGCGCGCCGGCGGTGTTTTCGTCCGCGGGAAGGACGGCCGGCTCAGGCTTCTCCGCGGGGAGATCGGCGGGAGACTGCTGGACGAAAAGGAATTGATTCGGTATTTCGAGGGAAAGGAAGGCTGGATTCTCACATGAAAATACTCATTCTCGGCGTGAACGGGTTCATCGGTCACCATCTGACGAACCGGATCCTTGAAACAACGGACTGGTCCGTCTACGGAATGGACCTCGCCTTCGACCGCCTGGAACCCGTTCTCGACCACAAGCGGTTTCACTACATCGAGGGGGACATTTCCATCAACCGGGAATGGATCGAGTACCACGTCAAGAAATGCGACGTCGTCATGCCCCTTGTGGCCATCGCCACGCCGAAGCTCTATGTGGAGGATCCCATCCACGTCTTCAACCTGGACTTCGAGATGAACCTCAACGTGGTGAAGCACTGCGTCAAGTACCGGAAACGGATCGTTTTCCCCTCGACTTCCGAGGTCTACGGGGATTCGAGGGACCCCGAGTTCCGGGAGGACGAGACCTTCCTTGTCGTCGGCCCCATCCATAAGGAGCGCTGGATCTATTCCTGCTGCAAACAGCTCCTGGACCGGGTGATCTATGCCTACGGGACGAGGGGGCATCTGGAGTTCACCCTTTTCCGGCCCTTCAACTGGATCGGCCCCCGGCTGGATTCCCTCGATACGGCGAAGGAAGGGAGTTCCCGGGTGGTGACCCAGTTCATCGCCGAACTTTTGTTGAAAAAACCGATCTACCTCGTGGACGGCGGGCACCAGAAACGGTGTTTCACGTACGTGGACGATGGAATCGACGCGCTCATGGGCATCCTCGAAAACCGCGGCGGGGTCTGCAGGAACGAAATCATCAACATCGGAAACCCGGGAAACGAATGCTCCATCCGGGAACTGGCCCACCTCCTGAAGAATCTTTTCCTGGAACATCCCCGCCACGGGGCGGACGGGGAATATTCGGAAATCACGGAACGGTCGTCCGAATCGTACTATGGGAAAGGCTACCAGGACATCTACACGAGGAAACCGAGCATCGAGAAGGCGAGGCGGATCCTTGGCTGGGAGCCCCGGATCGGCCTGAAGGAGGCGATGCAAAAAACCCTGTATGCCTTTCTGGAGGAGAACGAACGTTGACGAACTCGCAAGAAGTCAAAACAACGCGTTTTTCGAACGGCAAAGGAAAAAGCTCCAGAGGCAAGGCGCCCGAATCCCGAGGAATGAAGCGTACTGATGGTACGCTGCAGTGACGAGGGAAGAAGGGCAACGCAGCATATGGACTTTTTACGAAGCCGTCAACGGTAGGAACGGGCGCCCTCGCCGGCGCCGCCGGCGAAGGCGTTCCGGTCCTCGAGGGGTGAGGGGGAACCGTTCTTGAAAGACCGGAAGATCCTGGGACTGAAAATCGACGTGGACACCTATCTGGGGATGAAACGGGGGGTCCCCCGTCTCCTGGAGACGCTGGACCGTTTCGGCGTCCCGGGGACTTTTTTCCTTTCTTTCGGCCCCGACGCCTCCGGCCGGGCGGTGTTCCAGCTTGTCAGAAATCCGATGTTCCTGAAAAAGATGATCCGGACCCGGGCGGGCAGCCTCTACGGCTTCCGGACGGCCTTTTTCGGATTTCTCCTCCCGTCGCCCAAGATCGCCCTTTCCTTTCCCTCCCTGGTTCGCCGGATCGTCCGGGAAGGCCATGAAGTGGAGTTTCATGCCTGGGACCACCGCCGCTGGCAGGACGAGATGCCCGTGAGATCCCGGGAGTGGATTTCCCGGTGGTTCGAAAAGGGGGTCGGGGCATACCGCGCCCTTCTCGGGAAGGACCCCCTGGCCTTCGGCGCTCCCGGGTGGGTCATGGACGAACGGGTGCCGGAGATTCTCCGGCCGTACGGATTTTCCTACCTCAGCTGCACCCGGGCGAAACGTCCTTTCCTTTACGAGGGCCTGGGAATTCCCGAGATCCCGTCGGATCTTCCCTGCGTCGAGGAGGCGGGCGCGGCGGAGGGGGCCGGGGCCATCCTCGAGGGCCTTGCTCCGGGAGGGCTCCACGTGCTCCCCGTTCACGGGGAAGTGGAGGGAGGCGCCGGGGCGGGGGACTTCGAACGCCTTCTCGGAGAGGCGGGGAAGATGGGATACCGGGTGGAACGTCTGTCCCGCATCCGGGACCTCCTCCGGGAGGAGAACCTGCCGGCACGGAGTTGCCGGATGGCGCTGCTTCCCGGAAGGGCCTTCCCCTGCGCCGTGTGACGGGCAAAGGAGAGACCATGGACATTCAGGAGGGCAACAAGCACCGTCTCGAACAGCTGCAAAAAATTGTCGAACGGGAGAAGGAGATCCTCATCGTCCTTCACAACAACCCCGATCCGGACGCCCTGGCCTCCGCGCTCGCGCTGAAATACCTTCTCAGGGAGAAGTGGGGGGTCTTCTCGGTCATCGCCTACGGGGGGATCGTCGGCAGGGCGGAAAACCAGGCCATGATCCGGCACCTGAAAATCGAAATCACCCCCATGCAGAAAGTGGACGTCCGCGACTTCTCCGTGATCGCCCTCGTGGACAACCAGCCCGGGGCGGGAAACAATCCGCTTCCCGGAAGGATCCAGCCGGCGATCGTCATCGATCACCACGAACCGGTGCGGGCGCGGACCCGGCGCGTGAAATTCGCCGACATCCGTACGGACTACGGGAGCACGTCCTCGATCCTGACGGAATATCTGAAGGAGTCGGACATCGCGGGGATCGACAGGAAGGTCGTCACGGCGCTCTTCTACGGGATCAAGTCGGACACCCGCGACCTCGGGAGGGGGGCAAGCGTCAAGGACAGGGAAGCCTATGTGTTTCTCTATCCCCGGGTGCTCTTCAAGACCCTTTCCAGGATCGAACACCCGCAGCTTCCCCGGGACTACTTCAAGACCTTCGAGAAGGCCATCGACAACGCCGTCATCTACCGGGACGCCCTGGTTTGCGAACTGGGGTACATCGAGAGTCCCGACATCCTCGCGGAAATGTCGGACCTCCTGGTGCGGGTGGAGGGGATCCGGTGGGCGCTCAGCATCGGGGAATTCGACGGGGCGGTCTACTTCTCCCTGAGAACGGTGAACCCGAGAGGGCATTCGGACTGGATCGTCCAGAAGATGGTGGAGAAGATCGGGGCCGGGGGCGGGCACCACATGGCCGCAGCGGGAAGGGTCTCCCTTTCCCACGGCCTCACGAAGGACTATCGGACCGCCGTGGATCTTCTCGTCTCCCGCTTCCTGAAACGGATCAAGCGGGAGAACATTCCGGGGAAATCCCTATAGGGAGGGGTCGTCGAGAATTTTCCGCATCTCCCGGACCGCGTCTCCGGGGGAGGGTTCGCCGAAAACGGCCGATCCGGAAACGAAGACGTCGGCGCCCGCCTTCCGGACCTCCTTCAGGTTGGTCCGGTCGATCCCTCCGTCCACCTCGACGAGAACGGGAAGGGAACGGGAGTCGATGTATTCCCGTGCCTCCCGGATCCTGGGGAGGGCGGACCGGATGAATTTCTGCCCTCCGAATCCCGGATTGACGGACATGAGGAGCAGGAGATCCACCTCCGGGAGGATGGGCTCGACAAGGACGAACGGCGTGGCGGGATTCAGCGACACCCCCGCCAGGCATCCCGATTCACGGATCATGGAAACGGTCCGGTGCAGGTGGTGGGCCGCCTCGACGTGAACGGTGATCAGGTTGCTCCCGGCCTCTGCGAAGTCACGGATGTAACGCTCCGGCGTCTCGATCATGAGGTGGACGTCGAAGAAAAGGGACGTACCCTTCCGGAGGGACCGGACCACCGGCGGCCCGATGGTGATGTTCGGGACGAAGTGCCCGTCCATGACGTCCACGTGGATCCAGTCGACTCCGGCCTCCTCGACCTTGCGGATCTCGTCGCCGAGACGGCCGAAATCCGCCGAGAGGATGGATGCGGCGATTTTTCCGCTCATGGTTTCCCGGTGCTCTCGAACTTGAGGATCAGGGGATGGAGGGTGCCCGTGTCCGCTTCCTTCACCGTCAGCCGGAGTTCCTTCGCCTTCTTCGACTCCCCGGGGAAGAAAAGGAAGCCGTACGCGATTTCGCCGGGCGTGACGGGCCGGGTCTCGAGGGCACGGTTTTTCAAGTCTTCCCGGATCTCCCGCTCCACGTCGCGATTGTCCAGCGCCGATCCGCCTCCTACCGTGGCGCCCGCCGCCGCGCCGATGGCGGCCCCCTTCATGACCGCGTCCCCCACGTTGTGCCCGCTGACGATTCCGATGGCCGCCCCGATGAGGGCCCCCGCCGCGCCGGCAAGGAATCCCAATTTGGCCGCCTCCGGGGCCACCTTGCCCAGTTCCGTCTTCTTGGAGATGCGGTCATAGGCCAGACCGGCGTCCAGGATGGGCCACAGGTTGTTTTCCTCGTCCACCAGGAAGGTCGTTTTGGGGACGATTTCGATGGGATGGGCCCCCCGGTTGTCGAAAACGACCTGGACGGGAAGCACCCCCGCGCTGAGGATGTCGAAGCCGAAGGCCTCTCCGGCTTTCTTGCTTTCGTCGTAGGCCGACGATGCGATCACCGCCCCCGCCGCTTCCATCGCGTTCGGGTAGGCCTCGGGCATCTTGAAGGGCACCACTTTCCGTTCGTAGGACGCGCATCCGGAGAGAAAGGCGAGGACGATGCATGCCGAAACGACTGCTCTGAAATATGACGAAATCGTGCGGATCATTGATTTTCCCCTTTCCCCGGAGATCCCGCGGCCGCGGCATACCGGAATCTTTGAGATAACGGGAAAAATACTACACCCCCGCAAAGGATGTCAACATTTTCCGGGTGGTTCCCCCAAGTAGTTCTTGACAGGAACCGAAAAGGACTTTATCGTCACGGCGCGATCGAACCACTTACGGCTTCGTCAGGAGACACGGGATTGAAGCACCTCGCTCCCTACAATGCCCTCCTCGGCCTTTCCGCCCTCGTCCTGGGACCTTATTACGGTCTTCGGATCCTTGCCACGGGAAAGTACCGGAAGAGCATCGGCGGCAAACTGGGAAGGGTGGACGGGAAGGCGTTTGAAGCCCTCCAGGGCTCTTCCAGGATCTGGTTCCACGCCGTTTCGGTTGGGGAGGTCACGGCGGCGGCCCCCGTCATCACCTCTCTCAGGGCGGCCTGTCCCGGGGCCTCGATTCTCCTTTCCACAAGCACGGAAACGGGGCAGGAGATGGCACGCCGCGTGGCCGGGGATGCGGACCTCCACTTCTACTACCCCTTGGATTTTCCCTGGGTGGTCCGCAAGGTCATGGGATACGTCCGTCCCGACGTCTTCGTCCTCCTCGAGTCCGAATTCTGGCCCAACCTGATCGACCAGTGCCGCGGGAGAGGGACGCCGGTCGTCCTGGTGAACGGCAGGATCTCCCCCCGTTCCTTCAACCGTTACCGGATGTCCCGCTTTTTCTGGAAGGGGGTCTTAAGTTCCGTGGATCACATGGGGATGATCTCCCTCACGGATGCCGAGCGCATCCGTGCTTTCGGCGGATTGCCGGAACGGATCACCGTCGAGGGGAACGCCAAGTTCGACGGTCTCGCCGCCCGGGTGGCCCCCGCCCTGCGGGAGGAAGCGGGGAAAAAGCTTCAGATCGGGAAGGAAACGCCGGTATTCGTCGCCGGAAGCACCCACCAGGGGGAGGAGACGGCGGTCCTCGATGTGTATTCCCGGATCGTGGAGGAATTTCCGGGGATGGTTCTCGTCCTCGTTCCCAGGCACACGGACCGGCGGGAGGCCGTGCTCCGGACGGTCCGGGCCGCCGGTTTCGACGATGTGATCACCCTGTCCGAGATGAATGCCGGAAGGGTCCGGAATGGGGAACGGGTGATCGTCGTGGATGTCATCGGCGAACTGTTCAAGATCTACGGGCTTGCCACGGTGGTCTTCTGCGGGGGGAGCCTGGTTCCCAAAGGGGGCCAGAACATCCTCGAGGCCGCGGCGTGGGGGAGGGTGGTCTTCTACGGTCCTTCCATGGAGGACTTCAGGGAGGAGCAGGCCGTGCTCGAGGAGGCCGGCGCCGGCAGAATGGTGGAAAGCGCCGACGCCCTCTGCCGGGGCATCCTGGAAGCCCTGCGGTCCCCGGAAGCCCTTGCGCGGGACGGGCGGAAAGGCCGGGAGGCCGTCCTCCGCCACCGGGGGGCGTCCGACCGGTACGCCCGCCGGATCGTCGAGGCGCTCCGGCGAAGCCGCCCGGAATTTCAGCCCTCCGCCTTCCTGAGATAATCGTTCCAGCGGCTGTCCACCCAGGCCTGAAGACGATTCAACTGTTCGATGCTCATCTTCCGGAACCGCCCCTGCTTCCCCACGTAGTTGATGATGGGCTGCTTCTTCCCCCGTTCGGCCATGGTCTTGCTTCTCCCGGTGAAGCGGAACTTCCCGTCCTCGATCTCGAAGAGCACGACGATCCCCGTTTCCACGGCGAGCTGGCCCATCCGGACGGTGTCCTTTGCCGGGAACATCCACCCCGGCGGGCACGGGCTGTAGATGTGCATGTACCGGGTTCCCTTGATCCTCTTGGCCTTGACGAACTTTTCGTACAGATCGATGGGGTAGGCGGGGGACGTGGTGGCGAGGTAGGGCAGATCGTGGGCCTCCATGATCCGGACGAAGTCCTTCTTGCTGTGCTCCTTGGTGAGGATGGGCGTCGTCGTCGTGATGGCCCCCATGGGGGTGGCGCTCGAACGCTGGGTCCCCGTGTTCATGTACCCTTCGTTGTCGTAGCACACGTAGATGAAATCGGTGGTCCTCTCGGCGGCCCCGCTCAGGGCCTGGATTCCCATGTCGTAGGTGGAACCGTCCCCGGCCATGGCCACGACGGTGATGTCCGTTTTGTTCAGCGCCCGGAGCCCCGCGGCGATCCCCGAGGCGGAGGCGGCGGTGCTTGCGAATGTCGTGTTCAGGTAGGGCACCGTCACCGGGGTGATGGGGTAGAGCCCGTGGAGAACGCAAAGACAGCTTGCCGGAATGGTCAGGACCGTGTTTTCCCGGAGGGCCTTCAGCATGTGGCGGTAGGCCAGGGTGAGCCCGCAGCCCTGGCAGGCCCGGCTTCCCGGCAGAATGTATTCCGTCTCGTTGATCTTGAACAGATTATCCTGCATGGTCTTCTCCCGTGTAACAGTTCAGCCAGAGGGAACGGTTTTCCAGTTTTCCCGCCTGGAGATCTTTCCAGGCGTCCCTGCCGGCGCCGGCGATTTCCCGGGCCTTCACGTCCCGGCCCCCGAGACCGGCGACCACGTCGACCACGGGAATCAGAAGCGGGGTCCCGTAGAGGGCGGCCTTGAGGTCCGAGGTGAGGCACCCCTCGTATCCGTAGCTCAGGCCCTTCTGGAGGACGACGAGGGCCTTCGCGCCCCGGAGGGCTTCCGCGGCCTCCTCCCGCGGGAAGGGACGGTAGGTCCGGACGCCCGCTACACCCGCGGGGATCCCCTCCTCCCGGAGGAGGTCGGCGGCGACGGTGGCCTCGTTCGCGATGGATCCCATCCCGGAGAAAACGAGTTCGGCGTCCTCGCACCGGTATTTCCAGACGAGCCCGCCGTGGTCCCTTCCGAAAACCCCCGCGAAGTCGTCGTTCGCCTTGCGGATCACTCCATGCGCCCTCGTCATGGCCGCCTGGAGCTTGTACCGCATTTCCATGTATCCGTCGCAGAGAACCCCCTCGGGGTTCAGCCGCCGCCAGGGGAACAGGACGGAATTGATCGTCCGTGGGGCCTCCGGCGTCAGGAGCGTGTGCGCCTTGTAAGGGGGAAGGAAGCCGCGGACCTCTTCGGCGTCGGGGATGTCCACGGGCATCATGGTGTGCGAGAGAACGAAACCGTCGTAACAGACCATGACGGGGATGTAGAGCGACTCGGCGATCCAGTAGGCCTGGATGATCGTGTCGATGATCTCCTGGTTGTCCCTGCAGTAGAGCTGGATCCATCCGGTGTCCCTCTGGGCCAGGGAGTCCTGCTGGTCGTTGAAGATCGACCAGGGGGCCCCCACGCCCCGGTTCACCACGCACATGACCACGGGCAGCCTCGACCCGGCGGCCCAGTGGAGCTGTTCGTGCATGTAAAGGAGCCCGTTGGAGCTTGTCGCCGTGAAGGTCCTTGCGCCCACGGTGGACGCGGAGATGCACACCGTCAGGGCGGAATGCTCCCCTTCCACGCGGACGTATTCGGCCCGCATTTCCCCTCCCTCGACGTACCGGGAGAGGATTTCCGCAAGCTGGGACTGGGGGGTGATCGGGTAGGCCGCGACGACGTTGGGGCGGCAGAGCTTCACACCGAGGGCGGCCGCTTCGTTTCCCGTAAGAATTCTCACGTCAGCCATCGTTTTCCCCCTCCCTGACCATCCGGATGGCGTTGGGCGGGCACTCCTCCGCGCAGATGCCGCAGCCCTTGCAGTAATCCATGTCGATCTCCACGGGAATGGACATTTTGACCACCCCCTCGGGACAGTAGAGCCAGCAGAGAAAGCACGCGGCCTTGTTCTTCGACGAAGGAATGCATTTCTTGTGGTCGATGACGGGCCGGAAGTCTCTCCAGTCGCCTGTTCTTCCGGCCTCCCCCTTGGCGGGAACGCAGAGGGCGGAAACGTTGAGGTCTCTTTTCACGCTCTTTTCATCCATGACGCTCTTTTTCCTTTTCACGGACAATGGTTTTCTCGAAGGCTGCCTGTACGACCGCGAAGTTGGCCCCGGCGGCGTCGGAAGCCATCTTACGCTTCAGGGCCCTCTCGATGTTTTCCAGGGTGACAAGACCCGTAACCCGGCAGAACGCGCCGAGCATGGGCGTGTTCACGACGGGCATCCCGCCCACGATCAGGCGGCTTGCGACCGCGATCTCCGTGGCGTCCACCGCGGCGAAGGTGCAGCATCCCTCGATTCCCAGTTCCTCCGGGGAGGAAGGGGTGTTGACGATGAGGGGGCCGCCTTCCCTGAGGCGTCCCAGGATGTCCACCATTCCGAAAAGGGAGGCGTCCAGAACCACGGCCACGTCCCCTGCCTCGATCTGGGCGACCGTTCGGATCGGGTTGCGGGAGACCCTTGTGGAGGCCACGACGGGCGCGCCCCTTCTTTCGGGTCCGAAGGTCGGGGCCGACGTGACGCCCCCGTACCCTTCCAGGTACGCCGCTTCGGCGAGGATCTGCGCGGCCAGGACCACCCCCTGGCCGCCCCTTCCATGCCACAGAATCTCTTTCATGTTTCCCCCAGTTTCCGTCGTTTCGGGCAATAAAAAAGGCCATGGAAAATCACCATGGCCTTCATTCCTGTAAACCGGCTTTTTCAGGGCGGGTCTATGGCAGGCCACGGCGATATGCCCGAAAGAAGGGCGAGGCACAACAGGAGGCCCTGCAGTCGATCGGATAAAAGCTCTCGATGGCCCGTCATCGGATTCAATCCCTCTTCCCGGGAATCCCTTGAAAATTCCCGAAAAAACCAAAAGTGGTTCAGAACATACCGAAAAAGGGAAACGCTGTCAATGGAAAAATCGCGGAAAAATCGACTCCTTTCGTTGACGGACCGGTGGAGATCTGTTAAACATGGGTTTCGGCGCTCCTGCCGAACCGATACACGGGATCGATGAAAATACCGGAACAACGGAGGGAAGAAACATGGATCTGGGATTGAAGGGAAAAACGGCTCTTGTGGCGGGAGGCAGTATGGGGCTTGGAAAAGCGGTGGCCCTCGAACTGGGCCGTGAAGGAGCCCGGATCGCCATCGGGTCCCTCGACGATGCCTATCTGCCCCAGGCGGCGGAGGAGATCCGGCGGAAGACGGGGGCGGAGGTGATCGCCGTTCCGGCCGATGTTTCCGATCCGGAACAGGCGAAGGCCTTCGTCACCAAGTCCGTCGAACGGCTGGGTTCCGTGGACATCCTCGTCAACAACGCCGGGGGGCCTCCTTCCGTCGCTTTTCTCGATATCGACGACAAGACGTGGGAGTATGGTTTCCGGCTCAATCTTCTCAGCACCATCGTGATGACCCGCGAGGCGGTTCCCCTGATGAAAGAGAAGAAATGGGGCCGGATCATCAATATGACTTCCATATCGGTGAAACAGCCCATCGATGGACTCATGCTTTCCAACACCATCCGGTCCGGGGTGATCGGGTTCGCCAAGACCCTGTCGAACGAGCTTGCGCCTTTCCACATCACGGTGAACAGCGTCTGCCCGGGGTACACCCTGACGGACCGGGTTCGGAACCTGGCAAAGACGATCGCCGGCCGGGAGAATGCGACACCGGAAGCGGTGATCGCGAAATGGGAAAGCACCATTCCCATGAAGCGGCTGGGAACTCCCGAGGAGTTCGCCGCACTGGTCGCCTTCCTGGCATCGGAGCAGGCGGGTTACATCACCGGCGCGGCCATCCAGATCGACGGCGGCTGGTACAAGGGGGTCATGTAGTCCCTTCGGAGGGCCCTTCCGGAAGGGGATCGGGAAGGAAGGACGGGACCTCCCCGTACGGGGAACCGCAAAGGAACGCCGATTCCTTCGCCGTGATGATTTCCTCGAGCCGTTCCATGAGAGGTCCGAAGGTTTCCGGGTGGAGCGATGACACGGGAACGGCGTGGAACCGGTGGCAGAGGTTCTCCAGCACCACCGCGTCCGGGCACAGGTCGGTCTTGTTGAACACCCGAAGTTCCGTTTTCCGCTGAAGCTCCAGCTCCTCGAGAATCCGTTCCACCGCGGCCATCTGGTCCTCGAACCGGGGGTTGGAGACATCGATGACGTGAAGGAGCACGTCCGCCTCGTCCAGTTCCTCCAGGGTGGCCCGGAAGGCGGCGAAAAGGTCCTCCGGCAGGTCACGGATGAAGCCCACCGTGTCGGTGATGATGGCTTCCCGGTCCCGGGGGAAACGGAGCCGCGAGCTTTTGGGGTCCAGGGTGGCGAAAAGACGGTTCTCCGCGAGGACGCGGCTTTTCGTCAGCGCGTTCAGCAGGGTTGATTTCCCGGCGTTGGTGTAGCCGATGATGGAAATCACAGGGAGCCCCTTCTTTCTTCTCATCCGGCGGCGCTGGTGGCGGGCCTTCCGGATCGACTTCAATTCCTTTTCCAACTGAACGATGCGGTCCCGGACGCGGCGCCGGTCGACTTCCAGTTTCATCTCTCCGGGGCCTCTCCCGCCGATCCCGCCGGCGAGGCGGGAGAGGGCGGTCGTCTGCTGAACGAGGCGCGGGAGGCGGTATTTCAACTGGGCAAGCTCTACCTGGATCTTTCCTTCCCGGCTGTGGGCCCGCTGCGCGAAGATATCCAGGATCAGCTGGGTGCGGTCGATGACCTTGAGGTCGGTGATTTCGACGATCGACCGGGCCTGGGAGGGATTCAGCTCGTGGTCGAAGATGAGCAGGTTGGCCCCCTTCTGGAGCGCCCGTATCAGGACGTCGGAGAGTTTTCCCCTTCCCAGGAGAAACTTGGGGTCGACCTGGGGCCTGTGCTGGATCACCGCATCGAGGACCTCCACGTTGCAGGAACGGGCCAGTTCCCTCAACTCCTCGACGGCACCCTCGCTGTCCGATCCCGGGTCCGTCTCGACCCGGACAAGGATGGCCCGGTCGGAGAAGCGGACTTCCCGGGCCTGCTGCTTCCGGGCGATTTCCTCCTCCAGGGCCTGGATGAAGGCGAGAAAGCCCTGGGGCATTTCGGAGGGAAACACGGGGTCGAGAATCGTCCAGTAACGGCCGTCCGGGTTTTCCGGGATCAGGTGGGCTCCGAAGACCCTGCCGGGCAGGCCGTTCTTTTCCACGGACACGGCGCAGATGTAATCGAGGCGCAGCAGCGCCAGGTCCACCAGGTCGTCCCGGGTCAGCGATTCCCCGTTCAGGTGGGTGTGAATGAGGCGGAGCCCCTTCAGCCGGCCCGCCCCGGAACGGAATCCGGAAAGGTCGGGGATGACGATCTGCCGGTGGTCCCCCACGATGACGCAGTGGACCTCTCCCCGCCGGCTGACCAGCACGCCGATCTGCCGTCCCACGGACCGGGAGACTTCGCTCAGGTTCCGGGCAAACTCCTGTGTCAGGGGAAATTCCGGAGGGATTCTTCTCCGGTAGAGACTTTCGATCTGCCTGGTTTCGCCGGGCTTCAGGCCCGTCAGATTACCGTAAAGCTTATGGATATTGTACGGCCCTCCTGGCCTTCATGGGCGGCTTCGTAAAAAGCCCATATGCTGTGTTGCCCGACCTCCCTCCTCCCTGCGGCGTACCGGGAGTACGCCTCAGTCGTCGGGAATCGGGCGCCTTGCCTATGGAGCTTTTTCCATTGCCGCTCGAACAAGTGTTGCTTTGATTCCTTACGAATTCGTCGTTCCGGGCGGCTTCGTAAAAAGCCCATATGCTGTGTTGCCCTTCGTCCCCCGTTTCAAAAAAGCGCTGGTCAGACTCTTACGCGTCCGTCTCACTTGAACTTGTGGGGGTTGACCTTCTTCTCCATGGTGTCGAGAAAATTGGACCAGAACTGGGTGCGGAACGGGGCGACGATCTTCTTCGGCTCCTTCGCGCAGCACTGCGGGCAGGCGAGATCGTCCGGAGGCGAATCGATCTTGTGGAACACCTCGAAGACGTGCCCGCAGGCGGTGCATTCGTAATCGTAAAGGGGCATGAAACTCCTCCCTCGCTTGGTATACTGCCGTTTCACGCTACCATGATCCGCTCCCCCCGTCAAGAAGAGGCCGATCAGGGAAGGACGTTTGGAACCGTTCGGCGAGACCGGAATTTCCGGCGGAGGAACCCCCGGTTTCGCGGCACGGCCCTTCAGGGCCGGCGGCCGTAACCCTCGGGCGACAGCAGAATTCAAAAAAAACCCCGGGAAGGGGTCCTTCCCGGGGTTTGTGAAGCAGTGTGGATTTAGAAGTTAAGGGTCAGCCTGTTGACGACAAGGTAGTTGTTCTCAACTTCGTTGCTGTCGCTCGTTCCCTTGTAGTAATCGCCGGTAACGAAGTAGCCGAAGCCCACCATGTAGTCGAGGTTGTCATAGAGCTTGTAGGTGGCGGTGATGTCGAATTCGTAGCCGTAATCGTCGCTGACGAAATCCTTGCCGCCGATTCTCGGTTTCTCATCTGCCTTCGCCCAGGTGAAGCTCGCGAAGAGTTTCAGTTTCTCGATCGGGGCGAACTCGCCGTAAACCTGAGCCAGCCAGCCATTGGACATGCTGCCGGAGGTCTCGGCATAGGTTCCCATGTTGCCGATCGTGTCGTTGTAGTCGGAGTTCCAGAGGATGAGGCAGGGGTCGTAGTCGCAGTTCGCCGTGCTCGTGCCCGTCACATAGGCCGTCTCTCCGCCGTAACCGGCTTCGCTCTTGTCGGTCGTGTCGGGGTCGTCGCCCTGGATCCAGCCGAGCTGAACACCAACAGCCGCCGGGCCCATGTTGAACTTACCGTTCACATAAGCGCTCCAACCGCCGCGGTCGATGTCCGTGCTGCCGGGGGAGTCAAAGTATTCTTTGTCTTTCCCGAATTGGTAGTTCACTTCCGCTTCCAGGAAAAGGGGACCGAAGGTGCCCTTCATGTAGGCCATCGGGACGTGCCAGTAGCGGTTGTACGTTCCCGCGGCGTCCGTCACGGTTTTGTTGTAGCGGAGGTAGTAGTGGAGGACACCGAACTCGATGTTCTCGATCTTGCCCAGGTAGCCGATGGCGTACTTGTCGTTGTCCTGGTCCGCCATATCGGTGCCGTAGTCACCTTCCGTCGTCTTCGCCGTCAGGCCGAGGAGCGACCCGGGGCCCAGCTTCGCGAACAGGTAGAGACGGGCTTCGTCGTAAGCGCCGTCGCACCACCACGTTCCGAAGGTACCGCCCTGCGTGTAGCCGGCGCGGATTGCGAGGCCGTAGGGCAGCTTCGCATCGATGTAGGTCCTTCTCCACCGGAGGTTCTGGTGGTCCGGGTTGCTGTATCCCGGCAGTGCGGATACGTAGCCGCCGTCGTAGCTGCCGTTCCACAGACCGGTGTGGGCGTCGATCCGGATGGTGAGCTTCAGGCCGTCGGCGACCTGGAGAACCGGGTTGATCCGGAATTTCTGCCAGTAGAACGCGTTGGAGGGACCCGCCTCGTCAGCGGCGTCCTTCGCCAGGGAGTTCGCATCCACGTACCGACCCTCGATGAAGTAGTAGCCGCTCACCTTGAAGTCCGCCGCGGAAGCGAACCCCGTGAATGCTACCAGCAGTCCAAGGGCAAGCAATACTGCCAACAGTTTCTTCATTTGTAATCCTCCTCAGATTTTGGCTTAAACCCTGATACCCTGCCCGTTGAAACGGGCTTTTCTCCTCATTTGATCATTGATCTTTCATGAATCCCCCCGCCGGAACTGCGCAAGGGGCCTCAAACCGGACCCGATCACCCCCTTTCATGGACGGTCTGGGGATGTACCTCCCCCCTGTGGCATGGCAAAAACGTTAACATCGGGGAATTGGAATGTCAAGACTTTTTTGCGGTTACCTGGGCAAATTTTCCCTTGACATCATGGGGATGACAATTTATACTCCCTCGGATTTTAAATACATCTTTTCACCCGTGATCTTTCAATCAGGCAGCGCTTCCCAGACGTTCGGTTTCCCGATGCCGGCAGGCGATTCATCGGGGCTCCAGCGGACCTTGCGGTTGCGGTCACTCGGAGGCCCGGCAAACGGTTTTTCCTTAATAATAAGGAAGGAACGGTCCCGTGTCCTTCCTGTCCGAAGTATGGATAAAGCAAACATGGAGGTGATAAAAAGCAATGGCAGAACAAGTTCAGCTGAAGGAAGTCTACCCCGTTCCGGAATTCATGAAGAAGAGGGCCTATATCAACAGCATGGAGCAGTACAAAGCCCTCTGGAAACGGTCCATCGAGGACTCGGACAAATTCTGGGCGGAAATCGCCGATGAGTACGTGACCTGGTTCAAGAAGTGGGACAAGGTCGAGGATTACAACTTCGATCTGAGGAAGGGTCCCATCTACGTGAAGTATTTCACGGGCGCCAAACTGAACGTCTCCTACAACTGCCTGGACCGTCATCTCGCGAAGAGGGGCGACCAGGTGGCCATCCAGTGGGAGGGGAACGAGCCCACCGAACAGAAGGCATACACGTACAAGGAACTCTACACGGCGGTCTGCAAGTTCGCGAATGTCCTCAAGTCCCTTGGCGTGAAGAAGGGCGACAGGGTCTGCCTGTACCTTCCCATGATTCCGGAACTCGCCATCTCCATGCTGGCCTGCACCCGGATCGGCGCCATCCACAGCATCGTCTTCGGCGGGTTCAGCTCCGACGCCCTTCGCGACCGGATCCAGGACAGCACGAGCAAGATTCTGGTCACCTGCGACGGCACCTTCCGCGGCGCCAAGGCGATTCCCCAGAAGGACAATGCCGACGCCGCCCTGGCCGACTGCCCCTCCATCGAGAAACAGATCATCGTGAAACGCGTGGGTGACAAGGTCAAGTGCTCCTGGAAAGAGGGCAGGGACCTCTGGTGGGACGACGTCATGGCCAAGGCTGCCGACACCTGCGAACCCGCGCAGCTGGATTCGGAAGACCCGCTCTTCATCCTTTATACTTCCGGTTCCACCGGAAAGCCCAAGGGCGTCATGCACACCACGGGCGGTTACCTGACCTATGTGGCCTACACCCACAAGATGATCTTCGACTATCACGACGGCGAGACATACTGGTGCACCGCCGACATCGGCTGGGTCACGGGGCATTCCTACATCGTCTACGGCCCCCTCTGCAACGGCGCCACGTCCATCATGTTCGAAGGCGTTCCCAACTACCCCGACATCAGCCGTTTCTGGAAAATCGTGGAAAAATACAAGGTGGACATCTTCTACACCGCCCCCACGGCCATCCGGGCCATCATGAAGGAAGGGGACGACTGGGTAAAGAAGGCCAACATCTCCACCCTCAAGGTCCTCGGTTCCGTGGGCGAACCCATCAATCCCGAGGCCTGGAACTGGTACCACACGAAAATCGGCCGGAGCGAATGCCCCATCGTGGACACCTGGTGGCAGACCGAGACGGGCGGAATCCTCATCACCCCCCTGCCGGGCGCGGTTCCCCTGAAACCGGGCATGGCGACGACGCCCTTCATGGGCGTGTGGCCTGCCCTCCTCAATGACGAAGGAAAGGAAATCCCCGAGACGGTGGCTTCCGGCGCCCTCGTCATGAAGAAACCCTGGCCCGGCATCATGAGGGGCGTTTACGGCGATCCGAAGCGCTTCCAGGAAACCTACTTCGAGCAGTTCCCCGGTTACTATGTGGCCGGCGACGGCGCGAGGAGGGACAAGGACGGCTACTACCAGATCACGGGAAGGATCGACGACGTCATCAACGTGTCCGGGCACCGCATGGGAACGGCGGAAGTGGAAAGCGCCCTGGTCGCCCACCCGAAAGTCGCCGAAGCGGCGGTCGTCGGTTATCCCCATGAACTGAAGGGCCAGTCCATCTATGCCTACGTCACCCTCAAGGCGGGCGTGGAGAAGTCCGATGCCCTGAAGAAGGAGCTTGTCAATCACGTGAGAAAGGAAATCGGTCCCATCGCCACTCCCGAGAAGATCCAGTGGGCCGATGCGCTTCCCAAGACGAGAAGCGGCAAGATCATGCGGCGGATCCTCAAGAAAGTGGCCGCCAACGAAATCGGTGAACTCGGCGATACCTCGACCCTGGCGGATCCTTCCGTTGTGGACGACATCGTGAAGAACCGGGTGTAAGAGAGCATCTCGCAAGAGAAAGATCCTGACAATCAAAAGGCCGGATAGCCGGCGCGGTCCTTCCCGGGGCCGCGCCGGGATTCGCCTGGGAAAGGAGGTTACTTGTGAATTTAATCGCGTGCGTAAAACAGGTGCCTGACACGGAAGTCCAGATCAAGGTAAAGGCGGACGGATCAGGAATCGAAGAAGCCGGAATCAAATGGGTCATGAATCCCTATGATGAATTCGGTGTGGAAGAAGCCCTGCGGCTGAAGGAGAAGGCCGGCGGCACGGTCACCGTCGTTTCCGTCGGTCCCGCGAGAGCCATGGAGACCATTCGTACGGCCCTGGCCATGGGAGCGGAAAAAGGCGTCCACATTACGGACCTCGACAACGCCGATGCATTCGCGACGGCGTCCGCCCTCGCCGCCGCCATCAAGGAAATCCCCTTTGACATCGTCTTCTGCGGCCAGAGGGCCATCGACGACGATTCGGCGCAGGTGGGATCCATCCTGGCCGAACTCCTCGGGGTTCCCCAGGTGACCATCGTCACGAAGCTGGAAGTGGCGGACAACAAGATCAAGGCCGTGAAGCCCATCGAGGGCGCGCAGCTCCTGATCGAGGCCGCCATGCCCTGTGTGGTGACCGCCCAGAAGGGTCTGAACGAACCCCGGTACGCATCCCTCCCGGGGATCATGAAGGCAAAGAAGAAACCCGTGGATGTGAAGAAAGCGGCTGATTACGGAATCAGTGCGGATTTCAAGGCGAAGCTCGCCAAGATGATGCCGCCTCCCTCGAGACCTCCCGGAAAGATCATCCAGGGGGACGACCCCGCGGTGAAGGCTGCGGAGCTCGTCAAACTGCTTCGCGAAGAAGCGAAGGTAATTTAAGGAAGGGAGGAGGACAATCATGGCGAAAGGTGTATGGTTTGTAGCGGAACAAAGAGACGGAGCCCTCCGGAAGGTCAGCTTCGAGTGCGCCAGCACCGCGAGGAAGCTAGCCGACGAGACGGGCGATGAAGTGTGCGCGGTTCTCCTGGGCTCCGGTGTGGAAGGATTGGCCGCCGAACTCGGAAAGTACGGCGTCGACAAGGTGTACCTGGCGGACGCGCCGGTCTTCGCCCAGTACCAGACCGATTCCTATGCCAACGCGGTTGCGAAGATCGTCAAGGAAAAAGCCCCCGCGATCCTCCTTCTTTCCTGGTCGGTCCTCGGAAAGGACCTTGCCTCCCGCCTGGTGGGCAAGCTGGCGACGGGAATGGCCTCCGACTGCGTGGAACTCCGGATCGACAACGGCCGTCTCGTGGCGAAACGCCCCATGTACGCCGGGAAGTGCTTCGGAGAAATCACCTTCGCCTCGGATCCGCAGATGGCGGGTCTCAGGCCGAACGTGTTCCCCGTGGCGGAAAATGTGAAAGCAGCGGCGGTCGAGAAATTCGATGCCGGCGTCTCCGACGGCGACGTCAAGGCGAAAGTCGTGGAAGTCCAGAAGGACACCAGCGGCAAGGTGGACCTCACCGAGGCCGAGATCATCGTGTCGGGCGGCCGCGGTATGAAGGGTCCCGAGAATTACGCGATCCTCGAGGAACTCGCAGCGGTCCTCGGCGCCACGGTGGGCGCTTCGAGAGCGGCCGTGGACGCCGGCTGGCGTCCCCAGTCGGACCAGGTCGGGCAGACCGGAAAGGTCGTTTCCCCGAACCTCTATATTGCCTGCGGCATTTCCGGAGCCATCCAGCATCTCGCCGGTATGAGCTCCTCCAAGTATATCGTTGCCGTAAACAAGGATCCCGATGCCCCCATCTTCCAGAAAGCGGATTACGGCATCGTGGACGACCTCTTCAAGGTCGTTCCGGAGGTCACCAAGGCGGCGAAGAGTCTCCTGGGTTGAGAAATTGCCAAAATAAGGGGGTGGACGCGTCCACCCCCGCTTTTTTGTGAATTTCTTTTCATGAATCCATTCCGACATACGAATTGGAGGCATTATGGCGCACGGTGCTGAACACGTATACGCGGTGGGCAATGAAGGAAGGGAAGTCTTCTGGAATGCCCCCTATGAAGCGATCCTGTTTATCTTCACCGCCGTCGCCCTGGCCATATTTGCCTACGGTCTTTACAGACGCTGGCAGATGTGGACGGCCATCGGCAAGCCGGAAAACAGGAACGACAGCGTGGGAGAGAGAATCAAACTTCTCCTGCTGAACGGTCTTCTCCAGCTAAAGACATCGAAGGACCCCTATCCCGGTATTCTCCATGGCTTGATTTTCTTCGGGTTCTTTGTCCTGATCTGGGGGGCGGCCATCGATGCAACCCAGTTCCATATCGGTCTTCCCTTTTTCCATGGCAGTTTCTATCTCTGGTTTTCCCTCACCATGGAAATTTTCGGTCTCGCCGTGCTGGTCGGCGTCGTTATGGCGCTTGTCCGGCGTTATATCGAGAAACCGGACCGCCTGGGCTACAAGGGAGAGCCGGACAACACGCCCGATGACGCCATCGTTCTGGTGCTCATCGGCGGCATCATCGTGACGGGCTTCATCGTGGAGGCTCTCCGGATCCATGTGAATTACAACGTGGACGGATTCACCTGGGAAACCTGGTCCTTTGCCGGGTTCCTTCTTTCCAAGACCCTGGCCGGCGTCGGATACGACACGACGAGGACGTTCCACAAGATCCTCTGGTGGGGCCACGCCTTTCTCGCCCTCGGATTCGTCGCCTACATTCCCTATTCACGGCTGGTCCACATCATCACCACACCGGCCAACCTCTACATGCAGACCCTGAAGCCGACGGGAACCCTGGAGCCCATCCGGGATTTCGAGACGGCCGAGTCCTTCGGCGTGGCGAAGCTGGAGGATTTCACCTGGAAGCAGATCTTCGACTCCGACGCCTGCACCCGCTGCGGCCGGTGCCAGGACGGCTGCCCCGCCTACCTGACGGGCAAGCCCCTCTCTCCGAAGAAGCTGGTCCAGGACATCAAGAAGCACTGGCTCGAGCGGGCGCCCATCGTCGTCGCCGCGAAAAGCGCGGCCAAGAAGTCGGGCCAGGAACCGGAGATCCCCGAACCCGAGAAGGCTCTCGTGGGCGAGGTGATCGAACTCGACGAACTGTGGGCCTGTACGAACTGTATGTACTGCATGGAAAACTGCCCCGCGGCGATCGAGCATGTACCCAAGATCGTCGGGATGCGGCAGTACAAGGTGCTCATGGAGGCCGATTTCGCCCCCGAACTCCAGTTGACCTTCCGGAACATGGAGAACAACTCCAACCCGTGGGGGATCGGCGCGCACCTGAGGGCCGACTGGGCGAAGGAACTGGGAATCAAGTCCCTGGCGGAAGATCCCGGCGTGGAATATCTCTTTTACGTGGGTTGCGCAGGGTCCTTCGACGACCGGGGCAAGAAGGTGTCCGTTGCCTTCGCGAAAGTTCTCCAGGCCGCGGGCGTGAGCTTCGGGATCCTGGGAACGGAGGAAAGCTGCTGCGGCGATTCGGCCATGCGGGGCGGCAACGAGTATCTCTACCAGGCCATGGCGCAAGCGAACATCGAAGTGATGAACGGCTATGGCGTGAAGAAGATCATCTGCACGTGTCCCCACGGCTACAACGCCCTGAAGAAGGACTACCCCCATTTCGGGGGAACTTACGAAGTCTATCATCACACGGAAATTCTGGCCAGGCTCATTTCCGAAGGCAAGATCCAGTTGAAGAAACCCGTGCCCGGAGTTTTCACCTACCATGATTCCTGCTTCCTCGGCCGGTACAACAACGTGTACGACCAGCCCAGGAAGGCCCTGACCGCCGTCCCGGGCCTCCGGCTCGTGGAAATGGAGCGGAAGCTGGCAAAGAGCTTCTGCTGCGGCGCCGGCGGGGCGAGGATGTGGATGGAAGAGCACGGCGATCGGATCAACACGGCGAGGGCGAAGCAGGCTGTCGACGCCGGTGCGGAGAGCATCGCCGTCGGCTGTCCCTTCTGCCTCACCATGATGTCCGATGGGATCAAGGATCTCAACAAGGAAGATTCCATGGTGGCGAAGGACATCGCCGAGATCGTCTGGGAAGCCATGGGTCTTGAAGAGGAACAGCCGAAGGAAGAAAAGGCCGCGGAGGCCTGAAAGCGCGTTTTTCCGGCGGATCGTTGACATGAGATACACCCCCCCGGCGGCGGCATGCGGCCGGGGGGGTTTTTTTGTCCTCGTTCCCGGGCGTCGGGAACGGGAAAAAGGTTCCGGGAAATATTTCTTGAAAAATTCATAAAAGCCCGGTATTCTCAAACAACTTTGACGAACTCGTAAAAGGCGGATTCAACACTTTTTCGAACGGCAAAGGAAAAAGCTCCAGAGGCAAGGCGCCCGAATCCCGAGGAATGAGGCGTACTGATGGTACGCCGCAGGGACG
>Ga0116141_10000420_pt1 | contig 32941 bp, 17 predicted proteins | sample AD_UKC097_MetaG_FD_89744 | JGI IMG/M metagenome (GOLD analysis project Ga0116141, IMG submission 89744) | Active sludge microbial communities of municipal wastewater-treating anaerobic digesters from USA - AD_UKC097_MetaG | ecosystem: Engineered > Bioreactor > Anaerobic > Digestate | place: USA...
TACAGCACGTGTCGGATTCGTACCCTGTCTCTGTGGCGGTATCCTGCAATGAAGAATCTTGGTTGGAAGACGCTGTTCTGGTCCGGCGTGGTGGTCGCGTTGGCGATGGTCGGCTGCCATCGCGAGAAGGCTCGCCAAGACGATCACGCCGGGGTGATGTCTCGGACCGATCTGGGGACCACCGTGGGTTCGCTGGGCGATCTCGTGAAACCGGAACCCGTGCCGGTCGAAGGCTGTGGTCTTGTGACGGGTCTGCCGGACACGGGCTCGGCGTATTGCCCGCCGCAGATCCGAGCATACCTCAAACAGTACATTCTCACCCAGTTACCCACCGAGCGGGTGGATCTGGATGCCCTGATCGACAGCAAGAAGACGGCCGTCGTATGGCTGGAGGGCGCGCTGCCGCCGACCCCCTCCGTGGACGATCATTTCGATGTCCGAGTCTCGTTGGTTCCGGGCTCCGAGGCGACGTCGATTCGCGGGGGCTGGCTGAATCGGGCTCAACTGGTGCCCCGAGGGACGTTCGGCGTGGATACGCCGCCGCTTGCGACGGTCAGCGGGCCCGTGTTCATCGATCCGCTTGCGACGGCCCAGACCGACTCGAAGAGCGGCTGTATCCTGGGGGGCGGCCGGACTCTCTATGAGTACTCCGCGCTGCTGCGGCTGCGCCGGGGCAACTACCGTATGGCAAGTGACATCCGCAACCGCCTGAGCGAGCGATACGGCCCCAACGTGGCTCGCGCAGCCTCCAATCGCGACATCGAGGTGAAGGTCCCCCCGGAGTACCGCTGGCGAAAGGAGCGATTCCTTGCGATGGTTCCAGTCACCTTCATCGAGGTCACGGATGAACTGCTCGCGGCCAGAGTGAACTGGTTCGTCCAGCAATTGGCTGCGGGCACGGACAAAGCAACGGCGGAAGTCGCCCTGGAGGCCGTGGGCCGCGAGAGCCTGGGCAAGCTGGGCGCCCTCTTGGATGCCGCGGATCCGGAGGTCCGATTGCGGGCGGCCCGGTGCATCCTCGGGCTGGGCGACGACCGCGGCTTTCCGGTTCTTCGGGAGCTGGCGGTCGACGTGAAGTCCCCGTTTCGTAGGGAGGCCTTCGATGCGATCATGGTCTCGGCCAAGCGCAACGACGCCGTGGCCTTGGCACAGCGACTGCTGCGCGACGACGATATGACCATGGTGCTGGCTGCCTATGAGCATCTGCGCCGGCTCGACGATCCGGCCATCAGCCGGGAGTTTATCGGTCGCAGCTTCTACCTCGAACGGGTCGTCCAGACCAATCGCCGGGTGATCTTCGTGTCCCGCAGCGGCGATCCCCGCGTCGTTCTGTTCGGCGCTCCGCTCGAGTGTGGCAGAAGCATCTTCGTGGAATCACCCGATCAATCGATTGTGGTCAATGCCCGCGCAGAGCACGACTACATCTCTATCACACGCAGGCATCCAACTCGCTCCGGTATTATGGGACCGATCAGAACTGGTTTCGGGGTCGCCGAGGTCGTCCGCACGCTCGGGGGCGAAGCGACCGCCGGCTCCGCGGGGCAGGTCCAGGGCCTGGGGGCCTCATATGAGGAGATCATCGCCGTGCTGGAGCAGTTGGTTGGCAAAGGAGTCGTGGCCGCCGAGTTCCGGTCGGGACCGCCCTCGAAAATCGGTCTTCCTGTGAAGAAATGACCCTCCTGAGGCCGATAACTAAGAACATGCTATGCCGTGACAACGGCGCGAAGGAAGGGTGTCCACACACCAGTCAGGATGATTTAGGTAGGCCATGCGACTTGAGAAGATCATACTCGATGGATTCAAGAGTTTTGCGGATAGGACGGAGTTCCATTTCGACGCTGCCATCACGGGGATTGTCGGACCCAACGGATGCGGGAAGAGCAACGTGGTCGATGCGGTCAAGTGGGTGCTCGGCGAGCAGAAGCTCAAGAGCCTTCGCAGCGACCAGATGGCCGATGTGATCTTCGGGGGCAGCGGGAGCCGCAAGCCGCTCGGTTCGGCCGAGGTGACACTCGTGCTGTCGAATCCCGAAGGCAGCGGCAGTGGCCGTCTGCCCATCGAGACGGAGCAGGTCCAGATCTCTCGCCGGATCTATCGCAGCGGGGAGTGCGAATACCGCATCAACGGCAAGCTGTGCCGACTCAAAGACATCCGCGAGATGTTCATGGACACCGGTGTCGCGACACGGGCCTACTCGATCATCGAGCAGGGCCAGGTCGATCAGTTGGTCAGTGCTTCCAAGCAGGACCGCCGGCTCGTCTTCGAGGAGGCGGCCGGCATCAGCAAGTACAAAGCCCACAAGAAGGAAGCGCTTCGCAAGCTCGAACGAACCGAGCAGAACCTGCTACGCCTGGCCGACATCCTCTCGGAGGTGGGCAAGCGGCTTCGCAGCGTCAAGCTCCAGGCGGGCAAGGCCCGCAACTACCTTGAATACACCCAGCGGCTCAAGGAGCTGCAGGTGAACTTCTCGCTCGTCGAGTACGGCAAGAACAAAGAGCAGCTCGACGAAAAGTCGTCGCTCCTTCAACAGGACGAAGAGCGGTTTTCTGCGGCGGCTACCCAGGAGGCCGGCGCCGAGGCGGAAGCCAGTCGGCTCGGGAACGAGATCCTCGACCGGGAGCATCGACTCGGCGAGACCGGCAACTCGCTCGTCGCGATCCAGAGCAAGATTGATCAGAAGATCCAGCGGATCGAGTTCCTGCGGTCCCGGATCGTGGAGTTGGAGCAGCGCAAGGACACGGCGTCACAGGAGATCGAACGACTGCGGACCCAGGGCGAGACTCTGAAGCGCGACCTGGAGAATCACCACAACGATCTGGCCGGATGCGATCGGATCGTGACGGAGAAGAACGAGGCGATCGCGCAGATTCAGAGGATTGCCCGCGAGGTCGAGATACAGCTCACGTCTCTGCAGGCGGAACTGGAGGACGAGAAGTCCGGCATCATCGACATCGTGCGCCGGACGGCCCAGCTTCACAACGAGATCCAGAGCCTCTCGAGCTACCGCAACAACCTGTCGAACCAGCGGGAGCGGCTGGCGGGCCGGGCCCAGACGGCCAAGGCCGAGCTCGAACGACTGCTGACCGAAAAGGCGCAGCACAATGCCCGTCTCGGTGACATCACGCGGGTCCTGGAAGAGCTGGAGCGCAATCTCGAGTCCAAGAGACAGAACGTCGAGGAGACGGACACACAGATCGCCGAAGGGACCAAACGTCTGGCCGCCGACAAAGAGGCGCGCAGTGCCTTGAGCAGTGAGCTGGCTGTGTTGACGGACATGGAGCGCCGTTATGAGGGGCTCGGCAACGCCGTCAAGAGCATCGTCCGATCGCAGAAGGACGAGAGCACAAGACTGGATTACGTTGACGGCATCCTTGCGGAGAAGATCGGCACGGAGATCCAGTATGCAGCGGCCGTCGAGGCCGCGCTGGAGGGGCTCACCGATGTGCTGCTTATCAAGGACACGGGCCGACTGCTCCAGGACCGCGCGATGTTGTCCAATCTCGAAGGCCGCGTCCATTTCCGCGGTCTGGACCGCATCGAACCGTTTGTGGACGATATGGATTTCTCGAAGTACCCCTTCGTGAAGGGGCGGCTCGTCGAGTTCATTCAGTGCGAGAGCCGGTATGCAAGGCTGGCGTGGAGCCTGCTGGGCAGGACCCTCGTGGTGGACTCGCTCGAAGCGGCCACAGAGCTGCCGGAGCAGGCGCGATCCGGATACAGTTTCGTCACCCTGGGTGGCGAGTGCCTCAGTGCCGATGGAATCCTGCGGCTGGGGCCGTTGGGCCGGGCGACCGGCTTGATCTCGCGTCGAAGCCGGATCAGCCAGTTGGAGGGGGCCATCGCTGCACTGAACACCGGGATTGCCCAGTTGGATGGGCAGATCCAGCGCAACAGCCAGAACAAGGCCCACTTGGAGAAGCTCTGCAAGGAACTCCGTACGGCGATCTACGAGGCCAGCACGGAGAAGATGCAGGTCAATTCGAAGCTGGGCGTGTACGAGCGGGACATCAAGAGGCTCAAGGATGAGGAACCGCTCATTGCCAGCGAGATCGATTCGCTTGAAGCCCAGATTGCCCAATCGGTGCAGCGCGAGTACGACTCCAAGCAACGGCTTTCGGAGCTGGAGGTGGTCAACAACGAGCGCAAGGCCCGCATCGCGGATCTGGAGGGACGCCATGGTGAGCTCCGGGGTCAGCAGCAGGACCGGATGCAGGATCTCACGGACCTGAAAGTCCAGCTCGGGCAGGCGCTCGAACAGCAGAAAGGCCTGCGGCAGATCATCGAGCGGCTCCAGGGCCAGATGCAGGCGAGCCTTCGTGCTCTGGCCGGCGTGGAGGAAGAAATCCGTGTCGGCGGCGGCCAACTCCTCGATGCACAGCGGGATATCCTCAGTTGCGAAGCCGCCGTGTCCGATCTGTACGTGGAGAAAGAGGCCGCCCAGCAGAGCAACCGGCTTCTGCAGGAACAGCTTGAGACGCTCATGGCCGAACAGAAGCAGAAGGAAGAAACCGTGCGTGCCGCGCGGACCCATAAGACCGAGGTTGAGCACAGGATCAACGAGCTGCGGATCGAACTGGGGCAATTGCAGGTCCGCCAGCAGGGTTTGATCGACCGCGTGAAGGATGAGCTGCAAATCGACCTGGCGCAGACCTTCGAGACCCACACGACCGGCGATGTGAACTGGGAAGAGGTGAAGAACGAGATCACCGAGCTTCGCGGCAAGATCGAGCGGCTGGGCAACGTGAACCTCGACGCCATCGCCGAGCAGGACACACTGGAGGAGCGTCACAGCTTCCTGGCGAACCAGGTCCAGGACCTCGCCGAGAGCAAGGACCAGCTCCAGCAGCTCATCACGAAACTCAACAAGCAGAGCCGGGAGCGCTTCATCGAGACCTTCGAGCAGATTCGCGTCAACTTCCAGCAGATCTTCCGCAAGCTCTTCGGCGGCGGCAAGGCCGACATCGTGCTGGAGGAATCCGACGACGTGCTGGAGGCCGGCATCGAGGTAATCGCGAGGCCGCCGGGCAAGGAGACGCGGAGCATCTCGCTGCTCAGCGGTGGCGAGAAATCGATGACTGCGATGGCCCTGTTGTTCTCGGTCTTCCGAACCAAGCCCTCGCCGTTCTGCTTCCTCGACGAGGTGGACGCGGCCCTGGACGAGGCGAACAACGAACGGTTCAACATGCTGTTGCGGGACTTCGGCATCGAGAGCCAGTTCATCGTCATCACGCACTCCAAGCGGACGATGAGCATCGCGCAGATGCTCTTCGGCGTGACGATGCAGCAGCAGGGGGTCAGCAAGAAGATCGCCGTGCGGTTCGACGAGTACAGCAGCGAAACCGCCGCGGCGTAGGGGCATGGTGTTTTGCCGTGCACGGGATATCTATGGAACAACCAGTTGATACGCACATCATGCCGAACGGCATGGTATTGTTGGGTGAGCCAATGGCCGGGGTCGAGTCGGTGGCGTTCGACTTCATGCTGCCGATGGGCGCGGCGCGGATGCCGACGGGCTGTTGCGGAGCGTCCAATGTGCTGTCGGAGTGGATGTTCCGCGGGGCGGGCGCTCGGGATAGCCGGCAGCTCGGCGACGCCCTGGATGGTCTCGGTGTGCAGCGATCCACCTCGATCGGCAGTTCGCACGTCTATCTCGGCGGGGCCCTGGAATCGAGTAACCTGAGCGAGGCGTTGGCCGTGTATTCGGATGTTATTCTCAATCCCCGCCTGACGGCCGAACAATTCGACATGGCCCGGCAGCTCATCGTCGAGGAGCTCAAGTCCTTGGACGACGAGCCTCGTCAGCGGGTCACGCTCGAATTGCGCAAGCGGTTCTATCCCGACCCGCTGGGACGCAGCACCATGGGCGAATTGGAGGACCTGGACAGGCTGACGGCACGCAGGGGCCGCGAGATCGCGAAGAATCATCTGAACGTGCCGGAGGTCGTTTTCAGCGTGGCGGGCAAGTACGACTTCGAGGCCATCTGCCGGCAGTTGGAAGGTGTCTTCGGTCCACACGCAGGCAAACGCTCACGTCGGCGAAAGACCGCGTCTCAGAAGGCGGGCTATACGCACGTCCCACATGACGGCGCGCAGGTGCACATCGGGCTGATGACCGGCACGGCCCGGTTCGTGGATGAGGACTACTACAGCGCCCGTATGGCGGTCTCCGTGCTCTCGGGGAGCATGAGCTCCCGGCTGTTCACGGAGGTTCGCGAGAAGCGGGGGCTCTGCTACGCGATCGGTGCGAAGTACCATTCGCTCAAGGAAGCGGCGGGGATCCTGTGCTATGCCGGCACGACGCCGGACAAGGCCCAGGAGACGCTCGACGTGATCCTGGCGGAATTCGGCCGGCTGGCCGAGGGGATCAGCGACGAAGAAATGGCCCGCGCCAAGATCGGTCTGAAGGCCAGCGTCATTCTGCAGAGCGAATCGTCTGCCAGCCGGGCCGGCGCGATCGGCGGGGACTATTACATGCTCGGCCGGGTCCGCCCGCTCGAGGAGATCAAGGGAAGAATCGAGGCCACCTCGGTCGATTCGGTGCTGGGGTTCCTGCGGAGCCATCCGTTCCAGGACTATACGGTCGTCACCATCGGCCCCAGGGAGGTTCGTGTCGGATAACATCATGGAATTCACGCACAAGACATTGGCGAATGGACTGGTCCTGATCGGCGAGATCAATCCGCCGAGCAAATCGGCGGCCGTCGGGTACTTCGTTCGGACGGGGGCTCGGGACGAGGCCCCACAGATCAACGGCGTGTCCCACTTCCTGGAGCACATGCTCTTCAAGGGCAACGACCGGCTCAGTGCGTTCGAGGTGAACGAGGCCTTCGACAGCCGAGGCGCGCAATTCAACGCCTTCACCAGCGAAGAGCAGACAGTCTTCTACGCGGCCGTGCTGCCGGAGTACCTGATTGAGATCACGGAGCTCTGGGCCGAGCTGATGCGTCCGGCCCTGCGCGACGACGACTTCGACATCGAGAAGAACGTCATCAAAGAAGAAATCGCGATGTATCAGGACACGCCGATGTTCGACGTGATGGATCGCTGCCGGAGTCTGCATTTCGGGACCCACCCGTGCGGCTCGAGCGTCCTCGGGAGCGTCGAGAGCATCGATGCCCTGACGGCCGAGCAGATGCGCGGGTACTTTGCCCGCCGCTATGTGCCGAACAACATGATCGTCGCCTGCACGGGTACCTTCGACTGGGATCGATTCTGTGCGACGGTGGAAGCGATTTCCGGACGATGGCAAACCGCCCCGGTGGATCGTCCGCTGGCTCATTTCGACGGCACCAAGGCCAAGACCCGAGCCGAGAAGGCGAATCTCAAACGCGAACACATCTGCCTGATGCATACCGGCGTCTCCGCGCAGGACCCGCGTCGCTTCGCCGCGTCGTTGCTGAGCATGATCGTCGGCGACGACTACGGGTCGCGGTTCTATTGGGACCTCGTGGACAAGGCCCTCGCGGAAGAGGCCTCGATGCACTTCAGTCCGATGGACGGCACCGGGATGTTCTACAGCTATCTTCGCTGCGGCACGCCGAACGTCGGGAAGGTCCTCGGCATCGTGGAGGGTATCTTTCAAGACCTCGCCGCCAACGGCATCCGGGAGGAGGAACTGGTCAAGGCGCGGAACAAGGTCCTCAGCACTCTTGTGCTCAAGAACGAGCTTCCGATGGGCCGGCTGGTGGACCTGGGCTTCAACTGGATGTACTCCGGCGAGTATCGCTCCATCGAGCAGGACGTCGAGGCGGTCAAGGCGGTTCACGCCGCCGACGTGAATCGACTCATCCGGGAGATCGACCTGGGCAGTTGCACCCGGTATTCTCTTGGGCCTGCGACTGCTGCCTGACCATGCGGAGGAGCGGACGGCGCAGAAAGGAGTCCTATGCACAGACGGCGATTCCTCCAAGTGCTTGGTGCGACGGCGAGCTGGGGTGTGGGCGGTAGCGTCCGGTACGATCCGGTGAGGGCCTCCGCATCGGACAGAAAGAAGTCGCCCAACGTGGTCCTCGTCATCACCGACGACCAGGGTTACGGTGATCTGAGCTGTCACGGCAACCCGATCCTCCGCACGCCCAACCTTGATCTGTTGTATCGGCAGAGCGTTCGACTGACCGATTTCCACGTGGGACCGACATGTGCGCCGACGCGGGCGTCGCTCATGACCGGACGGTACTGCAACCGAACAGGCGTTTGGCATACGATCATGGGCCGGTCGCTGCTGCGCCGGGACGAGGTGACGATGGCGGATGTCTTCGCGGCGGGGGGCTATCGCACGGGGATCTTCGGCAAGTGGCATCTCGGCGACAACTACCCCTTCCGCCCGCAGGATCGGGGCTTCCGCGAGGTCCTGGTCCACGGGGGCGGCGGAGTCGGCCAGACCCCGGACTACTGGGGCAACGACTACTTCGACGACACGTATTGGCACAACGGCACGCTGGAGAAGCACAGCGGCTATTGCACCGACGTCTGGTTCGACGCCACGACACGTTTCATCGAGGCGAACCGCGACCAGCCGTTCTTCGTGTACCTGGCGACCAACGCCCCGCACGGTCCGTATAACGTCTCCGAGCAGTACAGTGATCGGTACAAGGGGTCGGATGCTCCGAACGCCAGCTTCTACGGCATGATCGCCAATATCGACGAGAACATGGGTCGGCTCATGGGCCGTCTCAGGTCGCTCGGCCTCGAAGGGAACACGATCCTGATCTTCATGACGGACAACGGAACCGCCGCGGGCTTCCAGGGCGGCAAGGGGTTCAACGCCGCGATGCGCGGGACCAAGGGCAGCCAATACGACGGTGGGCACCGCGTGCCGTGCTTCGTTCGCTGGCCCGCCGGGGGGCTCGACGGCGGTAGAGATGTTGGACGGTTGGCGGCGCACGTCGATCTGCTGCCGACATTGATTGAGCTGTGCGGACTGCCCAAGCCGGCCGGGTTCAAGTTCGACGGCACAAGCATCCTTCCGCTGCTCAGCGGCCGGGAGGGGGGCTGGCCGGACCGCGTCCTCGTCACGGATTCGCAGCGTATCGAGCACCCCCAGAGATGGCGCCAGAGCGCCGTCATGACCGACCGCTGGCGACTCATCGACGGCAAAGAGCTCTATGACATCCACGCGGACCCCGGGCAGAGGAACGATCTGAGCGGCATGCGCGCCGAGGTCGCCCGGGAGCTGCGCGCGACATACGAGAGATGGTGGACGGATGTTTCCTCGCGATTCGACGAATACTGCGAGATCGTGATCGGCTCGGATCGGGAGAACCCGTCGAGATTGACCTGCCACGACTGGCACGACGCGGACCTGCCCCCGTGGAACCAGACGCACATCTTGCAGGGCATCGAGGGCAATGGCTTCTGGGCTGTCGAGGTTGCCCAAGCGGGTGAGTATGAGTTTGCTCTCCGCCGCTGGCCGAAGGAGGTCGATCAGCCGATCAACGCCGCCATCCCGGGCGGCCGCGCGATTCGGGCGACGAGCGCACGGCTCACCATCGGCGAGGTGGATCTCGAAGAGGCGGTCCCCGCAGATGCGAGTGAGGTGGTCTTTCGGCTTGCGCTGAAGCCGGGCAAGGTCCGACTGAAGACTTGGTTCTCTGCCGACGGCGCTTCGCGCGGGGCTTACTACGTGTACGTGACCCGCGTGGTCTGAGCACGCCGTTCTGATAGGCCAAGGAAAATGCCACACGACGGCGGCTGCCTCTGGCGAAGTGGCTGTGCGTCAGTTATCATAGGGTCGCGCGTGAACCGCAGAAGGTGATGTCCGTCCGCGTTCCGGCATGAGCGTTCAGAGGAGGTTGGTTTCATCGTGGACGAGAAGGATAGAAGCACGAGACCGAAGCGCACGAGGGTATTGCGGGCGGCGGATGTTCTGCCGCCGTTTGGCGAGCTGCCTGATGGGGCGGGCCCGGAGGCGATTGACTGCGAGTCGTCCGAGCACGCGGCTCAACCTGCCGGAGACAGTGACCCCGCCGACCGGGCAACTCCGGATGCGGAACCGCCCTCGGCTGCCGATGCGGAAATACCGAAGTACGATCTGGCTGAGAACATCCTTGCCGAGCAGCGGCGGGTCGCAGCCAGGCGCCGCCGAGCGCCGGGCCAGGCGCAAGAGCAGCCCGTCGCCGCACCGCAATACGGTGGCTTCAAGCCGTCTCTTGCCGAATTGCCCTCGGATGATCTGCCCGAACTCCAACGCATCGTGGCCGAGATCGTGGCCAGGGACATCGACCGACTGTGCAGGAGGCCGGCCTCGTAGCCGGCTGGGACCGGAACGACGGAAAGACTCGCCTTTTGAACGGATTCCTCGTGGAACCGCTTCAGTTCATTTGCCCTGCCTGCCGATAGACCCAGTGTCAACGGTTACTCCCCTCCGGCAGGGAAGGGGCCACTCCATTTCGCAAGCATCGATTGTGTGAGTCCTTCCCATCCCGAAGGGTGGCTTCGTGCACATGCTCGTGAATCTCTCCAGGGAAGGGGCGCGATATGCAGAGACTCTCTCGCAACTCAGCCGTCGTGATGGTCTTCGCCGTCATCAACACTGTGGGTCTGGTCTGGATTCATCACGACTTGACGCACTCGCCCAAGGCGACGGTTCGCATCCTGGCGGCCTCCCTCCTGCCGGATGTTGATAGCCCTGATCGGCTCGGGCTCACGTTCGACCGGGATATGGTTGCCGAGGATGCCGTCGGCCGGATGGAGAAGCCCGATGCCTTTCGCCTCACCCCGTCGTGGCCCGGCAAGTGGGTGTGGTCGGCGCGGGACAGGCTTGAGTACCTTCTGGACAAACCCTTGCCCGCAGGGTGTGTCGTGAAGCTGGCCGCCACGGAGCAGTTCAAGGGAATGACCGGCAGGAGTCTCGAAGGCGAAGGTCGGTTCCAACTCGCAGCTCGCCCCCTGAGATTGGCGTCCTGTGTCGTGATGGCTTCCGATCAACAGGATATTACCCTCCGGGTGACGTTCAACCAGCCGGTCGCGCCGGCGGACTTCCTTCGCCATGCCAGCTTCTACGACGGCAAGACGTCGCTGGTGCTCGACGACCCCGTCTCCCTGGTGTTCACCCCGCAGGACGATGTGGTAGTGCGCCTGCGGCGGCCGGGGTCGAATCGGCTTCGGATGGTTCTCGACGAACACCTGACCGGATATGGGGCCGAAGTGGGGCTCGGCGAGCCGGTCGAAGTCGAGCAGGAAGTGCCGCCGGGGTTTGCCCTTCTGCATGCCTATGCCGATCCGCCCGAACTGGCCGAGACGATCCCGATCACGTTGTACTTCTCGCGATGGCTCAACTCGGAGCAGCAACTGCCGCAACTCGCCGTCGATCCGGTGGTCGAGGAGCTTCGCGTGCACCTTTCCGGAAGTGCCCTGATTGCGACCGGCAGATTCAAAACCGGCCGTCGGTATATGATCCGGGTCCCGGGCACGCTCCTCTCCAGAGACGGCAGGACACTGGGCGAGGATGCCTCCATCACCGTGCAGATCCCAGACTACGAGCCGGCGATCCGGTTCGAGCGGAGCGAGGGGATTCTGACGCCCCGGGGCCGGCTCATGCTCGATGCCAGGGGCGTCAACCTGCACGAGGTGGCATTGCAGGCGTGGCGGGTGCACGCCAACAACCTCGTGTCCCATTTGCACGCGACGAGCGAATATGAGACATCGCGGTCGGTCTTGGACAAGACGATCTCCGTGGACCTGCCGCACGATCAACCGGGCAAGCTGGTCCTGGGGCTCCAGGAGTTGTTGTCTCAGCCGCTGGGTATCTACTGCATTGAGGCCCGAATTCCGGACCATCGGTGGAGGCGGGATTCGGCTATCGTCACGATCACGGACCTGGCGATCACGGCCAAGCGCCATCGCGACGGCTACGTGGTTTGGGTCACGTCGCTGCGAACGGCCGAGCCCGTATCGGACGTCGTTGTGAGCGGTCTGACGTATAACAATCAGAAGGTAGCGACGGCGAAGACGAATGCCGAAGGCATCGCGGAACTGCAATTCAGCGGCGCTCATCCGGATGGCGGCATCTGGGTCATCACCGCCGCCAAAGACGGCGACCTGAGTTACCTGCAACCCGGACAGAACCAGTGGGTGATGGACGACATCGAGCAGCGAGGTCGGTCTTACGGAGAGCACTACGAGACGATGCTCTACACGGACCGTGGGGTTTATCGGCCCGGCGAGACGGTCTATCTGACCGGAATCATTCGCGACATGACGGGGGCGGTCCCGTCTCGCTTTCCGCTTTCGGTGAAGGTCTCCCGGCCCGACGGCCGCCGCGTCGCCGATCTGAAGGTGGTCCGCCGAGAGAAAGACCAGGGGGTATTCCACACGAGCTTCACGCCCTCCGCCGAGGCCCAGACCGGGCCGTATCAGTTCTGCGTCACGCTGCCCGGCTCGGAGGAACAATTCGGTTCCACCGATGCGCTCGTGGAAGCCTTCGTGCCGGTGCGGATGGAAGTGACGGCGACGCCGTCCCGGGAACGGTTTGGCCCCAATGCGCCTCCCACGGTCCAGGTCGCCGGCCGGTATCTCTGGGATCAGCCGGCGGCCGATTTGCCCGTGCAGGTCGAGGGCACGCTTCTGCGGATTGCCTTCGATTCGAAGACTCACCCCGAGTTTCAGTTCGGCTCGAAAGAGCGCCGAGCTCCGATTCCGCTGCCGGCGGTCGTGGAGCAGCTCGATGAGAATGGGAAATGCGAGCCGTCCGTCCACTTGCCGCAGGACCTCAAGGCGGGGCTGTACTTCATGCGACTTTCGGCCACCGTCACCGAGCCCGGCGGCCGGTCCGTGTCTTCCACCACATCGGCGACGCTGGATTTGCTGGACACCCACATCGGACTGCGACTGCCCAAAGGACAGGTCATTCCCGTGGGCCAGGCCGTCGCGGTGGACTGGACGCGACTGACGGGTGAGGACCGGCCCGCCGTCCCCGGCGAGATGGCGATGCAGTTGTTGCGAGTGGAGTACGACACGGTTCTCAAGCAGGATGAGGACCGGCACATCTGGCAGTCCGTCGAGAGGATCGAGAAGGTGGGCGAGGACCGAGTAATCGCGCCGGCCGGTTCCGAGGGATCCGTCCAAATCGTCTGCCCGGAGTGCGGCGAGTACCGCGTGGTCGTCACCGACTCCGCGACCAGCAGTCTCACTTGCCTGGAGTTCTATGCCTCCGACGAAGGCGAGGGCGCTCAGAACCTGGCGATGAACCAGCCGGAGCGCGTCGAGGTCATCACTGATAAGACGAAGTATGTGCCCGGCGACTCGGCGAAGGTCCTGCTCCGCAGTTCCATCCCGGGCACGGTGCTCCTGACCCTCGAGACCGATACCGTTCTCGCTCATCACATCGCCAGAATCGCCGAGAACACCTGTGAAATCGACGTACCGCTTCCGGCGGACCTTCGCGGCAGCGCCTTTCTGACGGCGACCGTGGTGCGGCCCGTCGATGCGAATCAGGAAGATTGGTTGCCACATCGTGGATCGGGCATGGCCCAGGTGCTGATGGACCACGCGTCGCATCGAATCGCGGTGCATATCGACGCACCCGCCACAGCGCTGCCGTGCGAGGCCGTGGCGGTGACGGTCGATGCGGGCCCGCCGAGCGATCCCAACCAGCCTGCCTTGGTGCACGTGTGGGCGGTGGATGAAGGTATCCTTCTGACGGGGGCCTACCGGACGCCGAATCTGCACGGCTACTTCCTCGGGCCGAGGGCTTTGGGGGTCTCGACGGCAGACGTGTTCTACTGGCTGCTGCCCGACTACAAAAGACCCGCGGGGATCACTCGCATCGGCGGCGATGAGTACGAACTGGATTCGCTTCGCCGCAGCCCTGTGCCCATCCGCACCCGCGAGCCCGCCGTGGTCTGGCGGGAGGCCGTCCCAGCCGATAGCCAGGGAAAGGTTACTGTGCAGATGCAGTTGCCCGACCTGACGGGGCAACTGAGGATCATGGCGGTGGCCGTGGACCAGGACCGATACGGCGCTGCTGAGCACGCCTTGACGCTCACCGCGCCGCTGCTCCTGGAAGCGAGTTGGCCGCGATTCGTGGCGCCCGGGGACGAGTTCTCGGTGCCCGTCAAGTTCTTCAACTCGACGGATCGATCCCTGAGTCTCCAGATCATGGCGGAGATTTCCGGGCCCATCGAGCTTTTGCTGGATGACGCTCAAAAGGACCTCGTGGTCGAGCCGGGCCGGCCGCTCACTCGGCTGCTGCGTGCCAGGGCGACCGCAATCGGGCCAGCCGAGGTGAGACTCGAAGCCCTCGAACAGGGCGATGTTGCGTCGCCGCTCAGCGCCCACAGCGTTGCCACGCTGCCTGTCCGCCCCGCGACGGCGCTGCACACGGCGGTTGAATTGAAGGCCGTCGCGGCAGGGGAGGACGTTCGCGTCGAGCCGCCGGATCTGTTCATGGAAGGGACGGTTCAAATGACGGTCTCGGTCAGCGGTCGGCCGAGCGTGAGTCTGGAGGCTGCCCTGGAAGAGCAGATTCACTATCCCTACGGCTGCGTGGAGCAGACGAGCAGCCGGCTGTTCTCCCTGCTCTACGCCTCGCAGATTCTGGGCCCCGGCCGGGCCATGGCCATCGACGAAATGGTCAAGGCGGGCATCGCGAGGTTGTGGTCCATGCAGACCTGCTCCGGGGGCTTGAGCTACTGGCCGGGCGAGGCGACCCCTTGCCTATGGGGCACGGCGTACGCCGCCTCCTGTCTGCTCGAAGCCCGCAACGCCGGCCACGAGATCGATCCGAGATTCGTGGGCGAGTTGGCCAAGTACCTGGAGAGCCGGCTGCGGGACAACGACGAACGGCCCCCGGACCTCGGCACGAAGGCCCTGATCTGCCGGGTCCTGGCGACCTTTGGAGACCCGCCTCACGGCTGGATGGCGAGGCTGGCTGAGCAGAAGGACGAATTGGATGTCGCCACTCTGGCGCACCTGGCGGGGGCGTTCTATGCGGCAGGGAACAAGGAGAAGGCCTTGGCCCTGTTGCCCGACACCCCTCCGGCAGCGGCGGTCGCCACGACCACAGCGGGGCGGCTGACCTCCCAGATTCGCCAGGAGGCCGTCTGGCTCAGCACGCTGCTGGAGATCGAACCGAACCACCCGATGGTCGCTCCGCTGGCGGCGGGTCTGGACAAGGCTCGTTCCAATGGGCGGTGGGGCAGCACGCTGAACAACGCGGCCGCGATTGCCGCGCTGGCCCGCTACCAGGCGATGACCAGTGGCGACCCGCCGCAGTTCAAAGGGACGATTCAGGCCGGAGCCGCCGAAGCCGCCTCATTCACACAGGAAGAGCCTGTATCGTTCGAGGCCCGTCACCCGGCCGATCCGGTTCGAATCTCGTCGAGCGGTCGAGGCACGCTCTACGTGATCGCAACGAGCCGAGGGCTGGTCCGGGATGATCTGGTCGAGCCCTACGACCACGGACTTCACGTCGACCGTCGCTGGTTGGACCGAGAGGGCAAGCCGGTGGATGCAAACGATCTCGCGGTCGGCAACCTCGTGCAAGTCGAGGTTGTCGTCAGCGGCAACGGAGAGCCCATCCACAACATCGCCGTGGTGGACGCGCTGCCCGGCGGGATGGAGGTGGAGAACCCGCGACTTGCCACGTCGGTCGGGCCGGATACCTTCACGTGGGATCAGCCCGACCACGTGGAGTTCCTCGACGATCGCGTTGTCTTATTCTGCACGGCCGATGCCACGCGGCGGACGTACCGCTACGCCCTCCGCGCGATCTGTGCCGGGGAGTTCACAGTGCCTTCCATCCAAGCCTCGTGCATGTACGACCCGACGGTGGCCTGTCTGGGAACCAGCGGTCATGTGACCATTCGAAACCGATAGACTGTAGGACCTCTGAGGCGGCATGGACATGAGAAAGCCCATCAGAATTCTGAAGTGTCTATTCAAGACAGCGATTGTCTTAATGCTCGTCCTGGCCGCCGGATTTGTGCTGATTTGTCACCTATGTCCATTTCCTGTCGAGCGTCTGCGGCAGTGGTCCACGAGTCCCGCCGTGTTCGACGCCAAAGGCAGACCTATGCTCAGCATCGTCGGGCCGGACGAGCAGTGGCGGTATCCGGTGTCACTGGCGGACATGTCCCCCTGGTTGACCCAGGCGACCATCGCCGTGGAGGATGAGCGGTTCTACAGCCATCCGGGCGTGGACGCGCTGGCCGTCGTCCGTGCCATTGGGCAGAACCTGGCCGCCGGCCGGATTGTGTCCGGGGCCAGCACGCTGGACATGCAGGTATGCCGGATGATGGACAACCGGCCGCGCACCTTCCGGGCCAAGGTGGTCGAGGCGTTCCGGGCGCTCCAGTTGAACCGTTTGATGAGCAAAGAGCAGATCCTGGAGATCTACGTCAACGTCGCGCCCTACGGGGGGAATCTGCAAGGCGTGGAAGCCGCCTCGCTGAAGTACTTCGGCAAACGGGCCAAGGACCTGTCCCTGGCGGAGGCGGCTCTTCTGGCGGGCTTGCCTCAGTCGCCAAGTTACCTTCGGCCGGACCGGAACCCGGACGCCGCCCTGTCGCGTCGGCAAATCGTTCTTCGCAGCATGTTCACGAAAGGACTGATCAGCGAACAGCAATTCACGGACGCCCTGTCGTGTCCTGTCAAAGTCCGGACATCACCACACCTCAGACGCGCAATCCACGCGAGTTTCCTGGCGTTGAGCCGCCGGCCGGCGGGGGGGCAGACCACAATCGATCTGGACATCCAGGACTCAGTGGAGAGGTTGGCGTATGAGCATCTCGCGACCCTGCCGGAAGGGACGGAGCTGGCCGTGGTCGTTATCGACGTCGTGGAATCGGCCATTGTGGCCATGCTCGGCTCGGGCGACCCTGACGATCCCATCGACGGCCAGGTGAACGGGGTGCTGGCCAAACGCAGTCCCGGCTCGGCGTTGAAGCCGTTCCTTTATGCGACGGCCTTCGAGGCCGAGCGACTCAATGGTGACTCCGTCGTGTACGACGTCCCCATCTCGCGGGGTGCGTGGACGCCGTCGAATTTCGACAGGACGCACGTGGGGCGGATCAGCGCCGCGGAGGCCCTTCGGAGATCGCTGAATGTGCCGGCCATCCTGGTAGCCGAGGGGATCGGCCTGGCTCGCTGTTGCGGGGTACTGGAGGCCGTCGGGGTTGACCTGCCGGCGGATGCACAGGGCCGTGGCGGCTTGGCCCTGGCGGTCGGCGGTATCGAGGTGAGCCTGTTGGATCTGGCCAACGCATACGCCACGCTGGCTCGCGGGGGCGTTTGCAGGCGACCCCGGCTGTTCGTGGACGAATCGAGCGAGGGAATCCGTGCCCTGAAGCCACGGGTCTGCGTCTCCATCAGCGACATTCTCTCCTCGCGGCAGCGCCCCGCCTCGGCTCTCGGAGAGGGGGGCGGGGACAGCGTGCCCTGGTTCATGTGGAAGACGGGGACGAGTTCGGGCCGCAGAGACGCCTGGGCGGTGGGCCACAACTATCGATACGCAATTGGCGTCTGGGCGGGACGATTTCGGGGAACCGGCCGGCTCGAATATGTCGGGGCCGAGGCGGCCGAGCCGCTCTTGTGTAGGCTGTTCAGTCTCGCACAGCTCCGCACGGACGCCGACCCGCCAAGGCCCGATGCGATCGCAGTCTGCAGGCCCCTGGTGTTGCCGAGAGAGATGGCGGCGGACCTTCGGATTACCGCCCCGGGCAACGGTGAGACATTTGTCGCCTGCGGCGAGACCGCTGTGGTTCACGCCATCGCCAACCGGGACGAAGGGAATCAGTGGTTCCTGGATGGGAAACTCGAGGGCAGGGGCAAGGCCCAGCGGCTCGTCCTAACGCCGGGCACGCACGAACTCCACTGTATCGACCAACAAGGGGCCTCATCCACAGTGCGGTTCACCGTGTGCCGGTGCGGGCGGTAGAACTTCCTGCAAATTTTCTTGTACTGCAGGCCGGTCCGCTGTACACTCAAGGAGCGTCGGTGGCTCTGGCCGACTGCGGGAACGTGTCGCAGAAGGCCGGGCGGGCTGACGCAAGTGGTTACAAGTGAATACCTTGGAGAGGTGGCCGAGCGGCTTAAGGCGACGGTTTGCTAAACCGTTGTAGGGGGTAAACCTCTACCTCGGGTTCGAATCCCGACCTCTCCGTTTCATTCATGGGCTGCGCCAGCGGTAGTTGAAGCGGCGGTTCGGGGCGCTGTCGCCACTGACGGCGAATTCGACGATGTCGTCCTGTCTGCGGATGCTGTCCGTCCAGTGGAAGTCAATTGTGCACTTGGCGTCGGCATCGCACCCAATCGCAGACAGCGGCACCTGCAGCTCCATCTCATTGCCCCGGACCCGATATGGGACGCGGGCGACGGTGCGCCAGTTCCAACCGTCGGCAGTCCGCTTCACGGTGGTCGTGTCCGAACTCAGTATCTCGGCGTTGATGAGAACATCGTAACCCTGCCAACCCGTCTTCGCGTCCAGGTCCGTGTCGAGGAACAGGAGCATCCAGTTGGGATCCGAACTGGGCGTCATCGGCTCGGCCGTTCGGACATAGCAGTAAAGGTTTTCGTTGTCACGGGCCATCTTGCACAGAACGATGTCGTTGCGCCCGCTCGTGTCTGTGTAGTGGGTGCTGCCGTAGCCGGCGTGGTCCCTATGCATCGTGTCTCCGATTGTGTCGCGATACTCGGGTTTCACGTCGTTCCAGTCGGCGAAGTCCCCATCGATGGCGATGTGGGTCGGATTGCCGGCCTCGGCGGCCTTTCGCACCCCTTTGAACTGCCGGATGTAGGAGACCATCTGGTAGTAGCAACTGTCCGTATGGCCGCCCTTCATCGGCTCGATGTCCCGGCTGTACTCGTGGTCGTACTCATCCACGAACAGGGCGTCGGGATAGTAGCTGTCCTGCCCGGTGTACTTGTACCATTTGTCGAATCGCCCGGCGACCCACTCGTTCCAGCCCGTGATGAAGATGAACTCCGGGTCAAGCTCCAGCGCACGCTTCCACTGCTCCACCACGTTGGGGCCGAGGAAGACGGCGTTGGGGTCGGGGTCCTTGGCGCCATCGTGCCAGCTCCGACCTCGGGCGCCCTCCTTGTGACTCATCGCCGACAGGTCCGGTCCCACCGCGTTCTGAGCGATGCCAACGGTGACTTGCTCGACGTTGCCCTCCTTGTCCCGGAAGACATGCTGCGGGAAGACTTCGAGCCAGCCCCACTGATCGGGTCCGTTGGGACCGGTGAAATACGACGGGATCGGCTTGCGGAACGTGAAGAAGTCCTTGATCGGAGAGTCTTTGAAATAGGCAGGGTCCGCCATGATCAGCGGCTTGCCGTCCCATCGGAACCACAGTTCTTCGTAGAGGCCCTTGCTGTAGAGATCGTCGCAGACGGCCTGGACGACGACGGTCGGGTCGCCGAAGGGAGTCAGGAATGCGATCTGCGGCGTGCGATTGCCTTGTTCCCGCATCCGGCGATACTCCTCGCACAACACCATGTACGATTCCTTGAAAGTGAAGGGCGGATTCGTCGTGTCGAAGATGACCACGTCCACTCCCGCGTCGGCGAGCATCGAGGCGTGCTTGCGAATGACATATGGATCGGTCGAAATGTAGTATCCCAATTCGGGCTCGCCCCAGTGGTGCGGGGCGCCGAGCGGTCCCCACTGCGGATTGTTCGGATTGGCCGCGATGATCCGCGAATTGTCGTAGGGGCCCTGTTTCCCTTGGAGCGTGTGCCAGGTCCAGTAGAAGATCCCGATGTACTTGTCCTGTCGCGGCGGTCCGCACGAATCTGCCGCGGGCAACTCGCGCCCCAACGCGTCCGTGGCGACCCACGTGTCGCTGTACAGATCCCAATCGGCGCCCCGGGCCGCTCCCAGAGTCAGGCCGCACACCATGATGATCACTGTGAGCTTCATTGCACCTTGATCCTCGCAAAGCTGATTGTCCCGCCCGATCCCTGGCGTGTCCCCAACAGCTCCAGGGCCTGCGAAGGGGCCGAGCCCGCCCGGACCGTGGCGGTCATGAAGTCGGTGAAAGGTTTCTCCAGAGGCACGCGGACCGATTCGCCGGCGGTTCCGTCCGGCAGGATTTCGAGCAGGCGGTTCTCCGAGATCGATTGGCCGTCGGCGTCGGAGCCGGAGACGTAGAACAAGACGTACAGACGATTGTCCGGGGCGATATGGAACCGGCCTCGGCCGGGCCGCTCGTTGGACTTGCCTTCCTCCGCCACCAGCAGCGTACGGCGTGACAGCACCTTGCCCGAGCGGACCACGGCGTACTTCAGCGAGTGGCTCTGCCTGGCGTCGGGGAAGAACTTCTCCCGCAGGCGTTCGTCGATGGCTCGCTCGGTCCAGAGGATGTGCACTCTGCCGTCCGGGGCGACCCAGAGATCGCCCGGGCTGATCCACCCGCAGGTGGCCTCGCGACTGGCGATCTCGACCCACGGCTCGAACCGGCCCATCGTGATGTCGGGCGACCACGTGTAGAACAGCCGGCGGAAATCGTAGTCCCACTCCTGGCCCGTGAGCTGCTTCTTGAACGCGCGCCACCGCTCATTGGGCTCAATGATGTCGCTGACCCCGCAGAAATGGACCTCGTGATTCTTGAGCATGACGTTTGGATAGCACACGCGGATGGGCTGGGGCTTCGAGTAGTCCGCTCCGTAGGGCCAGGCGAGCTGGCCGTGCGCGTTCCACCGGCCGGTGCGATCCAGGAACGCCCATTCGGCGTGCGTGTACCCGACGTTCTGAAACAGGATCAGTTCGTTGTTCTGGCCGTCGGCGGCGAAGCTGCGATAGGAGTGCTCAGTGAACTTCGGCTCGCCCGACCAGACGGGCAGCAGCGTGTGTACCGGCTTGCTGGAGTCTTCGGCCGTGAATTGCAGCAGTTCGGGTCGTGCCGGTCCGGCGTAGGCATTCGGGTCCGTGTTAAGCGTCGGATTGGCGGAGAGAAAGAGCCTCCCGTCGGAGAAGACGACCACCGGAGAGGGCTCCCGAGTCCGGCCGGACGGATCGACGCAGACCTTTCGCCAGCCGTGGCCGCCTCGCTGAAACAGCATCCACCGGCAGTTGTTCAGAGGCTTGGCGTGCGGGAGGGTCTCGAGGCCGCTGGCGAAGAGGTCGTCGCCCAGGCGGACGAGACACGTGGACCCGTGGCACCACATCGGACCGGCGCCGTTGTTCGCCGACTCGTAATGGTAGATGTCCTCCTCGATTTCGACCGTCGGCCGCAGAGTGGCAGCCGACGCAGTTGCAGACGCCGCAGACAGCAACAGGCAGGTGACAGGAAGCGTTCTCATAGGCCCGACCCTTTTCATTGCTTGAAATGTTCGTGGACCCTATTGTATCCGCCACGGCCGTGGGCGCTCAAGCCCCAGAAAGAGGTTGAAAACACCGGCTCTGCAACATAGTCTGACATCACCAGGAGTATGTGGCACGGGCTGAAACAGGGACTCGGTGAATGGGTGGCAACATCGATGAACAGAACTCAGATCATCATATGGGGCTTGTTCGGTATGCTGTTCTGGACCGGTAGTGCCATGAGTGCGGAATGCCGGCGCTTGGGGTACAACCACCCGGGCTTGGTGGTCGATCTGGGCGTGGGGCTGTGGGCGTGGCCGTTTCCGATGGACTACGATGGCGACGGGGACCTGGACCTCGTCGTGAGCTGCCCGGACGTGCCGTACAACGGGACGTACTTCTTCGAGAATCCCGGCGGAAGCACGATGCCTGTGTTCAAGCCGGGCGTGCGGATCGACCGCGGGCTGAACAACATTCGTGTTTCGTACGTGGACGGCCGGCCGAGGGTGCTCGGTCCCGGCGTCGAGTACGTGGACTTCCTCAGTGCCGGGCTCGGCAAGCGGACCGAGCTGCCTGTGGACGCCAAGGTGCGCGAGGGGAAGATTCGCGCCAATCAGTGGCACTATTGTGACTATGACGGCGACGGCCGGCAGGACCTGATCGTCGGCGTGGGGGACTGGGCGGAGTACGGCTGGGACAACGCCTTCGATGCCCAGGGCAAGTGGACGCGCGGGCCACTCCACGGCTACGTCTACTGGTTGCGGAACGCCGGGTCCACGGAGCGGCCCGAGTACGAAAAGCCCGTGCAGGTGACAGCGGGGGGTGCACCGGTGGACGTCTTCGGCATGCCCTCGCCCAACTTCGCGGATTTCGACGGCGATGGGGATCTCGATCTGCTCTGCGGCGAGTTTCTCGACCGGTTCACCTACTTTCAGAACATCGGGACGCGGACGGAACCCCGGCATGCCGCCGGACGGCCTCTCACGTACGACGACGAGCCGCTGGCGATGGACCTGTGCATGATTGTCCCGACGGCTATCGACTGGGACCACGACGGCGACGTGGACCTCGTCGTGGGCGAGGAGGATGGCCGGGTGGCGCTCGTCGAGCATACGGGCAAGGTGATCGATGGGCTGCCCCAGTTTCTCCCGCAGCGGCAGTTCCGCCAGGAGGCGAGGGAGGTGAAGTTCGGCGCGTTGGTCACGCCGTTCAGTTTCGATTGGGATGGCGACGGCGACGAGGACCTGATTTGCGGCAATACCGCCGGCTACGTCGGGTTCATCGAAAACCTCGACGGCGGCCATCCGCCGAAGTGGGCCGAGCCGAGATATCTCACGGCGGATGGTCAGGTCATCCGCATCCAAGCCGGGTACAACGGCTCGATTCAGGGGCCCTGCGAGGCCAAGTGGGGTTACACCACGCTCAGCGTTGCCGACTGGGACGGCGATGGACTGGCCGACATCATTGTGAACTCCATCTGGGGCAAGGTCGTGTGGTTCCGCAACGTGGGCAGCCGCCGGGCGCCGAAGCTGACCGCTGCTCGGCCTGTGCAGGTTGAGTGGCACGGCCGGGCGCCGAAGCCCGCCTGGAACTGGTGGACCCCGCAGGACGGCGAGCTTGCCACGCAGTGGCGGACGACCCCCTTTGCCACAGACCTCAACCGCGACGGCTTGACCGATCTGGTCATGCTCGATAGCGAGGGATATCTCGCCTTCTTCCGGCGGGCCAAGCTCGATAGCGGGCTTGCGCTGCTGGGGCCCGAGCGAGTCTTCCGGGGAGCGGGAGCCTGTGTGTTCGACAACAAGGGCGGCGTTCGCCAGGAAGGCGACGGCGTGCTCCGGCTCACCGACGGCACGGCCGGCGGCAGCGGACGGCGCAAGCTCTGCCTCGTCGATTGGGACCGCGACGGAAAGCTGGATCTACTGGTCAACAGTTCCAACATCAACTTCCTTCGCAACGTGGCTGAGACGGAGGAGCAGTTCGTTTTCCATGATGAGGGGCCGGCTTGCTCGGCGCGCCTGGCGGGACACACGACCAGTCCGACCGTGGTGAACTGGCGTGGGGACGAGACGCCGGACTTGGTGATCGGTGCCGAGGACGGCTACCTGTATTACGTGAGGAATCCCGGCCGCAGCCTGGGTCGCTGAGGAAGCGTTCCGCCTGTCACCGCGGCGTCACGATTGTCGAATCCGCCTTCTCGTGGCTTTGAGATTGTCTCATGCCGGGCGGCATGACCAGACCGCTGGCGCCTTGCCTTTGCTTGAAGTCCACGATGATCTTGACGGCGGCGTCCGCGCTGTCCTGGATGGTGAAGACATCGAAATCGCCCGGCGAGATGTACCGGTTCTCATCGAGCATCTTCTCTTTCATCCAAGCCAGCAGTCCTTGCCAGTAGTCGCTGACCATCAGGATCACGGGGAAGCTCGCCTGCCGCAGCGTTTGAATCAGGACAGCGGCCTCGAAGAACTCGTCCATCGTACCGAAGCCGCCCGGGAAGACGATGAACCCGTGAGCGTATTTGAGGAACATGACTTTGCGGACGAAGAAGTATCGGAAATGAAGGGGCAAGTTCTGGTACTCGTTGGGGATCTGCTCCTGGGGGATCTCGATGTTCAGGCCGATACTGCATCCGCCGGCATCGGCGGCGCCTTTGTTGGCGGCCTCCATGATGCCGCCGCCGCCGCCCGTGATCACGGCGAATCCGGCTCTGGCAACCTTGCGTGCGGTCTCTTCCGCCAGCAGGTAGTACGGATGATCCTTGGCGGTTCTGGCCGATCCGAAGATCGATACGGCCGGGCCGACCGAGGCAAGTTCATCGTATCCTTCCGTGAACTCGGCCATGATCCGAAAGATCCGCCACAGGTCGCTTACCGGCTTTTCAGCCATCTCCGCGAAATGATTCGTTTTCCATCGCATGTTCAAATCCTATGCTACCACAACTCCGGTTGGTTGGCGGCCGGGCAATGCTTCGCGATCGGGCAGGCGGCACAGTCCGGCTTTCTTGCCTTGCAGACGGTTCGCCCGTGCAGAATCAGCCGATGGCAGAAGAGCGTCCAGTCGTCTTCTGGGACTATATCGGCCAGATCGAACTCGAGCTTTACCGGGTCGGAGTTGGGGGACAACCGGAGCCGGCGGGACAGGCGGATCACGTGCGTATCGCACATGATGGCGGGCTGGCCGAAAGCATTGCCGAGCACACAATTAGCGGTCTTTCGGCCCACGCCGGGCAGGGTCACCAGCTCGTCCATCGTCTGCGGGACCTTCCCACCGAAGTCGTCGAGAATCCTCCGGCTGGCCCCCTGGATGCTGACGGCCTTGTTGTGATAGAAGCCGCAGGGCTTGATGTCCTGCTCGATCTGCTTCAGATCGGCCCGGGCCCAGTCGCCGGCCGACCTGTACTTCTTGAACAGGTCTTTCGTGACGATGTTCACTCTTGCGTCGGTGCACTGGGCCGAGAGGATCGTCGAGATCAACAGTTCGAGTGGGCTCGTGTAGATCAGGGCGATGCCGGCGTTCGGGTAGGCCTTCTCCAGTATCGGCCCGATCAACTTGACTCGCTCGGCGGCCGCAGCTTTGTCGAACTTGCGGGCTTTCGCAACACGGTTGGTCGATTTCTTCTTCTGTGCCATCTACTGGTTGTCCTCCGGCAGCTCGGAAAGAACCCGGATCAGCTCCTGTTTCTCGAAGATCCCCCGCAGTTTCTCCCTGGTCCCATCCGGCAGCAGGATGATGGTGACGGGCACGTTGCCTGCTTCGCCGTAGATCTCCTTGAGGGCCTTCGTCGCGGGATAGTCGATCAGCGTCGTATCGGCCTTGACGGCCAGCACGCCTTTCGCCTGCACGAGTCCCACGACGGCCGGGTCCTCATAGACCGTTCTCTCCAGAACCTTGCAGTTTGTGCACCAGTCCGCCGTGAATTTCAGCAGGACGGGGCGCTGCTGCGAGACGGCTCGCTGTACGGCCTCGGCGTCGTAGGGTTTCCAGTCGAGGGTGGGCGGTGTGTGCCCAGGGAGCAATCGGACGCCGGCTCCGACGGCTAACGCTACGGCGATGAGGCGAATCAGCACTCGTCGGGCGGCCGGCGTGCTGAAATCCACCCACTTGCCCCACATCCAGACGCAGAAGCTGAAGATCACCCCGTACATGAGTACGCTCAGCAGTCGGTCCTTCGGCAAGGCGGCGAGCGTCAGCTTCACGGCGATCAGGAACAGCAGGAAACCGGCGGATTTCTTGAAAATCTCCATCCAGTGTCCCGGCTTGGGGATACGGTTCAGCAGGGAAGGGATCAGGATGATGACGGCGTAGGGCAGGGCCATGCCGACGCCCATGAGCGTGATGGCCGTGCTGCTGACGACCAGGGGTTGGGTCTGGGCCCAGACGAGGACGAAGCCGAGCAGGGCCCCGCTGCACGGCGTGCTGAGCACCCCTGCGAAGAAACCCATGCCGATGGACCCGGCCAGTCCGCCGCCGGTGCTCTGTCGTCCAGCGACAGACGAGGGCAGGGAAAGCGTGACGACGTCCAGCATGGCCAATCCGAAGAAGACGATTGCCAGGAACAGGACGATCACGGCCGTCGGATAGCGGAACAGGCTGTTGAGATCGAGGACGGCCCCCGTCGTGAGCGTGATGACCGCCGAGATGAGGGCGAAAGCCGCGAAGAACAGGAGGATCCCGCCGCAGAACGCCAGGCCGGATGCGATGCGCCGGCCGCTCGCCTGCCGGGATTGGTCGACCAACCTCAGGAGGATCAAGGGCAGCACAGGCAGGACGCACGGCATGATGTTGATAGAAAGCCCTGCGACGATTGCCAGCAGGTAGTACACACCACGGCTGTAGGAGAGAACCGGCTGCCTGTCCGGGCGATCCTCATCGGTAGGCGAAGGCGACGGTGCCGGGATAGGGGGGGCGACAACAGCGGATAGGGCCGCCATCGAACTGTCCGGCCAGCTTGCCATCTCCTTGAGATCGAGTGTCGTGGTCAGAGTCTTCTCGAAGGGCGGCAAACAGAGCCTGCTCGTGCAGGCGATTCCCGCGATGTTCACCGTCACGGCAACCGTCTTCTGTGGGTCGGCAATCGATTCGGTTCGAATGGGAAGGAATGCCGAGAAGTCGCCGACGTAGACCTCGATCTGCTGGCCGGTCGGATCGTTGAAGATCTCCCACGGGGGCAGGATCGCCCTGTCGAACTGCAGGCCGTCGGACGTGGCCGTGATGGTCAGTTCCAGCCCCGGTCCAGGCGCCGTCTCGGGCCTGGCGTAGTAGTGGATGTCTTCCGTCCCCTCAAAGACGACCTCGATTCCTGGGCGGCCTTGGAGCCGGGCCGGCTTCAGGTGCGCAGAAGACAGCTCGAACTCAAACCGCACGATTTCTGTCGCCTCGCGGACGGGAGTGTCCTGCCCCAAGGCCGCGGCCGACAGGGCCGCGCAGAGTGCGAAAATCAGAACGTTCGTGGTTCTGTTCATCCCGACTTCCCTATCCATTGACGATCGCTGCAATCAGCCGGTCGGTTGTTCCGGCTGTGGCTTGTCCGCGTCTTCGGCGTGCTTGGCCTGCTCGGCGGCCAGCAGGTCGCCCACGGTCGGGCGGTCCAGCCGTCCCCCGGCCAGGATGAGCTTCACGTCGTCGGCATCGAGCGTCTCGTACTTGAGCAGGGCCTGGGCGATCCCCTGGACCTGGTCCCTGTGCTCCTCGATCACCTCTCTGGCTCTCTTGTATGCTTCGTCCATGATGAGCCGAACCTCGGCGTCGATGTCCTCCGCCGTCTTCTCCGAGTATTCTCGTTCGACCGGCAGGATATAATCGATCTCTCTGACACCTTGGTCGGGCCCGTAACTGACCGGCCCGAGGTGATCGCTCATGCCCCAGGTCAGGACCATCTGCCGGGCAATCTTGGTTGCCTGCTGGATGTCCGACTGCGCCCCGCTGGAAATATCGTCACAGAACAACTGCTCGGCGATGCGTCCTCCGAAGCAGACCTGCAGCAGCGCCATGCAATAACGCTTGGTGAACAGAGTGCGGTCTTTCTCGGGCAGGGCGAACGTGGCGCCGCCCATGGGGCCGCGGGGAATGATGCTGACTTTGTGCAGAGGATCGGCATCCTTGATCAGTGATTGGACGAGCGTGTGGCCCGCCTCGTGATAAGCCGTGATCTCGCGTTCCTTCTGGTCCACGACCCGGCTCTTCTTGGCGCGCCCCCATCGGACCTTGTCGCGGGCCTCCTCCATGTCCGCCATTTCGATGGAGTCCTTGTTGGCCATCGTGGCGGCCAGGGCGGCCTCGTTGATGATTGCCGCCAGATCGGCGCCGCTGAACATCGGCGTGCCCCGGGCCAGCCGATCCAGGTTTGCGCTGGGACTGAGCTTGACCTTCCTTGCGTGAACGCGGAGGATTTCGAGCCGGCCCTTGAGGTCCGGCAGCGGCACGACCACCTGGCGGTCGAACCGGCCGGGGCGGGTCAGGGCGTGGTCCAGAATGTCGGCCCGGTTCGTCGCGGCGATCACGATCACCTGGTCGTTCGTGTCGAACCCGTCCATCTCCACGAGGATCGCGTTGAGCGTCTGTTCCCGCTCGTCATGGCCGCCCCCGACGAAGCTGGCGCCTCGTTTTCGGCCGATGGCATCGACTTCGTCGAGGAAGATGATGCATGGGGAGTTGTCCTTGGCCTGCTTGAAGAGATCGCGGACTCGCGAGGCCCCGACACCGACGAACATCTCGACGAAGTCGCTGCCCGAGATACTGAAGAACGGGACATCCGCCTCCCCGGCGATGGCCTTGGCCAGGAGGGTCTTGCCGCAGCCCGGCGGGCCGATCAGCAGCACCCCGCGAGGGATGCGGCCGCCGAGTCGTTGAAACTTCCGCGGGTTCTTGAGGAACTCGATGATTTCGGCCACCTCTTCTTTGGCCTCGTCAATGCCCGCCACGTCTTTGAATGTGACCTTGACGCGGTCCTTTCCGAGCACGCGGTGCTTGCTGCGCCCGAACGACATGAGCATGCCGCCCGCGCCGCCCCGGAGGTTGCGGGCGAAGAAGAAGTAGAAGAAACCGACGAGCAGCAGGATCGGCAGCACCCAGTTGAGCAGCATGAACATCCAGATCTGGGTTTTGGTGTACTCGACCGCCACGATCGCGTACTTCGGGTCTTCAGCGGCCCGTTTTGCCAGGGCGGTGAGCTTGTCGTTGAGCAGCTCCTTTGCCCCGGCCTCCGGCCGGAAGTTCACCTTGAAAGACTGACCCTTGTGCGTCTGGGCCGCCTCGGAGTCCTCGTGGAACTTGCCCGAGATCTCGGTGTCCCCAATCTCGATTCGCTCAATCTGGCCTTCGTCCAGGTATTGGATGAACTCGTCCCACCGCAGGGTGTTGCTGACGAGCCCCTGCTGGAGCATCATCATGGCCGTGAAGACGATGATGGCCACGATCAGCCAGCTAAACGGGCCGCGTCGATAGCTCGGCAGCGGCGGCTTCTTGCTCAGACGTTTGCCCGAATCACGCGGCGAATCATTCTGTGCGTTGTCTGGGTCATTTCTCATAGTCAATGATGATCCCGGTCCAAGGTTGCAGCAGGCACGCTCCAGCGACCGATCCGCCTGCACGTCCACTCGTCTACCACGGATTCTCCATAAGCTGTACGACTTTTTGAGCCAGCTTGTTTGCCGCCACGGCGGAGGCATAGGTGAAGTCCTGGCCCTGAAACTCCGAATAACTGGCCGCAGCGGTTACCGGCTGATTGTTGATCATGAGCTGGCCGCTCTTGAGGCTCTTCCAGTTCACCACCGCGGTCACGACGACTTCCTTCTCGAGCGCCCGGCCGAGGTCCCGCTCGAGCGTCAGGATCGATTCACTGACCGTGACGAGCTGACCGCCCATGACGCTGTCGGCCCGGTCCCGGTTCGATACGACCTTGTAGGGGGTCTGCGCTTCGATCTGCTTCGCCAGGGCGTTCGAGAACGTGAACTCGGTGCCGCGACGGAAACTGCGATTGTCGAACATCTCCACGTAGACGCTCTCAACGTCGTTCGGGAACAGCGAGGCGTTCGCATAGCCGGTCGAGCTTCCACACCCGCCCGCGGCGAGCCCGACGCACAGGACCGCCGCGCCGACGGAAATCCAAAACCCAACACGCGAAGCCCGAAACACATCCCCAACACGATAGCCCAACGGCGAAAGCGCTGTCGATTCCCGGCAGTTCATTTGGAGCATTGCGGTTTCGGTCATTCGCGCTTGTTTCGTATTCTGAGGTTCAAGTTTCGGACTCATCGCATCGGCGGGGCTACTTCCCATCAGCCTGTGCCCCCTCAAGGGCCTCTTTGGCCAGCGCGGCTGACTGGGTCTTGGGCCAGTTCCGAACGACCATGTCGAAGTACAGATTTGCGGCCCGCCGCTCGCCCGTCCGCCGGTAGTATCGTGCGATGGTGTACTGCTTGTGGGCCATCTGCTCGTCGATCTGCTCGATCTTCTGCGGAACCTCGTTCTCCTCGGCCTCCGCGGGATAGAGCAACAGGAACTTCTCGTAGTAGGTCTTGGCTGTAGCCAGTTTCGAGGCGTCGTAGTTTGCACGCTTCTGTTCCGGCGGGCGATTGTACGCGGCCAGATTGTCCTCCGCCATGCGATAGATGGCGCGCTTCGCGATCGGGCCCGTCTCCCAATAGGACGCGATCTCCGACCATTTCAGATAGGCCTCGATGTACTTCTCCCTGGCCTCGTAGTGCTCGGCAACCGAGATGGCGGCGCGCAGGCCGACCCCGTTGGGCTCCTCCATGCCGGCGCGGTCGCTGATCTTCTCCATGATCTCGACGCCTTCGGCGCTGCCGGAGAGCGGGATAATGCCGAGAATCATCTTCGTGCGGCCCTGGAGGTACTCCTGGGCCATATCGAACTCCCGTTGCAGGGCCAACCCGGCGTACTCGCTGCCCGGGTAGTCCTTCAGCAGCTTCTCGTACTTGACCAAGGCCTTGCCGTACCGGTCCTGCCAGTATCGCACCTCGCCCAGGGCGAACAGCTCAAGGTCCGGGCCGACGCGGTCGGGGTACTCGTCCTTGATCTGCTTGAGGGCCTCCCTGACATCGCCGACATCCCCCTCTTTCACGAGGGCCTTCAGTTCGGAGATGGCGTGCAGGTACTGCTCCTGGGGATCGTCGGAGATCGTTTCGAGTTTCTCGCCCCCTTTGAGCCGCCAAGTCTCCGCCGAAACACGCTGGCAACAGGAAACCACAACAAACAGGACCAGGCCCAGGACGGGAGCCCACCCGCGATCCGTCGCGACTGGGAGCCCATACCACATCCGGTGCTTCCACATGCTCTCTGCCCATCAAAACATCGGTCTTGTCAGCTCGGAACTCATTTCCGACGCTCCGCCATTATACCGCCCGACAACGGGATTTCAACTTCGCAGGGATTCTGATGTAAATATCGAGGCAGCTCGAACTCCCGCCGCTGCGGAGGGGGCCGTTTTTGCTTTACGCACCGGGCCGGCGGCGATATAAGGGGGCCACGGCGGCTTTCGGGATACAAGGCCGGTGCGGCAGATTTTCACAATACACGGGGTCAGCTTGTGTGAGCATGGACTGAAGGAGGTTCGCCATGAGTCGAAATCTGTTCCTGAGCGTGGTCGCGGTCGCGGTCCTGGTCGAATGTGCCGGTTGCCAGCGGGTGCGCGAGAGTCTTCCGCGGGCGGGGCGGTCGCAGGTTCGCGAGATCAGCGTCGAGGAGTACGTCGACAAGATGAGGGGCGGTTGGATCGGCCAGATGGCCGGCGTCGGCTGGGGAGGGCCTACCGAGTTTCGCTACCAGAGCGTGATCATCCCGCAGGACAAGATGCCGCAGTGGGAACCGCACTTGATCAACCAGTTCCAGCAGGACGACATCTACGTGGAGATGACGTTCCTCAGGACGCTGGAACTGCACGGCTTCGATGTTTCCATCCGCCAGGCCGGGATCGATTTCGCCAACAGCGGCTATCCGCTCTGGCACGCCAACAGGGCCGGTCGCGACAACCTGCGAGCCGGCATCGCGCCGCCGGACTCGGGCCACCCGAAGTTCAATTCCCACGCCGATGACATCGACTACCAGATCGAGGCCGATTTCTCCGGCCTGATCGCACCGGGCATGCCGAACGTCGCCATTCAGTTGGGCGAGGTCTTCGGCCGGCTCATGAACTACGGCGACGGCCTCTATGGCGGGCAGCTCGTCGGCGGGATGTACGCCGAGGCCTTCTTCGAGGACGACATGGACAGAATCGTCGAGGCGGGGCTCCGCTGTATCCCGCAGGGGAGCATGTACCACGAGTGCATCAGCGACGTCGTCAAGTGGCACAAGCAGTATCCGGACGATTGGACCAAGGCCTGGCAGCTCATCAACGAGAAATACCAGCTCAATCCCCAGTATCGGCGATTCTCCTGCTCCGGCCCGGAGGCCGATTTCAACATCGACGCCAAGATCAACGGGGCCTATATCGTGATGGGGCTGCTCTACGGCGACCGTGACCCCGACAAGACCATCGCCATCTCAACCCGTTGCGGCCAGGATTCCGACTGCAACCCCTCCAACGCGGCGGGCATCCTGTTCACGACCCTCGGATTCAAGAACGTGCCGGAGAAGTACAAGATCGCGTTGGACCCGTCGGGCAAGTTCAGTCACACGCCCTACAACTTCCCGACGCTGGTCTCAGTTTGTGAGAAGCTGGTGCGCCAGGCCGTCGTCAACTGCGGCGGCAAGATCACCGTTGACGACAAGGGCGGCGAACGCTTCGTGATCCCGCGACAGGAGCCCAATCCGACCCCGTTGGAGCAGTGCTGGGAGCCCGGGCCCATCGCGGAAAGCCGGTTTACGCCCGAGGAGATGGCCCGGATCACCGCCGAAAGCGGCAAGGACCTGTCCAAGGAGATCCAGCAGTTCGCCCCGGGCTGGAAGATCGCCAAGTGCGGCGAGGACATGGACCCCGGTCTGCGAGAAGAGCTGCGGGGCAGGGAGAACGTCCTGGTCACGCACCCGTTGAGCCCGACCGTCGGTTGCGTGCTCACGCGGACCGTGACTCTACCGCCCAACAAAGGGAGCACGCTGAAGCTGGAAGTCGGCCACGACGCCCGAGGCGACTGGGACCTGATCGTCCGCGCCGACGGCGAGCAACTGCTGCGAAGATCCATCGGCCCGGACACGACAACGCTGGGCTGGACCGACGTGGACGTGGACCTGTCGCAATTCGCGGGCAAGAGCGTCAAGCTCGAACTGGTGAACGAACCGACGGAGTGGCGATTCGAAGCCGGCTACTGGGCCAAGATCGCGATTGTGATGGAGTAATCACCGTTCGCGAAAGGACAACGGCAATGGATCGTCGCGAGTTTGTGAAGATGGGCGCGTTGGGGACCACGGCGGCGTGGCTGGGAGCAAGCGTGGCGTCGGCCACCACGGCGTCGGGCAAAGGGCTCACCGCCGGGGACGTGCACGAGTATCTGCGAAGCCTGGGACGCGAGTGGATCGATCCGCAGAACACCGTCGATACGTTCAAGTCGGGCACGCCCGAAACGCCCGTCAAAGGGATCGCGGTAGGTTGGATGAGTTACTTCGACGCGCTGCGGCAGGCCGTCGCTCTCGGCTGCAATCTGTTCGTGACTCACGAGCCGACCTACTACAACCATCCCGACACGGACCCATCGGTCTTCTCCTTCGAGGTCGCCAGGCGGAAAAAGGCCTTCATCGAAGAAA
>Ga0116141_10000422_pt1 | contig 32912 bp, 17 predicted proteins | sample AD_UKC097_MetaG_FD_89744 | JGI IMG/M metagenome (GOLD analysis project Ga0116141, IMG submission 89744) | Active sludge microbial communities of municipal wastewater-treating anaerobic digesters from USA - AD_UKC097_MetaG | ecosystem: Engineered > Bioreactor > Anaerobic > Digestate | place: USA...
CCCGCCTCCATGTCGTCATCGTAGCTTTCGAAGTCGTCGATCGGCTCGAACTCCTGCGCCGTGAAGCTCCAGACACTGCCTTCGTAGGTTCCGGCGTCGCCCACTTCATCGACTCTCCAATAGTACTTCGTTCCGAAGTCGATGGAGGCGGGCGTGAACCGATGATCGGTCACGGTCTCGGCCGTCACGGTGCCTTCTGCCACGGCGTTGGCGTCGGTCCCGAAGTACACCTCGTGGGAGGTCACTTCGCGACCGGGCCGCCAGTTCAACGTGGTGGCAAGATCGACTCCCGTCGCGCCGTCGGCCGGAGTGGGCGCGAAGGCCTGTGCCGGAGTATGGAAGAACCGGACCTCGCTGAGGCTGGCGATCCCGGTAGCGCCCCAGGTGGCGTTGATCGTCAGCTTGACGTGCCTGGCCATGACCTCGCCGAGATCGACCTTCGTGTTCGCCGTGTACGTGGCCGCGCTGATTCCCTGGGCAAACTCGGGCACGTTCTCCAACCGGCTCCAGGTTTCGCCGTCGATGGAGTACTCGACGGTGACGTCCTTGGCCCCGAAGCCCATGTACGCCTCGAGATCCGAGTTGGCGTTCCAGACCCACAGCTCGTGGAGCTTGTATACCTTCTCGAAGGTGTACTGGATCCAAGCGGGCAAGCCGCCGGGGGTGGCCCACATGGTCTTGAGATCGGTGCCGTGCTGATCGAATTCGCCGAGGCCGGAGCCGTTGATCGTGTTGATCGCGGGCGACGCGGCCTGCTGAGCCGAGGCCGTGACGGTCAGAGCAGTGATCGGATAGGCGTAGGTCTCCGTCGTGAAGCTCCAGATCTTGCCTTTGAAGACCGTGTAATCGGGGGCCCCATTGACCTCGTCGATCCGCCAGAAGTAAGTGGATCCGTATTCGAGCGGGCTGTCCAGGTCATACTGCGCGGCCGTCTGCCCCTGGCTGACGAGGACGCCTTTCGGGTCGGAGGTACCGGCATCGTTGACATCGTCGAGGGTGGCGCCGAGGTAGACATCGTGTGTGTTCGCCGTGCTGCCGGGTTTCCAGGCGAGCGCCACGTCGCAGGGCACGTCTGCCGCTTCGTCCGCGGGACTGGGGTCGCGTGCCAGTTCCGGCGCGACCCGCGGTTTCATGGCCTCCCGGACTTCCTCTTGTGCCAGTGCATGATCGAAGACCTTGACATCATCGATCAGGCCGTAGAAGAACTCCGTTACGCCCGCGGCGGCACCGATCCAGAAATCGCCGGCTCCGGACCCGTCGCGCGGACCGCCCGACCAGTCCACGACCCCGTCGAGGTAGGTCGTGCCGGTGGCGGCGGCGCCGTCCTGGACGTAGGCGACATGGACCCAGACCTGCGGCACGACGGCGCTGCCGCGATTGTCGTAGCCGCCCCCCATCCACTGGCCCGTGTCCGTAATCCAGATTCCATAATGCGTGCCTTGATCGCGGCTCTTGGCCACAAGCCCATGCCAGCCCGAGGTCACCTGATTCACGAAGGCCCACGCCATGATCGTATAGCTGGCGGAAGTGTTGAACACCATGTCGGATGCGTTGGGCACGACGACGTGGCCGTCGACGCCGTCTACACTCAGCACTGTGCCTCGTGCGGCATCCTGAACGAACCGGGCGCCGCCGACCAGCGTGCCGTCATGGCCATCCGCCACGTCGCCGGCATCACCGTCCAGGGGCCAGTACGCAATCAAGGCTGCTGAGGCCGTGCCTGCCGTGCCGAGCACCAGGGACAGACCGAGAAGGACAATCGCTTTTCGCCACATGACATGCCTCCTTCCACAACCGACTGTTATGTTCGCGTCCTGAACGCATCAGAACGACTTTCTCGTACCACGCTCCGCCCCGTCGGGACCGCCGCTAATCGTGCGCGTAGTTCTTGAAATGCCTCATCCATTCGGGCCACAGGGGAGTGCCGTAGCTGGCCCGATCCTGCACCCACTGGCGGTGCCAGCGGACTTCCCATAGCTCCTTCAGACCGATGGGTCGGACCGACGTATCCATGAACACGCCGTTGACGGAGCCGTTGTGCCGATTGATGCAGAAGCTCCGCGTGGCATTGCCGTGCCACTGCCAGGGACACTCGCCGTCGAAGGTCGGCGGTGAGTCGTATGACTCGGGAAGGCCGTCCACCCATTGGCAGTCCGCGAACACAGGGATCTCGGAACTGTTCTTGACGTGGATCGACCGCCAGTTCTTGTTCTCATGGATGCCGCCGCGATCGTTGGCGACCCAGCCGTTCAGACCGAAGCCGCCGTAGTCGCCCCGAATCGCGAAGTCGGGGACCGTCGGTATCGCGCCTTCGCCGTACACGCCCCAACCGACGAAGGGGCCGGTCACGCCGTCGCTGTAGAACTTCTTCGTCGCCGGGCAGGAGCGGATCTTCGGCTCGTGACTGTAGTAGGGTCGCATCGCGTACACCCAGCTACAATGGGGATCGCTGCCGTCCTCCTGGTGGAAGTTCCCGTTGTTGTCCTCGGTGTACATCGAGAAGGTCAATCCCATCTGTTTGAGGTTGGACTGGCAAGTCACCGCCTGGGCTTGCTCTCTCACTCGCTGCAAGGCCGGCATGAGAATGGCCATCAGCAGAGCGATAATGGCAATGACGACCAGCAACTCGATGAGCGTGAAGGCATTGGTCCGATGCATAGGTTTCCCTTTTCAGGCGACCGGCATCACGGTGGCATCATCGGCATACGACGGCGGCCTCTTCAATCGATTGCGGGACTTTACACAAACGATTGCGGTACTGTAAGAATATCCCGCGAGGCGGCGAGGGTCAACTGTTTTTTCGGGGATTTTCCTCGGACCCTCCGGCGCCCCTGTCAGACGCGAATCTGCCGAACGGAGGCCCGGGCGATCAGTTTCGTCGGGAGCACGATCCCCTCCTGCATCGGGCCCTTGGCGGATTGGATCTGATCGAGGAGCAACCGGACTGCAATCCGTCCCATCTGCTCTTTGTTCTGCTCGACCGCCGTCATCGGCGGATTCAGATAGGCACAATAGGGCTGGTCGTCGAAGCAGATGATTGAGACATCGTCGGGGACCCTCAGGTCCTCCTCGGAAAGGGCCCGCAGGATGCCCAAGGCGATGAGGTTGCTCAGGGCGAGCACCGCCGTGATGCCCTTGGCCTTCTTGAGCAGGAGTTTGGCGCAGATATAGCCGTTTTCCTCGCTGAAGCTGCTTCCTGCCACGAGCGAGTCGTCCACGGGGATGCCGTGCCCCTTCAAGGCGGCCTCGTATCCGCGTACTCTTTCGCGGTTCGGCGACGTCCGCGCGAGCCCCTGAACGCAGGCGATTGTTCTGTGCCCCCGTTCGATGAAATGGCCGGTCGCTTCCATCGCGCCTTTGTAGTTGTCCGATATGACGTACGGCAGCTTCAGACGCGGGAAGTGGCGGTCGATCACCACGGCGGGAGGATTTCCATCCTGAAGGGCCTCGAAATGCCCGGCGGATTGCCCGACCGGCGCGACGACAAGTCCGTCCACCTTGCGGTCTCGCAGAAGCGTCAGCGATTCGGCCTCCAGGTCCGTATTCTCCTGGCTGTCGCAGAGAATGACCGAGTAGCCCGCGGCCCGTGCGGCCATTTCGACGTACTTGGCGATCTCGGCGAAGTAGGGGTTCGAGATGTCCGGGATGACTAGGCCGATACTCAAGGTCCGGTTCAGCCGCAGGCCCCGCGCCAGCGGGTCCGGGGAGAAATTGAGCTTCTCGGCCGCCTTGCGGACCGCTTGCTCCGTCTTGCTGCTGATCCCGTACTCCCGCGCCTTGCCGTTGAGCGCCCGGGAGACAGTGGTCACCGAGACGCCCAACTGTCTGGCGATTGCCTTCAGCGTCGGTCGTGAACCCTGTGTCATCTTCTTGATCCCAAGTCTTTCATCGAGCCTCAATGAGTTGATTCTACCGTGTCGGATGGCCCACGCTCAAGAAGGACCGGTCTCAGCAGGCCGCAATTGTTGCACAGTTGCGATCTTGCCCCGTGTTCCTCCGATGCGATGCACAGCCCGTCGGCGCAAAAAGGAAGCGGGGCCTTTGTCTCGTGACGCAGGCCCCGCTCGGGTATCAGGATGTACACCTCGTCGGTCGGACTATTCGGCTGCACGCCCGAAGGCGATATCGTCGATGAAGACGATTCCCGTCCCGCCGGCCGTGGTCGCGGTCTTGTCGCCGATGGTAATCACCATCTTCTTGACCTTGGCGAAATTCACCCCGGCGAAATCGCTCATCAGGGCTCTCCAGTGGGTCCAGTCGGCCGCCGTCACCGCCGTGGCGCTGGTCACCGTGGCGCTCTTGCCTGCGCTGTCCTGGATGGTCAGGTGCATATCCGCCGGGTCGTTATACAGCGGGCTGTTGATCAGGACCCCCTGCCACGCGCCTGTAACGCTGCCCGTCGTGGTGATGCTGTCGAATTCGAAGGTCCGGTTCTCGCCGGCCGCGGTGGACACCGCGCAGATGCCGATCCGGACGGGGGCCGTCATCGGGGTCGTGATCGAACCCACCATCGTCCAGCTCTTGCCGTCGGCGGACATGTAGCCCGTGAGGATATCCGCCGTTCGGTCGATCTTGACCCAGTACGGCGGCGTCACGACGACGGGGCTGTCGTTGTTGCCCGATACACCGTCGGTCGTCTCACGATACTGGAAGTTGGCGCCGTTTCCGCCGCCGCCGGTGATGACCATCATGGCGTGGGAGGAGCCGCCGTTGAGGCTGTCGCGGATCATGACGCCGCCCTTGGCCCACGTGCTGGAGCCGGTGCCGACACTGACCACGCGGGCGACCATCGTGCCGTTGCCCTCGAGGGTCTTGAAGGCGTAGACGAACTCATCGGAGTTGCCCCAGATGTCCGCGCCGGTGCCGACGAGGGTCATCTTTCCTGCGGTCTCAGTGACCGGGACGGTGGTGATCGCCGGGTAACCTCGAACCCAGAGGCTCACCTCGCTGGCACCGTTGCGGGCCCAGTCCTGAGGCGAGTCGAATTCCCGCTCGGCCTCGCTGAAGGAGAACTTCGTGACGTTGTCGTACATCAGAGGCATGGACTGAGCGCCCCCGTGGACGATCGACCTCTCGGCGAACGGGGCGTCCGTGTACCCCACCTGCGAGCCGCTGGCTTCGGTGGTCAGGCCATCGATCCAGGTCTGCCAGATGGTCGTACCGGCCTCCATGTCGTCGTCGTAGCTCTCGAAGTCTTCGATCAACTCATACTCTCTGGACGTGAGGCTCCAGACTTCGCCCTCGTAGGTGCCGGCGTCGCCCACCTCGTTGACCTTCCAGAAATACGTCGTCCCGAAATTCATGGAGGCCGGCGTATAGCGATGGTCGGTCACGGTCTCGGGAGCCACGGTCCCCTGGGCCACGGCGTCGGCGTCGGCGTCGAAGTAGACCTCGTGCGAGGTGGCCTCCCGACCGGGCCGCCAGTTCAATGCAGTGCCGAAGTCAACTCCTGTGGCGCCATCGGCCGGGGTGGGCTCGAAGGCCTGCACAGGGGTATGGAAGAACCGCACTTCACTGAGGCTGACCATCGCCGTGGAGCCCCAGTTGTCGTTGATCGTCAGTCGGACGTATTTTGCCATGACCTCGCCGAAATCGACGATCGTGTTCGCCGCATACGCGGCTGTCGCGGTTCCCTGGGCGAATTCGGGCACGCCCTCCAACTGGGCCCAGGTCTCGCCGTCGGTGGAGTACTCGACGGCAACATCCTTGGCCCCGAATCCCATGAGCAGTTCGAGGTCCGAGTTGGCGTTCCAGACCCACATCTCATGGAGCTTGTACACCTTGTCGAACGTGTACTCGATCCAGGCCGGGAGCCCGCCGGGCGTGACCCACATGGTCTTGAGGTCAGTGCCGTGCTGATCGAACTCGTCGAGCCCCGAGCCGTCGACGGTTCGAATCGCGAGCGAGAGGGCCTGCTCACTGGCCGCCCGGGCTGTCGCGCTGGTGATCGGATAGGCGAACGGCTCGACGGTGAAGCTCCAGACCTTGCCTTTGAAGAGGGTGTAATCGGGGGCCCCGTTGACCTCGTCAACTCGCCAGAAGTAGGTCTGCCCGTAGTCAAGCAGATCCTCAAGCTCGTACCCGACGTCGGTCTGGCCCTGGCCGGCGAGAACGCCTCTCGGATCGGAGGCGCTGGCGCCGTTGACGTCGTCGAAACTCGTCCCGAAGTACACGTCCCGTGTCGCAGCGGACTCGCCCGGCGCCCAGTTCAGGACCACATCGCGAGGCACGTCCGTAGCGCCGTCGGCGGGTTGAGGCGCGCTCGCTTGCCGGACCGTGCTGTCCAGCAGCGGAGGTTGCTCTCCTACGTGCACGCGATCCACCCACACCTTGGAGGGGACGTCGGCGCCCTCCATCGCCCACCACTGCCCCTTGAGCATGAGATACATGTTGGCCTGCCAGGCCGGGTGGTCTGCCATGCTGTCATCGTTGTGCGTGTACTCGAAGAGAAACGTCTGGGGCTCCGTGGTGAGAGCCACATGCTCCATCACGATGTCGATCCAGTCGGGGCCTTCCGGTTTGTACAACTGGATCAGGATGACCATCTCCCTCTCTTTGTCCGCCTTGGCCGTTAGTCCGACGGGGTACTTCTGGCCTCGCTCGAACATGAGACCGCCTTGCGCAATCCCGATACTGGTTACGGAAGCATCGGTTACATCCATCAACGCCGCGTTGGCCCCCGACAGCCGGGCGCCCTGCACCGCACTCGCAGTGAAGCCCGCCCCGCCGTACAGCCACCACGAGTCAAGGCCGTTGTCGAACTCAGGATTCTGGATTTGGTTCTGCTGGCCCCAAACAACGGGTCCGAAGCCTGCAAACAACAGCATAGAGAGAACCGTGAGAACGAATCGTCTGTTCATGAAAAGCCTCCTTCCTCAATGGGATCCCGGCCGTGGCGAATCCGGCCTCCGGCTGCACGCCAGGAATCCGCGGTTATGACAGAATTTGCCCGTCTGGCAGACTCTCTCGGGCGATTCGTGTAGAGCTTTTCGTTCCTCCTTGTGTCGTCACCACTCGATGATGGGTCCATGATGTGCACAGAACGCCGATTCCTTATGCCCGCAATATACCGCGCCGAGGTCCCGTTCGTCAAGAGAGAATGAGAGGGCATCAGGTACTATCTTCGGGCGCGGTCCTCTGATACCATGTGCGCGCCATCGGCCGCTTCCGGCAATAGACCGCCTCGGGGGCCGTGGAGAAGAGAAGGTGTTTGGTTTTCTGGAGCCGTGAATGATGGGAGCAAGGCGAGTGTCTGCCGGTCGGATCGTGATGCTGGTTGTATTGTGCCCTTTCGGCTCCGTTTGCGGGCAGGGTCAATCGAGTCTGCCCGCGAACTGGATCGCGGCTTGGCGAGACCCTCCGGCCCAGTTGCGCCCGCTTCAGATCGTGCACGGGGTCCCCGCCCCGCAGGCTAACGACGCCGGCATAACGGCCTTCAAGGACTTGGGGCTCGGAGGGATCGTCTGCAACGTGGATTTCAACCAGTACCTGGCCTCTGAGGCGCATTGGGAAACGCTGGAACAAGTCGTGGAAGCGTGCCGCAAGGCCGGGCTCGTCGTGTGGATCTACGATGAGGACGGGTATCCCAGCGCCGCGGCGGGCGGATTGGTCCTCAGGCAGAACCCCGCGTATGAGGCCCTCGCGCTGACCTACGACCCGTCTCGTCCGGAACCGTTCTCGCTGCGGCCTGCGTACGAATACACGCATGCCAGCAACAACTATTACGCCGCCAGGCGGTATCCCAACCTCATCGACGAGCAGGCGATTCACTGCTTCATCGAGGTCACCCATCAGGCCTACTGGAATCGGCTCAAGGACTACTTCGGCACGACCATCCAGGCCTTCTTCACGGACGAGCCCTCGCTGATGGCCGTGAACATCGGCCCGCTGCCCGACGACGTGCGGACCAAGGTGCGGGTCGCCGATCCGCTCGATCCGAACGTCAAGCCGTTGCCCTCGGTCCCCTGGGTTCGCGACCTGCCCATGCAGTACCGCAGACGCTACGGCGAGGACATCACGGGGACCCGGCGAAGCCTCTTCGCAGGGACCTCCGAGGCCGACCGGCAGGTGCGACGGCAATTCTGGTCGTTGATTGCGGATCTCACCGCGGATCGATACTTCGGCCAGATCGCCCGGTGGACCCACGCGCACGGGGTCGCCTCGTCCGGACACTCGCTCTGGGAGGAGACGCCGCTGCACCACGTCCCCCTCGAAGGCAACGCCTTGAAGGCTCTCAAGCAGATGGACATCCCCGGCCTGGACCTGCTCTCGTCGGACCCACAGGCCGTGATCTACTCGGGCTGGATGACGGCGGTCCTGCCCGCCTCGGCCGCGATCCTCAACGGCGGCCGGCGCGTCATGACCGAGGTCAGCGACTTCTCGCAGACGATGGCTGGACAGGGGCCGGCGTCGCTCGAGAACATGCAGGCGACCGCCGCCTGGCAGGCGGCCTTCGGCGTGACCGAATTCACGTTGTACTATGGCTATCGCCAGCGAGAGGCCGCGGATTACCGGCGGTACTGCGAGTACGTGGGCCGGCTCAACGCGATCCTCCGCGAGGCGCAGTTTGCCCCCCGTGTGTTGCTCTACTACCCGATCTACGACCTGTGGCCGGAGTATCTGCCCGTGGCGGAGAAACTGACGCAGGACAGCCAATCGGCCAAACTGCGGGAGATCGTCAGTTCGTTCCTTGAACTGGGGCAGCGGATGACGCGAAGGCAAGTGCCCTTTGCGCTGGTGGACCACGAGTCGCTGGCCGGCGCGGAGGTCCGCGACGGGAGTCTGTGTATCGCAGGACACTCGTTCGACGCGCTGGTCTTGCCGGCCGGCGTGGAGTTGCCGCTGTCGGTCGCGTCGGTCACGGAACGCTTCAAGGCCAACGGCGGAAAGGTCTTCTCCGACGAGACCGCGAAGGCCCAGATCGACTTCGACGTTCTGGCCGCCGTCTCGCCCGTCGGCAGATTGGCCGTCCCGAACGACCGGATCGCGATCGGACATTTCTTACGCGAGGGCAGGAAGATCCTGCTCGTGGTGAACGTAGCCGCCGAGCCCTACGCAGGCGAAATCGCCCTTGGCTCGAACACCCAATGGCTCGTGGCACATCCAGACAGCGGCCAGCTCGAGCAGCTCACCAGGAACCCCTCGGGCCAGGCAACGCTCGCAATCCCGCCCCGAGGCGCCGTTCTGCTCATCGACGCAGACTGTGGGAATTCAGAAACCGCGAAGTGATAGAGACGCGAGCGAGTTGAGAGCGGCATCTCATGCTGTGAGACGCGTGTCGTAGCAGCGAACTTGCTGTATGTCCGTGCATGTGTCAGGTACATGCGCGGTTGGTCTGTCCGTTGCGGCGCTTCTGGACAATCGGAAGGACGGCTTGATATGCGGAACACAATTGGGGCGATGATGGGGCTTGTTGTCTTGATGGGCGCGGTGGGGAGGAACGCTGTTGCAGCGGCTTTGGCGGACCTGCCTGTGCCGGCTGCGCGCATGGCGTTGGCGGGACCGATAGGGGCTCGGCTCGACGGGATCGTTCACAACTGGCTCATTCCGGCGCCGGACGCGAATCCGGGGATGCTCGAAATGATGCGATTGCGGGATCGCAAGCCACCCTATGAGGACCCGGTCCCTTGGGCGGGCGAGTTCGTGGGCAAATACCTCACGTCGTGCGTTCGGACCTCTCGCATGTCGAACGATCCTGAACTGCGAGCCGTGACGATGCGCGTGATGAAGGATCTCATCGCGACGCAGGCACAAGACGGCTACCTTGGCCCATTCCCCGATAAACACCTCCTGGATCGCTGGGACCTTTGGGGACATTACCACTGCATGCTGGCGATGGTCTTGTGGTTTCGCGATACGCAGGACACGGAGGCGTTGCAGGCCGCCACGCGGGCCGCGGACCTCATGTGTTCGACTTTTCTCGACACGCGAAGACACGTGTACGACACCGGGTCGTGCGAGATGAACATGGCGGTGATCCACGTCCTCGGCATGCTCTACCGCCAAACGAAAAAGGACGCTTACCTGCGGCTGATGCGCGACATCGAGCAGGATTGGCAAAAGCCCGGCGCGGGGGACTACCGCCGTCTCGCGGAACAGGGCGTCGAGTTCTACCAGACGCCGAAACCTCGATGGGAGAGTTTGCATCCGATGGCGGGACTCGCGGAACTGTTCCGCATCACGGGCGACGACTCTTATCGTCAGGCCCTCGTTCACTGGTGGCGGAGCATCGATCGCACGGACGTCCACAACTCCGGGAGCTTCAGTACGAACGAGCAAGCGGTGGGCAATCCATTCCAAAGCGGCGCGATCGAGACCTGCTGCACGGTGGCGTGGCTGGCTCTGGGCGTCGAGACATTGCGACTGACGGGCGACAGCCGCATCGCCGACGCCCTCGAACACGCGACATGGAACGCCGTGCTCGGCTACGAACATCCGAGCGGCCGCTGGTGCACGTATGACACGCCCATGAACGGCAAGCGCCTCGCGTCGGCACACAGTATCGTGTTCCAGTCGCGGCCCGGCACGCCGGAACTGAACTGTTGCAGTGTCAACGGGCCGAATGGGTTGGGCTTGATCAGCGAGTGGGCGATCCTCGGCGGCACACAGGGGCTCTATCTGAACTACTACGGCCCCGGGACTATCGAGACAACGCTTGAAGATGGCTCTTCCTGGTCGTTCACGCAGACGACCACGTACCCGGCTGCGGGCAGGATCGATCTGGAGGTTCGTCCGGCCAAGAGCGCGGCTCTGCCGCTATTCCTGCGGATTCCGGAGTGGTCCCACAAGACGAGGTTGGCCGTCAACGGTGCGCCGGTCGAGCGAGTGACACCTGGATCGTACCTCGAGATCGAGCGGACGTGGAACCCGGGTGACAAGATCACCATCGACTTCGACCTTGGCGTGCGGGCGCTTCGCGGCGATGAGCACGTGCAGTTCAACACATCGCTGCTGCGCGGTCCGATCCTGCTGGCGTTCGACCAGAAGTACAACACGATGGACCCGGCCGACATGCCGGAACTCGATCTGGCCTCGCTGTGGCTCGAACCGCTCGCGGCAAGCGACGCGATCATGCAGGATGAACCACTCGGTCCCATCGTCGCCTTTACGACGCAGGGAACCGATGGCCGGCCCGTCATACTCTGCGACTTCGGTTCCGCAGGGGCCTACGGCACGTACTACCGCTCGTGGCTGCCCGTGCGGAATGCCCCGCCGGCGCCGTTTACGCTCGTACAGCCGGAACAGGGGGCCCGCCTGCCGGCCGAGGATGTGCAGCTCATCTGGACCCCGGGCGCGCCGGGTTCGCAGTATGAGGTCAGGATCTGGGACAGGCAATCCGGGAAGGAGTCGCCGGATCATCGGAGCATCCTGACGGAGACGCAATTCGAACCGACCTGGCAACTTGCACCGGGCAGGACGTACCGGTGGCAGGTCGTGGCAAGACAGGGGCAAGCGGCCGTGCCGAGCACGAACGGTCCTTTGTCTTTCATGGTCGATCCGACCGTGCCGAGCATGCTGCGCGGCGTGGTGCTGCGTGCCGCGCTGGCCGGCACGCCGGAGCCACAGGAGGGTGTGTTGCTGTTGGCGCAGAAGGTTGAGCCCGCGACGGGGCCCGCCGGGCAACCGAACACGGCCCTGCGCTTCAACGGCACGGACTCGAAGCTGGTGTACGCGGCGCCACGATTCCCCTTGCGGACCTACACGTTCGCGGCGTGGATGAGGCCGGAGGGCTTGGGGCCGGATGGGAACAAGTGGCATCACGTCTTCTCGGCCTGGTGTGCAAACGTCAACGACGCGCTCCGCGTGTCGGTCCAGGATGGTAAGCTCGTGGTGAATATCGAACAGCCGGGCGGGGGCTGTCACATAGCGGGCGGACCTGTCGAGGACGGCAAATGGCTGCACGTGGCCGTGGTCAAGAAGCACCGTGACCTGATCCTCTATGTGAACGGCCGACACATGGCGACCACCGCTGTCGCCAATACGCTGGCGGCAGGCGCCGGGAACGTGGGCATCGGCTGCAACCCGAACTTCCGCGGCACGGAGAGCTTCCAAGGCTGCATCGCCGGCGTCGTATTCAGTCGCGAGGTCATGACGGATGCCCGGATCGCCGCGATGGCGACAGAATGAGCCCGCGGAGCATCTGGACCATCGTGACCTATACGGATCAGGAGTGACTCATGCGCGGGCTCCAACTTGTCATCCTGAGGCAAGGCCGAAGGATCTGGGCATCGGACGAAAGGTGTCTCTCGATTGCAGGCCGGATCCTCTACTGCGCCACGCTTCGTTCAAAATGACAAACACGCGAAGGTCCTTCTTGATCCGTATCATCTCAGCGGCCGGGGTGTGATCTGCACTTGGCCGAGAAGGTGCTGGGCTCCGAGGATTTGTTCGTCCTCTGCTTCGGTTGTGTCGATGACGACCGCATACACCCTGCACGTCCCGGCAGGCAGGCCGGCGAGGCGAGCGGGGTAGTCGTCTTCCACGATCTGGCCCGGTTTGAGCCGGGACAGAGGCACGGTCCAATCGCCCGGATCGTGACGCGTGTACCAGGGCGTTCCCCTCCGCGGCGTCTGGCCTTCGACGCTGAGCTGCAGCGCGAGCATCACATTGGGCCGCACGTGGTCGGTCACGCGCCACCACGTGGACACGCGCAGGATTCTCCCCCCAACCACTGCCTGCGGCAGGCGAGACGCCAGCAGCTCTACTCCCGGGGCCAGTTCCACGGGCGGGGTCGCGTCAAGGGCGTCTTCGGGGATGTCCGATGCAGGCGCTGTCTCCAAAACCGTCGGTTCGATGTCTTCTTTTGGGGTGCCGAGTGCAGTGACGGTCAAGTCATGATCCGATTGGGGGCGGGGAGTTGTCCTGGGCTCAGGAATGTCGATCACGCCCACGGGCCTGCCCTCGATGTCTTCGTCGATGACCAGATTTGTTCCCAGGGCCGAACACAGACTGCGCATTTCCGCGAGGATTTCGTTCGCCGCTTTGCAGCGGGCGAGAACGGTGTGGCCCTCCAGGGCCTGGGCGGGAACGATCTCGATTCTGTGTACGCCCTGCCTGGAGAGATGCAGTCGGAACAGACCGCTCTGCTGGCCTTCGGCCTTGAGCTCGCAGTCGAAGAGCAGATTCCCCATATCGTAGACGACCGGTCTGCCGTCCATGATCTCGATGCCCTGCAGGCGGTGGGCAGAGTGCCCGAGGATGAGGTCCGCGCCGCTCTCGAATGCGATGCGGGCCATTTCGCGATGGATGGGCTGTGTCTCGCGGACCCAGTTGTCGCCCCAGTGGATCGTGAGGATCAGGAGGTCGCAACGTCCCCGTGCCCATTGGCGGAGCTTGCGCATTTGCTCTCTGAACACATCGAGATTATCTTCGCCAACGTGGTTGGTGCCGGGATGGTCCTCTTGCGCGCGGAAGTACGGCATTGTTGTGTCCATACCCGCGATGCCGACCAAAACGGGACCGATACGTACCACACGAGGCTCCTGAGCCGCGGCTGGATCGTTGCCGATGCCCACGCAGATGAGCCCGGCCTTCTCACACCACGTCGCGGTGTCGACCACACTCAGGGGGCCGTAATCGCCGCCGTGATTGTTGGCGGCGGTCACGATGTCGATCCCGGCCCGCGTCAGAGAGCACAGCATCTCGGGTCTTGCCCGATAGTAGAAGGGACAGTGTTCCCCTTTCTCGGCGGGCGTTCCCCTGAGGGACACACAGCATTCGAGATTGCAGAGGGCCGCGTCGGCCGACGCAAGTACGGACTCGACGCCCGCGAGAGGCCAGTCGCAACCGTTGCGTCCTACGAGATCGTGCTCCCACCGGGCCAGGACGGTATCGCCGCCCGCGACAAGAACGCCCCGATTGCCCGTCGGTTCTTTGCCCTCAGCCCGGCGGATTCGGCGGGCTATCACCTGCGCGTACCGGCGGCTGGACAGCGCGAGGACCTTGAATTCAAGGTGGTAGAACACGGCCTCCTTTTCTTGGCCGGTCCGTTCCGTGATGCACAGGGGGACCAGGATGACATCAGGCACCATCGCCGTGGGCATGGTCCCGCCGTCGCCGTTCGCCAGGGCCCAATACTCTCTGCGGCCCGGACCCTGCCGCTCCATCGCTTGGTCGAAGCGGACCTCGTCGAGAAGCGTGACGACCATCTTCTGAACGATGAGTTCCTTCAAAGTTGCATGAAGGGCCATGCCCCCGTCGTCGAGGCTGGCGAGCGTCTGGTCCTCCAGAGGCATGACCACGACGGTCTTGCCTTGGCTTAGGCCGGGCGATTCGGCGAGCCGGTCCACGGCTTCGGCCGCGAGGTCGGCCCAGATCCGCGACGAGTGAGCCGTCGTAACGGGCACCGGCGGCCTCTCGGCCTTGCCGGCCAGCGTGAACCGACCGTCTGCCGCCGGCACGAGGCCGGCTTCGTTTTCCCTGAACCACGAGCGGAAGCGCCACAGATGGCGGCTCTTCTCAAGGACCGTCTCGGCCAACTCCGCACTGTCGCAGAGCTCCCGCACGCAGGCTTCGCGCACCCCATTGGCCTCGGGCAAGGTGGCGGCCCGTCTCAGGCATTCGTTGCGGCCGGCTGCGGCAAGGGCGCGAATCATCCTCACGCGGTTCTCCGCACCGGCTTCATCCCAGCGCAGCGCGGAACACTCCAGGAGATCCGGCACCGGCCGGTCTTTGCCGCCGGTCACGAACCACGTATACGCCGCCTCAACCTGCGACTGCGGGTAGAACTCGAACCAGCGCGTGCGATGGTCCTCGCGGAGTCCGGGATCGTCGCCCTGGACGCGGAGCTTGGCCCGGTACTCCCAGCCGAGCGAGTCCTCCTCGCCTCCCGCCTGGCGGCACCAGACCATCACGTCGGTGTACACGCGGCCGAAGTGGCTCCTCTTGCCCCGGATCGGGTTGGCATCGCGCGAGCAATCGGCCGGAAACCACCCGTAGCCGGAAAGGAAGACTTCGGTCCACCGGTGGAAGACGGCGTCCGTCGTGGGCAGGTCGCGGAATCCGCTGCTGGTCCCGCCCACGCACCGCGTCGGCAGCCCTGCGAGGCGACACAACCCGGACAGCACGTAGTTGTACTCGCTGCACGATCCGGTCCCGCGGGCAAGCACGACGGCGGCCGGGTCCCACGTGTTGTCCCGAACGTAGCGGATCTTGCCGATGACGTAATCGTGTATCTTCGTCAGCTTGTCGAAATCGGTCGTCACGTCACGGGTCAGCTCGGCGGCCGTTCGACGCATCAACTCGGTGTCCATCGAGTAGTTCGTCTCGGCCTTCAGATACCGCGCTCTCTGCTCGGGCGTGAGGGCCGGCGCGTTGGCGTCCGCCGGCCGGCCGGTGGCATTCCATCGCATATTCCGCAGGGTGACGCCGGCCACGAAACTGAGGTCCACGTACTCCCCAGGTCCGAGCCGGTCGAAGGAGTACTGGACCAGCCTCTGGCCGTGGACATCCGTGAAGATTCGCTGCCGGCCCCGCTCCGTCGTGTACAGATAGTGGATTTGCTGGCGAGGCGACTCCAGGGGAAGCGGCATGAGGACATCGATCTTGCCGGCCGCCTCCGACGTGGGATTCATGACGCGGTAGTCGTACTTGATCGTGCGTTGAATGGGGTCCCAGGTGGTCTCCCTGGCGACTGTGCCCTGCGGCCGGTCCTGGCCGGACGCGGAGTCGATGATCCCCAGAATGGCTTGCCACACCTTCACACCGCTGTCGGCGTTGGTCATGACGACACAGCCCGACCGACGTTTCACATCGAATCGGGACGTGCATCGGAAGCCGGTCCCGTTGCTGCCGCTGTGGCAGACCCACCCGCCTTTCTCTTGCGGGGCAACCACCCATCCGAGCGACCGGCGGGACTCGTCCTTGCCCTCCTCGGGCCGCACCTGCAGTGTGGTCATCCGCTCGATGGTCTCGGCCTTCAGCGAATGGCTCGCCGAGCGGTCCGGCTTCATCATCTCGATCAGGAACAAGGCATAGTCCGTGGGCGTCGTGTACAGAGAATAGGCCGCGTTGCCCTGGTCGTAGAACCGCCGTGAGCTTTTTGGGACCCCGTTGCTGTCATGCCCGGCCGCGTAGTCGTCCTCGAACGACCTCCGCCACACGTAGCTGCTTCGCGTCATGTTCAGGGGCTTGAGCAGGGCCTGTTCCATCCAGGCATCCACGGATTGCCCCGTCAGACGCGCGATTGCGGTTTGCAGATACAGAAACCCCTCTCCGGAGTAGGTGAATTGCGTATCCGGCTCGTGCAATACGGTGAGGGGGCCGCCCTTTCTCCAGCCGCCCTGCCGCCAGTTGGGCAGTCCGGTCCGGTGGAGCATGACCATCCTCGCCGTGATTCGGCCGGCCCACGGCTGATCCGGTAGATAGGGCTCGGGAAGATAGCCGTCCAGCGGGCGGTCGAGATCAAAGCGGCCCTGCTCCACCAACTTCAGGACCGCGTACGAGAAAACCGGCTTGCTCATCGACGCGGCCTCGAAGATCGTGCGGTCGTCCACTTTCTCCGGCTTGCCTGCCTTCCGAACGCCGAAGACGCCTTTCCAGACGATTCGGTTGTCGCGGATCAGCACCATGGACAGGCCCGGCACGTGCTCGGCCTCCATCAGTTGCGGAATCCGCGACCCCAGCACGTCGACCAGTTGTTCGGTTTCCTGAGCCCCGACTGCACCCAAGGCAGCCTGGAAGGCCAAGACGATCGCTGCGCTTCGAACGAATCTGGACATGAGAATCCGGCCCTCTGAGTTGTCCCTGTCTTCGTGAACCACCGCCGGTCGATAGCCTGTTGTTGCCCGACGGATTCCATCATAACCGAATCGTCCCAGGCGGCAAAACCCTCTCAGGAAGATTCGTGGTTGCCGCCCGAAGTCATCGTTTTCAATGTATGAGAAAATCAAGCATATGCGGCATTTTTTCTGAGAATTTGGCCACTGAACGCTTGAATTCCCGGCCGCTCTGCGCCACACTGACAATACGTACGAAGGATATGGGGCGGCAGGCAGAGGCGTGATAGTTCGCCGGCATCGCGGGGGCGAACGACCGATGAAGGGATTCGAGGATGAGATTCACGGACGAAACAACAAGGAGCGTGTGGACCCTGGGATTGTCGGTTGTTCTACTGATGCTGATCTGCAGCGGGACGCGAGCGGACACCTACGGCTTCCAGGCCATCTCAGACAACTCCGGCGCGAGCAGTGCCATCGCGGGCCAGCTCACCGTAGAGATCTCGCCCTACGGGGACACTTCGGATCAGGTGCTCTTCACGTTCGTCAACGGTATCTCCGCCTCGTACAACGGCAATATCATGCAGATATTCTTTGACGACAGGGACGGACTCGGCGCCGTGACCGGTCTCGAGGAGCCTGACGCATTGGGCGTCGATTTCAAGCAGACTGTGAAGAACAACCGGGCGTTCCCCGAAGGCAAGCACCTCACGCCCGCTTTCGATGTCACGGATTTTGTAGTGTTCGACGGCGGCAAGGGCAAGATCGGCCCCGGCGAATACCTGGGCGTCGTCTACAGCCTGGCGGACGGCGTGACTTTCCAGGATGTGATAGACGCAATCCAGAATGGCGTATCCGGACCTCTCCGAGTCGGCATACATGTCGGAGGCATCGCTCCGGCGGTGCTCCGGGACGACAGCGATTCCTTCATCATGGTACATGTCCCGGTGCCGGAGGCGGTGCTGCTTGGCGCATGGGGGATCGGTACGGCAGGCCTGTATCTCAGACGAAGACGGGACCTCGCGAACGCGTGAGGCTCCGGAGCGAGCCGAACAGGGCGGCTGCACCTGCTTGACCGTGGTTGTCGGGACGCGTTTCAGAACACAGGAAGATGCGGTTGGATTGTGCCCGCCGGTCACCGAAACACAAACATGCCATAGGCAGGCTCGTCTTGGTGGCTGGGCGGGAGCGTGTGCGGTTGAAGAACGTCCGCGTGCCGCCGGCTATCAGCTTTCGACGGCCTTGGCGCGGGCCATCTGGTCGAGGGCGACGGCGCCGATGATGATCGCACCGATGACGACGAGCTGGATGTTCGTCGAGATGCCCAGGAGGGTCAGGCCGTTTCGCAGGAAGCTGATGAGCAGTGTGCCGATGATCGTGCCGACGATCGTGCCTCGGCCGCCGGAGAGGCTGGCGCCGCCGATGACAACCGCCGCGATGATGTCGAGCTCCAGGCTCAGGCCCGCCGTCGGCTGCGCGGAGACGGTTCGGCTGGTGGCGATCATGGCGGCCAAGCCGATGAAGATACCCGTGAGCGTGTAGATCACGAGCAGGCTGCGGTTGACGTTCACGCCGGCGTGGTACGCGGCTTGGCGGTTTGAGCCGATGGCGTACGTGTATCGCCCAAGCGGCATATACCGCAGGATGAAGAAGGAAAGCAGGATGATCGCGAAGCTGATCCAGACGTTCACCGGAATCCCGGCGACGTTGGCCTGACCGAGGAAGGTGTAGGTGGGCACGTCGAACATCATGCCGTCGTTCATGACGTAGGAGATGCCGCGAAAGGCGCTCATCGTGCCGAGCGTGACGATGAAGGGCGGCAGGTTAAGCTGCGTAATCAGGGCGCCGTTGAGCAGGCCGCAGATGAGGCCGGTGCCGATGCCGGCCAGGGTGCCAAGCCACATCAATCCGGGCGTGGGGACGATGCTGCCGTTCTTGGTCATAATCAATCCGGCGACCATGCCGCACAGGGCCATCATGGAGCCGACGGACAGGTCGATGCCGCCGGAGATGATGATCGCGGTCATGCCCATCGCGATGATGCCGTTGACGCTGGAGCGGCTCAGGACGTTGAAGAAATTCTCCGCCGTCAGGAACGTGTCCGGCTCGAGGGCCGAGAGGGCCGCGATCAGCAGGATCAGCGTACCGAAGGGCAGCAGTTGTCGAACGAATCGATTCATGGCGTATACACCTCATCAGGCAAAGCAAAGGCGAGCATGGGTCCCATTTGTCCTATCGGTCCTATGAATCCGATAGGACAGATGGGACGGATAGGACTCATGCTGCGCGCTGCGCCGCTCATGTCTTTTCCTCCACGGCCGCCAGGTGCATCACTTCCTCGGGCGTCGTGTCCTTGGTCCGGAGGTTGCCGACGAGCTTCCCTCGCCTCATGACGAGGATGCGGTCGGCGACGCCAAACAGCTCGGGCAGCTCCGACGAGATGAACAGGATCGCTTTGCTCTCTTCGGCGAGCCGGTTCAGGAGCAGATAGACCTCCGTCTTGGCGCCGACATCGATGCCTCGCGTGGGCTCGTCGAAGATCATGAATTTCGAATTGGCCAGCAGCCAGCGGGCGATCAGCAGCTTCTGCTGGTTGCCGCCGGAGAGGGAGCTGGCCGGGGCCCGGGGCGATGACCATTTGACCGCGATGCGAGCGCCCACGTCCTCGGCGATTCGATTCTCCTGTCCCGGCTTGATGAACGGCCGGAAGCCGATCTGCCGGAAGTTCGGCAGCGTGATGTTCCAACTGCACGGAAGCTCCACGCACAGGCCCGTCCGCTTACGGTCCTCGGTGAGCAGAGCGATCCCTTCGGCGATGGCGTCGGCCGGTGAGGCGATCTCGAGCACGCGATCTGCCAGGACCACATGGCCCGCGGTTTTCCTGTCCACGCCGAAGATGGCCCGGGCGACCTCGGTCCGTCCGGCGCCGATGAGGCCGGCCATGCCGACGATCTCGCCCTGCCGGGCCTCGAAGCTCACGTTGTTGATCCCGGCGTCGGACGACAGGCCGCTCACCTGGACGAGGACCTCGCCGATGTTCACCGTCCGGCTCGGGAAGAAGTCCATCAGCTCCCGGCCGACCATGTGATGGACGATCTTCGGGATGTTCATGGCCGCGGCGGGCTCGGAGTGCACGAGCCGACCGTCACGAAGAACACTGACCTCGTCGGCCAGGTCAACGATCTCTTCGAGCCGGTGCGAGATATAAATGATGGACAGACCCTGGCTCTGCAGCCGCCGGACGGCCTCGAAGAGCCGCTTCGCCTCGCTCTCGGAGAGCGAGGACGTGGGCTCGTCCATCACGAGAATTGACGCGTTGCGGCGCAGGGCCTTGAGGATCTCCACGATCTGGCAGTCGCCCGTCGCAAGATCCTCGACCTTGGCCGAGGGCCGCAGGTCGAAATCGTATCGGCGCGCCAGCTCATCGGCCTGCGCGGCCATCCGCCCGTGACTGACCATGAAGGGCAGGACGCCTTTGGGCTCGGCCCCGAGATAGATGTTCTCGGCGACCGTGAGATGCTCGGCGAGGTCCAGCTCCTGGTAGATCATCGAGACGCCGGCTTCGATGGCTTGGGCCGGGTTCGTGAAGACCAGCCTGTGGCCGTGGATCTCAATAGTCCCCGTGTCCGGTTGGTAGACACCGGCGAGAATCTTCATCAGAGTGGATTTCCCCGCGCCGTTTTCGCCGACCAAGGCGTGCACGGTGCCCGCGCGGACGGTCAAGCTCACGTCGCTCAGCGCCTGGACCGGGCCGAACCGTTTGGAGATGCCCGTCATCCTCAGGGCAACAGGGCCGGGATCGGGATTCTGCGGTCGCGGGGGCCTCATATCTGCGATTCGAGCAGCTCCATGACCTTGGGATCGCTGAGCCGGTCCTGCGTGAGCAGTTCGACGCCGGTATCGACCTCCTTCGGCACCTCCTTGCCGTCGAGGTTGCGGCAGATCGCCTTGACGCCCTCATAGCCCATTTTGAACGGGTTCTGGATGATCAGGCTGTCGAGATCGCCCTTCTTGAGGCCTTCGACCAGCATGGGCCATGCGTCGAAGCCCACCATCTTGATCTTCTTGGCGCCTTGGCTCTGCTGGAAACTCAGCATCGCGGTCAACGCGCCGCCGGCAGTGGTCGCATTGCAGGCGAAGACGCCGTCCACCCCGGCGTTCTTGGTCAGCATGTCCTGCGACACGTCGCGGGCCTTTTCCATGGTGGGGGGGTTGGGGTACTGGGAATCGACGATCTCGATCTCAGGGAACTCCTTGGCCAGTGTGTCGCGGAATCCCTGGAAGCGGGCATCCGTCGAGGCGGAGTTCGGGGTCCAGGCGACGACGATGATCTTGCCCTTGCCGCCGAGGATCTCGCCGATCCGTTTGGCGGCCAGGACGCCCCCCTTGTAGTTGTCGGTCGCCATGAAGGACAGGTACTTGTCGGTCTCGACGCCCGAATCGACGATGACACACGGGATCTTGCGGGCAGCGATCATCTCGACGACCGGGACCAGGGCCTTGCGGCTGCCGGGGGCCAGGATGATGCCATCGACCTTCTGGGCCAGCATGTCCTCGGCGATCTGCCTCTGCCGCTCGAAGTCGGTCTCCACCTCCGGGCCATTCCAGAGAATAGTGACGTTTTCCTCCTTGGCGGCTTGCTCCGCCCCGTTCTTCACGCCTTTCCAGTACTGAGAAGCGGTTTCTTTGGGGATCACCCCAATCCGCCGACCGGTCTCGGCCCCCGATCCCCCGCGGCGGAGCACGCCGATCCCAACAAATACCGCAACAACCACGACAAACAGGACGATCCAAACCGTATTCTTCATGATCTGCTCTCCTATTCAATCTGCGCGATCGCGGCCGGTCGCAGCGCCACCGCCTTTCTCACGAGGCGCCAAGAATACCCGTTTTGGCGAGAACGTGCAATGTTGTCTGAACAGGGATTCCTCTTTCCCCTACAGGTTCTTATAATGGCCGGTATGAAACATCCATTCGAGAATCTGACGGATGCAGAACTCCTGCAGCATTATTCCAAGGGCGATGAGGCTGCGTTCCGGGAGATCGTGAACCGGTACAAGAACAGTCTGTACGCGTTCCTCAAGCAGTTCCTGAATCAGTCGGATCTCGTGGATGACGTTTTTCAGGAGACGTTTCTGCAGTTGTTCACGAGCCGCAAGAGTTTCGATCCGAGCCGGCCGTTGCGGCCGTGGCTGTTCACCATCGCGGCCAACAAGGCCAAGGACGCGCTGCGCAAAAGCCAGCGGACCGCCGCCGTGCCGATTGGAACGCTCACCGAGTCCGAGGAGATGAGCTTCGACGAGATGCTCAACGCCCTAAGTTCCGATGCTGCCGTGCCTTACGATGATGTGGAGCGGGGCGAGACCGTGTCGCTCGTCAATGAGGTGATCGCGAACATGCCCGAGAACCTCCGGGAGATCCTGGCGCTGGCCTACTTCCAGCAGTTTTCCTACAAACAAATGGCCGACATTCTCAGTATACCTATCGGGACTGTGAAGAGCAGATTGCATGCTGCCGTGGCTCGCTTCGCGAAGGACTGGAAGGCGGCAGTTGGGAGTAAAGAGGTCAAATGACGACGCTTAGTGACCGTCAAAGGCAACTGTTGTTTGATTACTCTTTGGGTCTGACTTCCGAGCGTGAAGCCGAGGAGGCCGAGGCCCTGATCGCATCGAATGAGGAGGCGGTGGAGTTCTACCAATCCCTGCAACAGACGCTGGCTCCGTTGGAGAACGTCGAGCTGGAGCCGTGCCCCGATGACCTAATGGAGCGGCTGTTCGCGCGCGTCCGCGAGGCGACGCCGGAAGGGACCGGAAAGGATCGCATCGAAGAACTCCTGGCCGCGGAGCAGACGAAAAGACCCGCCATCCGAATCCCCCTGTGGCGGAACTGGAGCGAGGTGGTTGCCGCTGCGGCGGCAGTCGTCCTGTTCGTGGGCATCCTGTTCCCGGCGGTCGGCCGGGTTCGGGGCCGATACCAGCGGGCCCAGTGCGCCTCGAACCTCGGCGACATTTACAGCGGGCTTCGCAGCTACGCATCCGACCACGACGGTTTCCTGCCTGTCGTCGCCATGACGCCCGGCTCGCCCTGGTGGAAGGTGGGCGATCAGGGGCGGGAGAACCATTCGAACACCCGCCAGTTCTGGATGCTCAGCAGGCAAGGATACGTCAACCCGTCCCGATTCTTCTGTCCCGGCAGACGCGAGGGACGCACGCTCACCCTCGACGGCTTCCGCATCCAAGACTTCAACGATTTCCCCAGCGGCGCGTACATCCACTTCAGCATACGCATCCCCTGCCCGAGCTCCAACGAGCGGGACCTGACCGGCAAAGGGGTCCTCATGGCGGATCGCAATCCGCTTTCCGAAAGACTCCCGTCCGATCTCTCCAGGGCCCTGAAGCTTCAGTTGTGCGAGGAGGTCATGAAGGCCAATAGCGCCAATCACAGAGCGCGCGGCCAAAACGCCCTGCTGTACGATGGTTCGGTGGAGTTCACGAAGCTCCGGCAGGTCAGCTTCTCCGACGACGACATCTACCTGCTCCGCAATATGTGCTGCGGCACGGAGATCCGGGGCAACGAATTCCCGACCAGCGAGCTGGATATCTTCCTGGCCCCATAGCACGGGGCTCCCCCCCTGGAATACGGACTGGGTGATCGGTTTCGCAGCTCAGGGAGCCAAGACAGCACCGAGTTCGACCTCGGCAAGGACAATGTCCCCCACCGTGGGTGGGAGCTTGCTGATGTCTACGCCGGCGCCCGTGACTGTCACTTCTACATCAATGCCCATCCCGGGACCGATGATGTTCGGCGAAACAGCGACAGTCCATGAGCCTCCGGCCGCAGAGGCTGCAAAAGCCTGACCGAGCACTTTCAGCTTGAAATGGGCATCCAGTTGAACCGTGGCAGCCCCCGTGTAGGTGCTCTCAGGATCGGTTGCGCTGGCGTCCCGGATCAGAGGAATGGCGGTGCCCTCGTACAGGGCTACGAAGTTCATCTCCGATGAGATGTACTCGTCGGATCCGATGTCGAGGCGATCGTTGACGAAGCGGGGATGGCCATCGAGATCGAACTGACTGGCGTCGACAACGCAGTTTGGATCGCCGGCGTCGATACACGGCGACTCCTTCCGGAGTTGGTAGTTGCCGTCGACCCAGATGGCGGCCGGGTCCTCCGGGCCGGTGGGCACGGCCGGGTCGCTCGCGTCGGCCCAGTAGCCGGGGGACGCAAACAGCGGATCGGCATTCATGTTGCCGGCCCCCAAGGTATCGAGAGACAGATCGCAGTAGGTGAACATCGGGGCAAGTGAAGTCCCTCCGAACATGGGAAAGCCGATCTCGGCCGGGAGATTGTCCCACAGAATGGAGTTTGCCAGAGTGCCTGTGCCTCCATCGCTGTAGAAGCCGGCGCCCGCCTGTCCTCCGTAATTCCCGCTGATGGTGCAGCGGTCGAAGGTTGGATTGGCGCCGTCGCTGCAGTAGACCGCGCCGCCGCCAAACAGGCTTTCCGCACGATTCCCCACAATCAGACAGTTCGAGATCGTGGGACTGCTGCCCGAGCAGAGAATGCCCCCCGCCTTTCGCCCGAGGCCACGGGTGATCGTGAAGCCGGACAACCGGGCGTTGGGGTCCTCACCATTGGCAAAGGTGACCACCGCATCTTGATACAGTGCGTCGAGGGTTGGACACGGCTGGTTCTCTTGAGCCTCGGCATGGGGGTCGAATCGGGTCACATGGATGTTCTTGCCCAGGAAATCAATGGTCTCATGGTACGTTCCGGCGCGCACCACGATCGTATGGCCGTCCTCCGCTGCTTGAATGGCCTCCTGGATCGAATCGTAGGGATGCTCCTCCGAACCATCTTCGTTCGGATCGCCGACGGTCAAGTCCTTGGGCGCGGGATCACAGGCCGCATCGTCGTCCACATGCAGCAGCGTCGCGTCCCCATCCCCTGCATTCGCTCCCTGATCCTCCAAACCATACAACGTTTCCACCTCTGAATCGGTCAGGAGTCGGTCGTAGAACCGCATGGAAGAGATCGTGCCCTCCCAACAGAACTTGGGCGGCGGATTTGTCGGTCCCGGATAGGCTGCCCCGACTATCAGATCATGCTCACCCACGTTGGAGGCCGACTCCACATATCGGCCTCGCGCGACACCGTCCACATAGACTGTCGAATGGTACTCAGCCATGACCCAAACCAGATGGATCCACCGGCCGATGACTGAGAAATCAGTCTTGGATTGAAGAGATTCGTGAAGATCAAAGGCATGGTCGAGACGTGCACCATTCTGTTTCGCAACGAGCTTGATGTTTCCCGGCCGATCGAACTTCATCGACACATACTCTCCGTCCGCAAAAATGCAGGCGACCGTATCCGGGGCCGGGATGAAGATCCAGAAGGCTACTGTCATCCGTTCCATGTCGGGCAGCACGGGGCCGAAGTCGATGTAATCATCGATGCCATCGAACTCATAGGCACTGTCCTTGCGACCGCTTTGATCCTGTGTCAGCGTCGCGCCGTGTACGACTCCATGCCGCTCATGCCCGCTTATGTCCAAGGCGTTTCCGTTGAACGGGCAATGCAGCACCAGCCCGTCGTTCAAATCGGCCAGCGCCGCCGAACCGAGGTGCAAGATGCACAGACATGAGATCAGGCGTTTCGTCATCAGTCGGAGTCTCCTTCTTCTCTCTTTGTGCAAGAGGGCTGAAGCTGCCGGCTTCAGCCCTCTGAGATCCCTGCGAGTTTCTCTCCGTATGGTTGGCCGTACTCAACCGAAGACACACTGCTGACTCTACGGGGCCAGTACACCGCCGAGTTCGACCTCTGCAAGAACGATATCGCCCACGACCGCCGTGAGCTTGCTGATATCCACGTTCGTGCCCCGGACCGTGACTTCCACATCGATCCCCATCGCGGGACCAATGACGTCCGGCGAGAGCGTGACTGTCCACGAGCCGCCGGCCTCGGAGGCCGCAAAGGCCTGAGCGAGCAGCTTCAACTTGAAGTAGGCGTCCAGTTGAACGGTGGCCGTGCCGATGTAGGTGGTTTCGGGATCGGTCGCGCTGACGTCCTGGGCCAGAGGAATCTTGGTGTCCTTGTACATGGCCACGAAGTTCAGCTCCAGCGAGATGTACTCGTCGGATCCGATGTCGAGGCGACCGTTGACGAAGCGGGGATGGCCGTCGAGATCGAACTGGTTGGCGTCGACGACGCAGTTCGGATCGCCGGCATCGATACACGGCGATTCCTCCAGCAGTTGATAATCGCCGTCGACCCAGATGGCGGCCGGGCCCTCCGGGCCGGTGGGGATGGCCGGGTCGCTCGCGTCGGCCCAATAGCCGGGGGAGGCAAACAGCGGATCGGCGTTCATGTTGCCGGCCCCCAAGGTATCGAGAGACAGATCGCAATAGGTGAACGTCGGGGGAAGTGAAGTCCCTCCGAACATGGGAAAGCCGATCTCGGCCGGGAGATTGTCCCACAGGATCGAATTCGTGAACGTGCCCCGACTCTCATTGCCGTAGAAGCCGGCGCCGGCCTGGCCTCCGTAATTGCCGCTGATCGTGCAGCGATCAAAAGCTGGGTTGGCCCCGTCGCTGCAGTAAACCGCGCCGCCGCCGAACAGGCTCTCGGCTCGATTCCCCACGATTAGGCAGTTCGAGATCGTCGGACTGCTACCCGAGCAGAGAATGCCGCCGGCATCTCGTCCCAATCCACGGGTGATCGTGAAGCCGGACAACCGGGTGTTGGGGTCCTCGCCAGCAGCAAAGGTGACCACAGTACCCTGATAGAGCGCGTCGAGGGTTGGACCCGGCTGGTTCTTCTGCACCTCGGCATTGGGGTCGAATCCCGTCACGTGAATCCGTTTGCCGAGAAAATCTATGGTTTCATAGTAAGTGCCGCTGTTGACGACAATCTTGTAGCCATCTGTCGCTGCAACAATAGCCTCCTGGATGGAATCAAAAGGGTGTTCCTCTGTTCCGTCTTCGCTCGGATCGCTCATGGTCTGATCACACGGGCCTGGATCGTCCGTCGCGTCATCATCCACGTGTATGAGTTTCGAGTATCCACCCGTTCCACCGCCACTACCGCCGTCGCCGCCGGCATTATACAAGGCCAAAATCTCAGCCTCACTCAACTCCCGATCATAGAAACGTACGGATGCAATCTTGCCTTTCATGGCATTGGCAAAGGGCATCTCCCCTACATACTGATGCGCCAAGAACATCTTGTGCCCCCCCACATTGGATCCCCCTACCTTGACCTTTACCGCCTCCCGACCGTCCACGTAGACAAGCGAGTATTCGCCAGTCATGACCCAGGCAATATTCACCCAGCGATCTGTTATTTGCTGACCGACACTTGGATATACTTTAAGCCGACAGCCGCTTTTCCAGCTCTCCAGGTACACGCCGTCATTGCCGTGATACGTGAACTTCACTCCTGCGAGGCCCTCGCCATCCGCATCAACGAACACGTTGAACAGTCCCGACTGCCCCGATGGCACGTATAGCCAAATCCAGAATGTCATTTCCGTCATGTCTGGGAGTGCTTGCGGGAAGCTCATGTAGTCGGTGATGCCGTCAAACTCATAAGCGCTGGCTTCCACACCGTCCTGATCACTCGTCAGGGTCGCGCCATGTACGATGCCATCTCTGCCGTGTCCGCTTTCATCATCTGCATTGCCGTTGAATGGATAGAAGGCGACTAATCCGTCATTCAAATCTGCTGCGGCGATTGAGGAAAGGCCACACAAGAACAGGATTGCCAGTACATTTCTTGCTCTCATCACATCTCCTTTCATACCTCGAATTGCACAAACCGTTCTTCTGGCCCAATCCTCCTTGTCGGTTTGCCGCCGGAGAAACCGAGGCCATCACCACGCCTCCAAAAGGACAGTTACGCCTTGTTGCCTGAGCGTTCTGTGTTGCCTTGAGCATGAAACCGCGCGCCAAAGATGGTTCCAGGCGGTTCCAGCGGGATTGTACGCAGACCCGCCAGAAGGTGTATCACCCATCCGTGATGCGCTGACGCCTGTTCTCTCTCGTCTCCGACACTTGTTCCTATAATACAACGAACCGTGTCTTGAGGCAAGCAATTACCTGCGATGTTGCCGTTATTCCTTCGGGAGGGCTGCGTCCCATGGCCTGCCGATTCCAGATCGGTGGTCACGAAGAGCGATTGGCCGTCCCCTGTCAAACGACGCGATTCAAACAGCCTCGGGCAGTCTGTTTCAGCCTGTCGAGCCCTGTGTGTCGGATGGGCGAGTCGTGGAACCTCGCATCGAACGCTTCCGGGGTCAGCTCGATCACTTCCTGCAGGCCCAGTCGGGCCCGTTCGATGTACCACCTGAACTGCCGATTCGCAGATACGTGCGCCCGCTCGTGATATGGGCACGCCAGGAGGCATTCATCGCACCCGAAGAGCCAGTTCCCGGTCCCGGGAGACGGGCCGTACTGGGTCAGGCAACTGATGCACCGGCGGGCGTCGAGGAAGCCGTCGCGCCGCAGCGCGCCGGTCGGGCAGGCCTTGAGGCACAGGTCGCAGTCGGCACAATCGCCTCGGCCAGGCTCGTCCGGCTCCAGGGCTGTTGTCGTAATCATTTCGCCCAAAAGGACTTGCGGCCCGAGTCGCGGGTGGATGAGCAGGTGGTTCTTTCCAATGAAGCCCAGGCCCGCCCGAACTGCCAGGGCCTTCTCTGCCAGCGGAGCCGTGTCCACGCAGATCTTGAATCGGCATTGGGAGTCCACGCGGCTCTGCACGAAATCGGCGAGTTCGCGTAGAAGCGGCTTCATGAAGTCGTGGTAATCCTCATGCTGGGCGTACAAGGCCACCTTGCCGAACGACCCGGCCCCTCCGGCAGGAACGGTGGGCGGAGCCCACCCTACCGCTGTCGCCGACACAGGGGGCTTGTAGCTTAACGCCACGACGACCACGGACCGGGCCCCCTTGAGCAGTTGTGCCGGGTCGAAGCGTTTCTCCTGGTTGCGGTGCATGTACTGCATCGGGCCCGCGCAGCCGGCTTGCAGCCATGCCTTGAAGTGCTCCACATGCTCGCGGCCGATGGGCGAAGCGTCGGTGATGCCCGCCGCATCGAAGCCGAGCTCCAATGCCTTTTCCCTAATCTCCTGTTCCAGGCTCATGAAAAGGATTATACTACCTCCTGCGCGGAGCCAGGTAGGGTTCATGTCGTCTACCCGCCCCGTGCGGTGCTTTGTGCTGGGACGCTCTTGATGGAATCGGAGGTTCGTTACGATGCACGTCAACAGGATCAGGATCCTCGGCGGGTTTCTCGTGTTCGCTCTGGTCGTGGGCTCGTTGCCTGCCGTCCGGGGCGCCGAGGTCGCCACGTGGGATTTCACGCAGGGCCTGCAGGGCTGGCAGGGCAATTCGCACGTCAAGGACCTTGCCGCCTCGCCGGAGGGCCTCGCATTCGTATCGACCGGCATGGATCCGTGGATCGAGGGTCCGGCGGTGGACCTGCCGGGCAGCGGCATGACGCGGATCTGCGTGCGGATGAAGTCGGATGCCGATCCGGGCGGCGAACTGTTCTACGGACCGACGTTCCAGGCGGGGCGGTCCGTTCGGTTCACGGTCCTGAACGACGGCCAGTGGCACGAATACCTCCTGCTGATCGGAGAGCCGCTCGGGCCGGGCACGAGACTGCGGCTGGACCCCGCCGCCGGCGAGGGACGGATCGTCGTCGCCTCAATTCGGGTCGAGGCGCTTCGCCCGTTGGAGCCGCCCCAGTTCAAGCGCCCCAAGAAGCCCAGCAAGGGGCTGACCAGGGCGTTCGTGATCGGCTCCGGCGAACTGCGTGTCGAGCACTACCGCAGAGACTTGGGCGACTTCGTGGTCAAAGTGGACGGCAAGGAAATGGCCGCCGGCTACCGTGCGGAGCAGATCGGAGTGATGATCGACGGCCACGTCCGCTGGCTGCCCCTGGAGAAGGCCGATGTCTCGCACACCTCAGGACCGAACGGCGATCTTACCATCACGGCGACATTGAAAGATGACCGCGCCGGGCAATGGAAGCTGACCCGGAGTTTCAAGGTGGGCCCGCAGCCCGGTTCGATCTGCGTGGAGACAACGTTCGCGGCCGACCGGGACAGCGATCTTGTCTACTTCCCCTGGTTGACTCTCTTTCCCGGCCTGGGCTCTTTCGGCGAGCGCAAGGCGCAGGGGCTCTTCGCCGGCCTGGAGTACCTCGACAACGAACCGAGCAGCAGCGAGGCGGACATCACGACGGCCGAACACGTCCGCCGGGCGCCCGACCCCGTCAAGATCACGTTCCCCCTGATGGCCGTCGTCTACGGCGGTCGTTACGTCGGCCTGATCTGGGAACCCTCGGAATTGGCAGCCGCGGTTTTCGACTCTCCCGATCGGATCTATGGCTCCGGGACCCACGTCATGGCACTGTCGGCGCCGGCCGTCGGCGACAAGCGGTTCGAGAACGCCCTTATTGCGCACAGTCCTTTCCAGATCAAGGCCGGCCAGCCCCTCACCGTCCGGGCCACGATCATCGGCGACTTGGGCGACACGGTCGTATCGGCGGTCCGCAAGTACGTGGAGATCCGCGGGCTTCCGGCCGTCCCGCAGTTCAGCGGCGGCTTCGACGCGGCCGTGAGACTGCTGTCTCACGGATGGCTGGATTCAGCCATCAACGAAGGCGGGCTGTTCCGCCACGCGGTCTGGGGCGAAAGCTTCAAGGCCGGTCCGGCGGGCGATGCCATCATGTACATGGATTGGCTGGCGAATCACGCCCGCGAGCCGAACATGGTGGAGCGGCTGACCGCCGCCCGGGACTTGGCCGCGACGAAGATGCCGCCGGGTCAGCCGTACATGAGTACTGTCTCTCACACTCGGACCCCGGCCGCGCCCTTCATTTTCGGCGGCGTCCTGCCCTATGTCGAGCGGCGAAGGGCCGACGCCGAGAGCGTCTTCGCCCGCTTCGATGAGCAGGGCATCAAGCTCTACCGGCCGGGCGAGGTCGATTACGGCAAGACCCATTTCGCCCAGCACGCCAATGGGCACGCGGCACCGGACGTGGTGCAGATCCTCGAGGCCGCGGCCCTGTCCGCAGACCGGGCATTGATCGAGCAGGGACTCGCGTTGCTCGACAAGCAGACAGCACTCTATGCAAACTCGGTGCCGCGCGGGGCCCAGGTCTGGGAAGTCCCGCTGCACACGCCCGATATTCTCGCGTCTGCCTATATGGTCAGGGCGTATACGCTCGCATACATGATTGCCGGCAAGCCGGAATACCTGGAACAGGCCCGGTACTGGGCATGGACCGGCGTACCGTTCATATACCTCGCGAACCCGACGCAGGGCGAGGTCGGACCCTATGCAACGATCGCCGTGCTCGGCGCCACGAACTGGAAGGCGCCGATCTGGTTCGGCCAGCCGGTCCAATGGTGCGGCTTGGTCTACGGCTCGGCCCTGCACCTGCTGAGCCAATACGACGTGGAGGGGCCTTGGGCAACCATCGCCAAGGGCATCACAGCCGCAGGCCTGCAGATGGTCTGGCCGACCAACGACACAAAACGCCAGGGCCTGCTGCCCGACTACTTCCTGCTGCGGGCCCAGCGCAGTGAGGGCCCCGCGATCAACCCCGGCACGGTCCAGGCCCATCTCCCCGAGCTGTTCGACAGGGGTTCGCTCTACGACCTTCGCAGACTGCCGAAGACGGGGTGGTTCCTCCACGCACCCTGCGCGATCCGCGATCTCACGGAGGCCGAGGGAGCCGTGACGTTCACGGTGGATGGGTGGGGCAGCAAGGTGTTCCACGTTCTGCTGGCCGGTGTGGAAAAGGCCCCGACGGTGACGGTCCGCCCGACCAGGCCGAATGTCCGTCCGCAGGACAACGCGGGCCAAGGCACGACCGAATTCAACGCTCAGCAGCGGTTGTTGGCGATCACACTCCGGCAGCCTTCCGAGGTTCAACTGCGGCTTCAATAGGCAGGCCAGCGGCGCCGCGTAGCCGGCCGTCGGACCGATTGACGTGGGCGGCCAATAGAAACTGGTCTCGATGACCACGCCGGAAGTCTACGTGCGACGGGCGTCCCTTCGGTCGGTTGCCACGCAAGCAGATGGTGCGGACAATGACCTGCCGAACGGGGATACACTGGAGGTCGCTGCTGCTCTCGGCGGTCCTGGCCCTGCGCAGGAGATCCCGCTGACCCACGACCTCAGAACAATCGGCTGCTGTCGAGCAGGAAGGTGACGGGGCCGTCGTTGAGGCTTGTCACGTGCATGTGCGCGCCGAACGAGCCGGTCTCGACCGGTACGCCCTGTTGCGCGATGACCTGGGCCACCTTCCGGTACAGGCCCTCCGCGAGCGCCGGGTCGGCGGCTGCGTCGAAGCCGGGCCGACGGCCTTTGCGACAGTCGCCGTGCAGGGTGAAATTGCTTATGAGCAGGACCCCCCCGCCGATATCGATCACGCTGCGGTTCATCTTGCCCGCCTCGTCGGCGAAGATGCGCAGGTTCGCCAGTTTCTCGGCCATGAACTGAACATCGGCCTCGCTGTCGCCTTTGCCGACACCGAGATAGACCAGCAAGCCCGGCCCGATCCGCCCGATGACCTTCCCCTCCGCTTCAACCCTCGCCTCGCCGACCCGTTGTATGACTGCTCGCATAGTTGCTCACCTGTATTCGTGTAGTCCTGGAAAATGGAGGGTTAGGCCTACGTTGACGGGGGAAAATCTCTTCGCTCGATTCTTCCCCCCTCAAACGCCGGCCGCGCGCCGAGAGTTTCGTCCGCTCGATTCTTCAACAAAATCGAGCCAAGAGACTGCGTTGAACAATACAGACCTAACCCTCCGTTCTCCAGAACCTGATTTGGTTGTCAACCGAACCACGGGGCCGCGGTGGCGCGGCGGACGTGCACCTCGTCCACCACGGCGTTGCCCGTACGCGTCACCAGATACAATACCAGCTCGGCGATCTCATCGGGACCAATAAGATCCTCCTTCTTGATATCGGGACGCACGTTTCCTACCATGCCCGTATCGACTCCGCCCGGGCACACGACGTGGACACGGATGTTCGTGTCCCGCAGTTCCTCGGCCAGCGAGATCGTCATGCCGCGAAGGGCGTGCTTCGACGCCGTATACGCACTCTGAAGCGGGTAGCCCTTGACGCCGACCACCGACGAGATATTCACGATGAACCCGGCCTCGGCCCGCCGCAACAGGGGCA
>Ga0116141_10000423_pt1 | contig 32893 bp, 33 predicted proteins | sample AD_UKC097_MetaG_FD_89744 | JGI IMG/M metagenome (GOLD analysis project Ga0116141, IMG submission 89744) | Active sludge microbial communities of municipal wastewater-treating anaerobic digesters from USA - AD_UKC097_MetaG | ecosystem: Engineered > Bioreactor > Anaerobic > Digestate | place: USA...
ACGACATTGTCCAGGAATGAAAAGAAAGGATTCGAGCTGTGAAAGCGTAATTTTTTCAGCGGGCAATGCATCATTCTCCTAATGTTCCTGTGAATCAGAGATGGAAACCACAAGGTGCTTTTCCTGTGGATATGGAGCAACGTGGAAATTTGTATGTCATAATACGCATCATCCGTCAATATCTTCAAAGCATTAGCCAGTTTAATCATTTCTGGAAAAAAATATTTTCTCGCGTTTTACGGGGTCCTGGCGATAGAAATTTTTTAAAACGCGGTAGAGTTCAGGAGCGGATGCAAACAGATGTCTTGGCCGGTCAAAAAATTGTTCCGTGGCTACTGCGAAGAATTCCGCTTCATCCGTCGCACCGTATTCATCCAGAAAGGATCTTTTCCCTTTTTCAATATCTTTGAGGAGCCGCAAGTATTCGCGGGTGCAGGTCTGAACCCAGTCGCGATACTCCGCCCGATCTCGAAGACGGGGCGTGCCGTCCGCCGTTCCATCCTCCATGTCCAGTTTATGGGCAAATTCGTGATAAACGACATTAAAACCAGTACCGTTTTGGTGTATGTCTTCCGACACTCTGTCCCAAACCAGAAGGACCGGTCCCTGCTGAATTGCCTGCCCCGAAATGGGATAGCCGTAGTCAACAGGTTCAAGGACGTTTTCAAAAAAACCGATTCGCTGTTCAGGTAAAATAACATCGGAAGGATAGACAAGAATAGTTTCAACATTATCGTAGAAGCTTCCTGGAATGTTGAGAATCAAGAGGCAGGCATGAGCCGCAATGGTGACCTTGATTTCGTCAGTCAGTGTCATGCCTCCGCAACCTTCCCAGTGTTTCTCGGCCATGAATATCTGAACCAGCCCCCGCAAGTGAAGACGTTCCTGATCATTCAGCCTCCGGTAAACGGCCATATTGCGGTCGAGGATGCCTTCCCAGGTGCGGGGAAAAGGCGCTTGGGTCAGTTTTTTCCTTTTTTGTTTTGAAAACCAGGTGAACATCCGATTTCCCGGCGAAAGTCGAAATCGTTCAGAATTGATAGCGCATACCGATGGAAAGACCATGCGTTCTCAGCGGGGCTTCCGTGCTGTCGATGGCGATTCCCGCCGGTACATGATTCATAAACATGTTGCCGGAGGCGGTTTCAACCCGTCCCAAATCAAAATAACGGTAGGCGATATCCAGGCTGAGATGATTTGTCAGAAGTATTCCTGTGCCGACAGCCAACATATAAGCAATATCTTTCCGGTTTCCCGATGGTGTGACGCTGATTTTATGTGTTGTGTTGTCAGGAAACAGATAGGTCATCCGGTCCAAACGGTTGTAGGCTACACCGATGTCTCCACCGGCATAAGGTTGGAAACGCCATATTCTCTTTTCAGCAAGAAACCCGTTGAAATCGATAAACAGGTTGATCATACCGCTGAAAGAATCGGCGCTGGCGGAAACGGGCTGATTAGGGCTGGGATTCATTTTAGGAGCAAGAAAATTGGCATTCCCCTGATAGTCCATGCGAAATCGGTAGGCGAGGGCGAGATCGGCCCGCAGCCAGGGAAGGAATTGCCGCCCGACGGCTGCTTCCAGCATTGGAAAGTGGCCGAAGTCTCCATAAGCGCCAATGGGTTTGCCATCGGCGCCGTTTACGCAACCGAAAAGAGCGGGCGGATGGGTCGATGAACAGTTCGTATCCGAAAAATCAGCCGGTCTTGATTTTTCGTATCCGACAGATCCGCGCACATACCAGTCTTTTGACCATGCCAAACCGGGATATAGCATCGGGAAGAGTAAAACAATCATCCAGAGGCAGAAGCATTTTACGTGACAGTCATTGAATTTCATCTGAAATATTCCACTCCTGAAGGGTTAGCAAGATCTGAAATCTGATGCTTTCATACCACATTCCCAAGGAGAATGAATATAAAAATAAATTGCGGTATATTCGGTATGATTTTCATCCATGATTTTTGTAAATAATCATCTTGCAAAAGGATTATCCTGTCGGAAGTGCAATAAACTGAAAAGAGAATTCATAATGCGACGTTTGCGTCGTTTGCGATGACATAAATGTCGTCGTTATATATAACTGATATTAAAGCATTTTAATGGAGATGTGGTTTGTCGGTTGTGATTCTGAATGACATCAGCGTCGTTTCTCAATAAAAATTTTATATTTGATGTAAAGGCATCATCTTGCAATATCTTGATTTAATTAGAATAAATAATCCTGGCATATCTGTTGCTGTGAGAAACAATAAAGAGTCAGGAAAGGGAAATAAGTCAAAAATTCAATATTGGCTGAACAAAGGCCGATCGGTTGTCGCCGATCATAAAAGAAAGGAGGAAACGTATGCTGGCATCATTAAAACTGTTGGATCTGATGGCGAACAATTCGGAGGCTATCGCCAGGAACTGGTCGAAAGATGTTATTCAAAACGCGAAAACCCCTTTTTATCATCATCTGAATGAATCGTATCTGATACCCTTGGCAGCGGATTTTTATCGAAATTTGAGCTCCGTTTATGCGATTAAAAATCCTTTTTCCGCCATTGAAAAATTTATGTCCAAATTTGCCGAAACCCGTTTCAAGGAAGGAGTACCTTTGCATGAAGCCCTTTATGCCATTATTCTGATGCGTCGGCACATCTGGCTTTATGCGGAATTTCAAGCCATTTTTATCACGATTACCGAGCAGCAGCAGGCGCTGGACAGCCAGACGAGAACGATACTGATTTTTGATTACATCACCTATGTCGTTACGGAAAAGTACGTCTCGCTGATGAAGAATCGATAGAAGTAAAAAAACTGAGGGGAATGAACCGTGGACGAGCAAATCAATCAGGGCAGGGTTTTATCCGTTCGCAGCAGTGTTGTGGATGTTCACTTTCCCGTGGCACCATCGATCCGGAACGTGCTTGTTGCCGGGGAAAAGGGAGAATATATTATTGAAGTGTTCACGCAGCTTGACAATAATACCATTCGGGGCGTGGCGCTTACACCCACTCAGGGCCTGGCCCGGGGCGCCGCAGTTGTCGATTCGGGCAGACCTTTTGAGGTTCCCGTAGGCAGGCAGTTGATGGGAAGAGTATTTAATGTTTTTGGCAATACGATTGACAAAAAGGAAAAACTGGAGGGATGCGAAATGCGATCCATCCATTCTGAGCCGATTCCACTTCGCGACCAGTCAACCGTGTCGGAGATATTTGAGACAGGCATTAAAGCGATTGATGTTCTTGCACCTCTGGAACGAGGCGGTAAAGCCGGTCTGTTTGGAGGGGCCGGTGTGGGAAAAACGGTTCTCATTACAGAAATGATTCACAATACCGTCAGCGGCCACGAAGGCATGAGCATTTTCTGCGGTATTGGAGAGAGATGCCGGGAAGGAGAAGAGCTTTACCGCGAAATGCAGGACAGCGGTGTTTTGGGCAATACCGTGATGATGTTCGGTCAGATGAACGAACCGCCCGGCGCCCGTTTTCGTGTAGGTCATGCGGCGCTGACGATGGCCGAGTATTTTCGGGATGATGCCAAGCAGGATGTCCTTTTGATGATCGACAACATTTTCCGTTTCATTCAGGCCGGCATGGAAGTGTCCGGCCTTCTGGGACAGTTGCCATCGCGTCTGGGGTATCAACCGACGCTGGCCACTGAACTCGCTGAACTTGAAGAGAGGATCTGTAATACCAAAAATGGCGCCATTACGTCCATTCAGGCCGTCTATGTTCCGGCTGATGATTTTACGGATCCCTCCGCTGTTCATACCTTTGGTCATCTTTCTGCAACCATTGCCTTGTCCCGCAAGCGAGCCAGCGAGGGGTTGTATCCGGCGATTGATTTACTGCAATCCGGCTCTAAAATGCTAATGCCAAGCATTGCCGGTGAACGTCACTACAAAATTGCTCAGGAAATACGCAAGACTCTGGCCGTTTATGAAGATTTGAAGGACATCATCGCCATGCTGGGCATTTCTGAGCTCTCCCGCGATGATCAGCGCGTGGTTTATCGGGCTCGTCGTTTGGAACGCTTCTTTACACAACCTTTCTTTGTAACCGAGCAATTTACCGGATCGTCCGGAAAGATGGTTTCCCGGGAAGATGCGCTAAACGGATGTGAAAGGATTCTGAACGATGAATTTGCCGATATTCCGGAAAGAGCGCTGTATATGATCGGATCTATTGATGAGGCAAAGATTGAAAATGCTGCTTAAAATTCTATTGCCGGCGGAAGTTTTAATGGAGCAGGAGGTCAAAAAGATTGTCGCGGAAGCGGAAGACGGTTTCTTTTGTCTGATGCCAAACCATATTGATTTTGTTGCCACTCTGGCGCCGGGCATATTTATGTACGAGTCGGGAAAAGGAGACCAGGAATTATTGGCGATGGATGTCGGCACTTTGGTAAAGAAAGGCCAGGATGTCCTGGTATCCACTCGCAATGCTGTAAAAGCGGGTGAATTAGGAAAACTCAAACAGGTGGTTGTGGACCAGTACGACAAGTTGGATGAACGTGAAAAGCTCGTACGTTCCGCTGCCGCCAAACTGGAAGCGTCACTGATCAGGCGTTTCGTGGAATTGAAGTAGGGGGCAAAAAGCATGGTTGAAATCCGGCGTACTTCCGGTAGCAGGCGCAAGCAGGCGGCCGATCGCTTTACGCAAAAAGTTGCTCAAAGAGAGGCGCTGCGCATGAAGGGAATCAGGCATAAGGGAGAAACGGTCTGGTTTGGCCTGGGTATGTTCGGCATTGTCGGATGGGCAGTTTCTATTCCCACGCTGATCGGTGTGGCCATCGGGCTCTGGATTGACCGCACCTGGCCCAGTCAATATTCATGGGCTTTAATGTTTCTGCTTCTTGGCGTGATCATCGGTTGTATCAATGCCGCCTACTGGGTTAGGAAAATTCGCAGCAAAATTGTGGAAGAGGAATGATGATGAAATCTTTATGGATGCTGACGGCGATGTTTGCCGTCGGGTCGGTCTTGGGCGCTTTCTATTTTATGACACTCTGGCAGACAGTGCGCAGATTGTCCCGTTCGCAAAACCGCATGCGTTTGATGCTTACAGGGTATGTGTTGCGCCTGACGATTACATTGGCCGCCTTTTACTTCATCATCCAGACCGGGTATTGGGAGAGGCTGGCTGCGGCTATGCTTGGATTTGTTCTGATGCGCGTTATGATTACGCATTATGTGGCGCCAAAGCAGCCTGTCGAAGAGATTGTGAAATGAAGAACCATCATGGAAAAGGCTTCAAGGAGTTTCTATGGAAGTCGTAGCTTTGAATCAAATCAGTCCGGATCAGGTGGTTATCTGGAGCTGGGAATTTATTACGCTGAATGTGACGATTCTTTATACCTGGCTGGTCATGGCCATCCTGGTTACGGGTTCATGGCTTGTAACGCGCCGGATATCTTCAGAAATTCATGTATCACGCTGGCAGCACTTTCTGGAAGTGGTCATATCCGTAATCAGGGGCGAAATCCGCGAGATGACCCAAAAAGGTGCTGATGATTATGTTCCTCTGGTCGGAACACTTTTCCTGTTTATCTGTGTATCCAATGTTCTGGTGATTGTTCCGGGATTTGTTGCGCCGACCTCGTCGATGACCACCACGGCCGCACTGGCTGCATGCGTTTTCATTGCTGTCCCTTATTATGGCATATCGCGAAACGGCATTTTTCATTATGTCAAAGAGTATTTTCAGCCCACGTTTATTTTCTTTCCTTTTCATGTCATGGGGGAATTGTCACGAACGCTGGCCCTGACCGTCCGTCTTTTTGGCAATATTATGAGTCATGAAAAAGTCATCGGCATCCTGCTGGCGGTAACGCCTTTCCTGTTTCCCGTGGTGATGCAGATTCTCGGACTGCTGATCGGTGTCATTCAGGCATATATCTTTGCAATTTTGTCGATGGTTTACATCGCTTCGGCACTTTCCGCCGAGGAAGAAGAAAGAGCAGATGTCAAGAAAGAAGGCTCACCAGCCTAAAAAAAGCAATAAAGGAGGAGGATTATGGACAGTGTCAGTATTGTTGCAATGGCCTCGATTATTGGCGCGGGTTTGGCAATGGGGATTGGTTCCATCGGTCCCGGGTTGGGCATGGGACAGGCCATTGCCCAGGCGCTGGCCGCGATTGCCCAACAGCCTGATGAGAGGAATTCACTTACCAGAACCTTGTTTGTCGGATTGGCCATGATTGAATCCATCGCCATCTACTGTTTTGTGATTTCCATGATTTTGATTTTTGCCAATCCTTTCTGGAGTCACGTGATCAAGTAAGGGGGGAATCCATGCATATCGACTGGTTTGTTTTTTTAGCGCAAATCTTCAATTTTCTTCTGCTGATGTATCTTCTGAAACGCTTTCTCTACGGAAGGATTATCCGGGCAATGGATGAGCGGGAAGCGAAAATTGCAGCCCGGTTTGCCGAGGCAGAAGAGTTGAAAAACAAAGCCCGGGAAGAAGCTTTGCAATATGAAAAGCGCAACCAGACGCTCAAAGAGAAGAAAGAGCAGATGCTCAATGAAGCCACTCTGGCAGCCGATGCCAAGCGCAAGGAGCTGATGGAAAAGGTGCGCGTGGAAATTGAAGCAGTCAAGACGCGCTGGCAAGACATGCTGGTCCGGGAACAGGATGCCTTTTTTTATGACTTGCGCCAGAGGGCGGCCACACAGTTGTATAGCACAGCACGAAAAGCGATTCGTGATTTGGCTGATGCCGACCTGGAAGAGAGGATCATTGACGAGTTTCTGCGGCGCGTCACGTTGCTGGATGAGGAAAAAAGCATGCAGATGCGCAAGGCCATCAGCGTCGGTGGAAACCAGGTGACGATTCAGAGCGCATTTGACATTCCGGCCCGGAAACAGGCCCTGATCGAGGAAGTATTGAAAAAACAGATGTCTGACGGTTTTACAGTTCGGTATTTGCGTGAACCCGAGATTGTTTCAGGCGTTGAAATGCGTGTGAACGGGCATAAAATCGCTTGGAGTTTCAATGAATATCTGGAGACTCTGGTGGAGAGCCTGACCGAAACTCTTCAAAAGGAAGCGCATGCAGCATGAGAGGGATTCATGCGGGCGTTTAAGCGGAAAATGGAATGTTCAAGCGAGGACTACGGCAGGAGGAAATGATGAATTCAGAGATGAACCAGGTGGAGAATCAGGAATTAAAGACCTTTCTGGACGATACGTTTGATGTCATGCAAAAAGTCCTGGACGATCAAAACCCTGAACTACGCCAATATGAGATCGGCACAGTCCGCTTTGTCGGCCGTGATATTGCCAGGGTTAGCGGTTTGCCTCAAATCCGTGCAGAGGAGCTGGTTCGCTTTGCAGGCAATTATATGGGACTGGTTTTCAATATTGATCCCAAAGAGATTGGTGTGATTCTTCTGGATGCAAGCGAAGGTCTGCAAGTCGGTTCGGAAGTTCAACGCACCAAACGGGTTCTGGACACTCCTGTGGGGGATGGGCTTCTGGGACGGGTGGTCGATCCTCTCGGCCGCCCTCTGGATGGTATGGGTGAAGTCAACACGGTTCTGCGTTTGCCGGTGGAAAGACCGGCTCCCGCAGTAATGGACCGTTCGCCGGTGACGGTTCCGCTGCAAACTGGCATCAAGGTGATTGACGCACTTATTCCTATCGGCCGTGGACAGAGGGAACTTATTTTGGGAGACCGCCAAACCGGAAAAACAGCTATTGCCGTAGATACGATTATCAATCAAAAGGAAACAGGTATTCTGTCAATTTACTGCGCTATTGGGAAAAAAAGCGCAGACGTGGCAAAAGTCATCGCTGAACTGCGAGAACACGGTGTAATGGGTTCGTGTATCGTGGTGGTGGCTACCGGAGAGGACACGCCGGGGATGCAGTTTATTGCGCCATACGCCGCCACAAGTATGGGGGAGTATTTTGTTGAACAAGGCAGAGATGTTCTGATTATTTACGATGATCTGACGTCACATGCGCGGGCGTATCGTGAAGTATCCTTGCTTCTGCGGCGTCCTCCCGGACGTGAAGCTTTTCCAGGCGATATTTTTTATATTCACTCGCGTTTGCTGGAGCGTTCCACGCATATGCGTCCTGAACTGGGAGGAGGGTCGCTGACGTCTTTGCCGATTACGGAAACGGAAGCCCAGGATATGTCCTCCTATATTCCAACCAATCTGATTTCCATTACGGATGGCCAAATTTACTTATCACCGGTGCTCTTTAATAAGGGGATTCTGCCGGCCGTGGATGTTGGTAAATCCGTTTCCCGCGTGGGCGGAAAAACGCAATTACCAGCATACCGTTCTGTGGCAGGAGATTTGCGTCTGTCGTATTCACAATTTGAGGAATTGGAATCCTTTTCCCGTTTTGGCACAAGGCTGGATGAAGCAACAAGGCGGACTTTGGAGCGAGGTTGGCGCGTTCGTGAAATTTTGAAGCAGGGACAATACAAGCCGCTTCGCGCCTCTGAACAAATCGCCTCCTTATTATCCGTGACGGGGGGTGTTCTGGATAGAGTGTCTACAGAAAAGATTCGAGAGGCCGAGGAGTGTCTTCTGGAAACGGTCAGGACAAAGCTTCCGGATTTGTGCTCCCGAATTGAAGAGGGCAAAAAAACGGATTTGGCAGATCGTGACCGCATGATGAATATACTTCAACAGGCTGTGCAACCTTTTGAAATCCATGAGGAAACCGATGCAAACCACTGAGTCACTGAAAAGAAGAATGAAAAGCGCCGGCGACCTTTTATCTGTCGTGAAAACCATGAAAGCACTGGCGGCGGTAAGCATCCGGCAGTATCAGCGGGCGGTTTATTCTCTGCGAGACTATAACCGGACGGTTGAAATGGGTCTGCAGGTAGTGCTCAGAGAAAGAATGGGGGTGATGACTCGCCGCAAACACGATAAATTAAAACGTCTTGGAGTGATTGTTTTCGGATCGGATCAGGGACTTTGTGGACAACTTAATGAACAAATATCGGTATCTGCTTTAGAATACATGAAAAGCTGCGGTGTCAAAAAAGAAAACCGCAAGGTTCTGGCCGTTGGCGCACGCGTGGCGGATTATGTGGAAGATGCGGGGCAGCCGGTGGACGAAGTCCTGACAACGCCGGGATCCGTGGCTGGCATTACGCCCGGCGTGCAGGAAATTATCATGATTCTTGATGAATGGCATTTTCGCAATAATATCGATCATTTTATGCTGTTTTACAACGAATATGTTTCGGGAGCGATCTACCATCCTCATATGCTGCAAATTCTTCCCGTTAGTACGGATTGGCTTATGCAAATTGCCGGGAAGAAATGGGAATCCAGATCGCTGCCGATTTTCCGGATGGACGGCGACAGAATATTTTCCTCTCTGATTCGGGAATATCTGTTTGTCTCTCTGTATCGGGCCTTTGCAGAATCCCTTGCCAGTGAAAACGCCAGCCGTCTGGCCTCCATGCAAAATGCTGAAAAAAACATTGAAGAGCAGTTGCAGGAGCTTCATGTGCAGTATCACCGCACGAGACAGATGACGATTACCGAAGAGCTTCTTGATATTGTCGCCGGCTTTGAAGCGCTGCAGGAAGAAGAACCGTAACGGTTATTCAGAAAGGGGGATGGAAATATGCCAGCAACAGCAGAAAAACGAATTTGCGTCATCTGCGCATGGCGCGAAAACTGTACAAAGCGTTATCGGATGAGATCCAATGCCTTGTTTGATGTCAATTGTCCCGACTATACAAGGGACATCAAACTTCAGGACAAGGATGTGGATCAGCTGGTCGAAGATCAGGTCAGCCGCTGGAAGAAAGAGACCAAAGAGAAATCCGGTCAGGTTATCACTTTGTCAAGTGAAGCCGGGGCCGGAGGAGGTTGGGTGGCGCGAATACTGGCCACGGAATTGAAAATGGATATTGTAGGCAGTGAACTGATCCATAAGGTTGCGGAAAGCGCCCATATGAGCGATAAAGTCATCAAATCACTCGATGAAAAAAGTATTTCGCTTTTTGACAGCATCATTCATTCATTTTTTGAGGCTCGCCATATCTGGCCTGATGAATACCTGCGCCATCTGTCGATGGTCATGCATACCACAGCCGAACATGGCAATGTAATTATTATCGGCCGGGGAGGCAGCTTTATTCTGAAAGGAAAGGCATTTCGCCTGCGAATTGTCGCGCCCCGGGATGCACGGGTTGAGAGAGTTATGCGTGATCGTCACATTGAACAGGCGGAAGCCCTGGCCTATGTTCAGACCTATGAAGCCGATCAGGCCGGTTTTGTGAGAAAGTATTTTAATGAAGACATCAACGATCCAAAACATTACGATATGATTGTGAATACTGAACATGTGGGGATTGAAAGCGCGGCTGAGTCCATTCAAAAGGCTTTTCTGACCTGGCGGGCTGCGCGGGTTTAGATGTTTTTGCATGGCTTAAAGATGAGATAACGGTGTCAGACAATGACAAGGTACGAGCGTGCTCTTCTTTTAGGTTTGGCGGAGGAAATTATTCTCCATTTGCAAAGCCGGCTTGCCGAGATTGAAAATCTTCATCCTCGGGAGTCGGCCTTGGGCATCGCCACGTTTCAGGAGCGTTTACGCATTATTGAGGACCTGGTGAGCTGTGTCAAGAAAGATCACGAATCATGTGTTTAGCTTAGCGAATCCTGTCCTTTGGGAGGGTTATCGGGGGTTGCCGCCAGATAAATGAAAAATGTTGTGCCGAATCCGACCTGGGATTCCACCGTAATTAGGCCATTGTGGTATTTAATGATGGAATCGCAAATGGCAAGTCCCAGGCCGATTCCGCCCCGTTCTTTCTTTTCTTTTGTTGTAAAATAAGGATCAAAAATCCTGGAGAGGTTTTCACGGGGGATCCCGACACCTCTGTCACGAATCATAATCCGGACATAGGTGCTTCCTCCCCTGGTTCGTATATTGGTGCCGGTGGTCGTGTTTTCCGCGATTACCTCTACAACACCTCCGTTCGGCATGGCTTCTTTGGCATTGGTGATCATGTTTTCAACAACCTGTTTGATTTGCATGACGTCGATTTCTGTGGGCCAGAGATTGTCGGCAATTACCGGTTCGCAGGCGATATTGGATCCAGATAATACTTTTTGAACGGTTTCACGAATTAATTCACCGATTTGCTCCATTTTTTTTACCGGATACCCGCCCTGGGCAAAAGTGATCAGACGATGGGCCAGTTCTTTGGCCTGAAGGCCTGCCCTTTCCGCTATTGCCAGTCCGTTTTCCAGAATCTTGTCTTCCTCGTTGGCGGATATTTTTGCAAGAAAAACATTGCGTAAAATGGCGGTCAGCAAGCTGTCAAAATCCTTGGCCACACCGTCGGCAAAAGTTCCCAAAGATTCAAGCTTGGTTCTTTTGAGCAATTCTTCTTCCGTTGCTTTTTGTTCCGTGATGTCTTCCAGCGTTTCCATGGCGCCGAAGATTCTGCCGCTTGAATCACGAATGCTTGCCGCGGTAATACGAAACCATTTTCCCTTTTCTCCAATATCGGGAAAAAATTCCGTTACTTCATAGGCATCTTTCAGTACTTTTGATACGCTAACGGTTCCCGAATAGAGAGAGGAGGCTTCGGTGATTCTGCCGTTTAATATCAGATCCGCCATGCAATCGCGCTGCTTGGAGTAAAATGCACGCCATTGCTGATTGGTTCCAAGAACCTGGCTTGCCTTGATACCGTTTAATCCTTCCAGAGCCTTGTTCCAGTGAAGAATTTTGTGGTCTGTAGAGATGACGAATGTCGGAATGGGAGATCCCTGAATAATATTGCGCAAAATCTGTTCATCATTGCGGGCGCGCCAGATCGTGTATATAAAGCTGATCACCGTGATGATTGCCAGAATGACGATAAAAATCAGAAGATAATTTTGCATGACGGATTTCCATATTCCATCTGAAACTGAATCATTCCTCTCCTTCCGCTTTCACAAAAGGGGCAGGAGGGAACCATGACCAACATGATACTATTCAATCTTCAAGCCCAATAGCAAGGTTGGTCTGAAAAAGCAAGATTGGAAAAATCGCAACATCCGTTGTCAGGAGAGAGACAATGAAGCGGATGTTTGGGGTGTGACTTAATAAGGCCAATGATACATTTTTACGTAAATGCCCGGATTTGATTTCAAATAATTAATAAAATCAGAGCGATCGATATCATAGAGACTGGTTTCGTCTTTTGCCGCAAACGAAAGCGCTATATTGTTTTTGAAAAGCGCCCTTACGCCGAAGATGGCTCCTTTGGTAAGCGTGTCGACAAGAACACGTCCGCGTTGCACACTTACCTTACCCTCACGGACAATATAGACTTTCTGGCCTTTGCCGGCAATCATTTCTCCGGGCTGGAAACAATGATCGACGGGCCGGATCAAACCATGAAGCTGCGTTTGTTGAGTCGCTGTCAGATTGCCGAGGATCGGATTCTTCTTCAGAGTATCTCTTAAAGGAATATTCTGAAAATCCGCAATTTGGCGCAGCAGGAACTCACTTGCCGTTCCTCGTATCAGGCTCAGCATTTCATCTTTGCGGATTGATAAAAGAACCGTGTCGGTTTTTGCCGTTGCCGTTGCGGTACGGTTTTCATCGAGAAACAGACTTTTTTCGCCGAAGTACCCTCCGACATTATAGGTCGTGACAATTTTACCGTTCAGAATAATGTCCACTTCACCACGAACAACGATGTAAAATTTGTCACCCTTTTCTCCCTTGCGGAAAATAAATCCGGACGCATCATATTTTTCGACTTTGGCAACCAGCAAGAACTCTCTCGCTTTTTCCAGTGAAAGTTTTTCAAACAAATCCACACGGGAGAAGGCATCCAGCATTTCGATGGCTTCATCATGGGGCAAGGGACGGATATCCAGTTCTATGGTATTGGCCAATCCGGTTGGCGCAATTTTCATGCCGCTATCCGGCGGAATGGTTTCCGGATTTACATGAACCAGATACATTCGTTTTCTGACCTGTTCGGGCAGGCTGCAAAGGTAGCTAAGCGGTGTGTGTATAGGGGGAATGCCTGCTTCATGAAAAATAACATCGTGATCCCAGGCGAAATTGAGTAAAAAGTCCCGACGGTTTTTCGACAAAATCCCTTCTTGGTACAACTGTTCGATGTATTGCGGATCGTTCATCGTATCCGAACTGTAAACCATACTCTTGCCGGATAGCGAAGCCTGAATGGAGATGGTTGGAATGGAATGAAGCGTATAATTGAAATGAAATCTGCCCCCGTCAATGATCATGGGTTTTCCTATGAAAACAGGATAAAAATGAACCAGGCCCGAAAGTAACGACTCCTCGATTCCTGTCAGGGCTTCGGCCTTTTTCATGAAACTTCTGTAAATCGTTTTTGTGGTATACAAGTTGACTGTTCCTTCTTGGAGGATCTTCTGGAGCGTTCCTGCATCGTGATCGGCGTGGCAGTGTGTCAAGACGACATTTTCGATCAGTTTCGGACTGACGCCCAACGCCAGCAGTTTTTCACTGGCGTTTACTGGCGGATCAACCATAATACCTCGCCGGTTTACCCAGATGATCAGACCCGAAGTATCGGCATGGGGGTCGAAACCATGACCTGCTCCCAGGGTGGTGACACCGAACAGGGGAGGACGGAAATTGAGCCGGGAAGCATTGAGGATGTTTTTAACAGGCATAAGAGGCAAATCATGGCCAATAAAGGCGATTTCTTTTCCTTTTTCATAAACGGTTAAATTGTAATTTTTATCAAAACGAATATCCCTTCCATTACAGGTTGCTCTTTTACGGACATCCAGAATGTGAAATTCAATCATGTCTTCCAGATTCAGCCTGTCTTGTGAATTTTTGGCCGTGCTTCTGAAATGATTCATTTCCGCTTTCAGATCCGGAAAACCGGATGTATTTTCCCCGTCGGCGAATTCAGGAAGATGATCTATGGTTTCTGGTCCAAAAAGAGCTTCGGAGATGACCGTTTCGATTCTTTTTTTCTGGATTTCCGTGCAGATGATTTTTGCTTTCCCTTTTTTGATGAAAAAATTGAAATAAATGGGAAATTCCATCTCTGCCAGTGCGACACCGTTTTGCAGATCAAACATATCCCTCGGGATAATAAAAGTATCGGGGACACCGTCTTGAAGCTGCATGGTATCTTTGATCGTTTCGGGAGGGATTCCCAACTGCATATTGCCGGCGGAGGTAGGAATCAATATGCCTCCGCGTGTCAAATGAACCAAATTTCCTTTTGATTTATTCATGCTGAAGTCTCCCCATATCGCTTAACCTATGACGGATTTCACACCATGTTACGAGAGCTTAACGTATAGCAGAAAAATCCCAGAAGAATCAATATCATTAAGGCCATTTTTCATTGACAGCCTTAAAATTCTTTCCTATCGTTTTTTCCTATTGTTTTCGGACGGTGTGATGAAAAGATGAAGCTATTTTCAAAATCGGGCATAGGGCTGCTTGCGCCCCTTGCAGCTGTGCTGTTCAGTGTGACGGTCTTTCTTCTGGATCCGTTATCAATGCAGGCGCTGCGAAACGCTGTTTTCGATCAATATCAAAGATGGTATCCGCGTCCTTATCAGGCTGCTCCTGTGCTTATTGTTGACATTGATGAGGAAAGTCTCAACCGGTTGGGACAGTGGCCGTGGCCGCGTACCCGGATTGCGGAACTGATTGAGCGTTTACGCAGGGATGGCGCGGCGGCTATTGCCATGGATATTGTTTTTGCCGAACCGGACCGCACATCTCCCAAAGCCATGTCCGCCATTTGGAAACTTCCCCCCGATGTGCGGAGGCGTTTGGAAAATATTCCGGATCATGATGATGTGCTTGCGCAAACATTAACCGGCGGCGGAGTCGTGCTTGGTTATGCGCTTGGCCAGGAGATGGATTCGCTCCTTCCTGCGCATCCTTTTCGCGTCGTCTTTTCGGGAGAATCGGCTCTTCCCTTTTTATTCTCCTTTTCAAGCGCAGTAGCGCCATTGCCGAAACTTTCGGATGCGGCGGCGGGAAACGGATCCCTGACCTTTATTCCAGATGCGGATGGCGTTGTCCGTCGTGTGCCGATGGTGATTAGTCTGCAAAATCAACCTTTTTTTTCGCTTGCTTCAGAATCCCTGCGCGTGGCTCAGGGACAAAAAAATTACATCATCAGGACTGATGCACAAAAGGGCAGGGGGGTTCGTGAAATACAAATCGGAGACATAACGGTGCCCACGACGCCTCAGGGAGAAATCTGGGTGCATTACACCAAGCCGGTTGCCCAGCGCTATCTCCCGGCATGGAAGGTCATGGCCGGTAAAGCGCCCCGGGAAAAAATACAGGGCCGTATTCTTCTTATCGGGGCATCGGCGCAGGGACTCATGGATTTGCGGTTTAATCCTCTGGGAACGATTATGCCCGGTGTGGAAGCGCATGCTCAGGCACTGGAGCAGATTTTCAACGGGGCCTATCTCTTTCGTCCCACTTGGGCGGGGACGGCCGAAACGCTGGTCATTTTTTTGGGGGGGCTATTGCTTTGCCTCATTACCCTGAACGCTTCGGCTCTCGTGTCTGCGTGTTTGACCGTGTTGGCTCTTCTATCTCTTAACCTGGCAGGCGTGTTTGCGTTTGTTCGGCATGGTCTGCTCCTTGATTTTGTTTCACCGGGATTGGCGCTGCTTTTCATCTTCATTCTGGGCAGCGTCGTTCACCACATGTCCAGCGAGCGGCGTCAGCGCTGGGTCAGAGAAGCTTTTTCGCGCTATGTTTCTCCCAACCGGGTCCAGTATCTTGTGGAACATCCCGACCAACTGGAATTGGGGGGGAGGCGGCAGGAGTGCAGTTTCGTATTTACCGACCTTGCCGGTTTTACCAGTCTCATGGAAAAGATGGACCCGGCGGATGCAGTTTCAATCCTCAATGCCTATCTGGATCAGATGCTGACTATTGCGTTTCGCAACGGCGGCACTCTGGACAGAATTGTTGGAGATGCTCTCGCGATTATGTTTTCCGCGCCGGTGATTCAGCCGGATCATCGGGCGCGGGCATGGGCTTGTGCACTCGAAATGCACGCTTTTGCTATGAATTACGCCAGGGAGTGCAATGCCAGAGAAATCGCTTTCGGCCAGACTCGCATTGGCATCCACACCGGAGAAGTGATTGTGGGAAATTTCGGCGGATCCACCATGTTTGATTATCGCGCACTGGGGGATGCCGTGAACACCGCAGCGCGTCTTGAAACGGTGAACAAGCAGTTGGGAACTCTGATTTGCATATCCGAGGCAACTCTTTCCGGATGTCCGGATGCTGTGGTTCGTCCCGTGGGATCTCTGGTATTGAAAGGAAAAACACAACCCTTGAAAGTTTTCGAGCCCCTTCTGGAATCGGGAGAGGGCCGGAAGGGGCCGCTGCGCGATATGGTTTATGAAAATGCGTTTGAATTATTGCAAAAAATGGATTCCCGTGCTGCGGCTGCTTTCGAGCAGTTAGCAGCGGAAAGGCCTCATGATCCGCTGGTGTTGTTTCATCGGGAACGTTTGCGGACAGGCGAACAAGGTGATATAATCATCTTCAAAACGAAATAGACCAGCAAAATAGACCCATCAGGAGGGATGAATCATGAAGCGCTTTATACTGTCAGGAATTCTGGTGTTTGTGGCGGCATCTGTCGCCTGGGCCGGGGAAACCATCGGATTTGTCAAAACCGTTTCTGGTGAAGCCTCAATCATTGATTCAGGAAAAACGATTTCCGCTCGGGTGGGCTTACCGATTAGAATGGGGAATATCTTGAGGACAGGCCCGAAGGGATCCATGGGGGTTACTTTCAAGGATAATACCGTGATGTCTTTTGGGCCCGATACGGAACTGACGGTGGATGAATACGTTTATGCGCCGGGAGCCGGAAAGCTTAGCTTTGGCGCAAGTATGTCAAGAGGCTCTCTTCAGGTCATTTCGGGGGTAATCGCCAAGCTTAAACCTCAAGCTGTAAACATCAAGACACCGTCAGCCATGATTGGATGCCGCGGAACGCATTTTCTGGTTAAAGTTGTCCCATAGGAGGTGAGCATGATTCGCTATTTTCAATTATGGTTGGTGGTCGTTACTGCTTGGATGATTGTCACAGGATGCTCGCCGAAATCCTATGTTGTTTTGATGGATAGCCCGGATGGAACCACAGGAAAAGTGGCGGTGAGCAGTGCACAGGGAAATGTTCTTTTGGCAAAATCTCGAACCGGTATCGATCTGGACGGTTCTTCCGACGTGCCATTTTCCGTAGATGAAAGCCAGATTCAGAAGGATTTCGGTGAGGCGATGGCGGCAAGGCCTCCGCTTCCGACAAGCTTGATGTTGTATTACAAGCAGGGCGGAACAGAACTAACCGAGAGTTCGCGGGTTTTAATTCCGGCTCTTCTGAAAATGGTGAGAATGCATCCCGCGCCGGACATTTCCGTTATCGGCCACACCGACACGATGGGGGAAGATGATTTCAATGAACGGGTTGGATTGGAACGAGCCCAGTCTGTTGCCGACATTATCCGAGGGGAGCTGAAAAAGGAGAGAAAAATGAAAGAGGAAGACATTCACATCACCGTCGTTTCTCACGGTGAAAGAAATCTGCTGATTGCCACGCCGGATAATACGCCGGAACCCAAAAACCGACGGGTGGAAATTACGGTCCGGTAAAAAGCGACTTGGAAATGTTTGTGAAAGGTGAAAAAGCAAACCGGATGGTTTTACTCTTTAGGAATTTCGATGATGAAACAGCTTCCCACGCCTAACGGTCCGTCTTCCACATGAATGGAGCCGCCATGCGCTTCGACCGCCATCCGGCAGAAAGTCAGTCCAAGACCGGTGCCGCAACGATTTTCGAATTCTTCATATCGAACCTGGGCGAATTTATCAAAAATACGCTCTCGTTCTTCATGTGGAACACCTGGTCCGGCGTCCGTGACTTTGATGCGGATGCTCCGGTCATTGCAAGATTCTGAAGTTATTTCGACTTTGCTTCGGGGAGGCGCAAATTTCAAAGCGTTATCCAGAAGATTGGACAGGACACGTCTGATTAGCTCAAAATCCGCTTTCATTTTTAATTCCGGTTGAGCTTGCCGGACAATCTCAACGGATTCCGCCGCTTTTGTTTTTTCTGTTTCGATTACGTCGCCAATCAGGTTGGTCAGGTCAAATTCGTCGATGTTTAAAACCAGTTTTCCGGCTTCCAGCCTGGCGACATCTAAAAGCGTGTCAATCAGCCGAGACATACGCTGGGTGGCATTTCTGGCCAGGGAGATTGCCCGCCGGCAAGTTTCCTTGTCTTGCACCTGTTCTTCCACGTTTTCAAGCATATTCAAAGCGATGATGACGGCATTGAGTGGATTACGCAAGTCATGAACCACCAGCGCTTCAAACTCTTCCCGTAAACGCAAAAGCTCCTGTAATTGCTCCTTTTCTTTGTCCAGGCGTGCCAGGTGTTTTTGCATTTGCTGATGGATGTTGCGAAACTGAATTCTTGCCATGTCCGCAGATGTCAGTCGTGAACGGTTGGTTAGCGTCATAGCTTCAATAAACGATGGATTCTGGACAAGCAGATCCTGGAAGGCGCTTGTGGATATACAGGATAGCACGACAGGGGTTGCGGCGATCAACGTGGCGCTGCGGGGGTGTTGGGTGATGGCCCCTAATTCGCCCAGCAATTCGCCTGCTTCAATTCGATTGATGGCGACTGGTGAAGTTTTCCCTTCGGAAACCGATACGGTCAAACTGCCGCTCAAAACGAAATACAAATTCTGGCTTTCTTCTCCCTGCCGGAAAAGAACGTCTCCTTTGTTCAGACATATTTCTTTGCCATGTTCAAGGAATAAACGTTGTAATTCTTCCGGAATCATTGCTTTCCTTTTTTGTGATGATGCATAACTCTTATTGTCCGCATGGATTGATCAGTTTCCATCCCCTTCCGAGTGGGGGGGAGTGTAAAGGAAATAACGGTTTCGTCCCAGATTTTTGGCCTGATACATGGCCCGATCCGCTTTTTTCATCAGCGTATCGAAGTCCTCGCCATGTTCGGGATACATGGCGATGCCCAGACTGGCTGTCACGGTGACATCGGAGGCATCCAGGCGAAAGGGTCTGTTCAAGGAAGCCATGATTTTTTCGGCAATCAAGCATGCTTCTTCATTTTTATTCAAGGTTGAAAGAGCGACGGAGAATTCGTCTCCGCCTTGACGGGCGACGGTATCGGTGTCCCGGACATTGGCCGACAACCGCTGGGCCACGTCTTTCAAGACAAAATCTCCCGCCGCGTGCCCCCATCGATCATTGATATCTTTGAAGAAATCCAAATCAATAATCATAAAAGCCATGGATTTCCCGACTCTTTTGGCTCTTTTAATGGCCATGTTGACCCGGTCTTGAAAGAGAATTCGGTTGGCCAGATTGGTCAAGGGGTCATGGAACGCCTGTTTGCGGATGGCATCCTCCGCTCTGCGTCTTGCGGTAATATCGCTGACGATTCCGCGAAAACCTTTCGGCTGACCTTGAGCGTTCCGGGCTAAGCTGACAGATAACTCCACTTGTCGTACTTCACCGTTTTTATTTATGATTTCCCATTCCATTTTGCTGATGGGTTTCCCGGTTTTAAAAACCTGTGAAAACGTGCGCAAGGCGATGTCTGCGTGTTTTTGATCCACATATCGTGAATAATGGAGTCCCAGCATTTCCTGATGCCTGGTTCCGAACAAATCCAAGAAGGCTTCGTTAAACAGCAAGAGGTTTCCTTTTAAATCAACTTCATAGTAAGCGTCTGTGATGGAATCAATGATTGTACGGGATCGTTCCTCGCTTTGTTTCAGAGCGTCTTCCGCATGCTTTTGCAGAGAAATATCCATTTGACAACCCAAAACGGCTCTTTGATACTTGTATTCTATAGAGGTCACCGTTCCCATATACCATTTGACTTCATTTTTTTTCGTGAGGATGCGGTATTCATAGGGAAATACGTGTTCGCCGCGCATCATGTCCCTGGCGCTTCTTCGTACATGCTCTCGGTCGTCCGGATGAACCATGATCAGGGAATCGGCGCCGATTATTGCTTCTGCTGTGTATCCCGTATTTTGAAGAAATTGCTGGTTGGTCCACTGAAACTTTTTATCCTGGACAATAAAAATGCCGATGGGGGATTTTTCAGCCAATGTGGCATAAAGATGCTCGGCAAGTTTCCATTCCGTGATGTTTTTAGAAATCACGGACACGGCGATGATTTGTTTTTTCCCGGAAGATGCTCTTACCGGGCTGAATGTGCGCAGAAATTCTCCTCCGTCCCGATGGCTGCAATACTGGCGCTGGAAAGACAGACCGGTTTGAAAGACCTCTTGGACATTATCCGCGAAAATGGTGGTTTCTTCGGCGGAGTGAAATTCAGCATAATTTCTGCCGAACAGTTCTTCCTGACGCAGGCCGATACGCGAACAGTGTTTGGGGTTGACGTAAAGGTAACGACAATTTTTATCGACCAGATAGATGGAATCACTGGTGGCTTCCACAAGATTGCGGTAGATGTCACCCAACTGCTCAAAATTTTTTATTATTTTGCTTTCTGGATATATTTTTTTTTGCATGTTCACAACACCTGAAATCTTACCTTTATTGTGTTGCTGGGGGAGGCGCCAATCATTCCTTCAAGCTGTTTCAAGATGGACGGCAGCGCATCATTGGTCAATAAAGTATATGAAGATGATTCATACGTGTCAAGATAATTCCTTGGATAATTCCTTGGAGTAATTTTGCCCGATGGATGGAATGCTGACCAGGATCGTGAAATTTCCAAGAGGCAAACTTTCAGATTTTCAAAACGAAGTCATGATTCTGAAAGGGCTCTGTTATTTGAGGAAAATCAAGCCCCCCAAAAAAAGACTTTTCCTGCAGTAAGCTTTTTTTGGGGGGGATGTAATTTCCTTGACGGTTACTTCTTTCTTTTGGCCAGCTCTTCCGCCCTCAATTCTTTGCGCAGAATCTTGCCGACCGTGGATTTCGGCAATTCCTTGCGGAATTCAACTTCCGTGGGCAGCTTGTATGTGGCAAGTCTGGTTTTGCCGTATTCAATCATCTCTTGTGCCGTAGAGTTTTCTCCTTCTTTAAGAACGATGAAAAGCTTAATGTTTTCACCGCGTTTTGCATCTGGAATGCCGATCGAGCAGGCTTCCATGACTTTGGGATGTTCATAATACACCTCATCCACGTCACGGGGATAGACATTGAATCCACCGCTGATAATCATATCTTTTTTACGATCCACAATGTAGAAATAACCGTCCTGATCCATGGTGGCAATATCCCCTGTGTAGCACCAGCCGTTGCGCAGCAGATTGGCTGTCTCTTCAGGTTTGTTGAGGTAGCCTTTGGTTACCTGTGGTCCGCGGATGATGAGTTCGCCCGGTTCGCCGATGGGCATGTCTTTCTCGCCTTTGTCCAGATCGACAATCCGGCATTCCGTATCCGAGATGGGCAGACCGATGCTGCCGATTTTTCGAACGCCGCTAAACGGGTTGACATGGGTAACCGGTGTAGTTTCCGTCATGCCGAAGCCTTCCACAATGACCGCGCCGGTTACTTTTTCATAGTCATGGATCACTTCTACCGGCAAAGGAGCACTTCCGGAGAAGAAACCTTTAAAACAAGTCATATCGACATTCTTGATATCCGGATGATTCAGCATACCAATGTACATAGTCGGCACAAGCGCCCCGAAAGTGGGCCTGAATTTTTTAATGGCTTCTAAAAGAGGTTCCGGCTGAGGTTTGGGAATCAGAATATCTCCCCATCCTTTGTAGATGGAAAGATTCATTGCGCAGGACATGCCAAAGACGTGGAAAATCGGCAGAGCGCCCAGGCTGATTTCATGTGTGTCTTTGAAAGTGGGAAACCAGGCTTCAATCTGTTGTACCTGTTTACTGAGGTTTCCGTGTGTCAGAATAACACCTTTGGAAACGCCCGTTGTGCCGCCCGTGTATTGATACATGGCAATATCGTTAAAGGTCAGTTTGACTTTAGGCGGGTTGGGTTGAGATTTGGCAATTATATCCTTCCATTTGAATACATCGTTGGCGGATTTGACATCCGCGGCCAGTTTTTTCTTTTTGGCGACGAGCGGGAAGAGCAGACTTTTGGGAAAGGGCAGATAATCGCCGATGGAAGTAATGATGATTTGTTTAACTTGAGTTTTTGGGCGCAGATCGATCATCCGGTTGCCGATCAAGTCGATGGTGATCAGGATTTTTGAATTCGAATCGTTAAGCTGATGCTCGAGTTCACGGTCGGAATAGGTTGGGTTATTCAGAACGACAATCGCGCCGATTCGGTGAGCGGCGTAATAGGCTACCACGCAGGGAATCATATTGGGTAAGATGATGGCGACGGAGTCCCCTTTCTTGATTCCGGCGCTTGCAAGATAGGCGGCAAAACGGTCCACCATATCTTTTAATGCCTTGTAAGTCATATTGTATCCCTGAAAGTTCAATGCCATCCGGTCAGGATACCTGGCAACGGTTTTATCCAGAAGATCCGGCATGCAAATTTCTTCGTATTGAATTTTTTCTGGAACACCTTTGTCGTAAGACTTCAACCACGGTTTTGATGCATAAGACACTTCTCCAGCCATTTTTTTACCTCCTTGATTAGGTTCAAATATCCTGTACATGACGCCAATTTTTTACGGGTGAATGTCTTTTAGCAATTTATTTTCGTAAAAGCCATAAAATAATTGCGATCCAAAGAACTTGACCGTCAGATTTTTTTAATGATATGCTTAAAATAAAAGGATTACACATGAAAAAGAAAGAAAAAGATCTGGAAAAGACATACACAACCTCTGCATATGTTGCAAAGCTTCGTCGTCTGGCCAACGCATTGGAAAGCGGAAGTCGCTTTACGATTATGATTGATGGCGAAAGAATATCTGTCCCGTCTTCAGCGATATTTAATGTTGAGCATGAACGGGACGGGAAAAATGAAGAAATCGAGTTTCAGATCAAGTGGGTCAATCGATCTACATCGTTTTGAGCAGCCTGTTTTCCGGCAGGATTTCCAATGTTTTCGCGAATATCTGCAAAGTTTGGATAAAGCGTCAAATTCAGCGGCCAACAGGAAGAACGTCGAATTTTGACCCTTTTGCTCAAGCGCATTCACAATATATTGAATTTTGAATCGTCAGTTTAGTACAAAAAATTGAGCTCGCTTCAAAAAAATAGTTCCGGGAAGATTAACGAAATTGGAAGTTCTTGCTGGCTGATGATTCATTCCTGAATGTGCGGAAATATTGATGTGCAATGTCACCATGCGGGAAACGGATCAAAACAACGAAGTAAAGACCATGCTGCGTGCTTTTACCTTGCCCGCCGGGCTGGCGGACAAAAAGCAGGAAAAAGAGCGCTTGTTGGTTTCATTTCAGAAAATCCTTCCGGATTTATCCTTTGTCCATTTCGGATACGAAGAAAGAGAAAACACCTGCGGCTATAAAATCTACGGCGAATATGGTTCAAACCGGAAAGCCATTTCGCAAATGAAAGCCCCATTTCTTATCGGACTGGGCTTCAAATGGGATGTCTTTCAGCCGGAAAGACAAGTAACCACAAAATACCTGTGCGTTCCCGGCTTGTCGCAGGCAAGCATGCATGCGCGGATCGAAGATACTTTCCAGACGCAGGCCAATGCCATGCTCATTGATGCCAGCAAAGATATTCTCAGGCAAAGCCTGGAGAAGATCGCAATAAATGAGGTCATTTATCTGGTAGTATCGGACGGAGACGGACCGCGTCGGTCGTTTGACATCAACGTCTATGACGCCGGAATAAGAATGCAGCATATCGGCAAACCCGTCCGGATGATCTTTCAGCATTTTTCCATACCGGAGAGCGTTTACGGCAACATCTACAATCCGAGAAACGAATATCTGTTGGGCCACATTTCCGGTGGCGTGGACCGGGACGGGAAAGCGTTTGTTTCCATCTACGGCGGATTGGAAAAACAAGAACACAAGAATACCGCAAACGATATCCGGCGAGCGGGGAACGGCGAAGGTAAAGTTTGACTTAAAAAGGTGCTGTGTCCCTGTGTTGCTGCGTAAGATAAGAAGACAATAAGAATAAAATCACATGAAAGAAGAAAATGAGGAAGTCACCATGAACAAGGAGAAAGACAGGATGAAGAATGTGAAAGGTATTATAACCCAAAATAGCATCGTCACCATTTTGTTGCTGATGATGTTGATTTTTCCGGGGGGCGCCTTGGCGCAGGAAAAAAAACGCAATGTTCAATCCGACAGATACAGTATCAATCAAACATTTGATGGCGAGGCTTTTTTCAAGGATAACAATGTCTGGGTTTATACTCAACAGTTTGCCGATACATTCGGCATGCCACCGGAAGGAATATATACTGAACTAAAAGGTATCGAAGCGGCCGCGTTTCGCATTGAGGATTGTAATTACAAAATGTGCGGTATGGGGCGTAAGGCGGAGAACTGTATGGCTAATTACCGCTGTATCACGGACATTTACATTGATGAGACTAAAACACCTTTGCCCTGGTCTACGGATCAGAAAGCGGATTGGTTAGCGAATTACAATTCAACACGTTGGCTTAGTACACCAACACAAATGGCTGTCAAACCTGGTGTGCCTTCCGGCGTTATCCCAAATATATTGGCTGGAGCCATTCGGCCATTTGCCGATCCTGAGACGCACAGAGAGGCTAACTGGTTTCATAATGCCAACAATGCTCAGTTTGATGATAAGGGCGGTTTTTCTCTCTTAAGCATATACGGCTATAAACGGCAAGCCATTGCAGGGTTAACAATGATTAGTCTCACTTACGATTGTCTGGGGCGTCATCCAAAGAAAGTGAATGTTACTTTTCGACTTGAGTCACGGGAGGCGGTTGCTCCCCCCACACTCAAACGATTTCATGAATTTCAATTGCCGGATGTATTCCACCGCAAGATTGATGAAGTTCTTAACGTGAAAAAAGCAAAAGATATGGAATATTATAAAAATTTACTCAAAAATATAAATAATAAATAGGAGGTTTATTATGCCCACTTCTCAACAGACCACGTTACTTTTCCATCTACGGGGGATTGGAAAAGCATCAGGACAAAAATGCCGTAAACAATGCCCGGCATGCGGGGAATTGAGATTGGGGAAAGATAGGGGACGTACTTCAAAATATCAAAATTATTTACAGTGTGATTATGCAGGTGAATTGATATATTGAAGTACGTCCCCTATGTACCCTTAACGTTTATGACGCCGGATTGCAAATGAAGCACATCCATCAGCCCATCAATAAAATATTTCAGCATTTTTCGATTCCCGACAGCGTATTCAGCAATATTTATAATCCGAAAAATGAATATCTGTTCGGCCATATATCCGGCGGCGTGGACCGGAACGGAAAAGCGTTTGTTTCCATCTACGGGGGATTGGAAAAACAGCAGGACAAAAATACCGCAAACGATATCCGGCGTGCGGGGCGTGGCGAAGGTAAAAATAAAAATGCATAAAAGGGGGCTGTGTCCCTATGCTGATGCGTAAGGTTAGAAGACAATAAGAATAAAATCACATGAAAGAAGAAAATAGGGAAGTCATCATAAACGAGGAGCAAAGCAGGATGAAGAATGCATTCAGTGCTGGGCAAATGCCAATAAATGGAATGGGTCCTATTTTACCTGCGAGTTTCTGGCAACGTCTGACTGCGGAAAAGAATCTAAAAAGAATCTTCTTTACATTTCTGATCGGGCAAATTCCGCTTGGTATAGTAGTGGCACTTCTAACGCCTGACGATATTCTTGCCAATCCGGTGGCGCGTTATTTCACGGATTTCATGTCCAGTATTGTTCCGCTTGTTCGGGAAACGGGCATACGTACGACGGTACCCGCAACGCAGTTTATTGCTGCGGTATTGTATATCAGTGCAATAGTGTGCAGTAGCGTTTTGGCATTAGGTTTTATAAAAACTAAACTTATAATTCGTGAGCAATCAATACAATATTTCAAAAATATGCAGGAGAAACATCCTGTAATAAACACTTTATTGGTAATATTTTTCCTTTTAGTTCCTCTTTATTTTTACATTGTACCTTATGAAAAAGAGCTTACAAGAAAACAGGCACATATGCTTAGTTCCAAAATATTCATGGGCACCTATGGTGCTGGACTCATTCTGTCTTTATGCCTGGGCGCAGTCCTTGGTCTTCTTTTGCTCTATCTTGCTATAAAGTATATAAATTATAAATATTGTTCATCGGAAAGCAAGAATGAAAAGAAATGATTCGTACCCTGGATTCCCGGAGCATCGTAACGATGTATTGATTTAACTATTCAATATAAAATTGGGGACGTACTTCAATATATCAAAACATGATTGATATTTTGAAGTATTTTGAAGGATGTCCCCAAGTTTGCTTTCCTTTTTTCCCATCGTTGCCTGATGCCGGCTCGTCCTGATTCAAGCATCGGGGGGCGGCTTAAATCATCCATCTTCCTTTCGTCCATCTTGTCATGAATCATCCACCATGAGCCGCAAACGTAATGCCGTTAAGCCTTTGCAGGATGATCTTGTCTTGTATCATGTCCGTTTGCGTCTCCGGGATCAGCAAAACGTACTTCCGCATTGGCTTTGAAGGGGATATGTTGTCTTGCATCATCGTGGCACCAGGAGATTTCTGATTCCGCTTTCTCCAGGCTTTGATGTCTTCTTAGCGTCCTCGAAAGATCCTTCATTCCTGGCCAACCATCGCTTTTGCGCTTCCTGTTTCCGTTTTTTTTGCATTCCGGACGGTGACAGGCTTTCTTCTTTAACCCCGCTTGCCGGCCAGGTATCAAATCAAATACTGTCCGCAATACGCACATCGCTTCCTCAAGGACCGCCTCTATTGTCTTTACTGGGGGAGGTCTGTTATTCACCACGCCGTATACTGATTTACAAATGCACGATTACAATATGGGTTTGTTGGAATTGCAAAAAACGACGGTTACAAAAAAGCATGGGCCGGATGGCTGGCCGTCCACGGAAGAACATTTTTTGGCACCTTGATCATTATTTGAAATGTCCGGCGATTGTTGAAAAAAAAGTCGCTGTTCCAAAAAAGAAAAATGCTGTGTCAATGCTCCGGGTCACCAGCAGTGGTTACCCACAGCCCGACTGCTGCCCTGCTCGAACCGGCCGCGCATTTTGTGAAAATAACAGGACGACCATCCCGCATTTTCCAGATTGCGAAATAATGCTTGAAAATCAAATGATTATCAATTATTGAAGTTATATCGTGAGATTGGCGGAGAAATCCGGATTGTCGTTGACTGCCGAACGGAAGGATACGTTAAACAGAATAACGGTCTTCAATCTGTAAGCAAGATATTCCGACGAAGTGAAGCCGCCTATCTATTCGGTTCACACGCGGTTAATCGCATAGGCCGGTGGAGTAATATTGATGTGGCCGTCGTATCGCCGGACTTTTCTTCTGATCGTTTCGAGGCACGTCTCTGCTTGATGAAACTTTCCACGGAGATTGGCACCAGAATTGAACCCGTACCTCATCATACCAACGATTTTCAGGACACCGATCCGCTGGTTGATGAAATAAAAAAACGCGGCGTCAAACTGACAGCTTGATCCATCTGCGATGCGGGCTTCTTGATACACAAGAGCTTACTTCATATGTTGCGTTACGAAAGAAGGGTAATTTTATCGTGCCAAGCAAAATTTGGCAACGCCAGCGGAAAAGTTTAAACGAATTGTTGTCTCTTCGGATGCCTGACAATGAACGTGTTGAAACCTCCGGATTGAATACAAACCAGATGAAAAGGAGTCGAAAATGAACGATGATGTCTATTACAGACTGGCGAAGGTCCTGGATACCCTGCCCAATGGTTTCCCGGCAACGGAAAGTGGCGTGGAAATCAGGCTTTTAAAGTGGATTTTTCAGCCGGAGGAGGCAGAGCTTTTCTGCGATCTGAAACTTACCTTTGAGACGGTGGCACAGATTGCCGAACGTACAGGGCGCCCTCAAGAGAGTTTGGAAAAGCTGCTCCGGCAGATGGCCGGTCACGGCCAGATTTTCATGATCGAGATGGGAGAGGATCGCTTTTTCAAGATGCTCCCCTGGGTCTTCGGAATTTACGAATTTCAGCTCGGCCGCATGGATCGTGAATTTGCTGCCATGGTGGAGGCCTACTGGCCTATCTATAACAAGTCCTTTTTTACCGTTAAACCACAGCTTATGCAGACCCTGTCAATTGAAGAAACCATTCCCTTTCATCAGGAGGCTTTGCCCTACTGCACGGTTTCTAAGATTATCGAAGCTAACCAATCTTTTTTAGTCAACGAGTGCGTATGCAAAAAAGAAAAGGGTATGGTTGATGAACCTTGTAGTCGTCCCACGGAGGTCTGTATTGCGGTCGCCCCCGTTCCCGGAGTTTTTGATAAGTGGCCTATAGGCCGAGTCATTACAAAGGAAGATGCCTATGCCCTTCTGAACCGGTGCGAAGAGGAGGGCTTGGTGCATCTGACGGGAAACATGCAGTTTGGTCAAATGTACATTTGCAACTGCTGCAAATGCTGCTGCGGTGTCCTACGTTCCATAACGGAACTGGGTATTCCGGCATCGCTGGTCATCAATTCCCAGTATTATGCTGAGATTGATCGGGATAAATGCATCAGCTGCGGCCTTTGCGCAGATACACGCTGCCAGGTGAACGCGATTTCCGAAGGGGATGATGCCTACGCAGTTAACCGTGAGGGTTGTATCGGCTGCGGTCTCTGCATCAGTACCTGTCCGTCAGAAGCGATCCGGCTGGTTTGCAAGGACGCCCAGGTTTTAGCCGTTCCCCCCGTTACCGAGGATGAATGGTTTGAGGAACGGGGGCGACGGAGGGGCGTGGATTTCAGCGCCTACAAGTGATCCGCAGAGCGACTGAAAGATAATAGGGAACATTATAGGATGTCCCATATTCCCTTGCGAGTTTCCTTGTTTCTCTTGTTGCTACCGGTATGTAGAGACGGTAAAAAAAGAATGGGAACAGGCGTTGAGCTTGGCTAGGATCAAAGCATAAAAAGAAAAAACAACAAACAGATCAAGGAGAAATGTTATGAAAAGCCATGAGGTTGATTATCGTTTAATTGGGGATGATTTGCAAATTGTCGAAGTGGAGTTGGATCCGGGAGAAACGGTCATCGCGGAAGCGGGCGCCATGAATTACATGGACGAGGGCATTCAATTTGAGGCGAAAATGGGGGACGGTTCCAATCCCCAGGCGGGATGGATGGAGAAACTGCTCAACGTCGGCAAGCGTGTCCTGACCTCTGAATCCATCTTTATGACACATTTCACCAATACCGGGCGTGGTAAGCAGTCCGTGTCGTTTGCCGCACCCTATCCCGGTAAAATCATTCCTATGCATTTGGCATCTGTAGGCGGAGAAATTATTTGTCAGAAAGACTCCTTTTTATGCGCGGCGATGGGGACGGAGTTGTCGATTGCCTTCGCGCAGAGATTAGGCGCAGGCTTTTTCGGCGGCGAGGGGTTTATTTTGCAGCGCCTTCGTGGGGATGGTCTGGTTTTTATCCACGCAGGCGGAACGGTGATCGAGAAAAAAATGAATGGCGAAATGTTGAGGGTTGACACAGGCTGCATCGTCGCTTTTACGCCGGGCATCAGCTACAATATCCAGCGTGCGGGCAGTCTAAAATCCATGTTTTTCGGCGGGGAAGGCCTGTTTTTGGCTACGTTGCAGGGTACAGGCACGGTATGGCTCCAGAGTCTGCCTTTTTCACGTCTGGCGGATCGGATCATTCGCAGCGCTCCGGCCGCAGGAGGAACCAACCGTGAGCAGGGCTCTCTTCTGGGCAATATCGGAGATTTTCTGGGCGACCGCTAACCATGGCCAGGTGGAAAGATATTAGTTGTATCCTTCATCATAGGCCAGCATGTCCAGATGCAGCGTGGCGATGTCTTCGACATCCATGTTTACCTCATCGGATGACTTCGGCAATTCGACAATTTTAATATAGCGGCGGCACTTGTTGCACACATCTACACGATGGCTTTCCTCGCCCTCAACGGCAAAATAAGCCAGAGAATGTTGCTCTTCATTGCCGCAGAAAGGGCATTTAATCCGCTGGAAGTGCCATTTGTGTCCGCACTGATGGCAAAAGAGATAGCGTTTTCCGTCTTCACTGGCCCTGATTTCGCCAATTTTAGGTTCTTTGCCGCAAATAGGACAGTAGCCTTCCGTCCATCCAGACTTTTCGACAATGGCGCCGTATTTTTCCGCCATGACCTCCAACTCGGGACGGAGGCTTTCTTCGATAAACAAATCAATTAAATCAAGTTGTTCATCATGGTCATCTGTTGCCTTCGTATCCCGGACCGGCATTTCATCTTCTTGTGCACGATCAAATGACGATCGAATGATCGTTTCCCAGTCAAAATGCTCATCCCTAATCACATCTAGAAACTTGTGCGCTTCAGAAGGCAATCGTTTTTCTGCAATCGTCATCAGTGCGTAAAAATACTCCTTGGGACGGGTCAAATCAAAATTCTGTCCGGCAACGTCGATTAAAGGTAATCCCCCTTGCATTTTTCCAGGGATCAATTTGGAATCTACCGAAAAAACGGGGGTGTCCCTCTTTTTCCGGTATTCTTCACGAAGAATCAGAATATCCGCCAAGATATCCAGAAGATCGGAATAATGAGGAGAAATTGCCTTGTAATCCTCAATTTTTTTTAAAGATTTGTGCAGCATTGAAGCCATGACTTGCTGTCCTCCTTGTTCATCTTTTGCCGGTTATTTATCATTCGGGTGAGTGTTGATGTCGCGAATCCCATTTCCTGAATGCCAAGCGATGTTCTCCTTATCTGCTTTCCTGTCGATCTTCAAGAAGTATTTCAGGGACTCTGAAATGCCCGATCTGGAATAATAGGCAGTTCTGACAACAGCAATTTCCTTTCCTTGCCCGCCGGAGGCGCATGTGCTAGAGATGCTCTAAATGAGCCGAAATAGGATAAGGAGAATGCCTCATGGATAAAAATGCAGTGGTATTGATTTCCGGTTGTTCGTCGGGAATCGGGCTTGCACTTGCTCGCGAGTTTACCCAGCGCGGGTGCAAGGTGTTTGCAACGGCGAGAAAACCGGAAATGATTCGGCACCTTCAAAAAGAGGGGATGGAACCCGTCGCGCTGGATGTTACGGATTTAAAATCGATCGATGCCTGCGTGAAGGAGGTAGCGGCAAGAGCCGGAAGAATTGATGTGCTGGTCAATAACGCCGGGTATGCGCTCATGGGGCCGATCATTGAATTGTCTTTAGACGATTTACGGCTTCAGTTTGAAACCAACGTGATCGGACTGATTGCCCTGACCAAAGCCGTAGCTCCGCACATGATCCTGCGCCAGTCGGGAATGATTGTGAATATGTCCAGCGTATCGGGTGTCTGCGCCACACCCTTTGCTGGCGCGTATTGCGCAACCAAAGCCGCTGTCAACCTGTTTTCCGATTCCCTGCGGCTGGAGCTTGCGCCATTCGGTGTGGAAGTGATTATCGTGCAGCCCGGCAAAATCCAATCCAGTTTCGGAGATGCCGCCGCGCAAAAAATCGGGTGTTATGATTCTTCTTTCTATGCTCCGGTTGCGGATGTTATTGCTCGTAGAGCCTCCATGTCGCAAGAGGGCGCAATGCCGGCGGAAGTATTTTCCAAAATTCTGGTCAACAGACTTTTCCGGACAAAGGTTCCCAAACTGATCCGCATCGGAAATGAATCTACCCGCCTGCCGCTTGTGAAAAAACTGCCGATCAATTTGCTGGATCAAATTATGGAAAGGAAGTTTGAGTTGGATAAACTTAAAAGAAAATAAAAGTCATCAGAATAAACAAAACCATCAGAACCGGAAGGGAATATTTGAATAGATACCCGAAAAAGCTTGGCATGTTGACGCCGGCTTCTTCGGCGATGGATTTTACCATGAAATTGGGCGCATTACCGATATAGGTGTTGGCGCCCATAAACACAGCACCTGCGGAAATGGCGGCCAGATAGGGAATTTTTTCAACCACCAGGGCGGCAACCGCTTGGGTTTCAGGAATCCCAGGATAGAACTTACCCAGTGCGCTGCTGAAAAAAGTTAAATAAGTCGGGGCGTTATCCAGAAAACTCGACAGCAGTCCCACGGCCCAGAAATAATCAGCCGGTGAATTGATGGAGGCAATCAACCGGCCCAGTGCGCCCTGTTCACCGGCTTTTAAAATTGCCAGCGCCGGAATGATGGTGATAAAGATTCCGGCAAAAAGATAGGCCACTTCCTGAATGGGCGCCCACCCAAAGTCGTTTCCTCTACGGATTTCCGGTTTAGTAATGATGAGTGACATAGAGGCCATGATGATCAATGCCGCATCCTTGACCAGATTTTCAACGGTTTGATGGATACCGAAAACGGTTAAGGTTCCCAGCCGGACCGTTCCGCTAAACAGGACGGCGGCGATCACGCCGGCCAGAAGCAAAAAGTTGTATGTCCCTGAAATACGAAACGATTCTATCTGTGTGTCTGGCGTGATGGTCAGGTTCTCCTTACGATAATAATAAGAATCTAAAACAAAATAGATCCCTAAAAGACAGGCGCAGGCAAAGATCATTTCCGGCAGGATGTGCAGCGTCCAGAAGAAAGGGACACCGTGCAAAAATCCCAGAAACAGGGGTGGGTCGCCCAGCGGAGTAAGCGCACCGCCAATGTTGCCCACCAGAAAAATAAAAAAAACAACCGTATGCGCTTTGTGGACACGCCAGGCGTTTGACCTTAAAAGAGGACGAATCAACAGCATGGATGCTCCAGTGGTCCCGATTACGGAAGCCAGGAGGGCTCCAATCAGCAGAATCAACGTGTTGACGGTGGGCGT
>Ga0116141_10000429_pt1 | contig 32773 bp, 25 predicted proteins | sample AD_UKC097_MetaG_FD_89744 | JGI IMG/M metagenome (GOLD analysis project Ga0116141, IMG submission 89744) | Active sludge microbial communities of municipal wastewater-treating anaerobic digesters from USA - AD_UKC097_MetaG | ecosystem: Engineered > Bioreactor > Anaerobic > Digestate | place: USA...
AAGAGGGTACCGTTCAGATCGCGTCCGTACACCTTTCCGAGGTGCCTGTAAGCGTGTTCAGTAGCTTCCCGGCCTCTTGGCGTGCGTTTCAGAAAGCCTTCCTCCTGTTTTCCGCATTTTTTTGGGACACCCATGTAAATCATTGTAAATCAATATATGATTGTTATTTTTGGGTGTCCCGAAAAAACAAGATATGTTTGTCCGCACCAAGCTGAATAACTCCGGAAGTACTAGTGTTCAGATCATTAGCAAGGCCAGAGGGCGATATAAAGTGGTCAAAAGCCTTGGTTCCGCCACCACACGGCAGGAAATAGATCGTTTAGTTCAAAGGGCCCAGCAGGAGATAGATCATCTCTCCAAGCCGCCGGATCTCTTCCCCTCTGAGACCGATCAGATGATAAGGAGCGTCTTATCTACCCTCAGTAACTCGAACATACAAACAGTTGGCCCTGAGATAATCTTCGGGAAGATCTATGATCATATCGGTTTTAATAAGATAGGAGAAGAGCTCTTTCGTCATCTGGTTATCTCACGCATTGCCTTCCCATTGAGCAAACTGAAGACCATCGATTACCTCTCCCGGTACCAGGGAGTAAGCCTCGAGATTGATGCTGTTTATCGTTTTCTGGATAAGCTCAACAGCAGGCTGAAGGATCAGGTAGAGCAGATAGCTTTTGCGCATACACTAAGAGTTCTTGAGGGGAAGATCAGTGTGGTGTTTTACGATATGACCACGCTCTATTTTGAAGCCTCCGACGAGGATGATCTTCGCAAGACGGGCTTCTCCAAGGATGGCAAGCATCAGCAGCCCCAGATCTTCATTGGTCTTTTGGTTGGGATGGGAGGATATGCCATCGGGTATGATATCTACGAGGGCAATACTTATGAAGGTCATACACTTATTCCATTTCTTGAGAAGATAAGCCGTAAGTTCAGTCTGGATAAACCAGTTGTTGTGGCAGATGCCGGATTGCTTTCCAATGAAAACATGATGGCATTGAAAGAAAATGGGTATGAGTACATTCTTGGCGCCAGGTTGAAGAGTGAGCCGGAGAGGATTAAAAAGAAAATACTACAGACCACCTTTACCGATGGATCAACGATTAGCCTTGTAAAATCAGACGATACAAGGCTCATAGTCAATTACTCATCTGTCCGGGCAACAAAGGATGAGTACAACAGAAGGCGTGGTCTGATGCGCCTTGAGAAGCAAATAAAGTCAGGCAGACTTACAAAATCACACATCAACAAAAGGGGTTACAATAAATACTTGCGGCTAACGGGAGAGATAACCATTGATATTGACTACGAGAAGTACAATTATGATCACGTCTGGGACGGACTGAAAGGTTATATCACCAATAGCAGTATAAGCAACCAGGAGGTCATGCAGAATTACAAAAACCTATGGTTTGTGGAAAAGGCCTTCCGGATGTCAAAGACTGATTTACGAATAAGGCCAATTTACCATAGACTGCGTGACAGAATAGAGGCTCATATCTGCATTGCCTTCACAGCTTACTGCATATACAAAGACCTGGAAAGAGCATTGTACCGGGCTAAATCAACACTGTCACTGAAAAAAGCAGCAGAAGTCACACATAACATGTACCAGATAACTTATACCCTCCCTGCATCCAAACACACAGAAAGTCACTTGCTTAAGATGGATCAGGAGCAGCAGGAACTATACGATATTATCCAAAATAATTTTTAGGGTGTCCCATTGCGGAAAACAGGAAAGTATTAAAATCCGAACTTGTAACCAAGGGTTACAGTAAAAATGTTCCTGTTGCTTGTCAGACCTGCCATTGCTGAAGACGATGCGGTATTGTACAGTATATAATTCTGGTCATTCTTAAGGTTTGTGAAACCAAAGTCAATGTTCAGATTTTGCTCCCTGTAGCCAGCACCTGCAGACAAAGTCCGGTAAGTGAGGTTCTCGTTCAGTTCATTCTCTGCAAAAACCTTTCCGTAATACCCGTATCCTCCTCTGAGGTAAAATTTATCCAGGCGTGCCTCACCTCCTACTCTTAAATTATGCGCCGGCTTAAGGGTGTTTTTTATCTCAAGGTTCTTCTCACTGTAGTCGTAATTGTCTCCTGTTTCGGAAAATTTAGCAGTGCTGTAATCGACAAATTCATAATCAACACTCAGCATACCCAGTTTTTCGAACTGATAGGCCATCCCTAACAGTGCTCTGAAGGGAGTTGTAAGGGCATAATTATATCTGAGCGGATCGTTGGCGAATTCATAGCGACTGTTGTCGGTATAATTGGCGCTGATATTATCGTAGAAATATTCATCAATCTTGTAAAACACAGGTGAATGGAAGGCCACTCCTATCCTGAGTTCTTCAACAGGTTTTATAATGGCGCCGATCTTGACAGAAACTCCAGTACCGGTATTTTCAAAATGCTCGGTATAGGTAAAATCGCTGAATCCCGAGTCAAGGTAGTAATCTGCTTTTTCGAGATGCTCGTAATGCCCGGTATAACGGATGGTGTTTATCCCGAGTGTTGCTCCGAAGAAGATCTTATTTGAATAGTTTCCCCCTATGGAGATCGCATGTTCACCTGTATATCCTTCATTTGTGATCAGGCGTCTGATGTTCTGACCGTAATCTGATCCGGGATTGTCGCCGTAAAATGAAAATACTGTTCCGTAAGCTGTTGCGCCCGACCCTGTTATTGTATCGATAACCCATGCGTCATAAGCAAGGCCCGCGGCTCCGGACAGATCGCCGTAATAAATTCCGTTACTGGCATCGGCCCAGTAATCAGCCATTGAATTATCAGTGCTTACGCCCTGGATTCTTATCGTGGAGTGCAGGTTATTTGTCTTGTTGAATGAATAGCCGACATTCAGGTTTATCAATCCGCTTGTACCCCCTGATGAAATGAGGTTACTGACAATACCAGCCTGTCCCAGGCCAAAGTTATACAGATAATCCTTATTGAGTCCCTTGAAGTTTGCCTCAGTACTATTGTGAAAGAGCTGGGGTGAAACCGATATTTCCGAGGTTCTGAATATGCCCAGTCCTCCGGGGTTCTGGCTCAGGGCCGACAGATCGCCTCCCAAAGCTGTAAAAGCTCCTCCCATCGACATGAATCTTGCCGTACCAGTGTAGAAGATCTGGGAATATCTTAAAGCATCATCGACATTCTGGGCAAAAAGTCCCTGCAATGTCAGGATCAATGCTGCTGTTGTTATCGCAATTTTTTTCATCAGATTATAAAATTTTGTTTATGAGAATGGCTGCACTCCTGTAAACAGAATGGTACTTAGCCAGATTATATTTAAGTTTTACTTATGGTCTTCTGCTTCCCGAAGAAGAACCTGATGAGGAACCACTGCTCCTGGAAGATGACGATCCTGATGAATATGAGCCGCCGCCTGAATATGATCCTGATGAGCCGCTTCCGATGGATGATCTGCTTCCTCCGCTGAAAGATCCCGACGAATAGCCGGTTCCCGAGCTTCTGCGCGAAGACGGTACCGAGTAGCTGCTGCCTGAACCGGATCTGTTCTGTGAAGGCACTGAATAAGAGGGAGAGCTGCTTCTTCCTGTTCCGGAATTCTGGGGAAGGCGCTGTATTACCGAAGGTCTTGTTGTACTGACTCCGCTGTTCGTTCTCCTTTCAATACCCTGGTTGGTATTCGTCCTTGTATTATTGTATGAGGGTCTGGTGCTCATTCTGGGATCATTGTACCTGGGGGTGTAGCTTCTGTCAACAGAATTGTACTCAGGCATGGTTGCAGCAGGAGTTCTTCTGGGCTGGGTTCCGGTAACATTCTGGGTTCCCTTGCTGACCGGCTGCTGTGTTCCTTCCTTGCCGACAGATGTAACTGTCTCACGCGATCCCCGCTGAACAGCAGTGCGTCTCGAGGGTACTGTTCCTGAGGCTGCCCCTGCAGCTGTTCCTGCCGAAGGGTCTGTTGTCCTGCGTGATCCTGCTGTAGCGGAAGGCAATCCGCTGGCTGAAGAAGAAGCTCCTCCCGTCCATCTTGTTGAAAGAGTGCTGGGGCGCTCTCTACGTCCATAGTCAGCACTGTAGGTGTCCCTGTATCTGTAAGTGTAAGGATACCAGGAACCGTAGTGATAAGGAGAATAACCGTACAAGCCGCCGTAGTAGTATCTTCCGTAATATCCACCGTAATAGCTTCCGTAATAGAATGGATCGTAATATGAATAAGGATTGTAATAATCGTAATAAAAGGGATCGTAGTACGGGAACCCTCCGTAGTAGTAATTAAACCTGAATGAGGGATACCAGCTGTAATAAAAGGGATCTCTCCAGTATGGGTTGAAATAGTTTCCGTAGAACCTGTTAAGTCTGCCGGCATAAGAATAATTGTCGTAATATCCGTAATAATTATCGTATACCCTGGCATCGTCATAATCAACAGCATCCGAGTATTCTCTTGATACCAGGGTATCGCTTGCATATATATTGTCATAATATGCTTCAGACCTCAGGTCACTCTCAGCCATATGCCGGTTGGCCTGTGCAGCAACTCTTGTTACCGGTTGATCCGTACTCTGGTAATAGAGATCATCATATTCAGTTCCCACATAGAGGCCTGAAGAACAACTGGCCAGAGTGAAGAGTGCAATTCCGAATATGTAATACGATGCTTTCATTTCTTTGTGGTTTATTTCAGTTTTTCAATCCTAAATACAGAATATCAAATTCTATACCAAACATTCCAATTTATCTTTTTGCTTATCAGGTTTTTGGTTTCCAGCAAATTTAATCCTTTTTGTAAAAGTACCAATTTTATTTTAAGCCGGCTTACACTAAATGAGTTTTATTAATATCAGGATTTAGCTATTTTTACGACCGGTTTTAAAACAATTTATTCAAAACAAATATTGTACCAGAAGATGGCAAAGTTTCTTACAAACAGGGATGATAATTATGCTCAGTGGTATAACGACCTGGTAATCAAGGCTGATCTGGCTGAGAATTCAGCGGTTAGAGGGTGCATGGTTATCAAGCCCTATGGCTATGCAATTTGGGAGAAGATCCAGGCTCAACTCGACAGGATGTTCAAGGCAACAGGTCATGTAAATGCCTATTTTCCTCTTTTCATTCCAAAATCGTTCTTCAGCCGTGAGGCTGCACATGTTCAGGGATTTGCAAAGGAATGCGCGGTTGTGACCCACTACAGGCTTAAAAACGATGAAACCGGAAGGGGTATTGTTGTAGATCCTGCAGCAAAACTGGAAGAAGAGCTGGTAATTAGGCCCACATCGGAAACCATCATCTGGAATTCGTACAAAAACTGGATCCAGTCCTATCGCGACCTTCCGATCCTGATTAATCAGTGGGCTAATGTAGTCAGGTGGGAAATGAGGACAAGGTTGTTTTTGAGGACAGCCGAATTCCTGTGGCAGGAAGGTCATACTGCTCACTCAACCAGCGAGGAAGCCATTGAAGAAACAGAAAGAATGATAAATGTATATTCCGATTTTGCAGAAAACTATATGGCATTACCGGTTATCAAGGGGTCAAAGAGTGAGAATGAACGCTTTGCAGGTGCAATAGACACCTATACAATAGAGGCTCTTATGCAGGACGGCAAAGCACTTCAGGCAGGAACCAGTCATTTCCTCGGGCAGAACTTTGCCAGGGCTTTTGATGTTCAGTTCACCGATAAAACAGGAAAGCTTGATTATGTATGGGCCACTTCCTGGGGCCTTTCAACAAGAATGGTCGGAGCCCTGATAATGGCTCATTCAGATAACCATGGTCTTGTCCTTCCTCCGAGGCTTGCACCTGTCCAGGTTGTAATAATCCCGATCTACAAAACCGATGAACAGCTGGAGAGAATTACAGAAAAGGTAAAATCTATAAAGGCAAGGCTTGAAAAAGCAGGTATTTTTGTGAAATATGACGACAGGGATAATAACAAGCCCGGATGGAAATTTGCCGATTATGAACTAAAGGGAGTTCCTGTCAGGCTTGCTATGGGTCCGCGCGACCTTGAGAACGACACAATAGAGGTTGCCAGGAGGGACACGCTTGAAAAAGAAACAATAAAAATAAACGATCTGGACAACCACATACCGGTTCTGCTTGAAGCCATTCAGGAAAACATTTTCAGGAAAGCCCTTCAGTTCAGGGCAGACAACACATACCATACTGACAGCTGGGATGAATTTGTCGATATTATCGAGAACAGGGGAGGCTTCGTAATGGCACACTGGGACGGTACCACTGCTACCGAGGAGAAAATAAAGGAAGAGACGAAAGCCACCATAAGATGCATCCCGTTCGACACTCCCTCTGAAGAAGGGAAATGCATATATTCGGGAAAACCTTCTCCCAGAAGAGTCCTGTTCGCCAGATCATACTGAACCATTAAGTATATTATAAAATAATTGTTAATTTAGGGGAGTACAAAACCAAACAAATCCAGCCATGTCGGAACTCGAAGACAAGAAGAATTCGATAATTACAACACTAAGGCAGAAGTCGACTCTCAAGGAAAAGGTATATGACAACACCCTTGAATGGTTTGGAGTCATCAAGGATATTCTCAAGAACCTCTCAAGGGATGTCAACTCAAACCTGGGAAATACAGATCCGAGGATAAAGCTGGAATACACCGACAGAAGCAATTTCGATGCACAGCTCAAGGTAGCAGGCGACATTCTTCTTTTCAGCATGCATTCAAATATTTTCCAGTTCGACAGGGAACACCCGGCATGGAAGACTCCCTATATCCAGAAAAACAAGCTAAATGCATATTCCGGGATAATAAACATTTACAACTTTCTTTTCGATTCATTCAAGTATTCCAGACTGGATGACCTCGGATATCTGATTGCCAGGATCTTCATCAATCACGAGAATCAGTATCTTGTTGAAGGGAAACGGCAGATGGGAATGCTTTTCTCCAACTACGGCAACGAAGCAATAAGCAGGGCAGCACTACAGACTATTATTTCCACTGCAATACAGTATTCACTGGAATTTGATCTTCTGGTGCCGCCATACGACACAGTTAAAATCGCCACAGTCGGACAGGCTGAAGCCAAAATTCAGCACTCAAGAATAATTACCGGTAAACGTCTTGGATTCCAGTTTAATTCAGATGACGTGTTGCTTAAAAACTCAAATGAAACATGAAATTCATAACAGTGCCGGAAGTCCGCTCCACAGAAGGTTGATCTCTTTCCCGGTATTTATTTTCCTGTTTTCTTTCTGTTATTCCCAGGAGTCTCCCCCGGCAGACTCAGTCCTGAAACGGCCCTTGAAAATAAACCAGGTGGAAACCGGTTTCATAAGTATCTTTCCTGAAGGTTCACGGCTCACCAATCCAGAAAACCTGATACAGCTGTCCGACATGGACAGGGAAAGAACAAAAAGCTTCCTTGACACTCTCAGGACCATGGCATCAAGAAGGATCATAACACAAAGATTGTACGACATTGTAATCCGCCCTCAAAGCCATAGTCTCGTGGAGACTGTCCAGGTATCGGATGAAGAAAGCTTCAGAATCTACAGGGGATTAAAGATCAGAAACATAGAAATCAGGAGGCTTAATGTTTTTGGTACGAATATCTATGATCCTGAAATGTACAATCCCAATAAGATCGAAAATATTCTCAATAAGACTCACTTCAGCACCAATGAGTTTATAATAAGGAGGTACCTGCTGTTCCACAAAGGCGACACTCTTTCACCTCTTACCCTGGGAGATAATGAACGTCTTCTGAGGAATCTTCCCGGGATAGATGATGCCAGGATCATTGTAACCCAGGTATCCGATGAGGAAGCCGATGTCATGGTTGTCACAAAAGACATATATTCTCTGGGAGGACGTATCTCTCTCAAGGGAATCGAAAAGGGTTCGGTGGCCCTTTTCGACAACAACATCTTTGGAATGGGGCATGAGTTCGGCATAGAAGTGCCCTGGGATGCCAGATATGCAAGCTCCCCGGGCTTCGGAGCCAACTATCAGATAAACAATATATTGAAAACATTCTCAAATCTCAACCTGCACTTCACCGACGGACTGGGAAGAAAATCCTACGGCTTCAGCCTTAGCCGCGGTTTTGTCAGTACCGATACCAGGTATGCAATGGGAATATCAATAAGAAGAATGTCAATAACCGAAGATTATGGTGTAATAGCATTACCGGCACCGGTAAAATACACACTCCAGAACTACTGGTTTCAAAGATCCTTTATCATCAACCGGGAATCGGCAACAAGACTTATTCTCGGAATCAGATATACCAACAACAATGTTTTCGATAATCCATTCATCCAACCAGACTCGTTTTATAACTACCAGAAATACAAGATATTGCTTGGGTCTGTCTCCTTCTCCACTCAGAAGTATTATAAAGCCAATCTCATATACAGTTACGGAAGAACTGAAGATATACCTTTCGGAGGCTCTGTCGTAATTACCGGAGGAAGAGAATTCGGAGAGTTCAAAGACAGGACATATGTTGCCGGATCAGCCTCTGTTGGCCATTCAATAGGCAGTCTGGGGTACCTGAGATTTACAGCTGGTGCAGGATCATTTCTGAATGGGCATAAGACAGAACAGGGTGTCTTCTCCGTCAATGCCAATTATTACACAAGGCTGCTCAATATAGGCGCCTCGAGGATCAGAACTTTTATTACAGCAGAATATACCAGAGGTTTTGACCGGTATTCTGACGAAAAGCTATTTTTCATAAGCAGAAATGGTTTGTCTCTATTCAGAAACGATTCAACGTCAAATGCCCAGAGAATGATGGCAGGAGTTGAATCAGTCATTTTTAGCCCGGTAAATTTCTATGGTTTCAGATTCGCTATTTTCGGGTTTGCCGATGCAGGTGTCCTCTTCGGTCTGAATGAACCGGTAATGAAGGGAGAATTTGTTTCAGTAATAGGCCTCGGCCTGAGAATCAGGAATGACAACCTTATCCTCAACACCTTTCAGATCCGTATTGGATTTTTCCCCACCGCTCCCGACTTTTCCAGGACTGACCTGGTAAGGATCTCAGGGGAACACCTTCTTGAACAAAAAAACTTTGAACCAGGTCCGCCCTCACTGCTTCCATATAATTAAGCAACCATGCTGAAGTCCTTTTATGATGAGTTTGTTGATTATGCTGAGAATAATTCTCTCTTCAAATCCGGGAGCAGGATATTAATGGCTGTAAGCGGCGGGATGGATTCAATGGTAATGGCCCATCTTTTTCTCAGGAGAGGTCAGGATGTAGCTGTTGCCCACTGTAATTTCTCACTCAGGGGAGAGGAATCGGACGGGGATGAGGAGCTGGTACAAGAATTCGGTTCCAGGAACAAAATACCTTTCTTCAGGATCAGGTTTAACACCAGGGAATATGCCTCGGAGAAAGGCATCTCTGTGCAGATGGCTGCAAGAGAGCTCAGGTTTGACTGGTTCGAGCAGATCAGAACAGAAAATAATTATGATCTTATTGCTACGGCTCACAATCTTAACGATAATGTGGAAACCCTTCTGATCAACCTTACAAGGGGAACAGGACTTACGGGGCTTTCAGCAATGAAACCGGTCTCGGGAAGGATAATAAGACCACTTCTGTTTGCAACCCGCGAAAAGATAGCTGGATATTGCAGCGATCAAGGAATTGAATACAGGGAAGACAGTTCAAATTCACTCACAAAATACTCCAGGAACAAGATCAGGCATCTTGTAATGCCGGTGCTGAGGGAAATAAATCCTTCGGCAGACACAACAATCAGCAGTCTTGCAGGTAAACCGGCCGTACTTGACGGGATCCTTCAGGATTACACTGATAAGCTGAGATCAGAAATTTCTGATGTCAGAGACGGAAACATCATTTTCAGTATTGCCCGTCTGAAAGACATAAAGGGAGGCAAGACCATGATCTTTGAACTTTTCGGCCCCTATGGGATAACGGATGAAACATCAGCAGGCATTCTGAGGATTCTCGACAGCACATCCGGGAAACAGATATTCACAAGAACCCACCGGATTTTGAGAGACCGCGATGTAATCATTGTCTCATCCCTTGAAGACGGGGATCCTCCGGAAAGGATTCAGATCAGAAATACTGATGAACTGAGAAAGGTACCAGGGATAATTTCAGCTGAAATCGTTGATGCAGGACCGGGTGCAGAAATCCCCCGTTCCCGTGATTTTGCCTGTATTGATATTGATAAAATTACATTCCCGATTATAATAAGGAAATGGAAAGAAGGCGATTATTTCCATCCGCTCGGGATGCAGAACCGTAAAAAGCTGAGTGATTATTTTACCGACAGAAAATTTTCCGTGATAATGAAAGAAAAGACTTCTGTACTGGAATCTGAGGGAAAAATAGTCTGGATTATCGGAGAGAGGCTCGACGATCGTTTTAAGGTTACCCAAAGTACGGTCAGGATGCTCGTGATCCGTGTATCCCCCTGTCGGTAAGTGAAAGGTCGGCAAGAGCTATTGAGGCTGCAGCTTCAACTATAACAGGCATTCTCAGGGCGATACAGGTATCATGTCTTCCCCTGACGCTCAGCCCTGTCATTTTTCCGCTTGCAAAATCAAGTGTCTGCTGTTCAACACCAGTTGATGATGTGGGCTTTACCGCGACCCTGAAAACAATCTCATTCCCATTTGTAATACCTCCGTTGATACCGCCGGCATTATTTGTCATCGTTGTCCCGTCCGTGCCGGTAAAAGGGTCATTATGAACCGATCCTTTCATTCCCGGAGCAGCGAAACCTGATCCGAATTCAATTCCTTTTATGGCAGGTATTGAGAAAACAATATGACTTATCATCGACTCAACAGAGTTGAAAAATGGCTCTCCAATAGCTTTCTGAGGATTTCTGACCCTGCATTCAATTATTCCGCCTATGGTATCGTTTTCTTTAATAGCCTCTTCGATAGCTTTATCGATATCAGTCATCCCTCCCGCAGAAATAATACGTGCATTAATTTCAGCCGGTTTAAGTATCTTTTTTGCAAGAACCCCTGCAGCCACGAGTCCCCATGTGATCCTTCCAGAAAAGTGACCGCTTCCCCGCATGTCTGAAAAACCCGAATATTTTACAGCAGCCGTATAATCAGCATGGCCCGGACGGTATACCTCTCTGAAAACGTCGTAATCAGAGGATATCCTGTCACTGTTTCTTGTCATGATGGTAACAGGAGAACCGGTTGTCCGTCCACTGAAGACACCGCTAAGTATCTCGGGTTTGTCGGGCTCTCTTCGTGCTGTTGTTCCCTTGCTGCCGCTCTGTCTCCGTGCCAGGTCATCCATGAAATCATCTGCATCAAGTTTGAGACCCGGGGGGCAGCCGTCAATTACAATGCCTATCGAATTTCCGTGCGACTCGCCGAAAATCGAAACCCTGAAAACAACGCCGAAAGAATTCATCTGTATCAGTTATTTTTGGTTACCATACATATACTGGCTGTAAAAATCAACTACTTCCCGAACGGGGACTTTTTCAGTAACCGCTTTTCCAATACCCTGGAGGAAGACAAAATAAATATCATCTCCGCTTTTCTTTTTATCCCTGAGAAGCAGCATCTCAAGTTCCTCTGAGGGTATTTCATGTTTTCTAAGAAGCCTGAAGTATTTGAGTACCGAAGATATTCTTCCGTATTCTCTCTCATCAAGATATCCCTTCGTCATCGAGAAAGCAGCTGCAAGTTCCATTCCTGATGCTACAGCATAACCATGCCTGAACGACTTGTACATCTCGATTGCGTGGCCGTAGGTGTGGCCAAAATTCAGTATTCTTCTTAATCCGGATTCCTTTTCGTCCTCTTCAACCACTGACGCCTTGAATCTTACTGCCAATGATACAAGCACTGACATAAGGTCTGTGTCCCTGCTTTTGATTGCATCACTTTTTCGCTCTATCATTTCAAACAGATTCTCATTGCCTATCAGTGCTGTTTTAATAAGTTCGGCAAGGCCTGAAAAATACTCTTCTTCCGGTAAAGTCTGGAGCATTGACTGGTCACATATAACGAATTCCGGCTGCTGGAAGGATCCAAGAATATTTTTCGTACCCCTGAGATTCACACCGTTTTTTCCTCCGGTGCTGGCATCGACCTGCGACAGCAGTGATGTGGAAATGAATGCGCTCTTAACTCCTCTCATGTATATAGAGGCCAGAAAACCAGCAATATCGCAGACCACTCCTCCTCCTATTCCCAGGATGAATCCCGACCGGTCTATCCCCGATTCAATCAAACGTTCGGCAAGCGATTCCACTGTCTCAAGAGTCTTGCTTGCTTCTCCGGCTTTAACAGGGAAAACAGGAAAGTCAGGAAAGCGGTCACCATAAATCCGGTTAATGTTGGTATCGGTAATGATCACAACTCCGGTGCCGGGAAGTATTTCATTTACAGACTCCCACCTGGCTCCAATGTAAATTTCTGAAAAAGAGCTGCCTGTCTTTAAAACTATCTTTTCCATTTCTTCTTTTTCCTCCGTATTAAGTTAGTTTCATCAATCCAATATGGGAAATCATCTTAACGGCCCGGTAAGCAGAAAGAACCTTGCTGTTATTGCAAAGATAAAAAGTGTTAACTTTCTTCGGCAGAAAATCTGATTTTGTTATGACACTTAAAGAAAGATACAGAAAAACAATTGAATATTTCAATGCAAACATGCCTGTGGCTGAAACCGAACTGAGCTATACGGATCCCTTCAGTCTTATCGTGGCTGTTATACTTTCAGCCCAGTGCACCGATAAAAGAGTAAATATGATCACCCCTGCCCTTCTGGGGAGGTATCCTGATGCAAAGGCTATGGCAGCAGCTGACCCGGCTGACATATTCGAGTATATTAAATCATGTTCCTATCCAAACAACAAGGCAAAACACCTTTCGGAGATGGCAAAGATGCTTATCAGCGATTTCACGGGAACAGTCCCGTCCGACCCGGCTGAACTGCAAAAGCTTCCCGGTGTGGGAAGAAAAACCGCAAATGTTGTTGCATCGGTTGTCTTCAACAAACCGGTGATGGCTGTCGACACTCATGTATTCAGGGTATCCTCAAGGTTAGGGCTTATCAGGAATGCCCGTACACCTCTGAGCGCTGAAAAACAGCTTTCCATGAACATTCCGGAAGAGCTAATGCATAAAGCACATCACTGGCTTATCCTGCATGGCAGGTACATATGCAAAGCCAGGAATCCGCTATGCAATGAATGCGGACTGAGGGACTTCTGCAGATTCTACACAGAAAAAAACACAGCGAAATAAGCAACTGACATATGGAATCGGCTAAATTTCACGTTAGTTAAGGAAAACCTTGAACTGACCAAAATTGATTTTCGACGACTTTAAGCAATATGACAGATTTCAAAGAAACATATGAAGAACTTCTCAGAGAGAATTTCAGGCTGAAAAATGAAAATTCGGAGCTTAAAACAAAGGCCGGCCTGAATTCTGATGGAAAAAATAATTCAGGCGGGGTAAAGGTGAGCAGGGAAAAGGCTTTCCTTGAACACCTGATCGACTCCATACCCGAGGCAATTGCCATTATTGACAGGGAAGGGAAGATAATAATGATCAACAGGGAATTCACCGATCTTTTCGGATATACAAGCGAGGAAGCCCTGAACCGGGAGATTGACATGCTGATCCTTCCTGAAGAACTAAGTGAAGACTCGGTGAATCACAATATAATTGCTGCAGAAAAACATAAGATAACAAGGCAGACAGTCAGGTGCGACAAGGATGGAAAAAGGATCAATGTGTCGCTTATAGCGACCAATGTCCTTATTGATGGTGAAATAGTCGCTTCGCTGGGCATTTACCGCGACGTTTCAACAGAAAAGAAGAACCAGACCATCCAGGAGATTCTCTACAATATTTCAACCGCGGCTCTCAACCAAGTTGATATAAAGGACATCTACCCGACCATTGTACACGAACTCAGCAAGATCTGGGATACCAGCAATTTCTTCATCGCGCTTTATGACAATAAGAATGATACTCTTTCTATGCCCTTCTTCTCCGATGAGAAGGATCAGTTCGAAAAGGTGCCTGCCCGGAAAACAATCACCAAATGGGCAATAAACCTGAAGAAATCAATACTCCTTAAGGTAAATGATCTGAGGTGTCTCGAGAATTCAGGCGACATAACACTGGTAGGAGCACCATGCAAGGTTTGGATGGGCGTTCCGCTAAAAGCCGACAAGGAGATTATCGGGGTCATGGCCTTCCAGGATTACCACGACGAGGATAAATTCACCCAGGATGATGTAAATGTACTTGAATTTATTGCCAATCAGATTGCTATAGCAATCCAGAGAAGGATAATGATCGACAATGTGATTACTGCCAGTCACAGGGCAGAAGAAGCAGCGCGTTCTAAACAGCAGTTCATGTCGACCATGAGTCACGAAATACGCACACCGCTAAACGAGGTCATAGGAATAACAAATCTTCTCCTGCAGGGAAATCCAAGGGAGGATCAGATGGATTACATAAAAACACTACGTTTCTCGGGTAATCATCTTCTTACGCTGGTCAATGATGTTCTCGATTTCAATAAAATGGAGTCGGGGAAAATCGAGTTTGAAAAAACGCCGTTCAGTCTGAATGACTTCCTCAGGGATATCCAAAGAACATATTCCTACCGGACCAAATCCAAAAACCTCGAGTTTGAAATAATAAGAAAAGGAGATCTTCCCGACTCAGTAATTGGCGATCCCATAAGGCTGAACCAGATCTTGTCAAACCTTCTTTCGAACGCGCTCAAGTTTACTCAGAGAGGAAGTATAAACATAATTGTAAAGGAGATGCAGCGCAAGGATCATGAAGCAAGGATCGAATTTACAGTTGCCGATTCGGGCATAGGCATTCCTGCAGAAAAGCATGGATATATATTTGAAAGCTTCACCCAGGCATCGCCCGACACGACAAGGCAATACGGAGGTACTGGACTGGGTCTGGCAATTTGTAAAAAGCTTGTCGAGTTGCAGGGCGGCATTATCAAAGTTGAAAGCGAACCCGGAAAAGGATCGGCTTTCAGTTTCGCACTCTCCTTCGGTATACAGGAAACAGGCGAAAGCGTTGAAAGGAGCGAAATCAATGAATCATATAACGGGCTTGAAGGAAAGAGGATACTGGTGGCCGAAGACAACAAGATCAACTTCTTTGTCGCCAACAAATTCCTTGTCGGATGGGGAGTAAAGGTAACGCATGCAGAAAACGGAAGGATAGCTCTTGACATACTGGAAAAGGATGACTTCGATCTTATTCTCATGGATCTTCATATGCCTGTTATGGATGGAGTCGAGGCAACCAGGGTAATAAGGAATTCGGATGATACCAGGATAAAAGACATACCGGTTGTTGCCCTTACAGCGGCAATAATGTCAGAAAACCACGATAAGATTGAGAATCTGAGCATCAACGACTATGTCCTGAAGCCCTTTAAGCCGAGGGATCTTTTTGACAAGATACTGAAGAATATAAGATAGTATAGCTGTTACCTGATACAGTATTTACCAAGATATTCTGTTGCCTTCCGGTTTCCGAGATTGAACGAAACCCTGAAATCGTGACATGCATCCTCCCTTCTTCCGGAATTCAGAAGCGCAATGCCTTTGTTAAGCCAGACGTCGGGATTTCCAGGCTGCAGATCAAGCGACATACTGTAGTCATTAATAGCCCACTCCCACGATTTTGCAGCTAGGTATGAATTTGCCCTGTCAACATAACATTCTGCATCGTTGGGGTGCAGCCTGACATTTTCAGAAAAATAGGCAAGAGCTTTAAGGTTATCCCCTGCTGCGGCTTCTGTCCTGCCGGCTAAACTGAGGGCTTTCCTGCTGCCCGGGTAAAGTGACAGGTATGCTTCGACATCTTCGATCGCCTTCCGGGTCTCCCCTGTCCGGCGATAACTGCCTGCCCGAAGCATATACAACTCAGGATCCCCTGTATTCATGTCGATCAGTTTTGAATACGACTGTGAAGCTCCGGCATAATTACCGGAAGCTTCCTGGGCTTTTGCCAGGAGCCGGTAATACTCTTCCCTTCCCGGGAATTCATTTTCGATGGCTGTCAAAACCCTTACCGCTTCGGCATTTTTATTCTCAGCAACATTTATTAATGCTTCAGCATAGGAGACCATTTCATTTCCCCTGTAAGTACCTGACAGACCAGAAAGTATCTGTCTTGCCTCCCCGGTATTTCCTGTGGATATACTGTAGCTTATTTCGGCAATGCCCTTCTCAAGAGCTGAATACCAGTCCTTTCTCCAGAACTGCCGCCATTCCTGACTATTTTCTATTGAGGCAAATGAAGGATCCAGCATTATCTCTTTTTCACTCCTCTTATGATCAGACTTCATGCTTGCCTCCAGGTGATAAACAGCCGTTGCAGCATCACCCCTGAGACTGTAAATTCTTGCCAGGCCATATTCGCCGCTCGACGGATCTATCCTGCTGGCTGAATTGAAATCGTTTATTGCAGGTGACAGATTGCCTCCGGCCAGATGAGCTTCGGCCCGTGCAAGAAATAGGGAACTCATTCCCATATTGTCGGCAACAGGAGTAAGTATCCCGGCAGCTTCATTGTATTTTCCGGCATCCAAGAGGGCCCTGGCTTTCATCAGGTAGTCGCCGGGAGTCTGACCAGTTATGGTCAGGCCGAGAAAAGATGCAAGGCACAATATGAATATTTTCTTCATCTCTTTAATCTAAAAAAACGTTTAAAACTCCGGCTTCTTTACTGTAGCATCCTTTTCAGTTATAACATGCACAAAACCTGACAGATGGTACTGCTCAAGGCCCGATATTCTCATTTCAAAAACATCACACTGATAGAAATAGACTCCGGGCGAAACTATATTGCCCTTGTAGGTGCCATCCCAGTTAAGTCTGGGATCGTCCGTTTCAAAAATAAGAACACCATACCTGTTGAATAACCTGAAGTCGACTTTTTCAACAAGTCCTGTGGTTTTTGCAATTAACCGGTCATTGATGTCATCCCCGTTCGGTGTGAATACATTGGGTATCTCATAAAACTTACATGAGTCCACACAGATCTCAAGCGATCTTTCACTCTCATTTCCCAGAACATCAAAAGAAGTAACTGCGTAACATCCCGAGACAATATCGCCAGGGAAATGCTTGTAGACAAAGGTATTTTTATCATTTATCGTAGTAAGAAGAGCAAGCGATTCACCCTCCGTATAGAGTTTGTAATAAATGTTGTATCCTGCCACATCCCCGAGGCATTCACTGTCGGCAAAGGTCCATCTTATTGTGTTGCTAAGGCTGTCGCACTGGCTTGTCACTGTTATTTCAGGAACACAGGGTGGTTCATTGTCCACAGCATTGACACAGGTCACCTGCGAAAAATTAATAAGATCCCTGGGAAGACCCTGCGAGGTATAGCCCCCCGTCGAACGTATCCTGTAACAATACTCTTCTCCATTTACCAGACCTGTATCATTGAACTCAAGAGTGTTGGTCGTTCCGATTGAATCATATTGCATTGTATTCCGGTTAAGTCTGAAGAAGTCATACCGGGTGTTGACCCATGGAACATTCCTGCTGATTGTGAATCTGACCTTCCTGTCGCCCGGATTAGCGTTAAGGAACAGCGATGAAGCAAAGCTGGGCTCGCCAATAAGGAACCTGTTACCCGGGGCGTTATTATAGAGTTCTATCTTATAAATGTAACCTCCCGCCTGTGTATTGATTAGTGTATCAAGAAAACTTGTTTCATTAAGCGTTGATGTGGTTATCGATCTTATCTGTGAATATTCTGTTCCTGTTATACCCACAGCACGGTATATGATATATTCGTAGGGACCCGCGGCAGGAATGGTATCCAGCCTGTCGGGTCTTAGCCATCTGAGGATAACAGATCCGTTTGTAGCTGAAGTTGTCCTTACGCTCACATTTGTTATAACCGGAACTCCCGACACAAGCGAGGAAGTTATTTCATTAGATGCCTTGCTTTCGGTTCCGTTGGGGTAAACGGCCACAATGCGGTATGAATATTCCCTGGAAAACTGAAGACCCTGCCCGTTATCGGTGTCGAGGAAAGTAACCGTGGAACTACCGGGCACATAACCTACCTTTACGAATCCCGATGAAGATGGCAGGCCTGATGTACATGAATCTGCAACGAAGGATGATGCACCTTCCTTCCTGTAAATGCTGAATCCTGAAATGAAGGGAGTGCCATAGTCATTCCATGTCAGTCTCATGAACTTACCCTCAGGAGAGGCATTTAAAAGGACCGGGGAAGGTCCCAGTACTTTTATCCTCATATTGTCAATATCGGAGAGTTTTAATTCCCCGCTGTTATCATCCGATTTTATAAGTACATCATAGGGCTGGTTCCTTACGGCTTCATGGCATGGAGTCCACTGTAGCCGGGCTCTTGCAAAGCCGGGGCCTGAATCGATCTTGACGAACTGAGCCCTGCATTCCTCAAGAGTATAGATCCCTGAGGTTGAAAGAAGGCTCAGCAAATCATTATCGGGATCCGTAGCGGTGACCGTATAGCTTACCGTTTCTCCTGCTTCGACGCAGAGATCGCTCAGTGGGCCGTTGACAGGAGGTTTATTCCTTGTATCATATACATTTATCTGAATATCCCTGACCACAACCCCGATTTTCTTGCCATACCGCCACTCCTGTATCTCCATTGCAACGTTATAGGCTCCGGTATCGACAGGTGCATTCCAGATCAGGTCTCCGCTAATGGGATCGACCATAATGAAATTAGAAGCAGGAGGCAAAATATAGTTTTCTATTGGTTTCCCGTCTTCACGGGTACAGACTGTCATGGCATAGGAAAGACTGTCGCCGTCAGGGTCAAAAGCTCCGGGATTATGAATAAAGACATATCCCCTGGCGGCCTTGTCATAAGGAGGGTTGAGAAGAACGGGAGTGCTGTTTCGTCCTATGGATGGATTAACGATAAGGATCGTTGAAATGGAAAAAACCACGTTAACAGAATTGGGGATATTCTTTACATCAGCATTCCGGTTCGGATCCTGTACAACAATCCTGTATGCCCCTGGACCGGGAAAGGTGTGAGTGGTCCTGTAAACATTCCTTTTGTAGTAGTTCGGAAGAAAAAGTATGCTCTCCCTCTTTGCTACTGAGAAGGAATTATCTCCCCATGAGATTTCGAGTTCCGGGCGGTCAGCATAGCTCAGAGTGTAAGTGTAAGTGGTTACCGTCACCTCATAGGTAAGGTCCGACAACTGGACATAGGTTATTTCACCCGCCCTGTTATGAGTAGCCCCTGCAATGAAAAAAAAGGAAAGAAGTATGGTTGCAAGGTATAGTCTTTTTAGAATGATGTTTTTCACCTGTTATAATCTCCTCTTAATGTTTAATTTCAAATGTCTTCTCTGTTTCCTCAGGAGTAAGCCTTGCTCCTTCCTCGAAATCATCCACTTTAACAATAACCATATTGGCCTGATCGCTGTAAAGTGAGGTCATTATAAGATTTCTGACGGTAACACTCCTGATTTCCTTCCCTGTTCTTGCCGTAAGATTCACCCGGAGCTCATTATCCGAAAGGTCCAAATTATCGAGTTTAGACTGAACTATGTTATTGTTCACAAATATCCTGATTTTTTCATTAATGTACTTTTCAACAACTTCGTAAGCGCAATTGTTCGCCCCTGAGAAATCCGGCACCCCGCCTTTTTCCTCTGAAATACCGGCATCCAGGAGGAAGTCGTCGAAATATATCTTTACAAACATCCTGAAAGTATTATTCTCTTTTGAGTGATCGAGACTTAAAAGAGAAACATGAACTGGGTGTACTGCAAATAATATAGAAAACAGCAAGCTAAGAAGCATCAGAAATCTGGCTTTATGACAATAAACAGCTTCAAAAATCAGACCATAATAATCTGATCAGTCAACAATATCAACCCTGTCTCTCAGGTATCCGACACTGCCCACCTCTATAAAGGAAAAACCTGATCCGCCAGAGAAATTACCGGCAAGGACGACAACCACCTCTTCCTCAGTCAGGACCTTCTTGCCGGTAAGATCCGTAAGTGCGATCTTCAGAAAATCATCCACCGAGCTCTTTTTCTCCTGCCATCTGGCATAGACCCCATACGATAGTGCAAGCTGCCTCATTGTACTTGTAAGATAACACTGGGCAAGTATGAGGTTGTAGCCCCTGTAGGCAGCCATATCCTTTATGGTCTTGCCTTCCCTGGTATCGGCAATTATGGCAACAGCAGATATTCTTACCGCGGTTTTCACAGCCACCTTTGCCAGGTATGCAGAGATCTCTCCCGTTACCGGATATGAAGGTATCTCAAGGAATTTCTCCTTGTTCTTCTCAACTTCAAGGGCAACCCTTGTCATTGTTCTTACAGCTTCAAGAGGATACTTGCCGCTTGCTGTCTCTCCACTCAGCATGACAGCGTCGGTTTGTGAATATATGGCACTTGCAATGTCGCTGACCTCGGCCCTCGTCGGTCTTGGATTTTCAATCATCGAATGAAGCATCTGCGTCGCCACAATTACCGGCTTTCTCCTGTTGATACATTTTGATATTATCATCTTCTGAACCACAGGGATCTTTTCATACGGAATCTCTATCGCAAGATCTCCCCTTGCAACCATTATTCCGTATACATGTTCAAGTATCTCATCAATATTGTCGACGCCCTCTTCGTTTTCAATTTTTGCTATAATTTTTACCGAACTGCCATATTCATCAAGAACCGACTGGACATCCATTACATCCTGTTTTGATCTCACAAATGAATGCGCTATGAAGTCCACTCCGTTTTCTGCTGCCATTTTTATGAATTCCCTGTCTTTTTTTGTGATCGAGGGAAGGCAGATCTTTATCCCCGGAAGGTTGACACTTTTCCTCGATCCAAGAATACAATCATTGACAACGAGACATTCAAGAGCTTCGCCTGTCGTCCTTACAGCTTTAAGTTCAATCTCCCCGTCGTCAATAAGTATGTCAGATCCCACGGGTACGTCGCGCACAAAGTAAAGATATGATACACATATCTCATTTTCAGTGGTAATGCCTTCCGGATCACCCTTGACAAGGATTGTAGAACCCTTTTTCAGCTCTATCTGCGAATGGCAAATTGTTGTTCTTATCTCGGGCCCCTTCGTATCGATCAGTATTGCAATCCGGTCTGAAACCTGCCTCACATTATTAATTATTCTGAGTGCTCCGTCGATATTCAGATGAGCCGAATTTATCCTTACGACGTCCATCCCCTCCCTGAAAAGCCCGTCAAGGAATTCCGGCTCGCATTTCTTATCGGATATTGTGGCGACTATTTTTGTTCTTTTCCGGATTATCATATTATCTCCTTCCTGTTAATTTCCATAATAGCTTCAACAGCAAGCCTGTAACCATCGAGCCCCAGACCCAGGATGCTTCCCCTGCAAAATCTGCCGACCAGGCTGTTGTGTCTGAATTCTTCGCGGGCTGCGACATTTGTTACATGGACCTCTATAACGGGCGATTTAACAGCTGCCACGGCATCAGCTATCGAGACTGATGTATGAGTGTATCCTCCGGGATTAAGAACAATGCCGTCGACAGAAAATCCTGTCTGTTGTATCTTGTCGATGATCTCGCCTTCTGTATTCGACTGAAAATATTCAAACTCCACACCAGGGTATCTCAGTCTGAGTACGGAGAGGCAGTCATCGAAAGGGACACTCCCGTATTTTCCCGGTTCCCTGATGCCTAAAAGATTCAGATTGGGCCCGTTAATGATCTGTATTTTCATCCCTTGATAATTATTGTCAGATTGTAAAAATAGTTAAAATAAGTGCTGAAAGGACCTTTGGAATCATATTATGCAAGAGTCCCGGTGTTATCTTTATCTGAAATTATAATTTTGCATATTTCCATAAAGCATCTGAATGGCTCTAACCTGGGAAATAGCATTCCGCAATTTTGAGAATTATCTCCGGCTCGAGAAATCACTGTCGGAAAACAGTATTGAAGGGTATCTGAGCGACATGAAAAAGGTTGAGGATTTCTTCATGGAGCAGGAAAATGAGACAGATCCTTCAGCTGTTACAGGTTCCCGGCTGAGGGAATTTATTGGTTCTTTCGGATCATCAAATCTGAATGCACGGACCCAGGCAAGATTGCTTTCATCAATCAGGGCATTTTTCCGTTTCCTTCTCATCGATGGTGAAATAAAGGACAATCCCTCTTCACTTCTTGATTCTCCAAGGCTGGGGCTTAAACTTCCACAGGTACTTACGGTTGAAGAAATCGATAATATTATCGGAGTGATTGACCTCAGCCGGCCCGATGGACACAGGAACAAGGCCATCATTGAGACCCTTTACGGTTGCGGACTGAGGGTTTCCGAACTTGTCGGACTCAAGCTGACCGACGTAAATGCTTCTGCAGGATATGTTGTCATAACCGGCAAAGGCGGCAAGCAGAGGCTTGTCCCAATAGGAAGGAGAGCCCTGAAGGAGATAGATCTTTACAGGACCGACCGCAACAGGCTGCCTGTAATCATTGACCAAAACATTGTGTTCCTTAACAGGAGGGGAAAAAAACTGACCAGAGCCATGATCTTTACCATTGTAAGGGATCTTGCCGGAAAGGCAGGCATAAAGAAGAAAATAAGTCCTCATACATTCAGGCATTCCTTTGCAACTCATATGGTTGAAGCGGGAGCCGATCTGAGGGCGGTACAGGAGATGCTGGGTCATGAATCGATAACAACGACGGAGATCTACACCCATATCGACAGGTCTTACCTGCGTGACACCCTTATTATGTTTCACCCTAGGGCATGAAATACCGACACTATTCTGAAATTCGATTTTTAATATTAACTTTGCACCTTATTTTCAGAAATCAACTGGTTAAAACAAATTTAGTCAATCACAATAAGTCAATCACAAATTAATAGAAGTATGTCAAAAGTTAAAAGAGTTTATTCCTTTGGCAACAAGACTGCAGAAGGAAAAGCAGACATGAAGAATCTTCTCGGAGGCAAAGGTGCCAACCTTGCCGAGATGTGCCTCCTCGGACTTCCTGTTCCTGCCGGTTTTACCATCACAACTGATGCCTGTAATGAATATTACGCAAACGATTGCACACTTCCCAAGGACCTCATGCCTGAGGTATGGGATGCAATGAAGGTTACCGAGGAAAGAATGGGAATGAAGTATGGTGATCCTGAAAATGCCCTTCTTGTTTCCTGCCGTTCGGGTGCACGTAAATCAATGCCCGGAATGATGGACACGGTTCTCAACATTGGTCTTTGCACCGCAACAATACCCGGTTTCCTGAAGAAAACCAACAATCCGCGCTTTGTATGGGATTCATACCGTCGTCTTATAATGATGTATGCCGACGTGGTAATGGAGAAAGCTGAGGGCATTGACCTTGGCGAAGGAAAAGGAATCCGCAAGCAGCTTGATGAAATGCTTGATCAGTTCAAGCACTCAAAAGGATACAAATCTGACACTGAAATCAGTGCAGATGAACTCAAGGACCTAGCTGAAAAATTCAAGAAGAAAGTTAAGCAGGTTCTTGGCAAGCCTTTCCCGGACGATGCAAGGGAGCAGCTTGAAGGAAGTATCAAGGCAGTATTCAAGAGCTGGAACGGTAAGAAAGCTGTTTCATACCGCAGGATTGAAGGAATTCCCGATGACTGGGGTACAGCGGTGAACGTACAGGCAATGGTATTCGGAAATATGGGAGACAGTTCGGCAACAGGAGTTGCTTTCACCCGTAACCCCGCAACAGGAGATAACCTCTTCTATGGCGAATGGCTTGTCAATGCACAGGGAGAAGACGTGGTTGCCGGTATCCGCACACCGAGCCCTCTTAACAATGAGACAAAGAACGATCAGAACAAGCATCTCCACAGCATGGAGGAAGCAATGCCGGGAACTTACAAGGAACTGTGCGATATCCGCAACATCCTTGAGAAGTCGTTCCATGACATGCTTGATATTGAATTCACCATCCAGGAAGGAACTCTTTATATGCTTCAGTGCCGTGCCGGAAAAAGGACAGGAACTGCTGCCCTGAATATGGCAATGGACATGCTTCATGAAAAACTTATTGACGAAAAAACAGCCGTCATGCGTGTCGATCCTACTCAGCTTGACGAACTTCTGCATCCGATCTGCGATCCCGCAGCAGAGAAGAAGGTAAAGCCTGTTGTCAGAGGTCTTCCGGCCGGTCCTGGCGCAGCAGTTGGAAAAATTGTTTTCACTGCTGAAGACGCTGTTGCATGGCACCGTAAAGGAAACAAGGTTATCCTTCTCCGTGAAGAAACCAATCCTGAAGACGTTGAAGGAATGAGAGCTGCCGAGGGTATCCTGACAGCACGCGGCGGAATGACATCGCATGCAGCGCTTGTTGCACGCGGCTGGGGTAAATGCTGTATCGTGGGTGCAGGTGGTCTTCACGTCGATACTGCAGGAAAGAAGGCAAAGGTAACAGGTACCGACATTGTTCTCAAGGAAGGTGATGTGATCACACTTAACGGAACAAAAGGTAATGTATACCTGGGCGCAATTTCCCTGATGGATGCATCTGAGAATCCTCGTTTCAAAAGCTATATGAAGCTTGTTGACAAATTCCGCACGATGGGTGTCCGCACCAATGCCGATACGGCCGAAGATGCAAAGATTGCCCGCGACTTTGGTGCTGAAGGTATTGGACTCTTCCGTACAGAGCACATGTTCTACGGAAAGAATTCGGAACAGCCTCTTTTCCTTCTCCGCAAAATGATCCTCAGCGCCAATGAAGCCGAGCGCAGGAAAGCACTCAATGAGCTCTACAAGTATGTCAAGAAGGACATGCAGGCTACCCTGGAAGCCATGGACGGAATGCCTGTTACTTTCAGGCTTCTTGATCCTCCCCTTCATGAATTTGTTCCTCAGAGCTCCGACAAGCAGGCAGAACTTGCCAAAGCTCTTGGCATTAAGAAATCTGACGTTGCAAAACGCGGTGAGGCACTCCACGAGAGCAACCCTATGATGGGCCACCGCGGTGTTCGTCTCGGTATTACATATCCCGAGATAACCGAGATGCAGGTTCGCGCAATGTTCGAAGCAACAGCGGAGCTTCTCAAGCAGAAGAAACATCCAAAACCCGAACTGATGGTTCCTGTTACCTGCGACGTTTCAGAGCTTGAAGTAACCAAGAAAGTGGTAGATGCCGTTTATGAGGAAGTCTGCAAAAAATCAGGACTTAAGAAAATTGATTACAAATACGGCACGATGATTGAGATCCCCCGTGCGACACTCCTCTCCGACCGTATGGCAAAAACAGCTGAATTCTTCTCTTTCGGGACAAACGACCTTACGCAGATGACATTCGGATTCAGCCGCGATGATATCGGAGGATTCCTTCATGATTATCTCGACAAGAAGATGCTTGCATCCGATCCTTTCCAGACGATTGACCAGGATGGCGTCGGTCAGCTTATTCAGATGTCGGTTGAGAAGGGACGCGCTACAAGGCCCGATCTTAAAGTCGGAATCTGCGGCGAGCAGGGAGGTGATCCCGCATCAGTTGAATTCTGTTTTAAAACAGGTCTTACCTACGTGAGCTGCTCACCTTTCAGGGTTCCGATTGCCCGTCTGGCAGCAGCACAGGCTTCAATTAAATACGGTAAGTAGTATATCTGCTTTAATTTCAAGCATATCAGTTAATAAAGGGCACCGCAAAGGGTGCCCTTTTCTTTTCATACCTGCCCAAAACATTAATATGGTTAACCAGACCATCTTTAAGACCCTCATGGGGGATTTTCCCCTGTGTTTAATAAGAAATTATAAACATAATTGATACATTTGAAGACTCATTACCTTTTCAAACTAACCCATTATGGTTACTATTGACGATCTGAAGAAATACGGTATAGAAACCGTAGAGGAGATCATTTATAATCCTTCGTACAACATTCTGTTTGCTGAAGAGACAAAGCCAGGACTGGAAGGTTACGAAAAGGGCATCATTACAAGGTCGGGAGCCGTTTCTGTTGACACAGGGGTCTTTACAGGCCGCTCTCCGGCTGATAAATACGTTGTCCTTGACGACACAACACGCGGCACCGTATGGTGGAAATCTGAAAAAGCAAAGATATCCGACAACAAGCCGATCTCACTGGAAATATGGGAGCACTGCAGGAACATTGCTGCCCGGCAGCTTTCCGGGAAAAGGCTTTTTGTTGTGGATTGCTTCTGCGGGGCCAATAAAAACTCGAGGCTGGCTGTGCGTTTTATCCTGGAGGTGGCATGGCAGGCCCATTTTGTCAAGAATATGTTCATCAGGCCCGACGAGAAGGAGCTGGATGAATTTGAACCACAGTTTGTTGTTCTCAATGCCTCAAAGGCAACAAATCCCGACTGGAAAAAACAGGGGCTTAACTCAGAGAACTTCGTTCTTTTCAACCTAACGGCTGGCATGTCGGTTATTGGCGGCACATGGTACGGAGGAGAGATGAAGAAAGGGATTTTCTCGGTCATGAACTATTATCTGCCCCTGAAAGGAATAGCCTCCATGCATTGTTCGGCCAATATGGGCAAGAACAACGATGTTGCAATTTTTTTCGGATTGTCGGGAACAGGAAAAACAACGCTTTCCACCGACCACGACCGTGCCCTGATAGGAGATGACGAACACGGCTGGGACGACGACGGGATCTTTAACTTTGAAGGGGGTTGTTATGCCAAGTGTATAAAACTCAGCAGGAAAAATGAACCAGACATTTACGATGCCATACGGCGCGATGCTCTCCTTGAGAATCTTGTCGTCAACGCTGACGGAACAATAGATTTCAATGATGATTCGAAAACGGAAAACACAAGGGTCTCATATCCCATTTACCATATAAATAACATAGTTAAACCGGTATCGAAGGCTGGTCATGCAAGGAAAGTAATTTTCCTCACTGCCGACACCTTCGGGGTTTTGCCTCCTGTAAGCCATCTTACGGAAGAACAGACAAGGTATTATTTCCTGAGCGGTTATACGGCGAAGGTAGCTGGCACTGAGAGAGGAATAATCGAGCCTGTTCCTTCTTTTTCGGCATGCTTCGGCGCTGCTTTTCTGATGCTCGATCCGATTATTTACGCTAACGAGCTGACCAGTAAAATGAAGCAGCACGGAGCCGACGCATGGCTTGTAAACACCGGATGGACGGGTGGTCCATACGGAACAGGAACCAGAATCGACCTACCTGCCACAAGGGTCATCATTAACTCTATCCTGGATGATTCTATTAAGGAAAATGACTTTGTGAACCTCCCGGTGTTTAATCTCAGCATTCCGGAAAAGGTCAGAGGTGTCAGAAGCTCACTCCTTGATCCCTCACAGGCATGGGAAACTCGGTTAAAGTGGCATCTTGCCGCCACCGACCTCGCTTTCAAGTTCATCAATAATTTCAGTAAATTCTCTTCCAACGAAGAAACGGCAAAACTTGCCGAATTCGGACCAAAGATATGATCAACAAGCATAAATGGATCTATTCAGTTTAATACTTGCACTTGCAGGAGCCTACATTCTGGGATCGCTGGCCACCGCTGTCTGGGCGGGAAAAATTTTTCACGGGATTGATGTGCGGGAGCACGGAAGCCGAAACGCTGGAGCCACAAACGTAATAAGGGTGTTCGGATGGAAGACAGGGGTTCCGGTGCTTGTTCTCGATATGTTCAAGGGATGGCTGGCCGCAATGCTTCCGGTCTTTTTCAGCCTTGCCGGAGAAGGATCGGCCTTGCTAACAGACATCCAGATTGCTGCCGGCATTGCAGCAGTTACTGGCCATATCTTCCCTGTTTTTGCAGGTTTCCGGGGAGGAAAGGGTGTAGCTACAATTGCGGGAGTGATGCTCGGAATACATGCACCTGTGACTCTTGCTTCTCTTGGTGTATTCCTGTTGATACTTCTGATCAGCGGTTATGTTTCAGTGGCCTCAATGAGTGCAGGGCTGGCTTTTCCTCTGCTTCTTCTGATATTCTTCGGCACCCCTTCGGTGATACTTAAGATATTCTCATTTATTGTAGCTGTTGCCCTTCTTGTGACACACAGAAAGAATATAAAAAGACTCCTCACGGGCGAGGAGTCAAAATTCATCAGGAAGGGTAAAAAAAATGTCAGTACTGTTCCAGAAGCTGAATCCTCTTCGCCACCGGGGGATGAGTTGCAAAAAGGTTAGCAAAAGAAAAAGAATTTTTTTCTTCGGGCTCCTGGGGATTATCAATAAACATCTGTGCTATATCTTTCCTTTTTACCGCTTCAATAGTAGGATCTATTGATATTTTCCGCAGTGCTGAGGCGAGTGAAAGAGGCCTACGTGTAAGCTCGGCTGAACCGGCGTCGGCCAGGAACTCTCGTTTTCGCGAGAGCGCAAAACGGAAAAGCGTGGCAAGCAGATATCCCACAAGAGCAAGCAGAAGAGCAATAAGTATAGCAGGGCCTTCTTTCTTGCCCCTGCCGATCCTACCGTACCTTAGCGATCTGAAAAGCATTTCGGTTATAAAGGCGAAAATGCCTACAAATATTATCGAGATTATCAGAAGCCTTACATCACGGTTTTTTATATGGGTCAGCTCATGGGCAATAACAGCCTCAAGTTCATCATCATTCAATTTGTCAATTATTCCCCTCGACAGGGCAACGGTATATGTCTTGCTGTTTATCCCGCTTGCGAATGCATTGAGCGAATCGTCTTCAATGACGTTGATCTTTGGCATTACCATTCCTGAGGCAATGCACAGGTTTTCTACAAGATTGTAAACCCTTTTGTTATCTTTCCTTTCGAGGGGTTTTGAATTTGTTGCTGCATTAATTATCGTGGTATGCGAGAACCATGCTATGAGAAACCATAGTCCGACGCCAACCGTTATCCATGGTATTGTGGAAAGGAACGTTCGGTTAACATCCATCAGGCCCATGCCGCTGCTTTCGGTGCCTCTCGATGTAAAGACAAGAAAAAGCCAGGTAAGACCATAAAATGTCAAAGGGAACATCAGCAGAAGCAGCACTGAGTTCAGGTTATTCTTTCTTATCTGGCTCTGTAGTCCGAAATACTCCATTCTACTGGAACTTAATCTGAGGCGGCTCCTCTATGGTCGTCCTTTTCTCACCCAGATCGAACATGGGCTCACGCTTGAAGTTGAATAGTGTGGCAATGATATTTGAAGGGAATACCTCTGTGGCAACATTGAGTTCCTTTGTTGCAGAGTTAAAGAACCTGCGGGCAGCCGCTATCTTGTTTTCAACATCAGAAATCTCATTCTGAAGATCCATGAAATTCTGGCTTGCTTTCAGATCAGGATAGGCTTCAACTGAAACCCTTAATCCTTCAAGTGCCGAAGTAAGTCTTCCTTCAGCAGCTATTTTTTCATTAATTGTACCAGCCTTCATTGCACTTGCACGGGCTTCGGTTATCTCGGTAAGAACGCTCCTTTCATGAACCATGTAACCTTTTACGGCTTCAACAAGCTGAGGAATGAGATCGTGTCTCTGCCTGAGCTGCACATCCACATCAGCAAAAGCCTGCTCCCTGCCATTCCTTAGTTTCACAAGCCTGTTATAAAGAGAGATTGCCCACATTGCGACGAGGACAACCAATCCCAGAAGAATCAGTAGTATTCCCATTTTTCCTGTTTTGTTAAGGTTAATAAAATTAGAAAAAGTAAAAATTGCAAAATAAAGATAGGTATTTTTGCTATAATTGAAACCTATACCGGATGAGATTAAGATTGTATAAAAACAACTAAAAAACAGGATATGGAAAAAAGTCTGAAAGGAACAAAAACAGAGCAGAATCTTCTGAAAGCATTTGCAGGCGAGTCGCAGGCAAAAAACAGGTATGAATTTGCAGCCAAGGTTGCCAAAGAGGAGGGATATGAACAGATAGCGGCTATATTTCTCGAAACGGCTCTTCAGGAGCAGCAGCACGCAAAGAGGTTCTTTAATTTCCTCGAGGGAGGCATGGTTGAGATCACGGCTGCATATCCTGCTGGGAAAACAGCATCAACAAAAGAGAACCTTGAAGCGGCAGCGGAAGGCGAGCATGAAGAGTGGAACATGCTTTACCCCGAATTTGCAAGGACAGCAGAGGAAGAGGGATTCAAGAATATCTCCACCGCATTCAAGGCAATAGCCTCAGCCGAGAAGAACCATGAGGAAAGATACAGGAAGCTTCTTGAGAATGTAATGAAGAACAAGGTTTTTGAACGCGAGGATAAAGTTTTCTGGTACTGCCGCAAATGCGGTTACATACATTTCGGAACCAAACCCCTTAAAAACTGCCCCGCCTGCCTTCATCCTGAAAGTTATTTCGAGATAAAGGCTGAAAACTATTGATTTCTATGATCGGGGGAAAAGAGTTACTCGAACTTATCCTGAGGAGACAGAGCGACAGGAAGTACAGCGAACAACCTGTCGAAAGGGAAAAACTGGAGCGAATAATTGATGCAGGCAGAATGGCGCCTTCTGCCTGCAACGCCCAGCCCTGGAAATTCATTGTTGCAGACGACCCTGACATACTTCAGCAACTGTCAGAAGCTGCCGCTGCCAGGCTTCTGGGGATGAATACGTTTGTACCGCAGGCTCCTGTACAGATCGTGATCGTCAGAGAGAATCCGAATCTAAGTTCAAAGATTGGCGGCACGATTAAAAGAAGGGATTACTCTCTCATCGATATTGGCATTGCTGCAGAGAACATTTGTCTGCAGGCAGTCGCCGAGGGATTGGGAACATGCATTCTGGGATGGTTTGACGAGGACAGGGTTAAAGACATCCTTGGTATTCCTTCTTCCAAAAGGGTGGAGCTTATAATAACGCTGGGCTATTCGCTTAGCTCTTACAGGGAAAAAAAACGCAAGTCAAAAGAAGAGACGGTATCATTCAACAGATATTCGCCCTGAAAGCACCTTCTCAGGCACCTAAGCCGGCCAGCTCCTTTATCATTTGCCGTCAAGCAGTGTAAGAGCTGATTTTATCCTTTTAACTGCTTCAACAAGAAGATGATCTGAATTTGCGTAGGAAATACGGATGCAGTTGGGAGCCCCGAAGGCATCGCCTCCGACAACGGCAACCTGTGCCTTCTCAAGAAGGTACATAGCCAGATCGTCGGAATTACCTATGTTTTTGCCTCCATCCGATTTTCCCAGATAAAATGAAATATCGGGCATCACATAGAAAGCTCCCTGCGGTATTCTGAGCTTTATTCCCGGTATTTCGCCAAGAAGGCTGCAGATAAGATCGCGGCGCCTCAGAAAGGCTTCCTTCATAAGCTTTCTTGAACCATCGTCACCTTCGATTGCAGCAAGGGCAGCTCTCTGTGCAATTGAACAAACCCCTGATGTGAACTGTCCCTGAAGCTTGTTACATGCCTTCGCTATCCAGAGCGGAGCGCCTATATAGCCTATCCTCCACCCTGTCATCGCATAGCCTTTTGAAACACCGTTTACAGTGATCACCCTGTCGTAAATAAAAGGGAACGAAGCCATGCTTACATGTTCGCCTTCGAAAATAATATGTTCGTAGATCTCATCCGACATGACAAAAAGGCCCTCGTGTTTCTCAATAACCCTTGCAATGCTTTCCATCTCATCGCGCGTATAAACCATCCCGGTCGGGTTTGAAGGCGAATTGAATATCAGAAGCCTTGTTGACGGAGTGATAACTTCTTCAAGCTGTTCTGGTCTGACCTTGAAATCGTTATCAAGGAGAGCCTCGACCACAACGGGCTTCCCTCCTGCAAGAATTATCTGATCATAGTAACTTACCCAGTAAGGAGCAAGAATGATCACCTCATCACCTGGATTTATTATCGACAGAATGACATTTATCAGGGAATGCTTGCCACCGGCAGAGACTATTATCTGATCGGCTGAATACTTTATGCCGTTCTCGTTCATGAATTTCCTGGATATCGCATCCCTCAGGTCATTATAACCCGGAACCGGAGGGTATTTCGAATAGTTATCATCGATGGCTTTCTTTGCAGCCTCCTTGATATAGTCCGGAGTGTCAAAATCAGGTTCGCCGAGACTGAGGCTTATAATGTCGAGACCTTTGGCTTTCAGTTCCCTGCTTTTCTGAGCCATCGCCAGTGTCTGAGATACTGATAAGGCTTTTATTCTGTCGGAAAGGTATTCCATAAAGGATTGTTTTATTTATGAATATTTTTCGGCCGGAATAAAAGTATAAAGGAAAATTGAATTAGAAAAAACAATAATACCTGTCAGCAAGAAATTGTTGTTGCAGGCATAAAAAATTAAAATACAATCATTTATAAACACTGAATAGTCTCTTGTTATATTTCGTATCATCTGCGGCACATCAACGTGACGGAAAAAACCTTAATTTGCAGTTAAAAGTTTTAAGATATGGAACTACTGGCAGATATTCTGAAGATAACCCTTCCGGCTCTAGCAGTCTTTTTTACAGCCTGGATTTTATTGAGAAATATGATAAGGAATGATCAGGACCGCCGGCGTCAGGAAATCGTTATGCAGGGAACACGGAGCGTCACTCCGATAAAGCTGCAGGCGTACGAAAGGATCGTTCTTTTCCTGGAAAGGATCTCGCTCGAGTCGCTTCTGCTGAGGGTAAGCACCTCAGGAATGAACGCCGGTCAGCTTCAATCGGCCCTTCTTTCTGCTATAAGAAGTGAATTTGAGCACAATCTTTCGCAGCAGATCTACATGAGCCCTCAGGCATGGGAAGTTGTCAGGAATGCCCGGTCGTCGGTTATCAGGCTTATCAATTCCGAGGCAGAAAAAATGAAGGACAGCGACCCTTCAATTGAGCTCAG
>Ga0116141_10000430_pt1 | contig 32750 bp, 29 predicted proteins | sample AD_UKC097_MetaG_FD_89744 | JGI IMG/M metagenome (GOLD analysis project Ga0116141, IMG submission 89744) | Active sludge microbial communities of municipal wastewater-treating anaerobic digesters from USA - AD_UKC097_MetaG | ecosystem: Engineered > Bioreactor > Anaerobic > Digestate | place: USA...
CCACCTACACGGATGATCAGATAAAAAAAATTATCTTGAGCGGTGGCGGAGCGAATATCCAGCAGTTTCGCAGGCTGCTGGAACAAGAAACTTCCGCTGAGGTAACAACGATCAATCCTTTTGAATCTTTCCATGTTGATGATGATCGTTTTGATTCCTCTTACCTTAAACAAATTGCACCCCAGGCTGCTATCTGCATGGGACTTGCCATTAGAAAAGTAAATGACAAATGATACGAATTAATCTTCTACCTTTTCGGACGATACGTAAAAAAGAGAATATACGTCAGCAGTTATCCATTTTTCTTCTTTCTACTGTATTTCTCAGTATCGCCCTAGTTTATTTTAATATCAGTTTGAATGGCAAAATAAATAATCTTCATTCCGAAATAGAAAAAACAAAAAAAGATCTGGATGACTATCAAAAGATCAGAAAAGAAATTGCGGATATCAGAGATCGGTTGACGATTCTAAAGAAAAAAACCGGTGTTATAACAAATCTTGAATTGAATCGTAAGGAACCGATTCATCTCCTTGATGTGATGACGGACATGGTAGTAGCAAACCGGATGTGGTTTACCAGTTTTGAAAAACAAGAGGACATGGTCAATATTGAAGGCGTTGCCCTGGACAACAAAACGGTAGCCGATTTCATGACCCGTCTCGAAGGTACAAAGTTATTCGCCAATGTGAATTTAAAAACACTCAAACAAAAAAAATTACAGAATTATAACCTGAACAGCTTTCAAATCGCCTGCAAGAAGGTTTCCTTGTAAAACGCATTTAAAATAAGGCATTAATAATGACAAAGGACCATATCACTTCAAAAGCAATTGATCCTTTCTTCCAAAAGATTGAAAAACTGACAAAAGTACAAAGGATCCTGATTTGCTTCTTAACGATTTTGCTATTAGCCGGATCCTTCGTTTACTTTTCTTATTTGCCTAAGTTCAAGGAAATAGACAAATTAAGCAAAGAATATGACGGTCTCGCAAAGCAGCTTATAATCGCTAAAAATGAAGCAAAGGACCTCGAAAAATATCGTAATGAAATGAAACAAGCGGAAGATCAATATCGAATCGTGATGAAGGCCCTTCCGGAAAAGAAAGAGATTCCTTCTCTTCTGGCCGCAATTTCTCAATCCGGCCAGGACGCAGGTCTGGAATTTCTATTGTTTGAACCAAAGGCGGAGGTGCAGAAAGATTTTTATACCGAAATTCCCGTATCCATTCAAGTAAAGGGTAATTATCATAATGTGGCGCTTTTCTTCGACAAAATTTCAAGGTTATCCAGGATCGTCAATATCAATGATATCAAAATTGCATTGCCAAAAGAAAACGAGGACAAACTGAGCACTTCATGCACGGCAGTAACCTACAAGTTCGTGGATGCTCCCCCTCAAAAGGCCCAGAACTCAAAGACGAAGCCCGGAAAAACAGGAAAAAGCAAAAAATAATCAATGGCCAAAACAAAAAGTGATTAATCATGCATAAATACCTTGTCATCATTCGAAGCATAGTCTGTTTCTTGTGTTGCTTCATCCTTTTTGCAAGTTGCGGTAATACGAAGGACGGGCCTAAAACATCCAAGGTTGTTACCCAAAAGATAAGCGAAACAAAAAACACTGCGTCTCCATCCAAACAACAGGATGGTGTAAGCCCTGAAGCGCTTGGAAACAATGCCGAAGTGAAAACTGGGACTCAATCCGCCGGCACGGATAAAACAGATAAAAATTTGATTGCTTCCGTTTCCGACTCCGATCAAACAATCAATCTTCTCAACATCGGAAATGTATACAATCCTGAAGGCAAGGTTGATCCATTTGTCCCCATACTTCGGGATGAACGCGTAAAAGCTGTGAAAGGGAATACGAGGGATCAAAGAATAAAACGCATTCCAAGCACCCCTCTTGAGAAGCTGGATTTGAGCCAGCTAAAGCTTGTCGGAATTATTCAAAGTACAAAAGGAAACAAAGGATTGGTCGAGGAAGCTTCCGGAAAGGGATATATTATTACCAAAGGAACGTATATCGGAACCCGTTCAGGCAGGGTACTGGAAGTACTGAAAGACAAAATCATCATTGAGGAAGAAACGGAAAACACTTTCGACGGCGTGACGGCCTGCAAGAAAGAATTAAAACTTCAGAAACCTACTGGAGAAGAATAATATGAATCTTACGATATCGAAATATTCAAAAACCGGGGTCCTATCCATCCTTCTTTGCGTTTTCATTGTATCGCTTGCCGGTTGTGCCGCAAACATGGCGTCCAAACCAGAAGCAAAAAATATTGAGACGCCGCTTACGACCAATCTCATTAACGAAATCAGCACGTCCGAGGATTCCGAGTCAATTAATGTGTGGATCAAAGGAAATGGTCCGTTGGCTTATACCTCGATCAAACAGCCTTTTCCATTGGGCGTTGTTCTCTACTTTCCGGAAACGACCCTTGAAAATGCCCAAAACGTCCATTTGCAGGATAACGATACGATCGGCCCCATTAAATCATCGGAATTGACTGAAAAGGGCCATACCTCTCGGATTGAGATATCGCTAAAAAAAGACGTTGCTTATAAAGTCTCCCGTGAAGACTCAGGCCTGAAAATCGCATTTACAAAAACGCCTGCACTTTCATCAACGACATCGATGAAAATGTCCGAGGAAAAAAACGGGCGCGGATCATCCTTTTTGCCTTCAACCGATTCGGCACAATTGAGAGCGGCTGAAAGCACGGAGCCGACTCCGGTTCAGAAGGACAAGGAAGTACAAGAAAGTATTGTTGGTAAACGCGGGACAAACCCGGCAAAACCCGCATGGATAAACCGGGTCGATTTTTTCAGCGAGAATGCCGGAAAATCAACCGTTGTTATCGGAACAACTATACCCGTAAAATATGACATTAAAAAAGACGGGGCTAAAAAGCTTCACCTCGAACTTTATGATACCAGGCTGCCGGATCATCACAAACGACCATTGATTACCACTCGTTTTGAAAGTGCCGTTGATCGCATCCGACCTTTCCAGGCGGTTGACATGAAAAACAAATCCATGGTCGGGATAGAACTTCGCGAAGCCGTACCCTACCGTGTTGAACAAACCGGTAATTTCTTGATGATTCATTTTGAAGCATCGTCCATACCGCCAAAATCTCTTGAACAAGCCAATCTCCCGGCCTGGAAGGAAGCCATGACGCAGACCGACGTGCAAACCGCTTCTCAAATGAAAGTGCAGAAAAAAGCCGATGCGGAAGCATTATATTCCGAAATTCCCAAGGGATACAAGGGGGAGAAAATCGCGTTGGATTTTTTTGAAACCGATATTAAAAACGTTTTTCGAATTCTACGGGAAGTCAGTGGCGCAAACTTTGCGATTGACAAGAATGTGACCGGCAAAGTGACCCTAACTCTGGACAGACCGGTACCATGGGACCAAGTGCTCGATCTTGTCTTAAAGATGAACCAGCTCGGACAGGTTGAAGAGGGCAACATCATACGTATTGCCTCTCTTGAAACCCTTAAGAGCGAAGAAGAACTCAGAAGGGCACAGTTGGATGCGGAGAAAAAAGCCCTGGAGCAGAAAAAGGAGCTGGAGCCGCTTTTTACCGAATATATTCCAATCAATTACGCCCAGGCGAGTGAAATTATCAAACATTTAAATGAAATAAAAACCAAAGATCGCGCCACCATCAGCGTGGATGATAGAACCAATACCATTATCATAACGGATGTGGCGGCAAAGATAGACAAGGCAAAAAAAATTGTTGCCCAACTCGACAAAGCGACGGCCCAGGTGATTATCGAAGCAAGGATCGTTGAGGCGGACAGCACCTTCGCCAGAGAACTCGGCGTCCAGTGGAGTACCAGCGGAGACAGGGACAGCCATTCATTGGGCGGCCTGTTCGGGTGGGACACCGCAGTCAACCTGGGAACTTCAACGGGAAGCTCAAGCAACGGGACGGTGGGTATCAATTTCCAGCGTCTGACCGGAAACACGCTTCTGTTGAATGCGCAACTGCAGGCCAACGAAGCCACCGGCAATGTGAAAATCATTTCATCCCCGAAAATTATAACATTGGACAATCGGGAGGCGATAATCAAGCAAGGGGTGGAATGGCCTTACCTGGAAGAATCCGAATCCGGAGGCACAACGGTCAATTTTAAAACCATCGATTTAAAGCTGACTGTTAAACCGCATGTTACCAATGATAACCGAATTTCCATGGTGGTAACGATTTTTAAAAACGACATTGCGGAATTAACGGCTGAGGCGCCGGCCATCAATACAAAGGAGGCAAGTACGGAACTGCTGGTAAACGACGGAGAAACCGTTGTAATCGGCGGAATCAATAAAACGACAAAAATCCATGATAAAACGGAAATCCCATTGTTATCCAAAGTCCCGGGGCTTGGCTGGCTTTTCAGATCCGACTCTCGAGATGAAAGAAACGAGGAGCTTCTGATATTTATCACGCCGAAAATTTTTCGCATGAAACAGGCATAACACCTGATTGGTAAATTATTAAACCCAAAAGAGAAGGCGTCTTTACCTCCAAGTTCGCCACAAAAGAGGCAAAGACGCCTTCAATTTTTATTGAGAGGTTTTGCTCGACCAATCATATGCTTATTTTCTCGAAATGCTGAATGCCCCGACCCCGGCGGATATCGACACTATGGCGCGTGTAGCAAAAGAATCTGAGCGATCAAAAGCCCTGCCGAAAATTTTCTGTTTCTCGAAACGGAGAAGATTCAACCTCCAATCCTTTCTGCTTCCATTTTAGCCTCGCGGGCCAATGGACTTCCCGGAGAAAGATATATTACCTGGTTGTAAGAGTTGCGCGCTTTTTGATAATTTCCGGACAATGTGTACGCCCGGGCCAAAGCGAAATGAAATTCCGGCACCTGCGGCGAAGCGTTCACCGCATTTTCAAACGCGGTTACAGCTTTCGTAATTCTACCCATTGCGAGATATGTCCTGCCCAGACCATGCAATGCAATACTGTAATCCGGTTTTATGTCGAGCGCTTCCAGATAATATTTTTCCGACAGATCGTATTCGTTTTTGTGGTAATATGCCGAGCCGAGATTGGAAAGCGGGTAATGAGGCGTGACGTAAATGAGATCTTCGGCAACCTCATGAAATAGTTTAATCGCGGAATTCCAGTCTTTTTTATAAAGAAAAGCGGCTCCCAGATTGTTTTTGGCATCGACATAATCCGGTTTGAGTGTAAGCGCTTTTTTAAAATGATCAATCGCCAGATCGGTTTTTCTCTTTGCCTGGTAAGCCAATCCCAGGTCGTTTTGAAGATAGGGATCTTTGGGGTAAATTTTTTCCGCTTTAAGAAGCTCTCTGAGGGCTAACGTATAATTTTCTTTTTCCATGTAAGCTTCCCCCAGATTTCTAATCGCTTCTGCCTGTTTTTTTTTTAATTCCGAATTTCCTGCACATGACAGGATACAAACAAGAAACAACACGCTGGATATCCAAAGAAACCGGCTTTTTTTCATTCTGATTCCACCTCAAAAACTTTTTTCAAAATGTTGATGTCCCGACCTGTTCATTTTCGGCCGACTATCGGATCATGATAATTTTCAGACCTTGCTCCTGTAAGAATTGTATAATGTCGTAAGGAAGGGGCTCACCGGCAAGCAACGCGGGGATTTTTCCGGTGTCTGTATCGTCCACCAAAAGTCCGGGTATGGTGAGGGAGGCATTATACGCAGGCGGTCTCTTGGCCGCAAAAAAAGTGGGGTCATTCTTAAAACCCACTCCCATGGCATTGAGAATCCGTGGAATGATGGAAAAAAAATCATCTTCCGGTTTAACCTGAATAATGGTCATCCCCGTTTTTTCTATGATATGAATCGCATCGCCATATAATTCGCCAAAATCCACGATCACTTCCTTTCCATTCGGAGCGGAAATGATGTTTGATACCGCCTGAATCTGTATCCCTCCGTAGGGAAAGGTGATACTGGTATTTTCGGAATAATGATAGTCCATGGCCGTGAACAGTTCTCTCATCCGGATTTTATGGTCTAACGCGGAAAGAGTAATTACATTTTCTCCGGGAATTTTATAACGCTGAATAGATGGGTTCTGACTTGCATTTTTGTTGCTTCGCAACATGTCTTTAACAATTATATCATGCTGCTCCAGGTAGCGGCTTATTGAATCCGGGATGCGTTCTTCATTCGTTTCGATCAGAGTGATGCAGTCATGACGAATCGCATCGTCGTTTTCGCTGGGATTGGACGTTATCCATCGCGCCTGGATATTGACTTCAACACCGTGGTCCGAAAAAGACAATCGATCCTGTGAAATATCCTTTCCGAGAAGCTGAAAAGCGGAATCCAAAACCTGTTCCGCGGAAGCTTCCCTGGAAATCGGCGCTACCTTCATATCTTTCCAGAAGCTTTTGATTGCTTCGATATCAGACTCCGGGATCCCCTCATCGCCGGAAAAAAGGATACGAGCACCATCCTTGGTTTCAAGAACCGGAAATTCGGAAAGATCGAGCGCGATATCTGTTCCGCCTTGGCCGGGGAAAAAGTAAACACCTTTATCGAAAAGTTTCGCGTCTAAAACCGAAGCAGCCGTTTTAAAAGCAGAATCCCCGGCGACGCTTTGATCAGAGGGAACAACCGGCCCTTCCGCGGGGAAAACCTCCGGAAGAGGCGGCGAGTCGCTTTCGATCGCCTCCTCCCTGATGTTGCCGGAACCATCAAATATTGACTCATACCATGATTGATTTTTAATAGAAGAGTCCGGAAGATAGATCATTTGTCCGGCATAAATACGATTTATATCAGTTACATCCGGATTATTGAGCTTAAACAGTTTGATGCCTTCATTGTATGATTTGGTGCCGTAAGAACCGAACTTTCGGGCAACCAGCTTGGATACGCAGTCTCCCTTTTGCACAACATAGCCGGGTGAATATTTTCTGAGGATATCCGATATTCTTGAAATAGTCACAAATGGAATAGTAATGATTCCAGAGGATTGTCCCGGTAGAGTCCCCGGTTTTAATTGCTTTAAGGGAATAAAAATGTGCTGGCCGGGTCGTATCGTGTTGATATCGTGAACATGAGGATTGATCCGTTTGAATATACTTAGAAATTTAGGAAAATCCTCATGCGCGATTTCTCCTTTCTGTCGGAAAAGCTTAAAAACCCAATCATTTTTCTGGACGATATAGGGATCACAGAGTATATCCATTCCACCGTCTTTTCGAACGATATAGCTTTTATACAGCAGAGCACTATCGGCGGGAAAAGGGAAAAACAGCCCCGAAAAAAGGATAGATATACCCGTTACGGCGGCAAAAAACCAATTGTTTATCTTCATGGCTTCCGCACCTTTTTCAGATCCAAAACCTCGGCTATCTCTTTTGAAATGCGTTTTACAAATTCTCTAAAATCATCACCTTTTAGCGGTTTTCCGGGAGCCGGTACTTTTTCAAGTCCTTTTGGGTGCAGAAAAACAGGAGAGTTGATCAATTCCGGAACAGGGACGATCTCAAACTCAGGCGGGAATCGGTTTTCAAAATACATTTCTTGGAAGCCGGAAAATTTGAGTGCATGAGCCGTTGAATCCAGAATGGCGATATCTTTTTTTTCAATAATCCCCTGGTTTCGTGCCGTTATCAAACCTGCCAGGCATTCCCCTCCGTGCGTACAGGCGATATGACCATTCCGGTTTGCCAATAGACCCCAATTCATAATTTCTTGTTCCTTGACATCGACAAAGAACACCTTACGGCCTCCAGCGGCTTTGTTGTATCGGTCCACCAGATGGATTACCCTGGGCATTGAAACCGGATTGCCGATCATAGCGGCTTGGGCCACACTGGATCTGACCGTAACTGGTATAAATTTTCGTTTTTTAGGGTCTGGTTCCAAATAATAACGAAAAACAGGGTTCGCATGTTCGGATTGCACTCCCAGAATTTTTGGAAGTGTATGGATGATGCCGGTTTCATAAAATTTCAAGAATCCACTGATAACAGCCGAAATGTTTCCCGCGTTTCCGATTGGCAAAACAACGGCCTTATTCTCCATGTCATATTCAAAATCTTGGGCGATTTCATAAGAAAAGGATTCCTGTCCCAGAATCCGCCATGCATTTTTAGAGTTTAACAGGGCAACATTATATTGTTCCGCCAACGTCTCGACAACTTTCATACAGTCGTCAAACACGCCAGGAATTTCAAACACCAAAGCGCCGCTGCCTAAAGGTTGAGATAGTTGTTGGGGTGTGACTTTTTTATGCGGAAGGAGAACGGCCGACTGAATATGGGGTTTCAGGTAAGAGGCGTATAACGCCGCGGATGCAGAGGTATCACCGGTGGAAGCGCATATAGCCAATACATCGGAAACGTAACCTTGATGAATCAGAAAGTTAATATAGCTCAGGGCGCTTGCCATTCCCCGGTCTTTAAACGAAGCGCTTGGATTCTGGCCATCGTTTTTAAAATAGAAACGAATTCCCGCCTCTTGCTGCAAAAAGGAATTCGCTTCAATGATCGGCGTATGTCCTTCACCCAGATAGACCGCCGCTTCTAGGGGTATCATCGGGCCAATAAATTCATGATAAAGATAAATGCCCTTTAAAGATGGGACTTTTAGCATCCTGCGATAATCGAAAATCCGGCGCCACAATTCTCCTGGCACCTTTTTCAGGCGATCAAATTGCAGGTCGTGGATAAGTAGTACCTGTCCGCAATGCGGGCAGGTATAGAGCAACTGATCAATATCGTATTCTCGAGCGCATCCCAGGCAACGATAGACCAGTCGGCCTTCCAGCTTGGGGATCAGGTAGGGCTGAATTTCCCTTGGAAAATCATTAAGCTTCACCTTTTTATTCTCTCCATCCCTGCCATATAGGGCCGCAACACTTCCGGTAGAACTACGGACCCATCCGCCTGCTGGTAATTTTCTATGATGGCGGCCACGGTCCGGCCCACGGCAAGACCGGATCCATTGAGAGTGTGCACGAATTCCGCCCCTTTCTTTCCCTGCCTTTTAAACCGGATGTTTCATCGCCTGGCTTGGAAAGTCTCGAAATTGCTGCATGATAAAATCTCTCGATAAACACCCTGGCTGGGCATCCAAACTTCAATATCATAGGTTTTTGCCGCAGAAAAGCCTAAGTCTCCGGTGCACAAAACAACCACTTGATAAGCCAGGCCTAAGCGCTGTAAGATTGTTTCCGCATCGTTCAGAAGTTTTTCCAGCTCTTCATACGAGGTCTCGGGCGTTGTGAATTTGACCAACTCCACCTTGTTGAATTGATGCTGTCTGATTAATCCTCTTGTATCTTTTCCATAGGATCCCGCTTCTGAACGGAAACACGGCGTATATGCAGTATAACAGACAGGGAGCATGCCTTCATCGAGAATTTCACCCTGATGAATATTGGTAACCGGAACCTCAGCCGTAGGAACCATGAAATAGTCCCATCCTTCCAATTTGAAAAGGTCTTCCCTGAATTTCGGCAGTTGGCCGGTACTGGTCATGCTTTCTTTATTTACGATGAAAGGGGGAAGGGTTTCTCGATAACCGTGTTCAGCTGTGTGCGTATCAAGCATGAAGTTGATCAGAGCCCTTTCCAACCTTGCGCCGGCTCCGAAATAGAGTGGAAATCTTGCTCCGGTAATTTTAGAAGCTCTTTCAAAATCGAAGATTCCCAGGTCTTCCCCCAAAGTCCAGTGTGGCTTGGGGGCGAATTCAAACTCTGGACAATCGCCAAACCGCCTTACAAGAGAATTAAAAGAACTATCCTTTCCTAACGGTACGGTGGGGTGTGGTATATTCGGTAAACCCAAAACAATCGTATTGATGTCTTCTTCAATCTGAGAAAGAGACCTTTCCAGTTGCTTGATTCTTGTAGAAACTTCACGCATTTCAACCACTATGCTTGATGCGTCTTCACCCTTCTGTCTCAAGCTTGCAATTTGATCTGAAACCACGTTGCGGCGATGCCTCAACTCTTCGGCTTCAACAAGAATCAGCCTGTGCTCGGCATCGAAGTTCTTGAAAGATTCAAGGTTAATTGATTCACCCCGTGTTGAAAGCGCTTTTTCCACCTCGGACAGGTTTTGTCTGATTAATTTGATATCCAGCATTATGGTACCTGATATTATTAAAAAAATTTTTCGATTGGTATCGAATAGGCCACAGAAGCCTGAGAATTTTATATGATTGCGGTGAAATATATACAATTATTAAGAGACCCGATTCGGGCCATCCAACAATTCTTGGCTTTTTGGGGGCGCAAACCTTTGGTGTTTCATAAGCGGCATCGTTGGAAAAATAAAAAAAACATAACACCAGGTGGATTTTTAGTCAATGATTATTGCAAGTTGACTTTGTTCGACTAATGTGCATATAAGAAATATCATGATCTTATTTGCTCTGGAGAACGTTTATGGAGGAAATTCAAGAAAAAAAGAGTGAGATACGAAGGGATATCGAAAAGATACTGGCTGAATTTTCTGAAGCCGAACTTGTCGAGAAGACCAAAAAGCTGGAAACCAGACTTTTTGAGTTTGCCAATTTTCTTGAAGCAAAAATTGTTTTGCTTTATATGAATGGCCCTAACGAGGTCGATACTCAAAATATTTTAAAAAAATGTCTTGAGTTCAACAAAATAGTTGTCCTTCCGGCCTTTGATCCTGAAAAGTATAGAATTAAATTGAGGAAGGTTGATAATGATGCGGACTTAAAGCAGGGGCTGAAAGGGATTCTCGAACCAGACCCCGATCATTGTAAAATTGTGCCGATTCAAAGTATTGATATCGCAATTATGCCTGGAATTGCTTTTGACGAGAAAGGCGGGCGGTTAGGGTCTGGTGAAGGATATTACGACAGGCTTGTCCCCAAGTTATCGATTACAACCAGAAAAGTAGCGCTTGCCTTTGAGTGCCAAATCATTCAGCAGGTACCTATGGAATCCCATGATAAGCATGTGGACATTATCATTACCGAAGAGCGGACCATTTACAAAATATAACAAATGTTCCTTTTAAAGCCCTCCGCTCTAAAGAAAGAATTCGATTGCCTTCCGTATCAGGTCCCGCCTTAAGAGAATATTTTTAAACCCCGAACCGTCATTTTGGCCTGTCCGATCAGTGACACCGGTATCGAAATCAAGATCCTTTCCATTTGAGAATCTGCTTCTTTGCAGATAGAGGCGCTTACGGAGCGGCAGAAAATTTCAAGTAGAAATATCCTATGCTTATGGCAGATTAAATGCTATATTCTTGACCTAAGTTTCTCTATTTGATAGCAGCAAAATCATCAGCCATGAATAAAGATTCAATCAAATTTGAACGCCTGCGTGAGGACATGGTTAGAAATCAGATTGAAGCACGCGGCATAACGGATCCGAAAGTAGTAGCTGCCATACGTCGGGTTCCGAGGCATCTGTTTGTAAGCGAGGCTTTACGAGATCAGGCTTACGGTGATTTTCCACTTCCTATCGGAGAGCAACAGACCATCTCACAGCCATATATTGTTGCGGAAATGACGCAAGCACTTGAACTCGGAAATGAAGACCGTGTGCTTGAAATTGGAACCGGATCCGGTTATCAGGCGGCTATTCTTGCCGAAATTGTATATCGAGTTTATACAATTGAAAGAATATATTCTTTATACATCAGCGCTCGCAGGCGTTTTGACAACCTTCGCTACCATAATATCGTAACAAAATATTCCGATGGTACTTCCGGGTGGGATGAAGAAAGTCCTTTTGATGCGATTATTGTTACGGCAGGCGCCCCGGAAATACCTGAAAAACTGATCGGCCAGCTTGCCATCGGAGGTCGAATGATTATACCGGTCGGCACTCAATCTTCACAAGAGTTGATTAAATTATATCGGTCCATCGATGGTATTCGCAAAACGAGCCTTGGTGGATGCAGATTTGTCAAGCTTGTTGGAGAACATGGGTGGAGGAAAAAAATATAGATGTTGCGCCGCCTATATGATTGGGTGCTCCATTGGTCGGAAACTCCTTACGGAATATGGGCGTTGTTTCTTCTTGCCTTTTGTGAATCTTCATTTTTTCCAATACCCCCTGACATCCTTCTCATTGCACTGGCCGTTGCCATCCCCGGAAAATCTTTCAAGTATGCACTTATTTGTTCTCTCGGCTCTGTTTTAGGCGGATGTCTGGGGTTTCTGATCGGATGGCAGTTTATGACGAGCGTCGGAGACAAGATCATTCATTTTTACAATCTTGCCCCGAAATTTGATTACATCAAAGAACTTTACACAAATTACGATGCTTGGGCAATTGGAATTGCCGGATTCACCCCAATTCCTTACAAAGTCTTTACAATCTCTGCTGGGGCGTTTAATATCAACTTCTCTGTATTTTTCGTTGCATCCTTGGTCTCCCGGTCAGCCCGTTTTTTCCTGATAGGCGGATTAATATATGCATTCGGGCCCAAGATTCATGTTTTCATTGACAAATATTTCAATGTTCTGGTGGTTGCCTTTACACTTCTTCTCATCGCCGGTTTTGTATTTATCAAGTATATTTTCTAAGACGATTTGTAAGCTTTAAAGCTCAGTAAAGCCTCCATGCCGGCTTCGGCTTTTTCCTCTATATGCCCAGGTAAATTGCAATCAGGCCTTTGAAAAGCATTACGAATGATGTTTCATGAGTCTTCGAGTTTTAAACCTCAAGAATCCTCGGCTTTTAGGATGATGCTTTTTATCGGAGTTTCTTGTAACTTTTCAAGTCCTCGAATGACATGACCAAAGTTTATCAATAAACCGGGTCGTCCTGAGGCTTTTGAATATTTTACAAGCCGATTTCCCTCCAACAAAAATTTCCGCACCTAATGGGGCCTATCTATCAAAATCACTACAAATAAATATACCAATGAGTACGAAAGATACACGGCATTGATTTTACTTAATCTCATTACATTCAGAAATCCTGAATTGTTTTTTTTGTTGAGTGGGTTTTGTACTCTTTAGTAGTTACGAAAAGGTCCGCGCAATACTCGAGATGAAAGTTTGGGCAATAAGATCATTCAAAAAACGCGGACTCATTGAATTCCCTGGTTAATTTTCTCTTTTTTTAAAAATTTCAAAAATGCCTTGCATAAAGGTGATGGCGTTCGGTCTCTGTGCAAAGTCAAATAAAATCTTCGCCTAAGGTTTACACCTGAAATCTCAAGAGCTCTTAGGCTTCCTGACCGAAGTTCTTCAGACACTGCAAGCGCGGATAAAATTGAAACACCCACTTTGTTTTTTATCCCCTGAATGACCGCCTCCGTACTCCCCATTTCAGCTACAATTCTTAATTCCTCAATTCGGTGATTTTTTGCGCCAAGGCTGTTTTGAATTGATTTCAGGGTTCCTGAACCTTCTTCGCGTGTAATAAAAGGCTCCTTAAGCAACATGTCCAGATCTAAACTTTTTTCCCCAGCCCATTGGTGATCCTTAGGTACAATAAGCCGCATCTCATCTTCAATGAATTTTTCCTGAAGGATTCTCTTCTCCTCTGTTTTATAACCGACAATGCTGAGTTCTAAAACTCCAGAAAGCGTATCTTTTATTATTTTATCCGTATCCCCCACGTGAACGGATATGGTGACCTCCGGATAATTTTTTGTAAAAGCGCCAACAATTCGTGGGAGTATGTATGCACTTGGAATCGTACTTCCACCGATTACAAGGCGGCCACTGATTTTTCCATGGAATTCGGCTAAAGCGCTTTCTGTTTCGTCACGCAATGCGATAAGCCTGCGGGCATATTCATAAAGCAGCTCCCCAGCTTTCGTCGGAACCGCTTCTCTGGAAAAACGATCAATCAACCGGCAGTTAAAATGATCTTCTAAGTCCTTAATATGGCTACTGATAGTTGGCTGAGACAGATTGATATGTTTTCCAGCCTTGGAAAAACTTTTCAGTTCAACAACCTTACAAAAAATGTGCAAATGCCACAGGTCCATTTTTTAAGACTTTCTATCCGGTTAACAGAAACTAACCCTAAAAAGACCTCGCCAAAAGTCTTTACCCTGTAAAAACCGATAACAAACTTAAAAAAATGCTATAAGAATCAATCAAGTGATAAAGCCAAATTTTTCCTTTATCCTCCGATTAACCACGGGAGGAACCATGTCGCTGATGTCACCTCCAAAACGCGCTGCTTCCTTAATTATGGATGAACTGGTAAAGATCCATTTAAGGTCGGTCATGAGGAAAACAGTCTGAATTTCGCGATTCAATCGTCGATTCATCAATGCCATTTCAAATTCATATTCAAAATCAGACAAAGCTCGTATCCCGCGTAGTATCGCATGCGCTTTCCGCAGGAGAGCATAATCTACAAGAAGCCCCTGAAAGGTGTCTATCTCTGTATTTCCACTTTCTTTCAAGCTTTCTCTTAGCATCTCCATTCGTTCTTTGACACTAAAAAACGATTTTTTGGAAGGATTATGAAGTATTGCAACAATGATTTTATCAAAGAGCTTAAGTCCTCTTTTAACAATATCTATATGGCCGTTTGTAACCGGGTCGAACGAACCGGGATAAATGGCGACTTTTTGCATGAATCAATTATTCCTCTCAACCGGTAAGGCATTGCAGTGATTGAATGATGATTGATAATCTAAAAATGAGACGAAGGTTTTTCCATATCGTCTCTGATCTGCGATTGTGAATTCCTGAAGATCATTTGGAATTGGTTCCAAGAGGGAATGTTCAACAATAATCAAGGCTCCTTTTTCCAAGCAATTGTTGCGGTAAAGATTAAACAAAACCGGCCTTATTAAATTTTCATTGTAAGGGGGATCCATGAAAACCAGATTAAAGGCCGGGTGAATAGATTGAATGCATTTTAAATTTCTAATTGCATCCCATTTGATGATTCTTGCCCGGTCCTCGAGTCCGCAATTACTGATATTCCGGTTGATCACAGAAATCGCCTCGGTGTGTTTGTCTATAAAGGTTGAAAAAACGGCCTTTCTGCTAAGTGCCTCGATTCCAAGCGCCCCGGTTCCGGCAAAAAGATCCAGCACAATTCTCCCTTTCACGTGGACGGTCAGTATGTTAAATATCGACTCTCTTAATCGATCTGCTGTTGGCCTTATGATTTTACCAGGAATTGTGTAAAGACGTTTTCCTCTTAAATCTCCCCCGATAACTCTCAATCTCATTTCTTTAAACGCTTTTAGGAGGTAAAACCGCTCCATTAAATTGTTGTACGTTCCTTAAAAATATGAACGATTATCCATCCACGATTGCAAAATGATCGCCTTGCATTCCAACTGTTTTAAACCCAGATCAAAGCCGCATAGAGGTTTGCCAGTCAACGGACTTTCTGTATGTTCAGCAGCGAAAATCAAATTTTGGTAAAAAGGACCTTTATGAAAGAAAACCACCCAAATCGACAGCTGTAAACCTGTGATCGAGATTTCCGACTCCTGTACATGAAATTTTATACATCCAGACTCTTGAGCCTTTTTTGTAAATAACTTGGTTTAACCCCGAGTGTCTCAGCAGTCTTAGCGATATTACTTTGATTCTGTAAAAGCTTTTTTTTGATAAATAGCTTTTCAAAAGCCTCTTTCGCGTCCTTTAATTGTTCGATCAAAAAAAGCTGCTCTTGAAATAATTTTTTCCCCTTGGCTGCTATGGGATTATACGGCGCAGGAATATCCGAATCGTCAATCGTATCTTTTCCTACCATTATGTCCAGCCGTTCCACAAGATTTTTCAATTCTCTGACATTCCCAGGCCACGAATAACGGCGCAACAGGTTTAATGCACTTCCGGTCATCTTTTTTTTTCTACTTCTGTTCTTTTTTATACATTCATCAAAAAATATATCAACCAAAAGCGGTATGTCTTCCGAACGATTTCTTAGAGGAGGGACTTCAATGGGTATTACATTCAGCCGATAGTAAAAATCCTCTCTGAAATTTCCTGCTTTTATTTCTTTTTCCAGATTTTTATTGCTGGATGCAATGATCCTTGCATTTAAACTCAATATCCTGCTTCCACCCACCCGATGGAATCGTTGCTCTTGAAGAACCCGAAGAATCTTTCCCTGGGTCTTCAAGCTCATGTCTCCCACCTCATCTAAGAAAAGGGTTCCTTTGCCGGCCAACTCGAACTTGCCTATTTTTTTCATGGGAGAACCTGGAAAAACTCCTTTTTCGTGGCCGAAAAGCTCGCTTTCGATTGAATCCTCCGGAATTGCCCCGCAATTAACATCAACAAGCGGATGATCGACACGAGGGCTTAATTGGTGTATGGTGCGGGCTACCATTTCCTTTCCCGTACCGTTTTCACCGGTTATCAGAATCCAGGCGTCCGTCGGCGCTGTGATTTCTATTTGTTTTTTCAGAGCTTGTGTAATTGGACTGTTTCCATTTATTGAATGCTTTTCTATTGTTTTTTTTCGCAGAAATCTGTTTTCTTCTTCAAGTCTTCTAAAATTTAACGCATTGTTGATCGTCACAATAACCTTATCAATGGAAAGCGGTTTTTCGATAAAGTCAAAGGCACCCAACTTCGTGGCTTTTACTGCGGTTTCAATCGTTCCATGACCGGTTATCATTATAACCTGAACATAGGGATTGTTCTTGTTGATCTCTTTTAATGTCTCAATGCCATCAATACCTGGCATCCATATATCCAGCAGTACCAAATCCGGAGACTCTGCATCAACGATCTTTAATGCCTCATATCCATTTGTTGCTGTCGTAACTTCAAAACCTTCATCAGACAGCAAACCGCTTAAAGATTGAAGGATCGTAGACTCATCGTCAACAATTAAAATAGATGGGAACATGGATTGTCCTCTCGTTTATTATTTCTTTGCAAAGTAATGCATTTTTTCCTTGTACTTTATCCTGTCGAAGGCTGAGGTCGCTAAATTTTTCATATGCCGTTCTTTAAATTTTTTCCGCGACCATCAAAGAGGCAGTTCTATAACAAACTTGGCTCCCTGTGGCTGGTTGTCCTGAACGCGTATCATGCCGTTATGGTCCGCAATTATTGAATTCACTATTGTCAAGCCCAAACCCATACCTGACTTTTTTTTCGAAAAATAGGGTTCAAAAAGGCGCGTTTTATCCTCATCCGTTATACCCGGTCCATCATCTGCAACCTCAATTCGTACCCTATTTAATATAGAATCATGGCTTAAAGTGATGAAAATATTCCCCTGCTCTCTAAGTTCCACAATAGCATTATCGATCAGATTCGTCATTGCCTGCTTAATTTGCTGCCGATCGAGGTTCATAGGCGGAATTTTCTCTGATATGTTGAGATGAAAATTAATGTTTGGATTACTTTCTCTATAAATCGCAGCAGCTTCCTGTATGATCGATTGCAATTCGCATGGTTTTGGATTTGTTGAGGGAAACCTTGCGTAAGAAGAAAATTCACTAACAAGATTTTTTATCAGATCGACTTGGTCAATTATCATCTGGGTACATTCTGAAAAAACCGGATCATTAATCCGTTCCGAATATTTTCGTTTGAGTCGTTGCGCAGAAAGAGTTATGGGTGTTAGAGGGTTTTTTACCTCGTGGGCGATTCTTCGCGCCACTTCCCGCCAGGCTGCGATCCGTTGAGCTTTTTCCAGTTCTGTAAGATCGTCCAGCACGATTATAATCCCCATATGATGACCGGCATCGTTCTTAAGCAGGTTGACATGCACCATAAAGCTTCTATGCCGCCCTTCGATTGTCATTTTAAATGGAAATTCGGCGCTTCCATTTCGTGAGAATGAAAGATTTTCCATTACTTCCTTGGCAAGGTCAAGATGCGGACCTTTTAAGATTTTCTTATAACTCTTATCCAGAATATCTTCTGCGCGCAGATTCAACATTCTTTCAGCCGCTTTATTGACCGTGGTGATGAAACCTCCTGCATCAAATGTTAATACACCCGTAGATACATTTCTCAAAACGATTTCCATATACTGGCGTTTTGCTTCAATTTCCAAATTTTGATCGCGGAGCATACTTGCGGAAAGCTCTAATTGTTCTCTGACCATTCGCAAGTCCTTTGTCATTTTGTTGAAAGAATCAACGAGGCTCCCGATTTCATCATCAGCCACCCGACCGATGCTGAAACCCAGATCACCTTCAGCAACTTTCCGGGTTCCCTCAGCCAGTTCCATGATTGGAATGGTGATTGTTTTTGCCAAGTGAAAGCCCAACCATACGGCGCAAAAGACCACAAGCAACGCTACAATTGATAGCGTGATGTAATAGGTGGTCTGGGTAGGCTTTTTCATTAACTGCATCTGCTGGTATTCTTCAAATCCCCTTGAAATGGATGCCATGTATTCGGAAAGATCCTGGGGGATTAGGTTCGTCAATACGATAAACGCCTCCGTGTCCGTCCGTTTCGCACCAAAGGGCACGCTTCCGATTGTCCTTATAAGTTCGCCCTCCGCAATACTTTCAATGATTGTTCGAACGCCGGTTGTTTTTTTTTCTTTTTGGAGCTTATCGGTAGAAACAACCCCGGAAGCTTTATCTAAAGATTTTGTCGCAAAAGAAGAGACGATACGATTTGCATTCGCGGTGTACACTTCAACCCCATGCAGATTAAAGGATCGTTGTACAATCCGGATGTACCGGGAAAGGTCGTTTCTTTTCGGGGGATCAAGTAACTTTTTTGTTTTTATTTGGTAGGCAATTCTTTCTAGAAAAAAACGATTATTTTCTTCTGCATATTGATAGACGCTCCTTCCAACGTTTAATGAATTTTCAAGTGCCTGTTCCACAGGAGCATTAAACCAAAATTCGATGCTGGTTGTAATGAAATTGATGGAGAAGAAAAATAAAATCGCTGTCGGTAACAGGGTTAACGCGAGAAAAGCAATGACTAGTTTTGAACGGAGCTTAGCCCCCATTACTTTGCGCTTCCTGTCATAAAGAAGTTTTACCAGGTTTCTGATGACAAGAAATATTAGCAAAATAAGAAACAGCAAATTGATGTTAATCAAAAGGAACATCAAGATGGTGTTTGAAATTGGGAGATCCGCTCCGAAGTGGAGGATCCGACTTTCAGCATAAGTCAGAACGGCGACTACAAAAACGATTGAAACGATAAGAAAGACTTCACGTTTCCGTTTTCGACGTTCATTTTCGGAGATAAAAGGCTTTGGGCTTTTGACTCTGTTATTTCTCATGATAAGCGAGAGGAGGTATTATACAATCGGTACTTTTAATAAATAAAATCTATCGTATACCAACTGGTTTCAAAGTCCCACAGAGAAACGAAAAACAAGACATAATGCAGATAAAAAGGGAGGGTTAATTTGCTCAGCTTTGCCTTGGCTCTGATTTGGTACTGTTTGCCTTTTTCTAACTTATCCAAGGAAACAAGCTTTAAGCCATCGATTTCACTCATCAATTTTTGGGCTTTTTTAAAAGATTGAGTAGCCATCGGTTCAACCTTTTCCCAAGATCGTTCGATCATAAATTCTTTCTTAAGATTGTTGTATCTTATCGTATGGGTTACCTTTAAAGTCGATAGCTTCTTATCGAGCCAAAAATTACGAACCTGGTGGAGGTTGATAAAAAATGAAAAGGTTGCAGGCAATCCGCTTAAAATTGCTTCCTTCATTTTTTCTTTAAAAGCCCCCTCAACATTTAAATAAACCAGAAGATCGTCCCGTGTATTGGTCACAACGATATCTTTTAGCCTAGCATCTTTGGCAAAAGCGTAATTTTGCACGAACAAAGCTATGCAAACAAAAAGGAGAGCAACTTTCAGTTTCAGGATAATAGTCATATCATCAATATGTTAACGCCGATATTCCAAGAATCGATATTATGCAAACTGCATGGTACACGTCATGAATTTATCGTTTTTCACCACCATGACGTGCGTAATGCAGCAGAGGCATTGAAAACGGCGCAAGTGAAAGGTGAAATTTTCGGATGATATTATAATTGCGATTAAGGGCACAAACTTTCGAAACTGTTTTTTCTCGAATCGAGTTAAATTTCCAAAATAAGTGCTGCAATCCCAAAATTTCCCGCAATATTCAGACGAAACGGTTGGTGGCCTTTAAAGGCTCGTCAGATCAAAAAGAAAGACTCGTAAAGAAATTCCAGAATTTCAAATCCAATTTTATAGCGGATGCCTTACAAAATAACAAGCGATTTTGATTCGAAACGGTTGATGGGCTTCATCTCATTGATTGGACGGGTTTCCCATAAATTTCGTTGAGCAAAGAATTCCTTTAGAAAGGCATGGTGAAAAGAATGGCCGGATTTGATTGCAACTATATGGCCTAAAATCGGCATACCAAGAAGTGAAAAATCCCCGATGCAGTCCAGAATCTTGTGCCGTACAAACTCATCTTGATATCGTAAACCGTCCTTGTTTAGGATGGCCTGTTTATCAATTACAACGGCATTTTCAAGAGAACCTCCTCGTGCGAAACCGTATTTTTTCATATATTCGATTTCATGCAAAAAGCCAAAAGTCCTGGCACGGCATATTTCATCCTCAAATGCTTTTTCACTCAAATCCAAGGAATAGGATTGCTTATTAATCATCGGGTGGTCAAACTCAATGGTGCATGTTATTTTTGAGGTTGAGCAAGGGTAGAGGGCAACAGATTTGTTCCCTTCTTTCAACTCAATCGGTTCTTTTATCACAAAAAAATATCTCAGGCCTTTCTGTTCCTTAATACCTGCTGCTTTTATCAGCGCGGTAAACGGATAAGCACTGCCATCCATGATGGGTACTTCATAGGAATCCATTTCAATCAAGACGTTATCAATGGAAAGACCGGCAAAACATGCCATAATGTGCTCGATTGTTGATACAATAAAACCTTCATTGCCGATTACGGTTGCGAGGCTGGTATCCACCACCAAATTGAAATGGGCGGATACAGATGGGCGGTCCGGCAAATCCATCCTTCTAAACTTTATTCCATGATTGACCGGTGCCGGTTTAATCGCCAACCGAACCTTTTTACCCGAATGAAGGCCAATGCCTGAACATCGGACGGTACTCGCAACGGTTCTCTGTCGAAAATGCATGCTCATTTTTTCATCTCAGAAAAATTATCTAAAAATTGGTCGCGCGCAATTAAAAATCGCGAAAATTTTATTTAATGAATCAAGAAAAACATCAATAAGGCTTTTCGCAATAAATCGCAAACTCTTTGCCTCGAAATCAAGACCCAATCTTAAATAAATTACCATAACTTATATATTTTATTCAACAATGCTTTTGCAACAAAATCTTAATAAAAGTTTAGCATCGTCGGAACCCAAGCGAACCGGTATAAGCATAACCTTTTGTTATAATGCAGAAAACTATGATCCTCTGTTTGTGCTTTTGGATTATGAAAAGGATATTTTTCCAAAAAATTGTAAATCTCAGCATAGCGGCACCGAAAGCGAAGTTTTCTTTCCACTGCCTTTGCCGTAATCGGATTGATCGGCTCTGCTCTCCCGCCGCTTTCTTTGTGAAAAACATTGCTCATTGAATCGGGGGTTTTAAAAATCAAGAAAACATTCTTTTATGTTGTCCAAGTTGCCGAGCTACCAACGTATCCGGTGATTTCATGGAATATCAATTTGTGAAATCGCATCTTCCATCTTTTGCATTTAATCTTTTTGTCCGGTGACCGATATATGCCACAGGAGCGTATGTCAACAGATTGACCGATAGAAGAGAGGGAATTTGTTAGCGAAGGTTTTAAGCAGTTCGGTTATCGGAATAGATGCATATCTGGTTGAGGTCGAAGTTGATATTGCCAGGGGGCTTCCAACTTTTACAACCGTCGGCCTTCCAGAAGCCTCCGTAAAGGAAAGCAAGGAGCGGGTTAAAGCCGCAATCAACAATTCGGGTTATAGCTTTCCCGATGACAGGATCACCGTAAACTTAGCTCCCGCCAATATAAAAAAGGAAGGAACCGGTTTTGATCTTCCAATTGCACTGGGAATACTGACCGCGACACAAATTGTTCCTCAGGAAATCATTTCAAAATTCCTCATAATGGGCGAACTCTCTCTGGATGGGCGTGTTAAACCGGTTAACGGATCGTTGCCTATGGCACTGGCAGCGAAAAATGCAGCTTATGAAGGAATCATTATACCCCATGACAATCGAAGAGAAGCATCGGTTGTAAACGGTATTGCAGTCTATCCGGTTGAAACGCTATCACAGGTTGTAAGCTTTTTCAGGGGATATGCCCGAATAAACCCAGAAAAGATTGACGTTTCCGGTCTTTTTGAAAAAAATAATCACTATGAGGATGATTTTTGTGAAGTTTTTGGTCAAGAGCATGTCAAACGGGCGATTGAAGTCGCCGCCGCCGGAGGTCATAACCTGATCATGGTCGGCCCGCCGGGTTCCGGTAAAACCATGTTGTCGAAACGCCTACCGAGTATCCTTCCACCGATGACCTTTGACGAATCGATTGAAACTACAAAAATATACAGCGTAGTCGGAATGCTGAACAAAGACCAAGCATTAATTACCAAAAGACCTTTTCGATCTCCACATCACACCATCTCCGATGCCGGTCTGATCGGTGGGGGGCATATTCCCAGGCCCGGCGAAGTCAGCCTCGCTCACAATGGTGTCCTTTTTCTCGATGAACTTTCTGAATTTAAAAAGCATGTATTGGAAGTGCTTCGCCAACCCTTGGAGGATCTGAAAGTGACCATTTCGCGGGCTTCGTCTAGCATCACATATCCCTCGAGTTTTATGCTGGTTGCAGCGATGAATCCATGCCCATGTGGTTATTACTCGGACCCTAAGCACGAATGTAAATGCACTTATAATCAAATCCACCGTTTCAGGTCTAAAATTTCCGGTCCGCTTATGGACCGTATCGACATTCATGTTGAGGTCCCGGCTGTACAATACAAGGACCTAATGGGAGAATCTTTCGCAGAGTCGTCGGAAACTATTCGCCAACGCGTTTCCAACGCCCGTTCTATACAATCCGAAAGATTTTTAAAGGCAAAAATTTTTTGCAACTCCCAGATGAGCAGTCGAAACGTTAAAAAATTTTGTCAAATTGATGGAGCATCCTGCAGCCTTCTGGAATCCGCTATTGACAAACTTGGGTTTTCAGCCCGGGCCTATAACCGAATTCTTAAGATCGCTCGAACCATCGCTGACCTTGAAGGAGAATCGGATATACGGATAGATCACGTTTCAGAGGCGGTTCAGTATCGGAATTTGGATAGAAGCAGACTTTTTATCTAGGGTTTCGCACAACTTTTTAAAGCAAAAGAAACATACCAATTTGATCCGTTCCGGCATATCGGTTGTTTCTTATCAACCCACGGGCAAGGCCCATTGAATTCGTTTGCCGATTTCATCCTTCTCTCAGAAGCCATATCGAGAAAGGAGTTTAAAAACCGCTTCGTTTCACGGATCCGTTCCAAGAGTCTGTTGCTGAATTCTTTCTAATTCGCCCAACAATTGTGGTTAGCCACAGTTGGATTAATTGCCAACACTGGGGGGATCCTGAGTGGAAAAAGTGCAGCCAAGCGGTACTAAAAAGATGAAATGGATCCTGTGGAAGGTTTGCCTGCCTCTATGATATGATCATCAGAATTTCAACTTGCGGTAACGAGACAGATTTCTTCGCTCGGTTGGGCGTGGAAATCGCATAGCTTCAGTCTTGGCATTACTGTATTTCGACCGCTTGTTTTTGCCTTATAGAGCATCGCATCGACCTCATTTAACAAGATGTCCTTGCCGGAGTCGATTCTCAACGAGGCAACACCGAAACTCGCAGTTACTTTGATATCTCGTTCTTCGGATATTTTGATCGGATGGTTTTCAATGGTTTTTCTTAATCTTTCGGCAAGCTCCATTGCACGAGTCATCTTCGTATCCGGAAGCACAAGGACGAATTCTTCACCTCCGAACCTAGAAAGATAATCGCCTTTTCTGATTCCCGAACAGATAACGTGACAGACTTTTTTCAATACGATATCGCCGGCCTGATGCCCATAGGTATCATTGATTTTCTTGAAGTGATCCATATCAAACATGATGATGGAGAGGTCCTTGCCATGCCTTTGTGCATTAGCAATATTGTGCTCGATCAACCGACTAAATTCCCTTCGATTATAGCAATTGGTTAAAGGATCGAATGCAGCTACATTTTCAAGATTTTTCAGATTCATAAAGTTTGAAACGGCAATGCCCAACGTTTTTACAATTATATTCATTATTTCGCAGTGATATTGAAGCATCCGTCTGCCGGTGAGTATGTAAAACCTTACCATGTATTTACCTTCCATCAGGACGTAGGACATCAAATCACCGCTAGGCAGCGTATCCGGATTTCGAACATCTTCTTCACCGTCATTCATATGACGGATATTCAACTCTCCATTATAGCCGAAATCTTTTTGAATGATATTCCCTATCGTTTTTTTGTATAGGGTTGGATCAATCCACACATCCAGCGAATCTCCATCCTGGACGGCAAATGCAAACAACCGATAATCAAGCATCTCTTTCAAGCACTTTGAAGCTTCATGCAAGATGCTGTCAAGATCCTGCATTTGATTGATTTCGAGGATATACTGGCTCAGGGTTTTGTAATCTATATTTTTTGCAAAGCTGAAAACGGCATTTATAGCTGCTGATGTCTGGTGAAAAAATTTTTTCAACATAAGTTCCATGGCAGAATCACCTTGTTTCCGTTCAGGATCATCCGAATCGACGGACTCCTCAGGAATTTTATAAATTGGTGAAAAAAAGTTATTGTTAAATTAGGAGTACTTTTAGGATGTTATTGAAGGTATAAGCAAAAATAATGCCACAATTAATTTTTTAGCAATAAAAATGGGTTGCCTGAATAAAAAGTGAAAATTGATCGGAAAAGGTGTCTGTATTTGTTTAGGGTTGAATCATTTTCAGGGGATTCAACTGGAGAATGGAAAAGGTGAATAGATATTCAAAAGCGAAAGCCGGGTTTCAACAGGAAAAGTTTTCCCTGATTTTTTAAATACATCAAACGCGATCGCCTTGTTACGGCCGGACATTAATTATCCATACCGGCCTGTTTCATCAGTACTGCGGCGAATTTAAAATAATCTGTCTTTCATTCGAAAAAGAGAAATCCTCATTGAGGTTTTTATAAGGAGCTCTGTCATTATTTTGACATTCCTGTCACAGAAAATAATTTTTGATAAAATCGAAAATACTTCGTGATTCATGTTTAGGAATTTTATAAACAAGGCAACTCGTCGATTGATTTGAATATTCTAAAATAAAGGAGCAAAATAAAATGCGGATAAGGCATAAAAATCATGCAAAATCAGACTTACCAAGGAATGATCTTCGGTGATCCACTTTTCGAATAAAAATCGACAAGTAGACAGACAAATGGCTTTTTTTCAATCGGGGCTGAATTTTCGACGGATTGCCGGTTGCGGGATATAAAACTCCCCTTCAAACTTGAACCAGTCAAAAATTGCTCATTTATGAACTGGGAGTGTTACAGCGCCCATGTACAGATTGACGGGACAAGTGAGAGACAGCAATACAGCAGCGGCTTTTATGCAAAATGAGATTTTTCAGCTTTCGATCAAAGATGCTCCAGTCATCTGATCCGGCTGTGTTATTCCCATGATATGAAGAATCGTAGGGGCAATGTCACCAAGTTTGCCTTCTCTTAACTTTATTTTCCGGCGCGAATCATCAACTATGATAAAAGGAACGGGGTTGGTTGTATGAGCGGTATGAGGCTGTCCGTTTTTATCAACCATCTGTTCCGCGTTTCCGTGATCTGCGGTAACCAGAACAACGCCGCCTTGTGCCTTTACCTGAGAAATAATTTTATCGACACACCGATCAACTGTTTCGCAAGCCTTGATGGCAGCTTTAAGAACACCGGTATGACCAACCATATCCATATTCGCAAAGTTCAGAACGATTAAATCATAGGTGTTGGATTTTATCTTTGAAAGAGCCGCCTGGGTTACTTCATAAGCGCTCATTTCCGGTTTCAGGTCATAGGTCGACACTTCGCGTGGCGATGGAATAAGACATCTGTCTTCAAGAGGGAAAGGCGCCTCTTCGCCCCCGTTCAAAAAGTAGGTCACATGTGCATATTTTTCAGTCTCCGCGATCCTCAGCTGCCTAAGTTCCTGTTTGCTGATGACTTCGCCAAGTATTTTGTCCAAATGAACCGGTGGAAAAGCCACAGGGAGAGCAAAAGTCTCATCATAAATCGTTAGGCAGACAAAATCGCTAAGTTTCGGAAACGGCCTTCTTAAAAATGCGTCAAATGCCGGGTCGGTAAAAGCCCGGGTGATCTCCCGAGCTCGGTCCGCACGAAAATTGAAAAAAATGATTCCGTCTTGGTCCTGCACGATTCCCAGAGGTTTTCTATTCTTATCCGCAATTACGATCGGGCGGACGAATTCATCTGTTTCTTCCCGATGATAGGCATTCATTACGGCCTGGGCGGGGTCTGTTTCGAAAGTCCCTTCTCCATTGACGTAAAGGCGATAAGCTTTTTCGACACGGTCCCATCGTTTGTCACGATCCATTGAGTAAAATCGTCCGCAAATCGTTGCAATCACGCCGTATTTTTTTGAACGCATATAATTGTTTAAATTCTTGATGTAATTTTTTCCGCTGGTCGGGGGGGTGTCACGTCCATCGAGAATTGCGTGCACAAAGACGTCATCAAGACCGTGTTTATTGATCATCTCAAGCAGTGCGTGCAAATGATTTAAGCTGCTGTGGACACCACCATCTGAAACCAAACCGATTAGATGGAGAGCGCGGCGGCTTTTTTTAACTTTATAAATAATTGAATTTAACACATTGTTTTGAAAAAAGGATCGGTCCTGAATTGCCGAGTCGATCCTTGTAATATCCTGGAAAACGATCCTGCCGGCTCCAATGTTAAGATGCCCCACCTCTGAATTACCCATAATCCCCTTCGGAAGCCCCACTGCTTCACCGGAAGATAAGAGGCGGGTGTGGGGGTACTTTTTCTTGAGCCCATCCATGCAGGGAGTATCGGCAAGCAAAACGGCATTTCCTGCCCGCTCGGCACTTATCCCCCATCCATCAAGTATCATTAGCACACACGGTTTTTGATTATTCATCTTCGTAAGATTCGGCTTTCATTTCCGCCGCATTGCTGAAAGGAATCAAATTTTCAATTTTAACCCGTTTTGCATCAACCCAAAGCCCTTCCAGATCGTAAATTTTGCGGATCGGTTCATAAAAAATATGGAAAATGACATGGCCGTAATCAAGCAGAATCCAGTGGCCGTCTGTCATGCCTTCACTGCTAAGCGGCCTTATACCATGTTTTTTAAGGTCCTCCTGAATAAATTCGGCAATCGCTATAACCTGGCGGTTTGAACGACCGCTGCAAATGATGAAAACATCAGCTACCGAAGTAAGCTTTCTTACATCGAACACCACCGGATCCAAAGCTTTTTTCCCTAGGGCGGCTTTTATATACAGGTCCAGAGACGGATCTAGATCATCAGTCACAGATAGAGTCCTTTGGTTTTAATATAATTTTCCACCTTTTCGGGCACGAGAAATTTTATTGATCGGCCCTGTTTGATTAAATTTCGGATTTTCGTGGACGAAATATCAAGCAAACTTACATCAAAGACATAAACCGGTTTCATTTTTTCATGGACAAAACAATTTTTGGAAGGATTGAACTTGTAACCTTCCGATATGTTGGATTGAAGATAGTTTCCGATAATCTTCAATTTTTTTTTGCTTTCGCTTCCCGCTGCGCCGGGCCTTGCCATGACAATAAATGGGATAAGCAGAAAAAGATCCATATATGACTTCCATGTCTCCATTTGCAAAAAGGCATCAAGTCCCAAGACAAGATTAAGGCTCGTTCCCTTTGTGAGGGTAGATTCAAAAAAGCGAACGGTATCAATTGTGTAGGAAGGCCCGGAACGTTTTAATTCAACATCGGAAACAATAAAATCCGGATTATTTGAAACGGCAAGGCGAACCATTTCAAAACGATCTCGTGGGTTCGCAATTCCATACAATGTTTTGTGAGGCGGAATTGCCGCCGGAATAATGTAAAACCTATCCAGGTGAAAACCCTCTTGAACTTCCAAAGCGGCCCGAAGATGTCCAATGTGAATCGGATTAAATGTTCCACCAAACAGTCCTATTCGCATTGCAGTCAACCTGTCTTGTTTTCGATTCGATCATTCGGTTTGTCCAACTGCCTATTGCCGTATCTGTCCATCGCCGAACACCACGAACTTGGTCGTTGTCAGTTCCTCAATCCCCATTGGGCCGAACGCATGAAGCTTGGAGGTACTGATGCCGATTTCAGCGCCCAAACCCAGTTCTCCTCCATCGTTGAATCTGGTTGAAGCATTTACAAGAACAACGGAGGAATCGACTTCGCGAAGAAATCGCCTGGCCCTTCTGTAATCGGAAGTTACGATTGTTTCGGTATGGTTGGAACCGTATCTGGCAATATGTGAAATCGCGTGGTCCATGTCTTCAACCACCTTCACTGCGATAATGAGATCCAGATACTCAGCGGGCCAATCCGCTTCTTTCGCTAAATGTACGTTAGGTAGAATCCTGCATGTTTCCTCGCATCCTCTGATTTCAACAGCTGCAGCGACGAAACGTTTTTCCATTCGAGGCAAAAATTCGTGGGCCACCGCCTTATGGACAAGCATCGTTTCCATAGCATTGCACACTCCCGGACGTTGAACCTTTGCATTAAAACAGATTTCTTCAGCCATTGGGATCGGAGCGCCTGCATCCACGTAAACGTGACATACGCCTTTGTAGTGCTTCAAAACGGGTATCTTTGAAGCTTCAACCACAAATCGAATCAGTTCCTCGCCACCCCTCGGGATAACTAGATCAATGTATTCCTCCTGGTTCAAAAGAACTTTTACCGCTTCTCTGTCTCTTACAGGAACGACTTGAACGGCTTTTCCGGGAAGACCGGTTTCATTCAGTGCATCGCTGATGGTACTTGCAAGAACCTGGTTCGAATAGAAAGCCTCCGATCCTCCACGAAGTATGACGGCATTTCCAGCTTTTAAACAGAGACCGGCGGCATCAATGGTAACATTGGGTCGTGATTCATAGATGATACCGATAACCCCTAAGGGTATGCGCATACGCGATACCGCTAGCCCGTTCGGCCTCAACCATGTCTTACTCAGGGTGCCGACAGGATCGGTCAGCCGGGCGACTTCCCTGAGTCCGGCGGACATGGATTTGATTGTGGCATCTTTTACGGTCAACCGGTCGATCATAGCATTGGAAAGCCTCATTTCTTCAGCACGAGCAAGATCCTTCTTGTTTTCTTCCTTGATATCGAAAGCGTTTTTTTCAATTTTATCAGCAATCCTGAGCAATACCTCATTCTTTTGAGAGGTGGAACACCTCGCCATCTCCATTGCAGCCACTCGTGCGGATTTTGCCATTTTTTCAATCATCGATTGAACAGACATTGATGGACTCCTTAACTACGCGGTAAGATGTTCTTAGAATAGAACAAGGATTTCTACAAATAATAGTAAGGCGCCAAGTCGTTATGCAACTTGAAAAAAGGATGGGTAAACAGCCGATATGAGCCGGTTGTTACTTTTCACCCTCGTACATGCCGCATTCACTCGTTATGACCAGGTTGTCTCTATGGATGACTTCATCGTAGGGCTTGTACCCCAAACAAGTTTTAATTTTAGCCGAATTAAGCCCCATGATTTTTCGTATTTCCGGAGCACTATAATTAACGAGGCCAACCCCCAAGATCTCGTTGCCGTCCGTTGTAAATTCAACTGCTTCGCCAACGCTAAATTCACCATCTACTCGGACGATCCCACTGGGAAGCAAACTTTTTCCTTTTTTAAGAATAGCCTTGGCGGCTCCTTCATCAATACAGATAACTCCTCTGGATTTAAGCGTAAAAGCTATCCAGCATTTCCTGCTGGGTAGTTTTTCTTTTTTGGGGACAAAAAAGGTTCCATATTCTTCCCCGGAGAAAAGCCTTTTCAAAATATTCGGTTTTTCACCTTTTGCAATCACCATGGGTATTCCGGCGGAGCTGACCTTTTTAGCCGATCGAATCTTGCTGAGCATTCCACCGGTCCCGAGTGTGCCCGGAATATCACTGGCCAGTTTTTCAATATTTTTCTTTATATCTGATACCACTGGAATGAATACCGCATCCGGGTTTGAGCGAGGATCTTTGGTATACAGACCATCAATATCAGTGAGGCTGACTAAAATATCAGCATCCATAAGCAAGGTGATCATGGCAGCCAAGTTGTCATTGTCTCCGAATTTAATTTCTTCCACTGCAACGGTATCGTTTTCATTGATAATGGGAACAACACCCCATGATAACAAGGTATACAGCGTATTTCGGGCATTTAAGTATCTTTTCCGGTTCGTAAGCCCATCGCTGGTAAGAAGCATCTGTGCCACTTTTTTTTTATATCTGGCAAAAGACTTTTCGTATTCCATAATCAAGCCTGCTTGCCCGACAGCCGCTGCTGCCTGCCTCTTGGGAATTTCATCCGGTCTTTTGGGAAGACCGATTTTTTTTATACCCGAGGCCATCGCTCCGGATGAAACCAGAATCACCTCGATTCCTTGGTCAATCAGAAAAGATACTTGTCTGCTGATCGATCGGATCACTTTTAAATTCAATCCGTTGTCTTCAGTGAGAACTCCGCTTCCAACCTTGACAACAATTCGCTTTGCACGGTCAAAACAAATCTTCCTGTATTCATTCATGGAATCTGTCCAATAATATGCGGATTTGCCGCTTGAGATCGTCAATCCCTTCGCCGGTGAGAGCGGAAATCAATATGACTTTTTTCTCTTTTGCGACCTGTTGAAATTTTTTTGCTGCTTCCATTGCACCTGGAATATCAATTTTGTTGAGCACAATCACCTGCGGTTTGTCCATAAGATTTTTATTGAATAAAACAAGTTCTCTGTTTATCGTATGGAGGGGGTAAAGGGGATCATTTAGATCAATGACGGATGCGTCGATGAGGTGAACAAGGATACGGGTTCGTTCAATATGACGCAAAAATCGGATTCCAAGCCCTGCCCCATTATGGGCGCCTTCTATTAAACCCGGGATATCCGCAACAACAAAAGATTCCTCTCGCCCGTTCTGAACCACGCCAAGATTGGGGCTGAGGGTAGTAAAAGGATAATGACTGATTTTTGGATGAGCGGAAGAAATGGCGCTGATAAGGGTTGATTTGCCTGCATTCGGAAGGCCGATGATACCGACGTCGGCAATGATTTTGAGTTCCAGTTTAAGTGTCAGATTTTCACCCGGTTCCCCGGGTTGAGCGAACCGGGGCGTCCGGTTGGTCGATGTTTTGAACGCCGTATTTCCTTTTCCTCCTCTTCCGCCTTTTGCGACGACACTGGTTTGGCCGGGTTCAATAAAATCTTTTAAAAGCTTTCCGGTTTCGGCATCACAAACCAAGGTGCCGGGGGGAATCTCAATGATAAGATCATTGCCGTTTTTTCCGGTCTTTTGTTTTCCTTGGCCATTTGTACCTTTTTCAGCTTTGAAATGTTTCTTGAAATGAAAATCATAAAGGGTATGTTTTTGTGATGTCGCCTTTAGGACAACATCACCACCTTTGCCTCCGTCTCCACCGTCCGGCCCACCATGCGGAATGAACCTTTCTCGCCTGAAACTTACGCAACCGCTACCGCCGTCTCCGGCCTTAACAGTGATAATCGCTTCATCTATAAATTTCACTCTGCATAAACGCTTACTTTTTTACGCGAACGACCCATTCGTTCATAAGCCACAGTGCCGTCAATTTTGGCAAACAAGGTGTAATCCTTACCCATTCCAACATTCTCTCCAGGGTGTATTTTTGTTCCAAGCTGACGAACCAAGATATTGCCCGCTTTTACCTTATTCCCGCCAAACCGTTTCACGCCGCGACGCTGTCCGGCACTATCGCGGCCATTTTTTGAACTGCCGCCTGCTTTTTTGTGTGCCATTTATCATCTCCTTACCGTATGGTCTTAGGCTTCAATGCTGTCTATTCGAATTGCAGTATACTGCTGACGATGTCCTTGCTTTCGTCGATATCGTTTGCGACGTTTATACTTGAACACTAAAATTTTTTTTGCCTTGCCCTGTTCAACGATATGGCCTCGAACCGCTGCATTTTCTAGAACGGGTTGGCCGATTTCCACTTTATCGCCGTCGGAAAACATAAGCACCTTGTCAAAAGAAACCGGATTGCCGACCTCCCCCGAGATTTTTTCAAACCTCAAAACGTCGCCTTGCTGAACTTTATATTGTTTTCCGCCTGAAGATATGACAGCGTACATGGGCTCGCCCCTTTCACTCTATCGAATTTTGTCTTTCTTGCTTACAAAAATTAGAAAATATTAATCTTTTAAAAAAATATGTCAAGAAGAAATTTAATTCCCGATTGACAGATAACATAAAATTGGTTTTATTATCTCCGTTAACCGTTCGGCAAACAAATGGAAGGGCCGTATACGACCCTGTCGTCGGACATGGCATAGGAGTATAAAAAACTGCATCAATCGGCAGATGATTTTCCATATTTAAATAAAACGATCTTTCCAACACATGGGAATCGCTCGCCGGCAGCTGAAGCTTTGATTTGGAAATATTTTTTAGGAGTACATCTTGAAATCTCATATCGAGTTTTCCGTTATCCATTGGAAAAACAATTCCAGATGTGATGAAACCCTCAAACTTATTGGAGAAGC
>Ga0116141_10000437_pt1 | contig 32530 bp, 30 predicted proteins | sample AD_UKC097_MetaG_FD_89744 | JGI IMG/M metagenome (GOLD analysis project Ga0116141, IMG submission 89744) | Active sludge microbial communities of municipal wastewater-treating anaerobic digesters from USA - AD_UKC097_MetaG | ecosystem: Engineered > Bioreactor > Anaerobic > Digestate | place: USA...
GAACTTGCGGACTTTCCGAACTCATGCGGCGGCTTTTGACCGGATATGCGGTCAGTTTCAACCGTCGTCACAAGCGCCATGGGCAGCTGTTTCAGAACCGGTACAAATCCATTATCTGCCAGGAAGACGCCTATCTCAAGGAACTTGTGTGCTATATCCACTTAAATCCGCTCAGGGCCAAAATGGTTGAAGACTTCGGAGCGCTCAACCGCTATGCTTTCCGCGGTCACAGGCTGCTGGCGGGAAAGGCCGAATGCGGCTGGCAGGATGGCGACTATGTGCTCGGATACTTTGGCGAGAGCGCGGCCATTGCTTCGAAACGATACCTTGCCTATGTGGAAGCCGGAATTGCCCTTGGCCGGCGACCGGAACTGGTCGGCGGCGGTTTGATCCGCAGCCCGGCGTTGGCGTTTGCACTCCCTGCAAAATATTTTGCAAGCCTGGGTTTGCCGAGGCTGGATATCAATAACAGCGACATCCGATGGACAGGGCAGGGGAATGCCATCCGTGTGGGGCTGCTTTCCATCAAAGGGCTTGCGGCTGAAACTCAGGGCCGTATCGTTTTTCATCGCCGCTCCGGCCCTTATCGCAGCGTGCGAGACTTTATTGATCGCATTCGGCCAAATGATACCGAGGCGCGGGCGCTGATTCATTGTGGCGCCCTGGATGCATTTTCCGTAACCGGCAACCGGGCGGCACTGATCTGGGAACTGGTCCGCCGGCAAACAGCCGGATCAAACAAACCGATGCCCCGCAAACTTTTTGACGTTCCTTCGGACGCCCCTTCGCCTATACCTCCGGATAGCGAACACGACCGCCTCCGACGCGAGCTCTCGGTGCTCGGTTTTTTGTGTGATCGCCATCCCATGGAATTGTTTGCAGATACTTTAAATAGTCGAACGGTTAAGGCGGTTCATTTGGCGGATTTTATCGGAAAGCGGATTCGGATGGCCGCCTGGCTGATTACCGGCAAAGTAGTGTACACGAAGTGCGGAGAATCCATGGAGTTTTTGACCTTCGAGGATGAAACGGGAATTGTTGAAACTACATTTTTTCCGCAGGTCTACCGCTGTTTCTGCCACATGATCGATCGCGATCGGCCCTATCTTCTTTCCGGCAGAGTCCAACAGGACGGGGGCGCTGTCACCTTGACGGTTGAAAAGGTGGAACGTATTACATGCGGAAGGCAAGTCATGCGCGGTTAAAACAGCATGCATCATAAGACTTATAGATTTTTCGATAGATCGGCATATGTTCTTCGCTTCTTTCTACGGTCTTTACCGCTCCGTCTTTCGAGGCCGCTTCTTCTTTCCGGGATGTGAAGTGTATAAGAATACTGCCGACGGTCAAAACCGGAACGTCTGCCTCCATTATCTCTGAGATTTAGATTCTCAACATCAATTTTCATGCCGATAATTTCTTCAGGTTCGAGGATCGTAGAATCTTATATCCAAAGGGTTCCATTCAAAATTAAGAGCGGTCTTCCACGTCTTAAAATTATCAGATATCTTTGTAGTTTCCGATTAGTCGGGTAAAAACGATAACCGGCGAATGATATTTATTTGGGTTACCCTTTGAGAAAGCTGAAGATGCCCTATTTCCGTGGTTTTCATAAACTCGCAGCAACATTTGATGGCTTGACCCGTAACGCCTCGGGTCTGACGGGACCTTTGCGTGAAACCCCTTTTGCTCAATTTTTGAATTGGACTCAAATTGGACATCTTCATGAAAGGTCCATGTGTGGCGTTGCGTTTCGTCCTTTGTCATTGCGACGCGCACCTCATATGGCTCATCAGTCATGATTCGCAAGCTTTGCCAATGAAGCTTTTTCGAAGTCACCACTATTTTCATCCTTGAAATCCACAATCGATTCCCATGGCAAAAATCGACTTCCTTTAAATTGAGCGAAATGGAGCATTTTTCAAATGTCTCGAATCATCGCCTTTCGTTTGATTCGGTTTGTAATCAATCGAGAGAAATGATTTCACGAAAAGAAAAACAATAAGACATCCGACGAAAATGCCATAAAAATTTTAAGGAACTTGGCTTTATAGGATAGCAACATTTATGCCATTAAAGGAATGGATCGTGAACAGGGGAAGCTATTGGTGAGATGCAAAAAAAATATCAGTATAATTGGCTGGTTATATCAATGGAAAAACATTGTTTCGTTTTTTAAAAAAAAATTGTCTGCCGGATGGGCAACAACTGTGGTATTGTTGTAACAATTTTTTATGAAAAAAAGTAAAGCGAACTTAAAAAACATATAATCCCGGCTTGATAATTGGTTTTTACTTAATCTGCCTTATCGTGGGAATTCATGGGGTGAATAATATTGAGATCCGTGATTTTGTATAGAAGTGTTTTATAGCTGATTTTTAAAATTTTTGCCGCTTTGCTCCGATTCCAGCCGGTCTGATCCAGAATATAGGAAATAACCTCTTTTTCGACCCTGTCAAGCGTTTTTTTCTTGATCTTTTTTAGAGAAAAAGATGCGCTTCCAGTTGAATTTTCGCCTTGAAGTTTTAAGATATCGGCGACAATGGAAGAGCTTTCTATGGTCGGTTTAACCGGAACCGATGATCGTTGGGGATTGGCGGTGATTGAAAGCTCCTCTACAATTTCCTCCCAGTCGCCGACTACCATCATTCTTCTGAGCAAGTTTTGAAGTTCCCTTACATTTCCAGGCCAATGATAAGCCATGAGTTTTTCCATGATCCGGTTGCTTGGTTTTGCAAGCTGATTGGTATCGAACTGAGAATTGTAGCTTTCTATGTAGTAGTCCAACAAAGAGGGAATGTCTTCCGGCCGGTTACGAAGCGGAGGGATGTATATTTTTATTATATTTAACCGATAATAGAGGTCCTCTCTAAATTTTCCGTTTTTGATGTGTTGCTCAAGCTCCTGATTGGTGGCTGCGATAACCCATGTATCCGTCTTTATTTCTTTTTCGGATCCCAAGGGGGCGAATTCCCCGCTTTGAAGGACGTGAAGGAGTTTCGCTTGAAGCGGAAGAGACATATCGCCGATTTCATCCAGAAATAAGACCCCTTCATGAGCTAATTCGAATTTTCCTCTTTTTTTCCTTTCAGCGCCGGTAAAAGCGCCTCGTTCATATCCGAAGAGTTCACTTTCAAGCAGTCCCTCCGGTAATGCGGCGCAATTCACCTTTACAAAGGGTTTGCCTCGCCTTGAAGAGTTAAGGTATAGGTTCTGTGCCACAACCTCTTTGCCGACACCGCTTTCTCCCGAAATAACGACGTTTAATCCCGTGTTGGCAACATGCTTAATAAGTTCCCTTATTCTTTCAATGCTCTGGCTAACTCCAATTAAAGGGATTTTCATTTTTGTCTCAATATTTACGGTTAGATTTTGCTTTTTGGGGTGGAAAGCAGGCCGGCGATTAATTTGTCAAGCTCAGAGAGTTCGAAAGGTTTTTCAAGTACGATGTCCGCATTCGCTTCCGTTGCCAATGCCTCGGGATGTTCTCCCCATCCGGTAATTGCGATAACAGGAATAGTCGGATATTTTTTTTTCACGATTGAAATAACCCCGACCCCGCTGATGTTTGGCATGACAAGGTCTGTTATGATCAAATCAAATTCCCCTTTTTCGGCATCAAGCAATTTTAGCCCATCCAGACCGTTGGAAGCGGAGATCACCTGATATTTTTTCTGACTCAGGTACTCGTATAAGCTTGTCAACACTTCTTCGTTGTCATCAATAATAAGTAGTTTATTGGATTTGCCCATTTCAGCCTCAAAAAAAATAATGAACCAACACTGCGTCTGGTAATTGTGTAAAATTTTTTTGCCGCCTGATCGATAGGAAGATAGCGACAAACACGGGTTGGGAAAAACGTCGACGCGTCGGTATCCGGAAAAATTTAAAATTTTTAAAAATGGTGCCGAAGGCCGGACTTGAACCGGCACGGGTCTCCCCACTACCCCCTCAAGATAGCGTGTCTACCAAGTTCCACCACTTCGGCGCAAAGGTGTTCTATTTTTGAGAACTTTTTTCCGTTTGATCCGCCTTCGCAGGCTGTGAAGCTTCTGGTAAGGATTGGGCGTCATTTTCAGGCACTGTCTGTGAAGCCGGCTGTTCTATCGGAGCTCTTGAGTTTTGCATAATGGAACTTCCGGTACGATGACCGGAAATATAAGCAAGCGTTAAAGAGGTCACCATAAAAACGATTGCCGCCACGGTGGTTGCCTTGCTTAAAAATGTTGAAGCTCCTGAACTGCCGAAAAGTGTCTGACTAGAGCCTCCACCGAAAGCAGCGCCCATATCCGCTCCTTTTCCCGTCTGCAGTAAAACGATCATGATAAGGGCGATACATACAATAACATGAATAATGATTAAAGCTATTGACATGGTTGATTACTTTGATTCCGGGTTGCCGGTTATGTAATTATGTTTGAAAATCAATGATTTTTCTGAACGTTTCTGCATCCAAGCTCGCTCCTCCTACGAGGGCTCCGTCAACATCGGGCATTGCCATCAATTCCGAAATATTGTTTGGCTTGACACTTCCTCCGTATAGTATTCGGATGGATTTGGCAAGTTTATTTCCGAAACATTTTACAAGTTTTGAACGCAGAAATGCATGAGCTTCTTGGGCCTGAATACGGGTGGCTGTTTTGCCGGTTCCGATCGCCCATACCGGTTCATATGCAATGACCAATGTTTTTAAATCATTCGAAGAGAAATTTTCTAACCCCTTTTTCACTTGTTTGTCAAGCACAGAAAATGTCTCTTTCGATTCGCGTTCCTTTTCTGATTCTCCCACGCAGAAAATCGGTATCAAATCATTTTGGATTGCGGCGGCTATTTTTCTGTTAACGGTCTGGTCTGTATCACCAAAATACCGCCGTCGTTCAGAGTGACCTATTATAACGTATTTGCATCCCGCTGATGCAATCATGGGGGCTGATATTTCACCCGTGTACGCTCCCTCTTTTTCCCAAAAAAGATTCTGGGCGCCGACCGAGATGAGGCTTCCTTTGGCGATATTCGCTACAGCAGCCAACGCCGTAAAGGGAGGCGCAATCATTACATCCGTATCGACATTTTTCTCTAAAAGAGTTAGGAGTCGTCTGGTTGTCTCAACAGCCTCGCTGCAAGTCTTGAACATTTTCCAGTTACCGGCGATAAGGGGTCGGCGATTCTCCATGGATCCATCTCCTTATGAGACCTTTGCAACACATTCTTTTTCATCCGGTTTCTGGGTCAGGTTCAAATTTCGACAACTTCGCAAAAATTCCATATACGGTGTTGCACTTTATCCATAATTTTTTGTGGTATAAATTGTTCCATCCCGAACCTGAATGAAATTGAAAACATTTTAAAGGTCTGCTTATGTTAGTAATCTGCACTTTGCAGTGAGTTGCTCATCGCCAAGGAACCGGATCGATCTCAGCGTTTCCGGGCGGCGACCATAGCCACGAAGCGGAGGCGGCCGATTTAAAGTTGGGTACCGATCATGGCCGCGAGATCCACCATCCTGTTTGCATAAGCGGTTTCATTGTCATACCAGGCAATCACTTTTGCCATGTTATCAATGACATAAGTGTTTGGAGCATCAACAATGGAAGATAAAGTCGATCCATTGAAATCACAGGACACCAATGGAAGATCGTTACATCCAAGTATGCCCGCAAGAGATCCCTCTGAGGCCTGTTTAATGGCATCATTTACGTCGGAAACCGTAATTCCCGATTTTTCCAGTATCGCAACAAAGTCGACAGCCGACACATTCGGAGTCGGCACGCGAATGGCAAGTCCGTTGAGTTTTCCCGAGAGTTCCGGAATTACCAGAGACACGGCCCTGGCTGCACCCGTTGTTGTGGGAATCATCGAAAGCGCAGCCGCTCGGGCCCGACGAAGATCTTTGTGGGGAAGATCCACGAGACGCTGGTCGCCCGTATAAGAATGAACAGTGGTCATGAGCCCTGACCTTATGCCGAAGTTTTCAAGCAATACCTTGCACACCGGTGCCAGACAATTTGTGGTGCAAGAGGCATTTGAAATAATATGATGATTTCTTGGATCATACCGGTTGGAATTAACCCCCATGACAATGGTGATATCCGGATCTTTGGCGGGGGCCGATATGATAACCTTACGTGCTCCTGCGGCGAGGTGTTTCGATGCATTTTCAAGATCCCTGAAGATGCCGGTGCACTCAGCAACAATATCCACTCCATAATCTTTCCAGCGCAGATTTGATGGATCCTTTATAGATGTGAAGGCGATCGACTTTCCTCCCACTTCAATGGAGTCTGTTTTATCTTGAACATCAAGAGCCAGGCGACCGTGGACGGAATCGTAGGTAAGCAGATGAGCCATCGTGGCTGAATCCGTCAGATCGTTAATCGCGGCGACTTCAATATCCGAGCGATTGATTGTCGCCCTGAGAACAAGGCGGCCTATTCTTCCGAAACCGTTTATACCCAATTTTACGCTCATGACGCCTCCTTCGGTTTTGTTTTAACGCAATGCATCCGATTCGGTGCAAATATTATGGAATGAACGGGGGAAAATCGCATTTTTGAACCGGATCATGTTTTCCAGGAGGTTCCATCTGCTTCGTAAAGGAAATACGCCCCGCAGAAAAACCCCTGCGCTGCCTGATTCCGGTATGGGTCGTTTATGTGAAGGAAACCGGCGGTGTCCACTAATTAATCACCATTTGGAACTGTCAATGTTTGTTTCCTTTTAAAATTCCGCTGGCCAGTGAGATGCTTTTTCTGCCATATGCCTCCAGACATCCGGCAAGCTCGGCAAGGCCGGTGTCTTTCCTTGCGGTTGAGGCTTTAATCAGCATGGGAAGGTTGACCCCGGAAATGACTTCCACCCGACCTTCTTCCAGAAAAGAATAACTCAAATTTGAGGGTGTCCCACCGAACATATCCGTCAGGATAAGTATCCCTCTTTTATGATCTACCTTTTTAATCCCCTCCAAGATTTTTTTGCGGAGTTTTTCGGCATTTTCATTTAAATTGATAGAAACTGATATCATGGCTTCCGGTCTGGACCCAAGAATGAACTCAGCCGTATCAATAAGTGCATCTCCGAGCTGGCAGTGTGTAACAATAACGATTCCGATCATAAAACTCCTCAAATATCCGTTGCCTGTTATTTTCAGTTACTGGGTGGTTTCAGAAAACAATTTTGATCAAGAAAGGCAAGCTTTTTTATGGATTGCTTTTTTCGCCTGGAGGCGACCCGGGCAGCTCCGCTTCCGCATTCGGGAGACCCGACAAGGTCTCGGCAATAATATCACAGGCCGATATCCCGATGTATAATTTCAGCATTCTTCCCTGATTCTTTGATATGATCAAAAACAGATCGTGCAACCGCCACCGAGCGATGCCGACCTCCCGTACAGCCGATGGCAATGGTTAAATAGGCCTTTCCCTCCTTTTCATATAAAGGGATCAAATAATCCAGAAGGTCTAAATATTTTTTAAGAAATTTTTTGGTTTCATCGTTGCTTAGGACATAGTTTTTAATTTCTTGAGCCTCTCCATCTAAGGGTTTCAATTCAGAAACGAAAAATGGATTAACGAGAAATCGAACATCCATAATCAAGTCCGCGTCGTGAGGAAGACCAAATTTAAACCCGAATGACAAGACGTTGATCCTCATTGTCACCAGTTTTTTGGTTTTTTGTGCAAGATCCACAATAAGAGCCTTCAGATCATGCACATTGTAATGCGAAGTATTTATAATCTTATCCGCTGCTATTCTCAGGTCCTTCAATTGTTCTCGTTCCGCCCGTATCCCATCCAGCAAGGATTGGTTGTGAGACAGAGGATGGTGCCGGCGTGTTTGACTGTAACGCTGCAAAAGAATTTTCTCATCCGCTTCAAGAAAAAGAATTTTAAAATTGTATCCCTTGTTTCTCAGCGATTCAAAAACAGCGGCGTATTTTAAAAGGAAGCCTTTCTCTCGAAGGTCCATTACAAAAGCAAGACCGGAAATTTCAGAAGCATTTTCGATCGGCAATTCCAGAAATTTTGGGAGAAGGTCGACCGGCATGTTGTCGACGCAATAAAAACCGGCATCCTCAAATGCCGCAATTGCGGTGCTTTTTCCGGACCCTGAATACCCTGTAATAATGATTAGGTTTAAGTTTTTCACTTATAAACGATTTGTTTAAGGGTAAAAATATTCGGCGGATGAATTACCGTTGAAGGCGTGCGGCAGACTTGAATGAAATGTCTTGCCATGGTGGTTATGGTGGTTTGCCGTCGAAACATCCTCCCGCACCAGACGGACCATGCAATCGGACGCTCTTCAACTCCGCCGGATTTTATCGCCAATTAAAGAAATTGGTTGGTTTGAAACTGAAACAGTGGTGATTTCACAATGCAATCCCCGGTTGTTCATTAAAATTCTTCATCTTCCTCTTTGATGATCCTCAGAACTTCATCGCTGTCTTCAGCATTTAAGAGCTTTGACTTGAAGTGATCATTCTTGAGCAATCTTGAGATCCTGGCAAGCAGCTTCAGATGTACACCCGTTGAGTTTTCCGGAGTCACAAGAAGAAAAAAGATGTGCGTCGGTCGCCCGTCCATAGATTCAAAATCAACCCCCTTGCGGCTTAGACCAAATGCGAGGGTCAACGAATCAAGGATTTTTAGTTTGCCGTGCGGAATGCCGATACCCCCTCCAATGCCGGTACTTCCAAGCCGTTCTCTTTCCATGAGAACACCGACGAGATTCTCAGGATCTAAGCCGGTTGCTTGGGCGACGGGAGCGGCAAGCTCTCCGAGAACCCCTTTCTTGTCATATGATTTCAGATTAACCAGAATTGTATCTTTATGCAAAAAATCAAGAATCTTCATTATCTTCCATTTTCACAAAAAAATAATTACCCGGCGGGTTCGCTGTTTTAAGAGGCGCCCGACCTAAAGCGTATCGTCCCCCCTTAATTGCTGGGCTGAATTAATCCATACCGCCCGTTGTTGCGGCGATAAAGAACATTAATTTTTTCTGTCCTCGCATTTGTAAACACAAGGAAATTATTGTTCAAGAGTTCCATTTGCATAATTGCTTCTTCAATATCCATCGGTTTATATTCAATGTTCTTGATTTTTACGTGCCCGGCAGCCTCATCGGGTATTGATTCTGCTTCTTCAGCATTCGAACTTATGGGCTTGAGTTTTAATCCGCCACGGTATCCTCTGTTTTTTTCTTTGTTTTTCTTAATCTGTTTTTCGAGTTTGTCCATGACGATGTCGATTGCTGAATACATGTCGTTTGTCTCTTCCTTGCCGTTGATGCTCAATCCGTCTCCACTTATATTGATTTCAGCTAGATGGCGAAACTTTTCAACTGAAAGCACGACATTCGCTTCCGCAGGATTGTCAAGAAATCTGTCAAACCGATCGAGTTTCTCATGAATATATGACTTCAGATTTTCAGATGAATCAAGATTCTTAAACGTCACGGATGTCTGCATGCAAAAACCCCTTTAGATTTGTTTGCGTTTGCTGGACGGTAAGACTTTCAGCATTTCCCGGTACTTCGCAACGGTTCTTCGAGCAATATCGATGTTGGCTTCTTTTAAGAGTTGAGAAATTTTTTTGTCGCTGAATGGTTTTTTAGGATTTTCACCATTGATAATCTGTTTTATACTTTGCTGCACACTGGCGGAAGCAATGGCCTCGCCGTGAATTCGATTAATAGAACTGTTAAAAAAATATTTCAATTCGAAAATTCCCTGCGGAGTATAAGCATACTTGTTTGTTGTGACCCTGCTGATGGTGGATTCATGCATATTGATATCTTTTGCCACATCTCTGAGCACCATTGGTTTTAAATAGGAAATCCCCTTTTCGAAGAACTCGCGCTGAAAACGCAGTATGCTTTCCATAACCTTGTAGACGGTCTTTTGACGTTGGTGAATACTTCGGATCAGCCAGGCTGCGGAACGCAACTTGTCTTGAATATAATCTTTCGCACTGTCGGAAATATTTGTCCGACCGGTTAAAGAGTTTTTATACAAGGAGTTGACGCGGAGTCGTGGTATGCCTTCATCGTTGAGAACAATCACAAAATCATCTTCGAATTTATAGACAAAAATGTCGGGGTTAATATAGATCGGCTCTTCATCGCTGAATTGGCGTCCCGGTTTAGGCTCCAGTCCTTTTATAATGTCGACGGCGGAAACGATGTCCTCTATGGTTGTTTTTAGTGCCTTTGCGATGGCTTTGTAATTCTTGTTTTCAAGGTGATTGAGATGGTCGGATATAATATCCGTTACGATCGTGTTTTGAAGACCCAGACGAATCGCTTGAATCAGAAGACACTCGCGCAGATTTCTTGAGCAAACGCCACTCGGATCAAATGTGTGCATCACGGATAAAAATTGTTCCACCTTTTCCGGCGTGGATCCGCTCATGGATGCAATTTCCTCGATAGAGACATCCAGATAGCCGTCTTTATTGAGGTTTCCGATGATCAGACTCCCGATGGCTTCTTCCTCTTTTGTCGGTGATATCATCAACAACTGCCAAAGCAGATGTTCTTTCAGCGATTCCTTGCTGGAAATAAAAGTTTCGAAATTCGGTGTATCTTTTTTTTCCGTTTCAAAATGGACTCGATCCGGAGAATTGTATTCATCGATATAATTGCTCCAGTCGATATCATCGTGAATTTTTTCTTCTATCGTGACTTCTTTGGTGACAGGCGAATCGGAGGTTTCAACTTGGGAGGTTTCGGCAGTTTGATCCTCGGCGACAACTTCCTGAATTTCTTCAAGCGCAGGGTTTTCAACCAGTTCCTGCCTGATCAAGTCCATAAGCTCCAGTCGGGACAACTGCAGCAGTTTTATTGACATCTGAAGCTGCGGCGTCATGATCAGTTGCTGGGTTAATTTGAGATGCTGCCTTAGTTCAAGAGCCATGCTATAACCTGAATTGGTCTCCTAAATAGATTTTGCGGGCGGTTTCGCTTGAAGCGATTTTTTCAGGAGTGCCGAATTCGATGACCTTTCCGGCACTTAAGATATAAGCGATATCACAAACTCCGAGCGTCTCCCTGACATTGTGATCGGAAATCAGTATCCCGATCCCGCGTTTTTTTAGATGTTCAATGATGCTTTTAATGTCGATGATAGCTAGCGGATCAATCCCTGCAAAAGGTTCATCGAGCAGAATAAATGAGGGGTTTGTAGCAAGGGCACGAGATATTTCAAGCCGCCGTCGCTCTCCCCCCGAAAGAAAGTCGGCCTTCTGCGTGGAAAGATGTTTGATGCCCAATTCTTCGAGCAGTATATCCGCACGATGTTCTTGCTCAGATTTAGACAGCGGAAGCATTTCGAGAATGGCCATGATGTTTTGTTTCACACTCAGCTTTTTGAAAACGGAAGTCTCCTGCGGAAGGTAACCAACACCCTTTCGAGCTCTTAGGTACATTGGGCAATCCGTTATATCTTCATCGTCAAGTAAAATCTTTCCTGCCTCGTTTTTTATCATTCCAACGGTCATGTAGAAAGTTGTGGTTTTTCCGGCACCATTCGGACCCAGAAGTCCTACCACGCTGCTGCTTTCGACTTTCAAGCTGACGGAATCCACAACTCGCCTTCCATGATAGGTTTTTACAAGCTTTTCAAGAGACAATGTCGTCATTGATGAATAATTGCTGCATTCGATTGGTTCGGTTCGTTCGATTGGATAGATTTCTTAACGAAGATGATTCGGTTTCCTTTCTTCTGAATGAATAACGGCTTCCACCTGTTTTTCAACGCCGCTTTCCACTTCGATGCGTCCATCCGATCGGTAAAGGGTAATTTTTGAACCGGAAATGGAATCCTTTCCGCTTATAACCTTTGAGTCGGGTCCCGACAAGACAAGAACCTCCCGATCCGTAAAATATTCCGCTTTCTCTGCGGTCGCGATTCTGTCGCCGAACGTGATTTTTACATGACCGATCGCGACGATTTTTTCAATCGACCCTTCCGCCATGGGGAGGTCCTTATTTTGATCCGCTCCTTTTTTATTGAAAATTAAAAGCGTTTCACTATGAATAACCGTATCTCCTTGGATTACTTGGACGTTTCCGGTAAATTCGGCAAGTTTTGTCTTGTTGTCGGTAATCAGCTTGTCTGCCGTGATATGAATTCGACCTTTCTCAAGGTTTTTATCGGCAGAATCCGTTTTTTCTTCAGCATGGACGGAGGATGTTATAAATAATGTTGTGATCACCAACGTTGTCAACAAAAAAGCGGTTATTGACCATTTGCTATCGTTAGATACTGAGATCCTCACTGAAACTGCCTTTCACATTGCCTGAAAAAGAGGCAATTTGAGTGTTGAGGTCAAAAGACATGGCGGCCGCCGTCAGGTCGAATGAGTTTCCGAAAATGGCAACCGGAACATTTGAGAAAATGAACCGCCTGCCGTGCGTGTAATATAAATTATCGGTTTTAAGCAGGTAGTTTTCATTTTTCATCACCACGTTACCGGCAACCTCCATGTCATTTGAATCCGTATTCAAAACGCCGTTATCAGCAGTGAGATAAATCTTTCCACCGTCTTCAAGAAAAAATATTACGGACAATTTCTTGAAAATTGCCTGGTTATTTTGCTCCATAAATTGTGCGGACGCGGCATCCAAACTCCATTCCTTCTTCCCATCCCTTGTTGCGATCTGATGAACATTGTCTATCGAGATGTTTGCCTTACTTTCAAGAGATGAAATAATCTTTTCGGGTTCATTCAAGATGCGGCGATAGCCGATAAAGACTGCAAGGATAACGGCAAGCGTAACGAAAATAATCGAAATCAGCAACCGCGTTAATTTTTTAGGATTTTTATTCTTTATGCTGAACATTATAAAAACGTTCCAGGATGCTTTCCCAAACCCCCCGAGCTTTCAGCATGGCTTCACAGACCTCTCGTACAGCGCCGGTTCCTCCTTCACAGCTTGTAACCATATCGGCATTTTCAAGTATTATTTCGTGCGCGTTTTTTACGGCGATGGAAAGGCCGACTTTTTTCATCAACGACAGATCGGGCAGATCATCGCCCACAAACGCGATCTCTTCAGGCGGCACTCCGGTTCTTTCCGAAACCACATCCAGCACGGCGGCTTTGTCGCCGATTCCATCAAATATGTGGTCTATTCCGAGATTTTTACACCTGTGATACAGAGCCTTCGATTTCCTTCCGGTTACAACGCCCACTTTTATGCCGGCGTTTGTCAGCAGTCTTATACCCAGGCCGTCCTTTACATTAAAGACCTTGGTCTCTATGCCATTGTCATCGTAAATAATGCCGCCGTCGGTGAGTACACCGTCTACGTCCATTAGCAGGATCTTTATCTTTTTCAATCTGTCCGAGATCATGATGTGTCGTGAATTTATTTCATGTTTGTAAGCCGAAAAGAACCAGAAACGAATTCCCAACCTCTCCACCGACCCGATCTCGAAGTTGGGATAAAGCGTTCCATCTTCATGCTCAATCTGTGCAATCGGTTGAACTTCTTGCCTGGACCCTAGGCCGGATTGAAGGTTTTGAAACCGGTTCTACTCTTCAAACAAGCTCGCGATGCATTCGAGGCCCCGGTTTATGAATATATTCCGACGGTTTCTTCGAGTTTGAAATATATATTAATTCATAATGTCTAAAAGCACAATACCGAGGATTATAATGCATGTTCGATGGCTTTAAGCTGACAAAGCAGATCATAAAGGCTGTCAAGCCTTAATGAATTGGGACCGTCACAAAGTGCATTGTCGGGATCTTTATGAACCTCGATAAAGATTCCATCCGCTTCGCAAGCAATTGCTGCTCTGGCAAGAATCGGTGCAAATTCCCGCTGACCCCCGGAACTCCCGCCCGCTCCTCCGGGAAGCTGAACGCTGTGCGTCGCGTCGAATATCACGGGTGGGCCTTCATCTCTCATTATTTTTATGCCGCGAAAATCGACGACCAGATTGTTATATCCGAACATTGTGCCACGTTCCGTGATCAGAATCTGGTTGTTACCGGTAGAAGCTACTTTTTGCGCGATATTAACAATGTCCCAAGGAGCGAGGAACTGCCCTTTTTTGATATTGATCGGCTTGCCGGTTTTTGCGGCCGAAAGAACAAGATCGGTCTGCCGGCATAAAAAAGCGGGAATCTGTATTACGTCCAGAACGCGGGCCGCGGCTTCGACTTCGCTGGTTTGGTGAACATCGGAAAGAATGGCAAGCCCTAAATCTTGCTTGATATGCTTCAGAATTTTAAGTCCTTCCGTCAATCCGGGTCCTCTGAAGGCATTAACGGATGTCCGGTTGGCCTTATCGTACGATGCCTTAAAAATGAAAGGGATATCCAACTGCTGTGTCATTTCTTTCAGTAGGGAGGCGATTTCAAATGTCGAATCATAGTTTTCAATGACACACGGCCCCGAAATCAAAACAAACGGAAAATCCCGGCCGATGGATATATTCCTTATTTTTACAGAGTTTTTCATCATTCCTTTATCAATATATTAACTTAATATTAACTTATTTTAAAAAAATCGATTTCAGAGACTGTTTTCAATATTTACAAACGATTTCTGACTGTATCCGAAACCCGATTGCAGGTTTTGAAGCTACTTTGTAAAAAAATCGGCGTTTTTGTAAAAAGCTCGTCTTCGATGCGGCGCCCCATCTCCGGTCTTGTTACCTGTCCCTTTGATCCCTTAACAAATAATATTCGTCATAGCTGTATGATGAATGCAATGTTTGTCTTTTACACTTTATTATTTTAGGGGTGAATCGCTGCGAAGGGATTCTGTCGCCCCCTTCTTCCATGACTTGCGCGTTTTCCAAACGGAAATTTCCGGCGCACCGTACGTGCGAGTTGATCACAGTCGGATCACAGAAAAAGCAGACGGAAAAATAAACAGTTTTTAATCTATCGTGCGCATTGTTAAAAGTCAAGAAACGAAAAAACAGGCCTTGATCGGGTGCTTTTTAACTGTTATTATCCTTAACTTGGCTGTTCGCCGAAGCGTATAACCAAAGGTAAATGCTATCGCCTCGATTCATCTTCGTGCATCAATGATTCTTTTTGATGAACGGGCCCGGGTTGCCGATGGGTTTTCGACCAGGGCATCCAGTTGATAAGTCTTAACGGCAACCCTCATCCGGTTTTAATCCGGGTAAAAAAATGATCATATGAACAGGAAACGCACGGTGTGCATCTTGCAATTGAGGATGGGCATTGACTAATAATGATTTTTTGATTGATCGGGAAAAATGAAAGGTGAGTGATAACCGTTGAAAGTGACCGGTAAGAAATTTAAAATGTGGCTGATTTCCTTTGCGGCTTTTGCTGTGATCCTTCTGATCGCCTGGGTTTTATTGGTTCTCTTGGAGGGCGAAAGACCTTCCATTCAAATCGAACTTCCTTCTTCATCCGTGGGAGCCCCCCGGCGCATTTTTGTTTCACTGGCCGATGGAAAAAGTGGTTTGCGAAAAACATGGATCGGGCTTATCAAAGACGGTAAAGAGAATGTTTTGGTCGAAAAGAATTATCCAGCAGCCGGTTTTATTTCCGGCGGTGAAGTCCGTGAAGAATCCTTTGAGGTATTGCTTGATCCTAAAAAGCTGGGGATTTCCGATGGCAAGGCGATATTGCGTTTGGCTGCATGGGATTTTTCTTGGCGGCATTGGTGGCACGGCAACCGCACGGATTTGGAAAAGGAATTAACGATTGATACAAGACCGCCCGAGATCGATATTTTGACCCGGGTTCACAACGTGAGCCAGGGCGGATCGGGCCTTGTTATCTACAAAATATCCGAATCATGCCCGGAAAACGGTATCTATGTCGGAGAAAATTATTTTCCGGGTTATTCGGGACACTTTAAAAATCCCGACACCTTTATGGCCTTTTTTGCACTTGATCATACCCAGGGGCCGGGCACCCAAATTTTTGTTAAGGCAACCGATCCGGCCGGCAACAGTACTCTGGCCGGGTTCCCTTATTATATCCGACAAAGAACTTTCAAAAATGACATTCTTAATATTTCAGACACATTTCTTAATGCAAAAATGCCCGAATTTGATATTGATATTCAGGCCGATAGTCCAAACCCCCAGTTGGCCAAATTTCTGAGGGTCAACAGGGAACTGCGCAAGGAAAATTTTAAGAAAATAAAGGAAATCGGAGGGCAGACCGACCGGGTGTTGCACTGGAACGGGGATTTTTTGAGACTTCCGCAGGCTGCACCAAGGGCTGGATTTGCCGATCAACGCGAATATAGATATAAAGGCCGGGTGATTGATCATCAGGTCCACATGGGCGTGGATCTGGCATCGGTTTCCCAATCCCCGGTTCCCGCAGCAAACAACGGAAAGGTTGTATTCGTCGAAAATTTGGGTATTTATGGTAAGACCGTTGTTATTGATCATGGTTTCGGACTTTTCAGTATGTACGCTCACTTGAGTCAAGTGAATGCGGAAAATGGACAGAAGGTGTCAAAGGGGGATATCATCGGCCGAACCGGAATAACAGGCCTTGCGGGTGGAGATCATCTCCACTTCGGCGTTTTTATTCATAATACCTTTGTCAATCCGCTGGAGTGGTGGGATAAGGCTTGGATACAAAACAATATTTCAAGCAAAATCGATACGGTAAGCTCTTTATTGCAGTAGCCGCCTCGCATTTGTTTTCAAGAGCGGAATCGCACCGTATGATGCATCCATATGGTTTCATGATTGTATTAACGGGGAGTGTATCGTGAATGGAAAAAAATAGAATCAACAAGACGTACCGGGAAATCAATGAGAAGATCCGATCCGGAGAGGTTGTCGTGGTTACGGCGGACGAGATCATCGATATCGTCAAAGCGGAGGGGCCGATTGAAGCAGCAAGGCGTGTGGATGTCGTCACTACGGGAACTTTTGCACCCATGTGCTCTTCCGGGGCGTTTATCAATTTCGGGCATTCCGTTCCGGCCATAAAGGCTTCCAAGATTTGGATGAACAATGTGTCCGCATATGGCGGATTGGCGGCGGTGGATTGTTATCTCGGTGCTACACAGCCCTGCGAGGATGATCCTTTAAATAAGGTTTATCCCGGCGAATTCAACTATGGCGGAGGGCATGTGATTCAGGATCTTGTTGCCGGAAAGAAGGTGCTGTTAAAGGCAACGGGATACGGAACCGCCTGCTACCCCAACCGTATGATCGAAAAAGAGATTACCCTGCGAACCCTTCCCAATGCGATGTTATGCAATCCAAGAAACGGGTATCAGAATTATAACTGCGCGATTAACCTGACGAAGAAAACCGTTTATACATATATGGGCGTATTGAAGCCCAATGCAGGAAATGCAAATTACTGTTGCGCCGGGCAGTTGAGCCCGCTTTTGAACGATCCTTACTACCAGGTGATCGGCCTTGGAACCCGGATTTTCCTGGGCGGAGGCGAAGGCTATGTGATATGGCACGGGACTCAGCACAAACCTTCCGTAAAAAGGACGAAAAAGGGGATACCGGTTGTCCCTTCAGGGACTCTGTGCGTTATGGGAGACCTTAAAAAAATGAGCCCCAGATGGCTCATGGGAGCGAGCATTCAGGGTTATGGATGCTCTCTTGTCGTCGGCCTGGGTATTCCAATTCCCATATTGAACGAACAGATCGTTCAATATGCGGCCATATCCGACGAGGAGATATTTACCCAGATTGTTGATTATGGTTATGATTACGGAAACGGAATTTCAAAAAGCTATGGCCAGGTAAGTTATGCGGAGCTTAAGAGCGGTTTTATAACCTTCCGAGGCGAGAAAGTGCCTACGGTTCCCCTTTCAAGCCTGGTAAGGGCGCGCGAGATTGCGGATGTTTTGAAAAAAAAGATTACGAAGGGAGAATTTTTCCTTGGTGAACCGCAATTTACGCTTCCCGGTTGATTCGGTGAACGATCTGAGGAACAAGTAACGGTCACAAGAACAACACCGGAACCCGGAGCCGAGATTTTTATGGCTGAAACACTACGATCATTCATCGCTTTTGAGCTCCCGGAAAAGATTATTTCTTCCATTCGAAAGGTTCAGGAGGAAATAAAGGCTTATGGATTTGCCATGAGATGGGTCCGCCCGGAAAATATTCACCTGACTCTAAAATTCCTGGGAAACATCAACCAGGCGGATATTCCGGAGATTAGGAAACGGATGAGCGAAACGGCAGAAAAATATTCGCCCATGCGTCTTGCTGCAAAAGGAATCGGTGTCTTTCCCGGGATAAAACGGCCCCGGGTATTATGGGTGGGCCTGAATGGGCAGATCGACTCGCTGATCGGACTTCAAAAGACGATTGATGAAAAATTGGAGGCAATCGGATTGCCCCGTGAAAACAGAGCCTTTAAGGGCCATCTCACACTTGCGCGGGTAAAGGGGCATATTGATTCGAATCGGCTCGGTGAAGCAATGAAGGAGGTCGGGGGATTTGAATCAGAAGCGTTTATTGTGGATCAGATTGTTTTGTTTAAAAGCGAATTGAAACCCGGAGGATCTGTTTATACAAAGCTGATGAGCATTTCTCTGTAGGAGGTCGGAATGAGCATTACACCGGAAAAGGAAAAAGCGGTGGAAACCGCGATGGGCCAGATCGAACGCCAGTTCGGCAAAGGTTCGATTATGAAATTGGGAAGCAGGCCGATTATCGATGTGCCTGTAATTCCGACCGGATCCATCGCGCTTGACAAAGCGTTGGGAATTGGGGGGATTCCCAGGGGCCGTGTGACCGAAATATTTGGGCCGGAATCGTCCGGTAAAACCACCCTTGCGCTTCACGCGGTTGCCGGAGCGCAAAAACAAGGCGGGATCGCTGCTTTTATTGATGCCGAACATGCCCTGGACACCCTCTATGCAAGGAAACTGGGGGTCAATTGTGACGAACTTTTGGTATCACAGCCGGATACGGGGGAACAAGCGCTTGAAATAGCGGACATGCTGGTGAGAAGCGGAGCAATCGATGTAATGGTCATTGATTCGGTTGCGGCACTTGTGCCCAGAGCCGAAATAGAAGGAGAGATGGGCGATTCCCACATGGGCCTTCAAGCCAGGCTCATGTCGCAGGCATTAAGAAAACTGACGGGTACCATCAGCAAAACCATGACGGCGGTTATCTTTATCAATCAAATCCGGATGAAACTGGGTGTCGTATTCGGTAATCCCGAGACAACCACCGGAGGAAATGCGCTGAAGTTTTATTCTTCCGTCAGAATCGATATCCGGCGGACCGGTGCCATAAAGGATGGACAGGATATCGTGGGCAATCGAACAAAGACACGAATTGTGAAAAATAAATTGGCGCCTCCTTTTAAAGAAGCCGAATTTGATATCATGTATGGGGAAGGCATCTCTAGAACCGGGGATCTTCTGGATGTCGGAGTTGAGGCCGGAATCATCGACAAAAGCGGATCCTGGTATTCTTATGAAGGGGAACGAATCGGTCAGGGAAGAGAAAACGCAAAGAAATTCCTGGCGGAAAATCCGGATATCGGCGACGCTCTGTTTGCCAGGGTCAGAGATTCATTGGGCCTTTCAATTAAGAAAGAAGAAAGTGCTCCGGAAGAGGCATGAACGGCAAAGGGAGTGAATCTCCGGTCCCACTTATGTTCCATCGAGATGTTGTGGCAGAAAGCATCCACGATCCGCTCCAATTTGTGTTCCGGATCCAAGCTTATTGTCATTTATTGAAATTTGTGTTATAAGTATTTTGAATTATATAAAAAACATGAATTTTTCAATGAACGCTTTCTGTTCCAGTTGATATGAAGCTTCCATCAAAGGGATTTTTGATTGATTTTTCGATTCGCTCGCCGACTCTGCGGCAAGCCGGTGTAGGATGCTCGAAGTTGCGGTTCAAAAGTCTCGGTAATGAGTTTTCCACGGATGCGTCAATGGACTTTCACCAACGGAGCGATTAATGACAGGCAACGAAATACGAATAAAATTTCTTCAATATTTTGAAAAACATCACCACCAGATCGTGAGAAGCTCATCTCTTGTCCCCCAGGATGATCCAACCCTCCTTTTCACGAATGCAGGAATGGTCCAGTTTAAGCGTACCTTTCTCGGTGAAGAGAAAAGAGGTTATGCCAGAGCGGCAAGCTCTCAGAAATGCGTGCGAGCCGGCGGCAAACATAATGATTTGGAAAACGTAGGCTATACCGCAAGGCATCACACTTTCTTTGAGATGCTGGGCAACTTTTCCTTTGGTGATTATTTCAAGGAAAAGGCGATTGAGTTTGCGTGGGATCTGCTGACGAACGGATTTGGCCTGCCGAAAGAAAAGTTATGGGCTTCCGTTTACACGGACGATGACGAGGCTTTTGAGCTTTGGCGGAAAAATACGGATCTGCCGGAAGAACGAATTGTGCGATTTGGAGAAGAAGATAATTTTTGGTCGATGGGCGAAACGGGCCCCTGCGGTCCCTGTTCGGAGATAATTATCGATCGGGGAGAAAAGTTCGGATGCGATAGACCCGATTGCCGGATTGGATGTGAGTGTGATCGATATTTGGAAATTTGGAACCTGGTTTTTATGCAGTTCAACCGCGATGCTTCGGGAAAACTGACTCCACTGCCAAAACCCAGCATCGATACGGGGATGGGGCTTGAACGACTTGTTTCGATTATCCAGAATGTTCCCACCAATTACGACATCGACCTGATCGTTCCGATCATGCGGAAAGTCGAAAACCTTTCGGAAAAGAATATTGAGGATTCGCAGGAAACCGCGATTGCGATGAAAGTCATAGCAGACCACAGTCGGGCGGCGGCATTTCTTATCGGTGACGGGATACTTCCTTCCAATGAGGGAAGAGGATATGTGCTGCGACGGATCATACGTAGAGCGATTCGCTATGGACGAAATATCGGGCTTGCCAGGCCATTTCTTGATCAAACGGCAGGGGTCGTATTTGATATCATGAAATCCGCCTATCCGGAGCTTTCCGAGGCGAAAGCATTTATCACAAATGTAATAAAGAACGAGGAACTCCGATTTTCGGAAACACTGGACCATGGGCTGAAACTTTTAACCGATACGATTGCAAATATCCGGGATAAAGGTTTAGAAGAAATTCCCGGCGAAGTTGTGTTTAAATTATACGATACCTATGGATTTCCGGTTGATATTGTCAGGGATGTGGTCAGGGACGAGAAACTGGATATCGACATCAGAGGGTTCGACGAAGCGATGGAAGCCCAGCGGTCTAAATCCAGATCGATCGCCGCATTTTCCGAAGTCGGCGATGCTTACAAGAATCTCTCGGCAAAAGGAATAAAACCAAAATTCGTCGGTTATGACACGGTATCCTGCAGTTCCAAAGTCCTTCTGCTGGTGGAGTCGGGCAATGAAATTCAGGAGGCAACCACAGGTAATGTGGTTGAAGTAGTAACTGAAATCACCCCTTTTTACGGTGAAGCGGGCGGTCAGAGGGGTGATTCCGGAAAGCTTATCGGCAGTGGCGAAAATCAGACATTTGAAATGAAAGTTTCCGAAACCGTTAAAGACCCGACGGGCCTGATCATACACAAAGGTCAAATTGTTTCGGGAAGTATCAGGAAAGGGGAAACCGTCACGCTTGTCGTGGACATGGAAAAACGGTCCGCGGCCACCCGTAACCATACGGCTACGCATATTCTCCACTCGGCGCTTCGACAGGTTCTGGGTGATCATGTGAAACAAGCCGGTTCATTTGTAGCGCCTGAAAGACTTCGGTTTGATTTTACTCATTTTTCTCAAGTGGATACCGAAACCTTAAACCGGATCGAAACACTGGTTAACCGGCGAATCCGTGAAAACGTACCGGTACAAATCGAAGAAATGGACGCGGAGGCGGCATTTAAAACAGGGGCGACCGCCCTCTTTGAAGAAAAATACGGCGATCGGGTACGGGTGGTATCGCTTTCCGCCTTCAGCAAGGAGCTTTGCGGAGGAACCCATACGAATCGAACCGGTGATATCGGTTTTTTCAAAATTGTCGGAGAATCCAGCGTTTCGTCAGGGGTAAGGCGAATCGAAGCATTGACCGGAGAGGCGGCGCTTGCCTATGTGCAGCAGATGGCGAAAATTCTGCAGGATACCGCCCGTCTGGTCAAAGATAAACCGGAAACCCTTTCCCAAAAGATCGGCAAGATTCTTCTTGATTTTAAGGACACGGAAAAAGAGCTGGAAAAAACAAAGGCAAAGCTCGCTGAAATCAGTGCCGTCAAAACCCTGGACCCCATTCAATCCATCAACGGGGTGAAGGTTCTCGCCCAAAAGGTGGTGGTTGACAAACCTTCCGCCCTAAGAGAGTTGGCCGACCGGTTTAAGCAAAAGATCGGATCGGGAATTGTTGTGCTCGGAAGTATTTCAGGACCCAAGGTTCTTTTGATCGCGGTAGTCACGAATGATCTGATGGGTCGCTATCATGCCGGAAATCTCGTTAAAAAAGTGGCGGCAATTGTCGACGGCGGAGGGGGCGGAAGACCGGATATGGCTCAGGCGGGCGGAACCAGAACGGACAAACTGGATGAGGCGCTTAATCAAGTTTATGAACTTGTGGCGCAGGCATGATCCGAAAGCGTTTGCTTCAACGGCCCGGACGTTAACGATGGATCGCTTCTATAATACTGATACAGAGCTTTTTGCTCATCGACTTTTCATGAATCGCCGTTTGTTGCTTGCCATTTGTTAAAAAAATCATATCCTGCACCTTCTTAAAAATTCGACTTCCGAGTCGCACCGCATCCTTGGACAGCCCGCGTCTTTCGACAAGTATGCGGGTTGCAGGGATAGACGGATGTAATATTTTTCAGTATTTTGCATTCCACTTTGTACTTTTTTGACGTTTCATCTCGAACCCTTCACAGAATCACAGGGTACAGCGACAATCAATAACCAGGGATAATTAACCGATAACGAACTGCCGATCATCGAGGGTGTTTTATGTCAGTAGGCCAAATTTGTAACCGACAAGTCGTTGTCACTTCCAAAGACAGCAGTATTTTTGAGGTGGCAAAGCTGATGCGGGATCACCATGTAGGTGATGTTATCGTGGTTGATTCCAGCGGGGTACAACCGGTTCCCATCGGTATCATTACCGACCGGGATATCGTGGTGGAGCTCATTGCCAAAGAAGTGGCGCTTGACTCGGTAACGGTAGCGGATGTAATGAGCTATGATTTGTTTACGGCGAGAGAGCAGGATGGTATCTGGAGCACCTTGGAATGCATGCGGGTGAGGGGAATCCGACGCATGCCGGTTGTTAATGAACAAGGAGGGCTGGAAGGCATTCTGACGGTGGATGATCTGCTTGAACTGTTCTCCGAGGAATTGACCTCGCTTGCCAAGGTGGCAATCCGCGAACAAAACCGGGAAAAAGAGGCTAGGGAGTAATCTTGCGGCATCGAGGGAATTTCGGCTGTCTGAATACACTTCGAAACAGGTCGGAGGCCGATGTGTGGCGTTTTCAGGATTATCTCCATAACGCCAGGACATCTTCTATGACCTGTTTCGGAACCTTGATCATATTTTCGTTTTCAAGTCTTCGAGCCGCCTCTTCAAGGGACGTTGGAGGATTTTTCATATCCCGAATCATTCCTGCGATATCCTCAATGACCGCCCAGGGATAGATAATCCATCGCCATTTGACGATTTTTCTGGCATAAAAGTCCGGTTCGATCTTAGAAAGCTTTTTGTGATGAAGAATGGCGGTAATTACCTGCGCCGGATTGAAACTTTTGATGTGCTCCAAAGCCAGGGCAAGGGTATCTCCCGTATCGCCGACGTCATCGACCAAGAGAACCTTCAATCCTTTTACATCCACGCAAAGCGGCAAGCAAAGACTGCATTGCAATTTCCGGACGCTTGCGTAGTGTTTAATCCGAATACTGATCAGATTCCCGACGTTCATGAAATCGCACAAAATTCTTGCGGGTACGTATCCACCGCGCGCAATGGCGACAATCACATCGGGTTGAAAACCCGCTTTTCTGATCATCCATGCAAGCCGACGTGACAGTTGGTAGGTTTGTTTCCAGGAGATCAGCTCGCACCTGAAAATTTTATTCATCCGGTCAAACCTTACCTTTTTTTGCGATATATCTTCATGTTCGGAAACCATGGAACAAAGTCCGGAGCCTTGCCGGGAATCGTTTCATGCATGCCGATAACAAGCGCCCCTTCCGGAAGAAGCCGATCATGAATCCGCTCCAATATCTCCTGTTGAAGGTCGGCATCAAAATAAGTAAAGGCCATATTGCGGCACAGAATCATATGGAAAAGACCCTCAGGGGCCTCGTGCCGGATATCCTGTCGAGTGAACTCGACCTTTTCCCGGAAATTTGCATGAAGGCAATACTGTGTGCCTGCCAAATCGAATGCACGGGCAACCCATCGACCGGGCAATTCCTGGATGCTGCTTAAAGAATAACAAGCTTTTTCAGCCCGCTCAAGCAAATTTTGATCCACTTCCGTTCCCGTAACGCGGATATCGACTCCTGGATAATCCTGCATGAGGAGGAAGTGCCAGATCAGCGCAAGGGTGTACGCTTCCTCGCCGGATGCACATCCCGCGCTCCAGCATCGAATCGTATTGTCTTCGCTGGTGGATGCCATTCGAGCAAATGCTGAAAGAATATTGCTGCCAAGGCATTCAAACACCCCTTTATCGCGTAAGAACCGGGAAATAGAAATACGACAGTAATTATCCAGGACATTCCATTCGGATGAATAGGTCCGCAAATAATCTTTATAGGCATTCACATCAGGTAATTGCAGCCGACGTAGGCGTCGACCGACGCGTCTGCAGACCTGCCTGCGCACTTTTCGAAAGCCCCGCCACTGCATTCGCAGGTGTGGCAGGGCCCACTGCATGAACCGGACGCATTCGTCATCTTTCATCCATTTCTCCTTCTGGTTTTTTGCGCTGTATAATTCGGCGGTCGGAGAGTGATTGGATCGGAAGAACAGATGAATTATCCAAGGATCCCAGCCCAAACTCATGGTTAAGGCTTCGTAACGAAAGAACAATGTATAATTTACTCTTTATAAAAATTTTAAAATGTGTCAAAGGATTCCATGGTCTTTATCATCCTTGCCGAAACATTTTTCATTTTTTTTTGCGAACGTGCTTGTTTTTTTGTGAATCCAACGTATTGAGATGCCTGCATCTGGCCGATTTTAAAGCCTTTCCCCCGCAGGTTCAATTTTGGTTTTGGAGCGAGGTTCCATTCTCAAAAAACGGGATGTATTCCTGTTTTTAAGCGCTTCGCCCCGCCTGGAATGCAAACCCGATGGAAGGTTTTGAAAATATTTCTATGATTTTTGAGGTATGCCATGAGAAAAGTCATTCATTCCGTAAACGCACCGAAAGCGGTCGGACCTTACAGTCAAGCAATTTGTGCCGGTGGATTCCTTTTTACATCCGGCCAATTACCCATTGATCCCGCTACCGGAAAATTTACTGAGGGAGGGATTAAAGAACACACCCGGCAGGTTATGGAGAACTTGAAAGCGGTATTGGAAGGAGCGGGGATTGATTTTTCAAAAGTTGTAAAAACAACCGTATATCTGGATGATATCAGAAACTTCAGCCGATTCAACGAAGTGTACGCTGAATATTTTCCTTCGCAGCAGCCGGCACGCAGCGCGCTTCAGGTCGCTGCACTGCCGTTGGGTGCGATGGTCGAAATCGAGATGATCGCCCTCGCAGAGTAGTTTCCCGTCATATCAAATTCGGCATCCAGGCCGGAGGCCGAGCGTATTTCCCGCACCGATCTCAGCGAAACGGAGGAACCGGCCGGAGAAAGGGGAGGGGGAAGATTCCTTTTTCCGGTTTCTGCGGGATTGCACGGAGCTTTAATTCCGCGATTGCAATATCGGAGCCGCAAAATTTTTGTTGAAAGATGGAGGATAATTACATGCCGAAGCAATTTCCCGAAGTGTCCGTGAATCAATTGCGTCCTTTTGTTGATCCTGACTCCCTTCCCTGCGAAAATACCGCGTCTCTCGAACCTTTGGAAAAAGGTGTGGTCGGCCAGAACCGGGGTGTCGATGCCATACAGTTCGGTATCGGATTGAAGGGTGACGGTTATAATATTTTTATCGCCGGTCCCCCGAAGGCCGGCCTGACCTATATTGCCAAGACTTTTTTGAAAGAAAGGGCAAGGCAGCAGCCGGTTCCACCTGACTGGTGCTATGTTTACAATTTCAAAGAACCGGATAAACCGAATTGTCTCAAACTTCGCGCGGGATTAGGCAAGGAACTGAAAAAAGACATGGAAGATTTGATCAAAACCCTCCAGGCGAAAATTTCGGAGGTTTTTGATAGCGACGATTACCATGCCCGGGAGAAAGAGCTCAATCAGGCTTTCCAGAAAATAAAGGCGGAAATTGAAGCGGAGTTGGCGCCGGTCGCCAAAGAAAAAGGCTTCGTTATTCAGTTTTCCCAATTAGGAATTGTTCTGATTCCATTGAATAAAGAAGGCCAGCCCATGAGCCAGGAGGATTTAAATAAACTGGGAGATGAGGAGAAGAAAGACCTCCGGGAAAGAAGTGAAGAGATTCAGGATAAAATGAAAGAGGCTATCAAGCGGATTCGTGAAGCTGAATCGGAGTTTAAAGAAAAACACAAAAAACTGGATAATCAAATTGCCCTTTTCGTGGTTGAACACCTCATGGAAAGATGCCTTGAAAAGTATCAAGACGAACCGGATGTCATGAAATTTGTCAAGGACACCCAGGAGGATATTCTTAAAAATATTGATGACTTCAAGAAAATCCAGGAGGAGTCTCAGCAAGCCGGTTCATTTCATGCTCCTCCCAAGGGAGGTACGTTTCGAAAATACGAAGTTAATTTGCTGATTGATAATTCGAAAACCGAAGGCGCTCCGGTTGTGATCGAATCCAATCCGGCCTATCCGAATCTGTTCGGCACTATCGAAAAACAGGCTTGGCTCGGCGCGCTTTTTACCGATTTTACCATGATCAAGCCCGGGGCTCTACACAAAGCCAACGGAGGTTACCTGGTGATGAAAGCACTGGACTTGTTGAAATGGTATCTTTCCTACGAGGCATTAAAACTGGCGCTTGGGCAAAAAGAAATCAAGATCGAGGATCCTGCGGAACTCTTCGGTTTGTTGAGCACGCGTACCATTCGCCCGAAACCCATTCCGCTGGACGTCAAGATTGTTTTGACCGGCTCTCCACACATCTACGAACTTCTTTACATCTTCGACGAACGTTTTCAGAAATTTTTCAAGGTGAAAGCCCACCTGGATGATCGGATGGATCGCGAAGAGACGGCCATCAATCAATTTGTAAGGATGATGAGCCGATTTTGCAGCGAACAGAATATTCGGCACGTCGATCGAACAGGGATTGCAAGATTTCTGGAATACAGCATGGAACGTACGGAAGATCGCGACAAGTTGAGTCTGGAGCTTGGAGATATATGCGATCTTCTAAAGGAGGCGGACTATTTCGCGGGTTTGGAGAATGCGCCGTTCATCCGGAAAAAACACGTGGATGATGCAATCGAGAAACGGATATATCGTGCGAGTCTGGTTGAGGAACGGGTAAAGGATCTGGTCAAGAAAGATATTTTATGGGTCGAAACCACGGGATCTAAAGTGGGCCAGGTCAATGGACTGTCGGTTTTGATGACGGGGGATCATGAGTTCGGTAAACCCAATCGTATCACTGCAACGGTTTCGGTAGGAAGAAAAGGGGTGGTTGCCATTGAGAGGGAATCCGAACTGAGTGGTAAAATCCATACCAAGGGTGTGATGATTCTGAGCAGTTTTCTCAGAGAGCGATTCGCGCATAACAAGCCGATTTCCGTTACTGCGTCTCTTTGTTTTGAACAGAGCTACGGGATGGTTGAAGGGGATAGCGCTTCCAGTACGGAATTATACGCAATTTTAAGCGCATTGAGCGGCTTCCCGATTCGGCAGGGGATTGCCGTAACCGGTTCCGTGAGCCAGAAAGGAGAAATTCAGCCGGTCGGAGGGGTGACGCGGAAGATAGAAGGCTTTTTCGATATTTGTAAGCATAAAGGCCTTACCGGTGATCAAGGCGTTCTGATTCCTGAAAAGAATATTCGCAACCTGATGCTCAAACAAGAGGTTGTTGATGCCGTTCGTTCCGGGCATTTCCACATATGGCCGATTTTCAGCATAGAAGAAGGGGTCGAGATTCTGACAGGCGTAGAGGCCGGCAGGTTGCAGGCGGATGGAACATACCCTTCAGGGACTGTTTTTAGAAAAGCAGACGAAAGACTTCAGGAAATCGCCAAGATTGTAAAGGAGTTCGGAAAGACCGAAGAGGAAACCGGCAAAAGATAGTCAGAGAGCGAGCCGATATTTGGCGGTCTTGCTGTTTGAAACGCAACAGCGAGCGAATCAAAAATCAGATAAAAAGTCCTTATGATCGAAGAATCCCTGTAGCTTGTTGCAGGGTTCTTCAATTGGAAAAACATTGGGCGAGGGTAGACGGCGTCAATTATTTGGCATATCGATTGGTAAAATTGACGGAAATACCGGATGATTGATCCAACTTTATCTGTATACCCTTAAAAAATGAATCGGAGAAATCTCTGCAATCATTTTTCGAAGGCTGTGGGAGTCAGATGGAACCGCCGTATGCAATTCATCCTTCCGTAACATCAATTGCTTAAAATAAACAGAGACTTATAGATGTAATAACCGGCGATGATACTGATTCCGGCAACCAAACCAATACGGAATAGTTCTTTAAGCCATTCTTTATATTCTTCTCTGGTCAACCGAAGTCACTCCTTTTTTTCTAACGAATTTTATTGGTTTGAAATCAATTTTCATGCCAACCGTGTTTGACGGATGCACATGCATCCGCAGGTTTTCACATGCCGGCCGGATGATAACGTTTCGAAAAGTTTTATGGCTGTATAAGGATTGAACGGAATGCGGTTTGGTTTTATTCTGCCGGCCCCTGATTTTCTGATAGCAGCGATTTAGATTCTTTAGAAATCGGGCGGAAAAATGGATAAAAACCACTGTGACGGTTATCGATGGATGGAGTTAAGACCAATCGTTTCGAAGGCTCTAAAGGATAGATTGCCGAGGAATAAAAATAAAAATCGATGGGCTGAATTTTTAATTTTTATCCGGCGAACAACCGAAGATAATTTCAATTGACGCCTGTTTTGTTGCATCTGACCCGGTTCCGTTGATAAAGGATTTTTGGCGGTTGAATACCGGGATCGGCTACCGAAAGCGAAATTTGCGGCAGAGCCTCCATGGATTGAAATTTCAGCAACGCTTGGAACGATTGGACTCGATTTTTTTCAACTTCAAGAAAGGCGATAATTTTTACCACAGGAATCCAACAGGTATTTCGAAGATTACAATTTGATTTTGATTCGGAAGTTGAAAAAAATAGGGGCATTCGCAGAGACCCGGTTTATCGGATCATCTATATAACCAGCGGGAATGGGGCGAATAGAGGGAAATAATCCCCATGTTTTGATTTTCCCCGGGATTTGCGGTCCAAGCCGCCTTTGCCCCGATAGCGGCTTGTCGGGTTGCCGGATTAATTGGTTTTCCCATAGACCGGTTCTCCGGCATTGCGGTGATAATAAGGTCTTTTGTTTAATTCGTGATGTTTTCCGGAGGAAGGCTTATTGTCTCCGACCTCGGTGAATTCTTGCTCCAATGGATCGTGCATGCGCCATTTGTCAAAAAAATCGATACTCCGGGTGATGCTGTAAACAGACGTAAAAGCGCTGCTATCAAATTTTTTCCGGATCGGCCAACCTCGTCACAATTATTGCTTATATCCGAATTTCCGCAGTAATTCCTTGCGGCTTTGGATATTTTCCTCCGTTTCGATTCCCTTTGATGAAAACCCGTCAACGACCCCGAGTATTCCTCGCCCCTGCTGAGTTTGGGCCATAATGACTTCGACGGGATTCGCAGTTGCACAAAAAATACGACATACCTCAGGAACATTTTTAATCGCGTTTAAGACATTAACGGGAAACAGGTCTTTCATGAAAAGGATGAAGGTGTGCCCGGCTGAAAGATTGTAAGCGTTTTTTTTCGCCAATTCGATCAATGCATCATCCGTTCCGGTGTATCGCACAAGACATGGATCGGAGGCTTCGCAGAACGCCAGTCCGAATTTCGCAAACGGAACGGAATTGACCATTGCCTCATAAATATCTTCGACCGTTTTGATAAAATGTGAATGTCCCAATACGAGATTCAGCGCGTCCGGATTTTCAATTTTTATTGTTTTGATATCCATAAGATCCTCCTTTGCAAAAAATATCAAAGATAAGTCGTTTTTGTCGTAATCAGGCAACGATTGTCACACCGAACGGAAGAGTGAGCACATCACCCGTACCGGACAGACGGAAGAGAGATCTTCCGACTTGACGTTTTTCAAAGAAATTTAATAAAATGATATAACGTTTAATTGATTTTTTGGCAAACCCTAAAGGAAACCTTTTTTGAATGAAACCATCACAACGGTGCTTTCCGGTTCTCATCTTTGAACATGAGATAAAGGATTCACAAAAATGATCGAAAAAGGTTCTCTGGGAAGCATTTTGTGGTGGATTCGACAGACGCTTCTGATTTTACTGTCATGTTTTTTCCTGATATTCGGGGTTTGCATTTTGATATCGGGTTATCAGCTGCAGAATCCCTACTCTTTCATCCTGACTTTTTTCGCTTCCAACCTGATCATACTCATCAGCGCAGCTCTTCTGATCGTGTTTGTTTTTCAAATAAAGAAATTTCGTAAAAATTCAAGAGATAAAAAAAACGGATGAGGTGGTCCGGTCTCTTGTTTTAAATTTGATTTCAGGCAAATCATCAACCTGGAAACGTAAACCAGCCGATTTGCCGATGACAAGGGGAACTGCCGGATGGTATGGGTCGTGGAAAAAAAGGTGTTTCATCATCTGCTGAATTTAGGATTTTCAAGAATTGAAATCCCGGTTCGAGTCAAATTCGAGTTTGAAGTGAAGGAAGGGAATTTCGTTCACGACAGCATATCCTTTCAAATCCTTTACAATAGATCGGCTCTTGAAAAATATTATCCGAAGCTGAAATCGAAATCCTTGGAAAAAGCCATGGAAAAAACAGTTAAAAAAGAAATCCGCAGTTACTTGAAAGCGCGCGGATACATAAAGAAGGAAGACCATCTCGGTTTTTAATTCGCCGGGCGTATTAACTTTTTCCCTGAAGCACGTCGATCATCGTATACGCCTTTCCCTTTTTCCCCTCTTCGATTCTTTCGGACAGGAAGAAAACAGCGTCAAGGGTTCCCCTTGCATAAACATTGCGACCGTTTACATTATGTGAGAATACAAATTGGACGGTTTTGTCGTCGGAAATAAGGCGATAGGTGTGCCAGGCATGACCTTCCAGATATTTTTCCGGAATTCCCCATTCGGTTCTTTGTTTTTCCGGGTCGCGTTCTTTTTGAATGTCTTTTTCATGAAAAGGAATCCCGAGCCTGTTGAAATGTTGAATCATTGCCTTGGCAGTTCCACTTGTATCCGCCTTCCCTTTTTGATGGCTTTCTCTCAACTCAAGCTTATATCCATTAAAGAGGCCCGGAAATGTATCTGCCACCCATTCCATCATGGCTTGAAAGCCAACGATTTGCTTTGCCATGTTCGGTGCGATGACCGCCGAAATGGATGACATGGAAACGGTTTCTTCCAGAAGCTTCCGATTGCCCCCCGTTGTCCCCATTACAAAGGGTAAGCAGTGTTTACAGTAAAACATTGCATTACGGTTTGTCGCAGATGGATGAGTATAATCTACGCTAACGAAAGAACCATGTTTTTCGGTAATTTCAGCGATGACCTGTTCCCTGTGCACCGGTTGAATCAGGCGGAAGGATAAGGTGTCGACGATATATTCGGTATCAAGTATTTCCGGACCGGTCAGCGAGTACGGAATCAATTCAAACCTGGGGTCAATCATTGCATGTTGTGCCACAATTACCGCCATGTTGCCTGGAATTCCGTTTACCATGACTTTTATTTTTTTCATTTTGTATCTCCGATCGGATGCCTCCGGGAAGCCTTCTTCGTCCCCTTCCGTCTTAAAGATTTTTCACAATGAATGTCAGACGGGGGAGCCGAACATCCTCGAGCGCCGATAGATTGTATTTCAGGGTTCGGACTGCAGTCGGAATATAGTTTTCAAAATCGGTTTTTCCCTTAACCCGGCTTAAATAGGAAAAGGCTCCGAGAATCTGCAGGTTTCGGGTTATCGAGCAGTATTTAAAACCGGTGTAAAAATGTTCCGTGACAATTCCGACATAAGAAGAGAGTTGCTCCGCGCATTCCTCCAGTAACTGAAATTGGACCGGGTGGGGGAGCGCCACATAGGGATCAATCAGTAAAGAGGCCAAGTCGTATTGCAGGGGGCCGATACGACCTCCCTGGAAGTCGATAAAATAATATTCATTGTTCTTAATCATGATATTCCGTGACTGCATGTCTCTGTGCATGAATCCATCGATGGAAAATTGAACCGCCCC
>Ga0116141_10000438_pt1 | contig 32523 bp, 33 predicted proteins | sample AD_UKC097_MetaG_FD_89744 | JGI IMG/M metagenome (GOLD analysis project Ga0116141, IMG submission 89744) | Active sludge microbial communities of municipal wastewater-treating anaerobic digesters from USA - AD_UKC097_MetaG | ecosystem: Engineered > Bioreactor > Anaerobic > Digestate | place: USA...
AATCTCATGCTTCCCATGCTGCGGGACCAGATCGGGTTCGTCGTGACGATCTGAACGCGGGCCATCGAACGGTCGAATTCCCGCCGGCAGACAGAAATCCCTTGACAACGCACCGGGATTTCCTCATGATCGAACGCCAATTCACCCTATTGAACGGACGTTCGGCATGACCGGGGACAAGTCCGGCAGACATCGCAGGCGGGAACGCGAGTTCCGTTTCCGCCGTTCCGAGATCCTCGACGCGGCGGAGAAACTCTTTTCCGCCCGGGGATTCCACGGGACGACCATGGCCGAGATCGCCGCATCGTCCGGTTTTTCGATCGGGGGCCTCTACCAGTTCTTCAGCGGCAAGGAGCAGCTCTACTCCACCATGGTCGAGGAGAAGGTCCGGCTGATGTACGACGGCATCATGGGCGCCGTCGACCGGGAGGGGTGCGTGGAGGACAAGATCCGGGCCCTCGTGATCGCGCACTTCGCCTACGTGGAGCATCACGTCGACTTCTACCGTCTGCTGATCGGGCACGAAAGCGGACTGCGGTCCGAGGGTCTCAGGACGCTCAGGGAGAGGATCCTCGAGGAGCACCGCGCTCATGTCGCCCGCATCGAGGGGCTCCTCCGGGAGGGAATCCGGCGGCGGGTCCTCCGGCGGCTGGACACGAAATCCCTGGCCAACGCCCTGATCGGCATCATCGCCTACTTCAAATTTGCGTGGATCATGAACCCCGAGGGGACGTCCCTGACGGCAAGGGTGGACGACGTCCTCGAGCTGTTCCTCCGGGGTGCCTCCCCCGCGCCGGTCATCGGGACCGGGATGGGCCGGATCGCAGGGGGGAAAATCGTTCATCGGGAGGCGGAATGAAAGGCATCGGCGCAAGGGCGATCCCTCTGGGCCTGCTGGTCCTGTTCTGGGGCACGGCGGCCCCCGCGGCGGAATACACCCTGGAGGATCTGTACCGCATCGGGATGCAGAAATCCGAAAAGGTCCGGATCTCCGGCGAGGGCGTGGAGATCGCCGACGCCGGGAAGTACAAGGCCCTCTCGGCCCTGCTGCCCCGGGCCACGGCGTTCGGCACCTACACGCAGTACACGGAGGACAAGCGGGGCCCGTCGGGCGCCCTCATCCAACCCGACACGCAGGGCAACTGGGGGATGCGGATCGACGAGACCCTGTCGCTGAGCGGCCGCGAGTTCACGGCCTACTCGCTCGCCCGGGACGGCGTGGAGAAGAGCCGGCTCGATTTCCGCAGCTTCCAGGAGGAGTTCCTCCTGGCCGTCTCCCTGGCCTACTTCGAGTTCATGAAGGCCCGCAAGGCCCTCGAGATCGCCGATGCCAACGTGGAGCGACTGACGAAGTACCGTGAGGCCGCCCGGACGCGCCTCAAGGCCGGCGAGATCACGAAGACGACGGTCCTGAGGGCCGAGGGCGAGCTGTCGGGGGCCCTCTCGGAGCAGATCAAGGCGCGAAACGCCTACGAGAGTTCCCGGGTGTTCCTGGCGAGGCTCGTCGGGATCGAGCGGGATTTCCAGATCCGGGAGGTCCCCGTCACGGAGCGGGACGCGGCGGACCTCGAGACGCTGAAGGACAGGGCGCTGAAGGCCCGCCCGGACGTCCGGAGCGCGGAGGCGCAGGTCCGGATCGCCGAGAAGCAGCTCGGCGTCACCCGGGGCGCCTACTGGCCGTCGCTCTCCGTGGCCGGGGTCTACAGCGGAACCGACCAGAGCCCCGAGACGTCGTCGTTCAACAAGGAGAGCGTCTACGGCGCCGTGGCGATCCAGTTTCCCTTCTTCGAGGGGGGCCTGCGGCGGGCGGAAGTGCGGGAGTCGGAATCGAGGTACCGGCAGGCTGAGCTCCAGTACCGGGACTTCGTGAAGTCCGTCAGCGTGGAGGTGGAGAACACCTGGCTCGACCTGATCGCCCAGAAGGGGATCTTCAAGTCCGCCCAGGACCAGCTGGCCTATGCCGAGGACAACATCCGGGCCGTGGCGAAACAGTTCGAGTTCGGACTCGCCAGCAGCCTCGATGTCATCGACGCCAACAACCTGCTCATCTCGGCCCAGAAGCTCATGGCCGACGCGACCTACAACTACCAGTTCTTCATCCTGCGGCTCCAGAGGGTCACGGGGGTTCCCCTGATGACCTACGTGTCGGGCGGTGCGGATGAAGGCAAGCGACCCTGACCCCACCCGGAGGAATCGAAGCGAATGCCCAGGCGACCTCTCTCCCTCTGCTTTCCCCATCCCCGTCTCCGGGCGGCATCGGCCGCCCGGCTGGTCCTTGCGATCTGCCTTCTCGCCTCGTGCGGGACGAAGGAGGCGAAGGTCGTCGAGGAGAAGACCTTCAACGTCCAGGTCCAGAGCGTGCAGACGAAGTCCCTCCGGCCCTTCATCGAGGCCATCGGGACGCTCAAGGCCTTCGAGCAGGTCGTCGTGTCGAGCGAAATCGAAGGCATTTTGAGAACCGCGAACGTCGAGGAGGGCGCCTTCGTCGCGAAGGGGGCCCTCTTGGCGACGGTCGACGACCGGGACTACGCCAGCGAACTCAAGCGGGTGGAGTTCGCCCTGAAGCAGGCCGAGGCGACGCTCGCGAACACGAAGGCGGAGCACGGCCGCAAGGAGGCCCTCTACAGAGAAGAGCTGGTCACGAGGCAGCAGTTCGACGACGTGACCACGCGCCTGGCCGTCGCCGATGCCGAGGTCGAGCGCTCCAAGGCGGCCCTGGCCATCGCAAAGGAGCGTTATGCCAAGACGCGCATCCTGGCCCCGATGGCCGGCTGGATCAGCGAGAAGAAGATCTCCCAGGGCGAATACGTCCGCAACGGCACCCCCCTGTACACGCTGGTCCAGATCGACCCGCTGAAACTGCTCTTCACCGTTTCGGAGAAGGACATCGGACGGCTCCGGGCAGGGCAGGACGTCCAGTTCAAGGTGGACGCCTACCCCGACAGGGAGTTCAAGGGCCGGGTGACCATCCTCTACCCGACGATCGACGAGCGGACGCGAAGCCTCACGGTCGAGGCCCGGGCGGCGAACCCCGAGCGGCTGCTCAAGCCGGGCCTGTTCGCCAGGGTCACCCTCTACACCGCCGAGGCGAGGGACACCGTCGTCATCCCCGTGACGTCCATGCTCTACGAGGGCAAGAGCGTCAAGGTCTTCGTCGTGGAGGGGGACCGGGCCAGGGAGCGGATGGTGAAGGTGGGCAACAAGTACGAGGACTGGATGGAAGTGGTCGAGGGCCTCAGGGGCGGCGAAACCCTCGTCGTCGTGGGCCAGCAGAACCTCGCCGAAGGAGCCAAGGTGCATGTGGCTCGCTGACACCTCGATCCGGCGCCCCGTTTTCGCGACGATGTTCCTGATGGCCCTGGTGGTCCTGGGCATCGTGAGCTACCCGTCGATCGGCGTCGATCTGTACCCGAAGGTCGATTTTCCCATCGTCAACGTCACGACGCGTCTCAAGGGCGCAAGCCCCGAGATCATGGACATCGACGTGACGGACAAGATCGAGGAGGCCATCAACACGATCAACGGCGTCAAGACGATCGCCTCGACGAGCACCGAGGGCGTCTCCGTCGTCACCGTGGAGTTCGTCCTGGAGCGCAACATCGACCTCGCGGTGCAGGACGTGCGGGAAAAGGTCTCCGCGATCCGCGCCAAGCTGCCCACGGACATCGACGAGCCCATCATCGAGAAGGTGGACCCCGACGCGACGCCGGTCCTGTGGCTGAGCCTCTCGGGCAACCGCTCCGTGGGCGAGCTGTCGACCTACGCGGACGAGGTCCTCAAGGAGCAGCTCCAGAAGGTCCCCGGCGTGGGGGCCATCAACCTCAGCGGCCTGCGCCTGCGGCAGGTGAGGGTGTGGCTCGACCGCGACAAGCTCAAGGCCTACCAGGTCACGGCCACGGACGTCTTCCAGGCCCTGTCGCGGGAGAACGTGGAGCTTCCCGGCGGCAGGATCGAGAGCGCCTCGAAGGAATACACCGTCAAGGTCAAGGGCGAATTCGCCCGCCCGCAGGATTTCAACGACCTGATCGTCGCCTATTTCCGCGGGGCCCCGGTCCGCATCCGGGACCTCGGCCGCGCCGAGGACGGCCTCGAGGAGCGCCGTTCCATCGCCCGGCTCAACGGGGTGCCGGCCGTGGGGCTGGGGATCCAGAAGCAGTCGGGGACGAACACCGTCGAGGTCATCGACCTCGTCAAGAAGGAGATCAAGAAGCTCGAGAGGACCTTCCCCCCGGGCATGAACCTCAGCGTCTCCTTCGACCAGTCGCGCTTCATCAAGACCTCCATCAGCGAGGTGCAGAACCACCTGATCATCGGGGGGCTGCTGGCCGTGCTGGCCGTCTTCCTCTTCCTGCGGAACCTGCGGACGACGCTGATCAGCGCCCTGGCCCTGCCGATCTCGGTCATTTCGACCTTCTTCCTGATCCAGCTGTTCGGCTTCACCTTCAACAACATGACCATGCTGGGGCTCACCCTGTCGATCGGGATCCTCATCGACGATGCGATCATCGTCATCGAGAACATCTACCGGCACATCGAGGAGGGGATGAAGCCCCGCGAGGCGGCGCACTTCGCCACGGCGGAGATCGGCCTGGCCGTCATGGCCACCACCATGGCGATCGTCGCCATCTTCCTGCCCGTGGCCTTCATGAAGGGGATCATCGGGCGCTTCTTCCTGCAGTTCGCCCTGACCGTCGTCTTCGCCGTGCTCGTCTCGCTGCTCGTCTCCTTCACGCTCACGCCCATGATGTCCTCGCGGTATCTCCGGATCCGGAAGAACGACGGCCCCGGCGGGGCGCAGCCGTCCGGGTGGACCGCGCGGCTGCGGCCGGCGGGGGACCTCCTCGAGTCGTGGTACCTCAGGACGGAGCGGCTCTACCGGAGGATCCTCGTGTTCTGCCTCGACCGGCGAAACGCGATCCTGGTGGGCGCCGTCGCGGTCTTCGCGCTGAGCCTCTGGATGACCCGCTTCCTGGGCAAGGAGTTCGTCCCCCCCGAGGACCAGAGCCAGTTCATCGTCCGCCTCGAGGCCCCCATCGACTATTCCGTCGACTCGACGGACAACCTGTTCCGGAAGGCCGAGGCGATCGTCAAGGAGGTCCCGGAGATCACGCGGCTCTACTACTCCCAGGGGTTCGGGCGGATCCGACAGGTCAACCGGGCCGTCTTCTTCATCACCCTGTCCCCGAAAAAGGAGCGGAAGCGAAGCCAGCAGGACATCATGGCCGACATCCGCAAACAGCTCCAGCAGATCCCGGGGCTCAAGGCCACGGCGGAGAACATCTCGCTCATCGGCGGCGGGCAGCGCAACGTCCCCATCCAGTATGCGATCCGGGGGACCGACCTGGAGGCGCTGCAGCGTTACGCGAAGACGATCACGTCGGAGTTCGCGAAGCGGCCCGGGGTCGTCGACGTGGACACCTCGCTCGAGACGGGCAAGCCCGAGGTCAAGGTCTATATCGACCGGGACAAGGCGGCGGACCTGGGGGTCAACATCGCCACGATCGCCGAGGCCGTCAACTTCCTGATCGGCGGCGAGGTGGACGTGACGAAGTACAAGGACGAGAAGAAGGGGCGCCGCTACGACGTCCGGGCGCGGCTCGATCCCGAGGACCGCATGAACCCCGAGGACGTGGGGAAGCTCTACGTCCGATCCCGGGACGGCCGGCTCGTGGAGCTCTCGAACGTGATCCGGGTGGTCGAGGGCGGCGGCCCGAGCGTCATCAACCGGGTGGACCGCCAGCGGGCCATCACGGTCTACGCGAACCTCGAGAAGAAGCCCATGGGGCAGGCCATGGCCGAGCTCGACGCCATCACGGCCGGCGTCCTGCCGCCGGATTTCACGGCCAGCTACAAGGGCCAGGCCAACGTCATGCAGGAATCCTTCCAGTACCTGCTGTTCGCGATCATCCTGGGCGTCGTCCTGGCCTACATGGTCCTCGCCTCGCAGTTCGAGAGCTTCATCCACCCCTTCACGGTCCTGCTCTCGATGCCGCTGTCCTTCGTGGGGGCCTTCGGGGCCCTGCTGATCACGGGCAAGACGCTCAACGTTTTCAGCTACATCGGACTCATCCTGCTCATGGGCCTCGTCAAGAAGAACGCCATCCTGCTCGTGGACTACACCAACACCCTGCGCGCCCGGGGCGTGCCGCGCCGGGAGGCCATCCTGGAGGCGGGTCCCGTGCGGCTGCGGCCCATCCTCATGACGACCTTCGCCATGATCCTGGGCATGCTTCCCGTGGCGGCCGGCCTCGGGGAGGGCTCCGAGACCCGCTCGCCCATGGGGGTGGCCGTCATCGGAGGTTTGCTGACGTCCCTGTTCCTCACCCTCGTCGTCGTTCCGGCGGCCTACGATCTCTTCGACGACGGGCAGGAGTGGCTCAAGAGAAGGGAATACCGCAAGCTCGCGACGGGGGCGTACTGGAGACGGCAGGTCGGCCGGCTGCCCGGCCTGGCGGCGCGGCTGCCGGGCACGCTGCTCTCAGTGCCTGCGAGGCTCGCGGCGTTCATCCGCGACCGGCGCCGGGGACGGCCCTAGCCGCCTTCGGCGCGCACCGGCCGGCTCGGACAGCAAGGAGGGGAAGCCCATGAAGATGTTTCTGATCGTCTACTGCGACGCCGCCGACGAGGACGTGATCGAGTCGTTCAAGAAAGGCGGGGTCAGGGCCTACACGAAGATGCGGGAGGTTCGGGGGGAGGGGACCGACACGGAGCCCAAGCTCGGGACCCCCTGCTGGCCCGGGAAGAACAACGCCCTCTTCATCGCCGCGAGCGACGACGAGGTGGCCCGCATCCGGGAGGCCATCCTCGAGATCCGGAAGAACCACCCGCGCTCCGGCGTCAAGGGCTTCATCCTGCCCATGGAGGAGAGCGTCTAGCGCGGTTCTTTCTCCACGTACGCGTAGGCGCTGTGGTTGTGGATGCTCTCGATGTTCTCGGCCTCCACGCTGTACCAGGTGAAGTTCGGGTCGCGGTTGAGTTTCACGGCCACGGAACGGACCACGTCCTCGACGAACATGGGGTTGGCGTGGGCCGCCTCCGTCACGTGCTTCTCGTCGACGCGCTTGAGCAGCGAGTACACCTCCCCGCTGGCCGATCCCTCCACGAGGCTGATGACGTCCTCGATCCAGAAGAACTTCCTGAAGCGGACCCGGACCGTGACGATGCTGCGCTGGTTGTGGGCCCCCAGGCGGCTCATCTCCTTGGAGCAGGGGCAGACGGTCGTCACGGGGACCGACACGCCCACGAGGAAATCCGTCTTCTGGCCGTCGTTTGCCCCCGTGAACCGGCAGCGGTAGTCCATCAGGCTCCTCGCGCCCGAAACGGGGGCGCGCTTCTCGACGAAGTACGGGAACTCGATCTCCATGTGCGCCGACTTCGCATTGAGCTTCTCGCGCATCTTGAGAAGGATCTTTTCGAAGCTGCGGATGTTGATCTGACCCCGGTACTCGTTGAGGATCTCGATGAACCGGCTCATGTGCGTGCCCTTGAACTGGTGGGGCAGGTTGACGTACATGCTGACGGTCGCGTTGACGTGCTGGACGCCGTTTGCCCGGTCCTGCACGATGATGGGGTACTGGATGCCCTTGACGCCGACTTTCCGGATGTCGATCTTCCGGCTGTCGCGGCGGCTCTGCACGTCGATCATCGCGGCTCCCCCCTGTAGCGCACGCGGGCGCTGTCGGACTCCCACACCGTCACCTCGGCGAGGCGGGCGGCGTGACCCTCCATCCGGGCCGCGATGCGCTCGAAGAGGTACCGCGCCACGCGCTCCGACGTCGCGCAATCCCCCGAGAAGGCGGGCAGCTCGTTGAGGAACTTGTGATCGAGCTCGTCGAGCGCCTCGGCGGTCCATTTCTTGAGGTCCCGGAAATCGACGAGAAGCCCCTCGGGGGACAATTCCCGGCCTTCCACGGTGACATCGACCCTGAAATTGTGGCCGTGCAGATTTTCGCACCTGCCCCCGATCTTCAGGGCATGGGCCGCTGAAAAGCTCTTCGTGACGGTGACGCTGAACATGACGGGTCCCTTGCCGGATGCGGATTCGTGTCGGTCTTATACCACATTTTCCCTTCGCGCGGAGCAAAAGTTGCCGGGGGTGCGCCCCGCGGAGCGAAACGCGCGGGTCGCGCCCGTCGCGGGGAACTACGAAAATTTTCGTACCTCCGCTCATGCCGCCGTCTTAGCGCCGGACGTCGCAAAATCACCTCCCCGTCGTATTGCGGTTTCCCCGCTCGGACGGTAGGATGACAGGCGAGAGCGAACCCGGCGGTACGCCGGGAGGAGGAGTTCGTGAAACCGGTCAAAACCATCGACGATCTGATCCGGGAGAAGGACCTGACGGCGGAAGAGCTGGAGCGGCACCGGGAGCTCATCGAGGAGTGCCGCGCCCGGGAAGCCCAGCTCAAGGAGTACTCGAGGGCGACCCGCGCGAGCATGCAGAGGATGACGGAAGAACTCGACAAGCTGAGCCGCACGGCGGAGGAACTCTGGCAGGAGGCCCAGCGGCTCTCCCGGCAGGTCCATGGGATCTATCTGCACGTGGCCCCGGCTCCGGCGAGGAAGGTCTACCATTAGAAACGGGCGCGAGGCACAAGGCTGAGGGCGTGAGGTATCCGGATCGATCAACAAGCAGTCTCTCCAAAGGGGGCAGAATCCGGATTGCCGCATCCTACCCGATATGGCTCGTGATCTCCGCCGCACGTTCCAGGATCAGGTCGGCGCCGGCCTCCAGAAGATCGGAGGCGGCGGAGTAGCCCGTCAGCACCCCGACCGACAGCGCCCCCACCGCCTTGCCGACCCGGATGTCCATGGGGTGATCCCCGACCATGGCGGACTTCGAGGGATCCTCGTCCAGGATGCCCAGCACTGTCCGGATGTGATCGGGGTGGGGCTTGACCCGCTCCGCGTCGCTTCGGGTCACGACGGCCTCGCTGTAGCGGCCGATGTCGGGGAAGACGGCGGTGACCGCCTCGAGGCAGTTGCGGGTGAGGATCCCCCGCTTGACCCCCCGCCGCCCCAGTTCCGCCAGCATCTCCCTGACGCCCGGGAACAGGGCGCTGCGTGCGGCCCCCTCCAGTTCCCGGTCGGTCACCAGCTGCAGCGCGCGATCGGCGAAGTCTCCCTCCCGGCCCGGCGCATGGCGGCCGATGCGCCGCCGGATCTCGGCGATCATCTCCAGGACGAAGAGCCCCTCCAGGCCGTCATCCGAAATCCCGTAAGAAGCGGCCAGGCCGAGGATGTCGAGGCGCATGGCCTTGAAATCGACGTTCAGGAGCGCCAGGGTCCCGTCGAAGTCGAAGACCACGGCTTTGAGGGTCAGGGTGCGTCGATGCTGCATGGCGTCCGCCTTGCCTCACGGGGAGGGCGGCCCGTGATTGCCCGTCGCGTAGTCCGGCCGGAGGAACTTGCGGATCACGCGGTTCGAGTTTACCGCGGGCAGGGTGAACCCGAAGGCGATGTCGAGGAATTTCAGGACAATCGACAGGGTGGCGCCCCAGAGGACCTCCTCGTGCCCCCCCGGCGGCGTGTAGAGAAAGCACGGGAAGTTCCGCACGGGCTCCACCTCGTGACGGAAGGGCACGACCGACTCGATCTCGACGGTCAGGGTGCCGTACCGCTCCCGGTCGAACAGGGCCGTCAGGGGGATCTCGATGACCCGTTCCACCTCCCGGTTGGGCCGAAACGTCCAGTCCTTCCGCACGAGACCCACGACGGGGAAGATGACGCGGGAAAAGACATAAAGCTCCTGCGAGGGCAGCGCGCCGAGGAAGCGGACGTTGAGCGGGTTGATCCGGATCTCCTCCCAGGCCTCCCGCAGGGCGTTGGTCAGAAACAGGCTGATGTGATCCAGGGTTTTCCCCCCGCGCGCCTTTGCCAGCGATCGGGGCCTGCCCCGGAGAATCGGCGTGAGGCCCGATGCGACGAGGTGCCGCAGCAGGCGGTCCGCCGCGGGGTGCAGCATGCCGCCCGGGCAGCTCAGATCGCCGGGCTGAGGGACGAGCGAGGATCGCTTGATGAGCTGCAGCACGAACCCGCCTGCCGACCCGACCGCCTCGCGGTGGTGGAGCAGAAGGATCACGCCGGCGGCAAGCCAGCGGTCGGCGGATCCGTTGCGGCTTCGGATGAAGTCGACCCGTTCCTCGTAGTCGATGGGGGCATTGCCCAGGCGGTCGATGATTTGCTCGACGACCCCGTTGGGGTCCGCCAGTTCGGGGATCGGCATTCCACACTCCCATTGCACCTACCTTATACCATTTCCCACGCTGCAACAAGGAGCTTCCCCGGGGAAAACGGCAGGGCGGGGGTCAGGCTTCTCCCGAGCCGCGCCGGATCGTCTCTTCCATCACCCCCTCGAACCACACCCGCAGGCGCAGGTCCTGGAGGAACCCGCAGTGTCCCCCGTATCGCTCGACGAGCACCTGGAGACGATCGTTTCCCCGGAGGGTGCGGAAATCGTCGACGGGGATGACGGGGTCGTCCTCGGCGGCCAGGATCGTGACGTCGACGGCCAGGCTCGAGAAATCGGCACCGGCGAGCGTGTAGGTCCGGAAATAGTCGTGGACGTCCCGGAAGGGGGTATAGCGCGGGATGACGCGCTCGGTGATCGCCATGCAGCTCTTGAGGCCCATCACGTCGTCGAAATCGTACAGACCGGGAAACAGCCTCTGCTTGATGCCCAGCGAGCGCTTCCACTTCCGCACGAAATAGTCGCGGTAGACGAAGAGGCCGCCGTCGATGGCATGGGTGGCTTTCAACGGGTCCAGGACGGGGCTCACGGCGATGATGTTCCTGAGTCGGCCGGCCTGGTTGCGGGCGAGGCGCAGGGCGATCCGGAGACCGAAATTTCCGCCCAGCGAGAACCCGATGAGGTGGCAGGGCCGATCGCCGGCCCGGGCGACGATGTCGAGAACGGCCGCGAAGACTTCCTCGATCCGGGCGCTGTGGAACACCCCCTCGTTGAGGTGGTGGCTTGGGCCGTGATCCCTCAGGTTGAGGCGGAAGACGTCATAGCCGCCGAGGAAAAAGCGCCGGCCCGTCGTGAGCATGTACGTCGAATCGGAGCTTCCCTCCCAGCCGTGCAGCAGGATGACGAGGCCGCGGCTGCGGCCCTGCGGCTGGGCCGTGCTGTACCCCAGGAGCCGCACCCCCCGGCCCGCGTCGACCAGGGTCGGCTCGGATCGCTCGCGAAGGGGGTTTTCGCCCCACGCCCGGATCTTGAGGCTGGCCAGGATCGTCTGCAGGTGGGGGTTGCGGAGAGGGAAGGCCGGCGTGAAGGCGCCCGGCGGGCCCGGGGCCGACGTGAATCGAGTGACGTGTCCCATGGCCATGGGATACCAAAAAAGAAGGCCCTTTCAAATATCTATTTTCCCTGTGGTATAATCCGCAGCCGTGATGGTCCACGACGGGCGGGACACAGGCGGGCGGCAAAGGCCGGCGAGGCGTTACTGGCGCCATGCCGTCGGCTGGCCCCTGCTCGTGCTCGGCATCGTGGGGCTGGCGCTGCCGTTTCTCCAGGGGATCCTGTTCATCGTCGTCGCCCTGACCGTCCTGGCCCCGGAGGTCCCGGCGCTGAGGCGCCTCGTCGCCGCGCTGCGGAAACGCTACCCGGCCGTGTTCGAAAAGGCCGCGGCCATCAAGAGGGGCCTGAAGCGGCGGTTCGGTCAACCCTGACCGTCACGGCCCGTTTGGACAAAAGGACCTTGAATCCGGCATCATTCGATGCTAAAGAAACTGGGCCGGCCAACCGGCCGGCAAGGAGAAACGGGATGAAGAAAGTCATCGGCATCGTCCTGGCGATCGTGCTGTCCGTGGCCGTCGTGTCCGCCCCCGGGGCGCAGCAGACGAAGAAGATCGCCATATTGCCCTTTGCGGTCAACAGCAGCGAAAACATCAACTACATCCGCGACGGGATCTGGGACATGCTCATCTCCCGCGTGACCGTCAGCGGCAAGACGGACGTCGTGAGCAAGACGACCGTCCTCGAGTCCCTGGGCAAGGGACAGGGCAGGGAGCTGGCGCAGGCCGACGTGTCGGCGATCGGCAAGAGGCTCGGTGCCGACTATGTGGTCTGGGGCAGCATCACCAAGATCGGTGACAGCCTGAGCCTGGACGGGAAGCTCCTGGACGTGGCCTCGGGCCAGTCCCCGGTGACCCTCTACGAGCAGACCCGCGGCATGAACGAGGTGATCCCGAAGATCGGCGACTTCTCCCAGAGGATCCGCTCCCACGTGACGGGGGAGGTGACTGCGCCGGCCGCGGCTGCAGCACCGGCGCCTGCCGCGACGACGGCACCGGCCGCCGCATCGGCGACGGGGGCCGCAGCGGGGACATCCGCAGCGGCGGGAGCCGCGCAGAGCCGGGAGACCGACATCGTGACGGGCATGCGCAAGGGGAAGACGACCTACACGGGGATCATCAACCCGGATTTCATCATGACGCCCGACGCCCCCGGCAAGAAGGGCTTCTGGATGAGCCCGAAATACGGGACCGAGTTCAAGGGGCTCGACATCGGCGACGTCAACGGCGACGGCCTGAACGAGATCGTGGTCATCGACAACAGCAACTTGATCGTATATCAGAAAAAGGGAAATGAATTCAAGCAGTTGAAGAAGATCACGGGAGGAACGTACGATACCTATCTCGGGGTGGACATCGCCGATGTCAACGGCAACGGGATCCCCGAGATCTTCGTGACCAGCATCAACCGGCAGACGATCGATTCCTTCGTCGTCGAATACCGGAACGGCAGCTACGAGGTCATCGCCAAAAACCTGCCCTACATGATGAGGGCGATCAGCACCTCGGGATCGGCGAGACTGCTCGGGCAGATCCTGTCGAGCGACCCGCGGAACCCGTTCATCAATCCGATCCATGCCGTGTCCTGGGAAAACGGAAAGTACGCCCTGGGCGAGAAGGTGATGATTCCCGCCGGCCTGTCCGTCTACGGGCTCACCCTGGCCGCCGTCGACGGGACGAACGCGGAACGGGTGCTGACGTTCGACGAGAACGACTACCTGCGCATCTACGAGAAGACGGACAAGCTGCTGATCCATCTCAAGACCCTCAGGGGCGCCAGCGAGCTGATCTGGCGAAGCGACGAGCAATTCGGGGGCAGCAACAACATCTTCAAGCCGGCCTTCGCAGCGGGGACGCGCAGCATGGTGGAGGCGCCGGACGCGATCTACATGAACCCCCGGATCCTGACCTACGATCTGAACAAGGACGGCAAGCAGGAAGTCATCGTGGTCAAGAACATCTCCGCCATGGGGCGGGTCCTGAAAAACATGCCTCTCTTCACGTCGGCGGAGGTCTACAGCCTCGAATGGGACGGCATCGGGCTGGCCGAGCTCTGGCGGACCCGCAAGATCAACGGCTACGTGGCCGACTACCAGATCCGCGACATCGACAACGACGGCCAGGACGAGATCGTGCTGGCGCTGGTGCTCTCCGTGGGGCCCACGATCAAGACGAACAGCTGCCTCGTGGCCTACAAGCTGACGCCGCAGGCCCAGCCGTAAGGCCGACGGGGCGGCGAGGCCCGACGCTTGACAATTCGGGAAAAGTAGGGTAATTACGTCACTCTTTTTCGAGGCGGCGTAGCTCAGTCGGTTAGAGCATGCGGCTCATATCCGCAGTGTCCGGGGTTCAAGTCCCTGCGCCGCCACCAGAAAACACGAAAAGCCCGGTTGCGAGCCGGGCTTTTTCTTTGCCCGACACGACGCTGTCCGGCGGATCCGGGAGGCGGCGGAAGGCAGCGGGGCGGAAGGGGAAGGGATGGAATCGGATCGGGGGCTCGGCGCGATCGACACCGTGCTTTTCGATTTCGGGGGCGTTCTGGCCGACGAGGGGTTTCGGGACGGCCTGGCCGCCATCGGACGGCTGAGCGGCCTCGACGAGGAGGAGGTCGTCCGCAGGGGACACGAGCTCGTCGTGACGACCGGCTACGTCACGGGACGGGTCGGGGAGGGCTGCTGGTGGGAGGCCCTGCGCGCAGCGGCGGGGATCCGCGGTGAGGCAGAGCGTCTGCGCAGGGAGATCCTCGAGCGGTTCACCCTCCGGCCGCGGATGCTCGAAGGCGTCGGGCGCCTCAGGGAGCGGGGATTCACCGTGGGCATCCTGAGCGACCAGACCAACTGGCTCGACGAGCTGGACGGCCGGCATGGCCTCTACGGTCGGTTCGACTACGTCTTCAACAGCTACCACATGGGCAAGAGCAAGAACGACCCGGGCCATTTCGACGATGTGCTGAAACTGCTCAACCGGCAGGGGAGGCAGGTGCTGTTCATCGACGACAGCGCAGGCCATGTCGACCGGGCACGCAACAGGGGCTGGGCGGCCCTGCTCTTCCGGAACGAAGGGGACGTGCTGCAGGCGATGTCCCGGCTCCGCGAGGGCCCATCGCCCGGGACGATCGCGTGAAGCGGAGAAAACTCTGGATTCCATCCGGTCGGGCGTGATAACATCGCCCCCGGTTTCCGATCCGACATCCCCTCATCGAGGCGTCATGATCCCGAGATACTCGCGCAAGGAAATGGAGGACATCTGGAGCCCGCAGAACCGGTTCCGGAAATGGCTCGATATCGAGCTGCTCGTCTGCGAGGCCCTGGCCGCCAGGGGGGAGATCCCCCGCAAGGCGCTCCGCACCATCAAGGCCAGGGCGGGGTTCGACGTGGAGCGGATCGACGAGATCGAGCGGACCGTCAAGCACGACGTCATCGCCTTTCTGACCAGCGTCGCCGAGCACGTGGGGCCCGATTCACGGTACATCCACATGGGGCTGACCTCCTCGGACATCCTCGACACCTCCCTGGCGCTGCTGCTGAAGGAGGCGTCGGGCATCCTCCTGGCCGACATCGACGGCTTGTTGGCCATCCTGAAACGGAAAGCCCTTCGATATCGGAAGACGCTCATGATCGGCCGGACCCACGGGATCCACGCGGAGCCGGTGACCTTCGGGCTGAAGATGGCCCTGTGGCACCAGGAGATGCAGAGAAACCGCGAGCGCCTCATCCGCGCCCGTGACGCCGTGGCCTGCGGGAAGATCTCGGGAGCCGTGGGGACCTTCGCATTCGTGGACCCGGCCGTCGAGGAGTACGTCTGCCGGAAGCTGGGCCTGAGGCCCGAGCCCGTGGCGACCCAGATCGTTCAGCGCGACCGCCACGCCGAATTCTTCGCGACCCTCGCCCTGATCGCCTCGTCGCTCGAGAAGTTCTCCGTCGAGATCCGCCACCTCCAGCGCACCGAGGTGCGCGAGGCGGAGGAGTACTTCTCGCCGGGGCAGAAGGGGTCCTCCGCGATGCCCCACAAGCGAAACCCCGTCCTTTCGGAGAACCTCTCGGGCCTGGCGCGGCTGATGCGGGGCTATGCCCTTGCGGCCATGGAGAACATCGCCCTGTGGCACGAGCGCGACATCAGCCACTCCTCCGTCGAGCGCGTGATCGCGCCGGATGCGACGATTCTGCTGGACTTCATGCTCAAACGGTTCTCGGGGCTCGTCGAGAACCTCGTCGTCTACCCCGGTCGCATGATGGAGAATCTCCGCCTCACCCGCGGGGCCATCTTCTCGCAGCAGATCCTGCTGAAGCTCATCGAGAAGAAGATGACCCGGGAAGAGGCCTATGCCGTGGTCCAGGAGAACGCCATGCGGGCCTGGCAGGAAGGGCTCGAGTTCAAGGACCTGCTGATGGCCGACGAACGGGTCCGGTCCGTCGTCGACGGAAAGGAGATCGAGGCGGTCTTCCGGCTGGAGAACTTCCTGGAACACGTGGATTACATCTTCGATCGGGCCTTCGGGGGCAAGAGGGTAAGAAGGTGAGAACGTGCTCATTCATCAGCGCCTCACGATCGTGTCGCGCTGCCAGTAGCGGTCGTCCCGATCGGGATAATCCAGGTTGTAGTGCAGGCCCCGGCTCTCCTTGCGCAGCATGGCGCAGGTGACGATGAGGTTCGCCACGACCGAGAGATTGCGCAGTTCGAGCAGGTCCCGAGTGATCTTGAAGCTCCAGTAGTAGTCCTGGATCTCCTGGGCGATGAGCTCCATCCTCTTCTTGGCTCTCTCGAGCCGTTTGTTGGACCGCACGATCCCGACGTAATTCCACATGCATCGCCGGATCTCGTCCCAGTTGTGCTCGATGACGATGGATTCGTCGCTCTCGGTGGCGCTGCCCGAATACCATTCGGGGACCGTCAGGTCCTCCTCGGCGGTACCGCGGAACAGCTCCCCGATCCGCTCGTAGACCCGGTGGGCGAAGACGACGCACTCCAGCAGGGAGTTGCTGGCCAGGCGGTTGGCCCCGTGGAGTCCCGTGCAGGCCACCTCGCCCGCCGCAAAGAGCCTGTCGATGCTGGTCTCCCCGTGCTCGTTCACCACGACGCCCCCGCAGAGGTAGTGGGCGGCGGGGACGACGGGGATCGGCTCCCGGGACATGTCGATCCCGTACTGGAGGCAGCGGTGGAAGATGGTGGGGAAGCGATCCATCAGGTAGCCCCGGTCCCGGTGGGTGATGTCGAGCAGCACGCAGTCCTCGCCGGACTTCTTCAGCTCGATATCGATGGCCCTCGCGACGACGTCCCTCGGCGCGAGGCTCTTCAGGGGGTGGTACTTCTCCATGAAGGTCGCGCCGCTCTTGAGTTTCAAGACGGCCCCCTCGCCGCGTACGGCCTCGCTGATGAGAAAGGATTTCGCCTCGGGGTGGTAGAGGCAGGTCGGGTGGAACTGGATGAATTCCATGTTGGCGATCAGCGCGCCGGCGCGCCACGCCATGGCGATGCCGTCGCCCGTGGCGATGTCGGGGTTCGTGGTGATGAGGTAGACTTTGCCGGCGCCGCCCGAGGCCAGCACCGTGAAACGCGCCCGGAAGGTGTCGACGCGGTCGTGGTCGATGTCGAAGACGTAGGCGCCGAGGCAGCGGTCGCGCTCTTCGCGGGCAAGGGACCTGCGGCCCCGGATCTTCGATTCCAGGATGAGGTCGATGGCCAGGGAATTTTCGTAGATCCGCACGTTGGGCAGGGACCGCGTCTTGTCGAGAAGGGCCCGCTCGATCTCCCGGCCCGTGGAGTCGGCCGCGTGGAGGACCCTGCGACGGGAGTGGCCCCCCTCCTTGCCGAGATCGAAGGGGGATTGGTCCCCCGATCTGCGCGAGAACTCGACGCCCCACTCGATCAGCTCGGCGATCCGCTCGGGGCCTTCGCGCACGACGAAGCGGACCACGTCCTCCCGGCACAGCCCCGCCCCGGCCCTCAGGGTGTCCCCGATGTGGAGCTCGAAGCTGTCGTCGGTGTCCGTCACGGCCGCGATCCCGCCCTGGGCGTAGTTCGTCGAGGACTCCGTGGCGTTTTTCTTCGTGATGACGGCCACGGAACCGAGCCGGGAAGCCTTGATCGCGAAGCTCAGGCCCGCCAGGCCGCTGCCGATGACCAGAAAGTCCGTCTTGATGTCCATCGTCCCCTACGCCTCCCGTGACTCCCTTATACGCGTTTGATGCTTTAAATCAAAGAGAAAATGTGATAGAAACCAGTGCCATGATGGTACTCGGAATCGAGTCCTCCTGCGACGAGACGGCGGCGGCCGTGCTGCAGGACGGGCAGACCCTGTTGTCGAACGTCATCGCCTCGCAGATCCGCATTCACGAAAAGTACGGCGGCGTCGTCCCCGAGATCGCGTCGAGGAAGCACGTGGAGGTCATCGTCCCCGTCGTCCTCGAGGCCCTCGAGAAGGCGGGCGTCCCGCTCGAGGCGATCGAGGGGATCGCCGTGACGCGCGGGCCCGGCCTCGTGGGCTCGCTGCTCGTGGGCCTGTCCATGGCCAAGGCCCTGGCCCTGGCGAGACAGATCCCCTTCGTCGGCGTCAACCACCTCGAGGGCCACGTCGCCTCGGCGTTTCTCGCCGACGAGAAGCCCTCGTTTCCCTTCATCGCCCTTGTCGTGTCGGGCGGGCACACGAACCTCTACGTCGTCCGGGACTTCGGCAGCATGCGCCTGGTGGGCCAGACGCGCGACGATGCGGCCGGCGAGGCCTTCGACAAGGCGGCGAAGCTGCTCGACATCGGCTACCCCGGGGGTGTCGTCATCGACCGGCTGGCGCGGTCGGGAAACCCGGGGGCACTGGCCTTCCCGAGATCCATGCGCGAAAGCCTGGAGTTCAGCTTCAGCGGGGTCAAGACGGCACTGCTGACCTGGACGAAAAAGCGCGAGCGGCCACCGGCCCCCGAGGAGATCCCCGACGTCGTGGCGAGCTACCAGGAAGCCATCGTGGACGTCCTGGTGGAGAAGACGCTCCGGGCCGCCGAGATGCAGTCCATCGGGCAGGTCGCCGTCGTGGGCGGCGTCGCGGCCAACAGCCGCCTGCGGGCCCGGTTCGAGGAGGACGCCCGGCAGAAAGGGATCCGGGTGTTCATCCCGCCTCCCGTCTTCTGCACGGACAATGCGGCCATGATCGCCGTCGTGGGCCATCACGAGCTGGCCCGCGGGCGGAGAGACCCCTTCGACCTCAACGCGCTGTCCCGCTGGCCCGTGGACACCCTTTGAGCCCATGGCGATCCAAGACCGGATCCGCGAGTTCCACAACCGGTTTCTGAGCCTCGGCGGCGCGCCGGAGGAGATCGCCCGCGCGATGGCCCTGGGGGTCTTCATCGGCGTGACCCCGACCATCCCCTTCCACACGGCCCTGATCATGGTCAGCTGCCTGGCGCTGAGGCAGAACATCACGGCGGCGATCCTGGGCGCCACGATCATCTCGAATCCGCTCACGATCCCCCTTCTCTACCTCGCAGAGTACGAACTGGGCGTCCTCGTGCTGGGCGTGCCGGCAAACCCGTTCTCCGTGCCGAATTACGACATCCTGGCGATCCTGGAGATCGGTCTGCACATCCTCTACCCCCTGCTGGCCGGCGGGCTGCTGCTGGCCGCCGCGGTCGCGTTGCCCTCCTATTTCCTTACCCGTCAGGCCGTCGTCAGGATGAGAGCCCGCCATGCAGAGCCCGCTGAGCCTTCTCCGTAAGCACGGCATCCGGCCGCGCAAGCGGCTCGGCCAGTGCTTCCTGTGCGATCCCAACATCCTGGAGAAGATCGTCCGGATCGCCGAGGTCCGCGACACCGACACCGTCGTCGAGATCGGCTCCGGCATCGGGGTGCTCACGGCTCTGCTGGCACGCCGGGCCCGTCGCGTGATCGCGCTGGAGGTGGACCGGCGGCTCGTCGACGTCCTGCAGGCGGAACTCGGGGGGACGCGCAACGTCGAGATCGTCCACGGGGACGTCCTCGCCTACGATTTCGCATCGGCCCGTCCCGATCAAGAAGACGGAAAGGGTCGGATCACCGTCGTCGGAAACGTCCCCTACAACCTGTCGAGCCCGATCGTGCTGCGGCTGCTCGAATACCGCGACGCCATCGAGCGGGCCGTCCTGATGCTCCAGCGCGAGGTGGCCGAGCGACTGGCGGCCCCGCCGGGAACGAAGGACTACGGGCCCCTGACCGTCGCCGTCGCCCTCTACACCCGCCCGCGGCTGGACACCCGGGTCCCGGCCAGCTGCTTCAGCCCCCGGCCCGACGTGGAATCCCGCCTCATCCGCCTGGACATGCTGGCCGAGCCCCTGTGCCGGGTGGACGACCCGGAGCTGTTCCGGCATGTCGTCCGGAGCGCGTTCGCGAAGCGGCGCAAGACGCTGCTCAACAACCTCCGGGACGCGGACCTGCCCGTCGCGCGGGATGCGATCCCGTCCCTGCTGGATGCCCTCGGGATCGACGGGACGCGGCGCGCCGAGACGCTTTCCGTCCGGGAATTCGCCTCCCTGAGCAACCGGATCGGCAGGGGACAAAACCCTTGACAACCCGCCCGGCTTCTGTTAATAGGGGGCCGCACCGCTTGGATCCCCTTGTGGGACTGGGACGGAGGGTTCACGCTCGAGAACTGCCTTGTTTTCACAGCCTCCCGTCCCGCGCGGCGAGGCTTTTTTTGTGCCCGGGGGCCGGTCATGATCGTCATCGAGAAAGCCGCAGAGATGCAGCGTTACGCCGAGTCGCTGAGGCGGCAGGCGAAGCGGATCGCCTTTGTCCCGACCATGGGGTTTCTCCACCGGGGCCACCTGCGCCTGATGGAGGAGGGAAGGAAACGGGGCGACTGCCTCGTGACGAGCATCTACGTCAACCCGACCCAGTTCGGCCCCAAGGAGGATCTCGCCAAGTACCCCCGCGATTTCGACATGGACTACCGTCACTGCGAGCAGGTGGGGGTGGACGTGATCTTCTACCCGCCGGACGGCGAGATGTACCCGCCGCACTACCAGACCTACGTCGATCTCGAGGGCGTGACGCAGAACCTCTGCGGACTGTCGAGGCCCGGTCACTTCCGCGGCGTGGCCACGGTCTGCACGAAGCTCTTCAACCTCGTGAAGCCCCACGTGGCGGTCTTCGGGAAGAAGGATTTCCAGCAGCTCGTCGTCATCAGGAGGATGGTCGCCGATCTGAACATGGACCTGGAGATCGTGGGGCTCGACACGGTGCGCGAGCCCGACGGGCTCGCCATGAGCTCCCGGAACACCTACCTCAAGCCCGAGGAGCGGGAATCGGCCCTGAGCCTGAGCCGGGGCCTGAAGATGGCCAAGGGGATGTACGACCGGGGCGAGCGGGACGCGGCGGTCCTCATCGGCGCCGTGAGCCGCTTCATCGCCGGGCATCCGCACGCGACGATCGATTACGTCAAGATCTGCGACACGACGACGATGCGGGACGTGGAGCGCCTGGACGGGGAGAGCGTCATGGCGCTGGCCGTGCGCGTCGGTGCGGCGCGCCTGATCGACAACTACGTGTTCGGGGAGCCCTGGAGCGACTGACGACCCGGGGAGGCAAAACACCGCAGACCGCATGAGGGGGAGACCATGCAGCGCATCCTGCTCAAATCGAAGATCCACCGCGCGACGGTGACGGACGCCAACCTGAACTACGAGGGGAGCATCACGATCGACGAGGGCCTCATGCAGAAGGCCGATCTCGTCCCCTTCGAGAAGGTGGCGATCTACAACGTCTCCAACGGCGAGCGCTTCTCGACCTACGTGATCAAGGGGAAGAAGAACTCCGGCGTGATCTGCCTCAACGGGGCGGCCGCCCGGAAGGTCTCGAAGGGGGACCTCGTCATCATCGCGAGCTATGTCGCGGTCGAGGACGCCGAGTCGAAGGGCTGGGTCCCGAAGTGCGTCCACGTGGACGGAAAGAACAGGGTCAAGAAATAGCGTCATCGCCGATTCCGCGGATCATCCGGGCAAAGCGTCTCGAACCTTTGCCCTTTTTTTATGGGGGGCTCCCTGCATGAAACACCGGATCAAGAACATCTTTCTCGCCGGCCTCGCCGTCACGGTGCCCATCGGGCTGACGATCTACGTCCTGCTGTTCCTGATCGACCTGATGGACGGCCTGCTCCGCGTGATCCCCGCGGCCTTCCACCCCGACACCCTGCTGGGGTTCCACATCCCGGGGCTGGGCGCGGCGGCGACGGTCATCCTGGTCTTCGCCGCCGGCCTCGTCACGACGAGCTATGCGGGCGGACGGCTGTTCCGTCTGGCCGACGCCCTCGTCGAGCGGATCCCCCTGGTCCGGGGCATCTACCAGGCCATCAAGCAGATCGTGCAGACCATGGTGAGCAAGGAGGGGCAGAGCTTCAAGCGGGTGGTCCTCGTGGAGTTCCCCCGGCAGGGGCTCTACACGGTGGCCTTCGTGACCGGCCCCACGGCGGGCGAGCTCCGCGGGAAGACCGGCGGGCGGGGCATCAACATCTTCGTCCCGACGACCCCCAACCCCACGTCGGGGTATTACATGATCGTGCCGGAGGACCGGGTCACCGACCTCGAGATGTCCGTGGAGGAGGCCTTCAAGCTCGTCATCTCGGGCGGGATGATCGCGCCGGCGGAAAACAAGAATCAGTTGAGAATCGGTTGAAACTCTGTTAGATATACCCCGTTTGCATTTTCATCGTTCACGGGACGGCAGCGATGCCGGATGAAATCCCAGCCCATGGAGGTCCTATGCAGATCACATCGGAGAGCATCAAGGTCGGACATCCGGACATCGTGGCCGACGCCATCGCCGCCAACATCATCGCCGAGATCCTCGACGAGGAGAAGAAGCTCGGCCTGACCGTCTACAACATGCCGCACTGCGGCCTCGAGGTCTTTCTGGGCAAGGGGTTCTGCATCGTCGGCGGCGAGGTTTCGACGCGCTGCTACGTGGACGTGGAGAAGATCGTCCGGCAGACCGTTCTGGGCATCGGGTACAACGAGTTCTGCCTCGGCCTCGACGGGGGGTCCATGGGCGTGCTCAACGCCATCATCCCCCAGTCCCCGGACATCAACATCGGCACGCGGGCCCACCTCGGAAAGTACAAGGAGATCGGGGCGGGGGACCAGGGGATCATGTACGGGTATGCCTGCTCGGACACCCCCGAGCTGCTGCCGCTTCCCTACGTGCTCTCGCACCGGATGATGCGGGCCTTCGAGGACACGAAGCACCCCTACTTCGCGCCGGACGGCAAGGGCCAGGTCAGCGTGGAATACGACGACAAGACGGGGAAGCCCCTGCGCGTGGTCAAGGTGCTCATGTCCAACGCCATCGACTACCGCCACGTGGGCAAGGGTAAGAGGAAGGAGGTCGAGGCCGTCGCGAAGAAGATGTGCTTCGACGTCCTGGGCGACTGGATCGACCGCAAGACGGAGTTTCTCTTCAACCCCACGGGCGAGTGGCAGGCCATCCACTCCTGCAGCGCCGCCGATTCGGGCGTGACGGGCCGGAAGCTCGTCGTGCAGTTCTACGGGGGGTTCCCCGGCGCCCAGCTGGGCGGCGGGTCCGTCATGAACAAGTCCCCCGAGAAGGTGGACTGCTCCGCGGCCTTCGGCGCGCGCTACGCGGCCAAGAACATCGTCGCCGCGGGTCTTGCCGAGAAATGCTCCATCCAGCTCTCCTACGCCATCGGCGTGGCGCGGCCCTTCTCCATCTACGTGAACACCTTCGGCACGGGCAAACTGTCGGACCGCAAGCTCGAGCAGATCGTCACGAAGGTCTTCGACTTCACGCCGGCCGGCATGATCATGCAGTTCAACCTGCTCGACGGCAACGTCTACCGGAAGCTGCCGAAGACCTTCTTCATGGACAAATACGCCTGGGAGAAGACGGACAAGGTGAAGGAGCTCCGGCAGCTGGCCAAGATCTGATCGCATCCCCCGCGGCGGGGGAGAAGCCGGGCGCCGCAGAGGGCGCCGTGAAGGCGGAAAGGGAACGCATGGATTACGACGTCAAGGACATCAAACTGGCCGAGCAGGGCAGGCTGGCCGTGGAGTGGGCCTACCGGAGCATGCCCGTGCTCGCCCGGATCCGGAAGCGCTTTGCGAAGGAAAAGCCCCTGAAGGGGCTGCGCCTGGCGGCCTGCCTCCACGTCACGACGGAGACGGCCAGCCTCATGGAAACCCTCAAGGCCGGGGGGGCCGAGGTGCGCCTCTGCGCGTCCAACCCCCTGAGCACGCAGGATTACGTGTCCGCCTACCTGGTGAAGGCCCACGCGATCCCGGTCTACGCCATCAAGGGGGAGGACACCGAGACCTATTACCGGCACATCCATGCCGTCCTGGACATGCAGCCCCACCTGACCATGGACGACGGCGCCGACCTCGTCTCGATGATCCACTCGAAGCGCAAGGATCTCATCCGGGGCATCATCGGCGGGACCGAGGAGACGACGACGGGGGTCATCCGGCTCAGGGCCATGGCCCAGAGAGGGGTGCTGCGGTTCCCCATCATCGCCGTCAACGACGCCCGGACGAAATACATGTTCGACAACCGCTACGGCACGGGCCAGAGCACCATCGACGGGATCATCCGGGCGACGAACCGACTCGTGGCGGGCTCGGTTTTCGTCATCTGCGGCTACGGCTGGTGTTCCCGCGGGCTGGCGATGCGGGCCCACGGGCTCGGGGCAAGCGTCGTCGTGACGGAAGTGGACCCCCTGAAAGCCCTGGAAGCCGTCATGGACGGCTACCGCGTCATGCCCATCGGCGAGGCGGCCGCGATCGGGGACTTCTTCTGCACCCTCACCGGCGACATCAACGTGATCCGCCGGGAGCATTTCCTCCGGATGAAGGACGGCGCCATCGTCTCGAATTCCGGCCACTTCAACGTGGAACTCGACCTCGACGGCCTCGCGAAGATCACGAGGAAGACCCGGAAGGTCCGGGAGTTCGTCGAGGAGCACACCCTGACAAACGGCCGCAGGGTCTACGTCCTGGGCGAAGGGCGGCTCATCAACCTGGCGGCGGCCGAGGGGCATCCCTCCAGCGTGATGGACATGAGCTTCGCGAACCAGGCGCTTTCGGCGGAATACATGGCGAAGAACGTCAAAGCCCTGAAGAATCAGGTTTACGCGGTACCCCAGGACATCGACCGGGAGATCGCCCGGCTCAAGCTGGCGGCGATGGGCGTCCGGATCGACACGCTGACGGCGGAGCAGAAAGCGTACCTGAGTTCCTGGGAGATGGGCACGTGACGCGCTGCGCGCGAGACTAAAGGCATCAGGCTTCAGGCAAGAAAAGAACGGGATCGAAGAGGAAACTTGCGATCCCGTTTTTCTTTTTTATCCGGAAGCCCGAGTCCTGAAGTCCGAATCCGACGGTCTTCGACCGTCACTGGTTGGCCTTCCGGAACATCATGACGGCGGCGATGCCGAATATGACGTTCGTCGCCCAGGCGGCGACAAGGGGGGGCAGGGTCCCGGATCGGCCCAGGGACAGCATGAACGCGAAGACGATCCAGTAGGAGAAGCCGATGACGACGCCGATGCCGATCCCCTGGGCGATCCCGCCGCTTCGCTCGGATCGCATCGGGAAGGCGACGCCGATGAGGGCCAGGATCAGGCTGACGAAGACGAAGGCGATCTTCCCGTGGAGGTCCGTCTCGTAGCGGGTGGCGTCGTAGCCTTCCCGGCGGAGCTTCCCGATGTAGTCCCTGAGCTCGCGGAAGCCCATCTGATCCGCGCTTTTCTGCACGGCCTGGAGATCTTCCGGCCTCTCGGCGATCTCGACGGGAAGCGCCGGCAGGCGCTCGATGGACGGGAAGTCCGGGCCGGCAAAGGTGGTGCGGAGCACGTCCCGGAGCTCCCATCGCTCCCCCGTCCAGCGTGCCTCGCGGGCGTCGATGCGGGAAACGAGAGAGAACCCGGCGTCGAGATGGTGGATCGTGACGCCCTGGATGCGGTTTTCCGAAGGGGAGACGAGCTTGAAGTTGTAGACGGCGTTGCCGCTCTTGTACCAGATCTGGTTCTCCTTGAAGGCCCCCCATTCCTTCTTCTTCTGCACCTCCACGTACTTGATGTACTCCGCCCGCCGGTTGGCCGCCGGGGTGACGAACTCGTTGAGCAGGAAATTCACGGCGCAGGCGACGATCGCGAAGGCCGTCACGGGCAGCGCGATCCGGTAGAGGCTGATCCCGTTGGCCCGCATGGCCACGATCTCGTGATTCCGCGACAGCAGCCCGAAGGTGATCAGCGCGGCCAGCAGGACGCAGGCCGGCATCATCATGGCCGTCACGGAGGGCACCGTGTAGAGGTGGTAGGACACGATCTGCCGGAGGGTCGCGTGGTTGCTGAGGAACATCCGGATCCGCTCGAAGAAGTCCACCACCATGTACAGGCACAGGAAGGCGAGCAGGACGAACGCGAAGGTCAGGACGAACTCTCGCGAGATGTATCGATCGAGCACGGTCATCCGCTCACCCGTTCCCCTTCCGCAGCGGCAGCCCCGCCGGGAGGATATCCCGTTCCCGGGCCCTGGCGAAGTAGACGTGGAGCCCCGCGGCCATGAAGAGCACGTTGGGGGCCCAGACCCCGAGGGCGGCCGGGACCTTCCCGGTCTCGCCGAGGGCCTTCCCGTAGAGCAGGAACACGTAGTAGACCATGACGAGGGCCATCCCGACGGTGAAGCCCCGCATCTTGCCCGAGCGGCTCGACTGGATCCCCAGGGGGATGCCCAGCAGGGCGAAGATCAGGCAGGTAAAGGGGCTCGCCAGCCGCTGGTTGAGCTCGATCAGCAGCTCGCGCCTCGTCGGCCCCTGGGGTTCGGGGGCGTCGATCCCCCGGCGGAGCTCCGAGAGGGTCATCTCGTCGAGCCTGCTGAACTTGACGCGTCGCTCGTCGGCGGCCGAGCCCTTGAAGTCGAGGCGGACGTCGTAGGTGCTGAAATCGACCTTCTTGTAGTTCTTGAACTGGGCATCGACGGTGTGGATGCTGCCGCCCTCGAGCCGCAGCGTCACCGTCAGGGACTGCGGGTTCGAGACCAGCGTGCCTCTCGCGGCGATGATCGTGCTCGGCTCGTCGGCGGTCCTGTCGTCGTAGAGCAGAACCCCCTCCATGGCATCGCCGTGGACGGGGATGCGGTCCGCGTAGATGACGATGCCGCGGAAGTCGTCGTTGAAGACCTTCTCCTTGATCCCCACGCTGGCTTTCTGCTTGACGATCGCAAAGAGAAGATTCTTCGCCTCGGCGTTGCCCCGGGGGATGAGGAAGAAACTGGTCAGGGCCGCGAGGCCGAAGGCCATCAGGGAGGCGGCCAGCACGGGCGCGGCGATCTGGTGGAGGCTCAGCCCGCAGGCCTTCAAGACCGTGAACTCGTTGTCCCGTGACAGGCGGCCGATCCCGATCAGGATCGCGATGATGAGCGCCAGGGGAATCGTGAACAGCATCAGCGCGGGCATGAGGTAAAGGATCAGCTTCAGGATGTCCGAGAATGCGACCCCCTTGTTGATCATGAGATCGACGAGGCTCAGGATGCGGCCCATGATGAGCACGAAGGTGAAGACGAAGAGGGTCAACAGGAAGGGGTAGAGGATTTCCCGGAAGATGTATCGGTTCAGAATGCTGAACATGCCCTTGTGCCGCCCTGCGGGTTGTGGCCGGTTTCGCCGGTTGGGGCCCGGTGACCGACTGCCTCAAGTATCAGTTTTTTCTTTATTAATCCAATCAAATCCTGTAAATCAACGATTACTTTCCGAGCCGGGGAAATGACGGGCCCGCGCCGCAGGCCCGGAGGAGGCAGTCCATGATCGATCTGCACACGCATTCGCTCTTCAGCGACGGGGAGCTGATCCCGTCGGAACTGGCCCGGAGGGCCGCAGCGGCGGGATACCGCGCCCTGGCCATCACGGACCACGCCGACCAGTCCAACTTCGATTTCATCCTCGAGCGGGTGTCCCGGGTCTGCGGGAAGATCTCCGAGGCCTACGGGATCTTCGTCCTGCCGGGGATCGAGATCACCCACGTGCCGCCCCGCTGGATCCCCGCCCTGGCGAAGGAAGCCCGAAAGGCCGGGGCCCGGATCATCGTGGTTCACGGGGAGACGCTCGTGGAGCCGGTCATCGAGGGAACGAACCTGGCCGCCGTGCAGTCGGACATCGACATCCTCGCGCATCCGGGCCTGATCGACGAGGACTCGGTGCAACTGGCGGCAAAGGCGGGCATCCACCTCGAGATCTCGGCCCGCAAGGGCCACAGCCTCGCAAACGGCCACGTGGCGGCGCTGGCCCGCAGGCACGGGGCCCCCCTGCTGCTCAACACGGATGCCCACGCCCCCGGCGACCTCATCCGCCGCGAGTTCGCCCGTCGCGTCGCCCGCGGTGCAGGGCTCACGGAGGCCGAGGCGGCCCGGATGTTCCGCAATGCCGAGGAGATCGTTCGAAAGAAGACGACGACGGGCGCCGCAGCCGGAAAATCGCGGAAGAGGGGATGAGGGCGGTCTTTTTCTCCGATGTGCACGCCCGGGATTCGGCCGACGAGGCGGCCGCCTGCCTCCTGGCGTTCCTAGGGGAGGTCGCGGGCTCCCTCGACCACCTCTTTGTCGTGGGCGACCTCTTCGACTTCTGGTTCGCGAGGGAGGGTGTCGCGTACCCCGGGTTTCGGCCCATCATCGACCGGCTGGCCGCGATGCAGAGCGGCGGCGTGCAGGTTCACCTCTTCGAGGGCAACCACGATTTTTTCCTGGCCGACTATTTCACCCGGTACCACGGGATCGAGGTGTTCCCGTGCGATGCCCGGGTCGTGCTGGGAGGCAAGACGATCTACATCGCCCACGGCGACCTGGTGGACCGGACCGACCGGGGGTACCGGTTCCTTCGGAAGATCCTGCGCAGCCCCTGGTTCTACGCCCTGCAGAAGCGGCTGCCCCTGTCGATGCTCTGGACTTTGGCGCGGCGCAGCTCCGACGCCAGCAAGGAGTACCTCGCAAAACCGCAGGAGGGCCTGGCCGCAAAAATGGAGGACTTCGCACTCGCGAAGTTCTCCGAGGGATTCGATGCGGTCATCCTCGGCCACTGCCATCTGCCCCTGCTCAGGACGCACACGATCGGCGGCAGGCAGAGACATTTCGCACTGCTGGGCGACTGGCTCGCCCACGGGTCCTACCTGAGCCTGGACGGCGATCGGTTCGAGCTGGGCTTTCGGGGTGCGAGGCCCTGAGGGGCACGCGCAGGGCAGTTTTTCCCACGTCCCCGGGAAGGACAAAAAAAGTGGACAGCCGGGGTCGAATGTGTTAGCAAACACACCTTAAAATCAGCGAGGAGCCCCCGGTCAAAGCGAGGTCCCATGAATTTCGGCGGAATCGAAGAACAATACGCGGCGCTCGAAGACGCGGCGTTTGTCGTGGTGCCCGTCCCCTACGACCTGACGACGACCTACCAGGGGGGGACGCGCAAGGGGCCCGCGGCCATCCTCGAGGCCTCCTGCAACATGGAGCTCTACGACGAGGAAATCGGCGCGGAGACCTGCCGGTCGGGCATTCACACGATGGAGCCGCTGGAGCCCGTTGCCTCCGGCCCGGAGGGAATGCTGGCGCGCATCGAGGAGGCCGTCTCCGGCGTCTTCCGGATCGGGAAGGTCCCTGTGATGATCGGCGGCGAGCACAGCATCACGCTCGGGGCTGTCCGTGCCGCCCGGAAGCGATACCCGAAACTCACGGTGCTGCATCTGGATGCCCACGCGGACATGCGGATGTCCTACCAGGGCACCCCGTACAGCCACGCCTGCATCGGCAGGAGGATGAAGGAACTCTGCCCCGTGGTCCAGGCCGGCATCCGCAGCATGAGCGCCGAGGAGGCGGACTATCTGGGGAAGGGGACGGTGCCCGTCTTTTCCGCGGCAGACATCCGGAAGGACCGGGCATGGGTCGGCAAGGTGCTTCGCCATCTGTCGAACGACGTCTACATCACCATCGATCTCGATGCCTTCGACCCCTCCGTCATGCCCGCGACGGGAACGCCCGAACCGGGAGGGATGCTCTGGCACGACGTGCTGGATCTGCTCCGCGAGGTCTGCCGCAGGAAACGCGTGATCGGCTTTGACGTCGTCGAGCTCGCGCCCATCGCCGGCATCGTGGCGCCGGACTTCCTGGCGGCGAGGCTGACCTACCGGGTCATGGGGTACGTGGCTCGAAAATCCGGATAAAGGAGAACGGCCGTGGATATCTGGGTACCGAAAAAAATCTTCTTTACCAAGGGCGTTGGGAACCACAAGGAAGAGTTGCACTCGTTCGAGCTGGCCCTGCGGAACGCCGGCATCGAAAAATTCAACCTGGTGTACGTGTCGAGCATTTTCCCTCCCGGGTGCAAGATGATCTCCAAGGCCAAGGGGCTCAAGGAAAAGCAGCCCGGCGAGATCACGTACTGCGTCATGAGCCGCTGCTCGAGCAACGAGCCCTACCGCCTGCTGGCGGCGTCCGTGGGCTGCGCGATCCCCGCAGACACGTCCCAGTACGGTTACATCAGCGAGCATCATGCCTTCGGCCAGACGGAAAAGCAGGCCGGTGATTACGCCGAGGACCTCGCGGCGGCCATGCTGGCCTCGACCCTGGGGATCGATTTCGACGTCGACAAGAGCTGGGACGAAAACAAGGAGATCTTCAAGATCAGCGGCAAGATCGTCCGGACGCGCAACGTGACCCAGTCCTACATCGTGCCGAGAAAGGGCGGGTGGACCACGGTCCTCGCTGCCGCGGTGTTCGTCTTCTAGGACGCTCCGGAAGGCCCATGCCCTTGGGCTCTTTGGGAAAAAGAGCTTGACTTATCGGAGCCGGGATACTAGCATATCCAATCACGACGCGGGGTGGAGCAGTCAGGTAGCTCGTTGGGCTCATAACCCAAAGGTCGGTGGTTCGAATCCATCCCCCGCTACCAGAACATCGAAGGGGCCGAGCGTTTCTCGGCCCCTTTTCTGTTGCCCGGAGGCCGGCGCTCAGCGCCGCGGCTTGTAGTACTGCATCGCCTCGGGGATCCGGGACTCGATGTCGCGGATCCTCGATTCCGGAGCCGGGTGCGTGGACAGGAACTCGGGCGGCCGCGAGCCGCCCCTGGCGTTCATCCGCTGCCACAGGGCGACCGCCCCGCGGGGGTCGTAGCCGGCCTTGGCCATCAGTACGAGCCCGATGCGGTCGGCCTCGGATTCGTGAATCCGGCTGTACGGGAGCAAGAAGCCCACCTGGGTCCCCACACCGTAGGCCTGCATGAAGATATCCGAGGTGACCCCGGGGCTCCGGGCGAGCGCCAGGGAAAGACCGATGGCGCCGAACTGGGCGAGCAGGCCCTGGCTCATCCGCTCGTTGCCGTGCTTGGCGATGGCGTGGGCCACCTCGTGACCCATGACGACGGCCAGGCCGTTCTCGTCCTGGGCGATAGGAAGAAGGCCCGTGTAGACGGCCACCTTGCCGCCGGGCATGCACCAGGCGTTGACCGTCTTGTCGTCCTCGATCAGGTTGAATTCCCACTTGTAGTTCCTGATGTCGCCGCCGCGCCCGGTCTCCTCCAGCAGCTCCTCGGATGCCGCCGCGATCCGCTGCCCCACACGGCGCACCATGTTCACTTTCGCCATGTCCGTGGAGAGCTTCGAGTTTTTCAGGACCTTGCCGTACTCCTGGTAGCTCATGGCGGTCATTTCGGAATCCGGCACGAGATGCAGTCCCCTGCGCTCCGTCACGGGTGCGCTGGCACAGGAAACGATGAGGAGCGCCAGGCAGACGGAGAGGGCGAACATCGCTGCCGTGCCGAACCGTCTCCGTGATGCCGAGTTTGTCATGTCGCCTCCTTCTTCCGGAAAGATGGATCCGAAGTCAATCATACCGAATATGGAAACGGGATGCAAACCCGCAGGCGGACCCGCATCCGGGACGGTCCTGCCGATGGACGGGGATAAAAACGGGGAACGCGCCTGAGCTCAGGCGGTGATGCGGAAGGACGACTGCGGCGGGGAATCTTTCTTCTCCGCGGTTTCCGTCGAGATGAAGATCCCTCTCGCCACGCGCTGTCCCCTGCTCTCGACGTATTTCACGGCAGCCCGGGAACCCGCGGGGATTTCCTGGGGCCTGACGCGGTCGAGATCGACCTTGACGACGGTCTGATCGTCGAACTGCAGCCGGATGTCCTCTCCCCGCACCCTGACCGAGATGGTCTTCGCCTTGGCATCGACGGCGAGAATCTCCCCGGTGAGATGCTTGACGCGGATCGTCTTTTTCGGCGCTGCGGGCTTCTGGGCATCGGTGACGGCCTTGACGGGGGCTTTCTCCGGGGACTGACCACAGGCCCAGCAGAAAAGGCCGATCGCAAGCAGGATCACTGAAATGACAAAGCGGCGGTTCACCGAATGTTCCTCATGGCCAAGGGGTCATGAACGCGGATGCGAACTGGGCGGTGGAAATTGAACAAGCGACGATCCATGCTTCCCGGGGGGCATCGAACCGTCGATGCCCCCGGGAAAGCCTGTCTTGATGAGTCAATCGCGCAGCCTACTTCTTGGCCTCGGGGGCCTTCTTCTCCTCGGCCTTCTTGGGCTCTTCCTTCTTGGCCTCGGCCTTCTTGGGCTCAGCCTTCTTCGCCGGAGCCTTCTTCGCGGGCTTCTTTTCCGCCTTCTTCTCGGGCTTGGCCTCCTTCTTGGGCTCGGCCTTCTTGGCCTTGTCGTCGGCCTTGGACTTCTCTGCCGCCTTATCTGCAGGCGCCGCCGCCTTCTGCTCGGCCTTGGTGGCTGCCGGAGCCGCCTGGGCGAAGCACATCCCCGTCGTCGCCATCACGAACAGCATGGCAAACAGGATCGAGAGAACCTTCTTCATTGTGTTGTCACCTCCTTTCGATTGGACTTGCCGTATTCCTTATCAAGGAGCATGCCAGCGGGCGCGTTAAAATATAGACAATAATATCATGTATTTATATGATTGCCTGTTTCCGGGCGTGAAAAGAAATTACTCTATTCAGGAGGGGGATTCCTAAATTAGAAAGGGCTTACATCTTTTGGAACATGATGCAGCGATTCCGGACATGCCATCCCTTTATTGAGTTTGAACCACACGGGCTATTGCCCAAATCGATTTTGATGCGTAGACGGTTGGGCAGGATTCTGGATCGCGAAGTTAGACGTGTTTTGGGTAACCGCTCTTCGCGAAGCGAAACGTCCGCAGCGCAAACTGTTTGAGCCCGAAGGGCGAGTTTTTGCGCCTGCAGTGCAGCGAGCGTTAGAGCGGTCCA
>Ga0116141_10000442_pt1 | contig 32459 bp, 26 predicted proteins | sample AD_UKC097_MetaG_FD_89744 | JGI IMG/M metagenome (GOLD analysis project Ga0116141, IMG submission 89744) | Active sludge microbial communities of municipal wastewater-treating anaerobic digesters from USA - AD_UKC097_MetaG | ecosystem: Engineered > Bioreactor > Anaerobic > Digestate | place: USA...
CAGCGGTACCTGATTCGCGAGGGCCTCAGCAGGGCGACAGTCCGCAAGCGGACAGCGAACGCGAAGGTGTTCTTTCGTGCAGCGGTCAGACAGAAGGTCATTGCGTCGAATCCGTTCCAAGACCTGAAATCGACTTCGGTGGGCAACGACGACCGGCTGTACTTCCTGAGTCGCGAGGACGCCGAGAAGGTGCTCGAAGCCTGCCCGGATACCCAGTGGCGGCTGATCTTCGCTCTGTGCCGGTTTGGGGGCCTCCGATGCCCCTCTGAGGTTCTGGGCTTGCGGTGGCGCGACGTGAATTGGGAGCAAGGGCGGATTCTGATTCACAGCCCCAAGACAGAACACCACGAAGGACACGAGACGCGGCTGATTCCGATGTTCCCCGAGCTTCGGCCGCACCTGCTGGCGGCCTTCGAGGTAGCCCAGCCGGGCAGCGAGTACGCTGTCACCCGGTATCGCAGGGCGAACCAGAACCTTCGCACGACGTTCGAGAGTATCATCAGGCGAGCGGGCCTACAGCCTTGGCCCCGCCTGTTTCAGAACCTCCGGTCAACACGCGAGACGGAGCTTGCCGAGAGCTATCCGCTGCACGTGGTGACGGCATGGATTGGCAACAGCAAAGCGATTGCGGCAAAGCACTACCTGCAAGTGCGCGATGAGGATTTCGAGCGGGCGGCGCAGACACCGAAGGACACCAGCGGCGCGGCACACCGAACGGCACAGCAAAAGGCGGAATCAACGCGCACGGACTCGCAGAGTAGGTCAGAGGCAGAACACGCAATCGTGGTTTTTCGACGGGAAACGGGGGTTTGCGACTTCGGGCAAATCTGTGCGGGACAAGCCAATGGAGACGAAGGGAATCGAACCCTCATTCCGGCGATGCGACCGCCGTGTGCTCCCGTTACACCACGTCCCCAGGGATCGTTATCGATATCTTACGTTGTATCGGCGGAAAGTCAAGGATTATTTAACTGCTTTGTTTCGAATCACTTAGCGGCGTCAAAATTGCCATTTTTCGAAGGCTGCGATGCGTTCGAGGGGCTCCCGGCGGCGCTCCTTGGAGTTGTCGGCCGGGTGGCCGAGGGCCAGCAGCTCGATGATCGTCACGGTTTCCGGGATACCGAGGATCGGGCGGACCTTGTCCGGGTAGAACGAGCCGATCCAGCAGGTGGCGAGGCCGAGCTCCGTCGCCTGGAGGCACATGTGCTCGAGGGCGATGGCGACGTCGATGGGGCCGACAGCCTGGCCGCACCGCATGACGTGGTCGCTGACGGTGCAGGCGACGATGATGGCCCCAGCGTTTTCGAGGAACGTCTGGTTGTTGGCGGCGGCGGCGAGTTTCTTTTTGGTCTGTTTGTCCGTGGCGACGACGAACCGCCAGTCCTGGAGGTTCTTGGCGGACGGGGCTGATCGGGCGGCCTCCAGCACGGCCAGCAGCTTGTCCCGCTCCACCGGCTTGTCCTGGTAGTTGCGGCAGGAGTATCGAGTGCGGATCGCCTCGGCGACGTCCATGGATCTATCCTCTGAAACAGCACAACAACGGCAATTCTACTGTAGCCACGTACGGCTCGCGAGAATATACGAAGCCCGGCGTATTGACGCAAGCGAGAAAAGGCGATATTCTCAAACCGTCCGCCGGGCGGTTAACTCAGTTGGCCAGAGTGTCTGCCTTACACGCAGAATGTCGCAGGTTCGAGTCCTGCACCGCCCACTCTGGTTTTCTGCGAGTCTTTGCAGCCGGCTGCGGCGACGCAGAACACTGTGACCCCACTCGACCGCCATCATCTCGGGGGCGTGTAACCATGGTGTAGCCGGTTTGTGCATGCATGGCCTTGTCGAGGCGAATTTGCGCATTTTTCTCTTGACAGACGGATCGCGCGCCGCGCAACTATGAGAAATCCAGGTGAGCGACTGACGTAACACACTTCGCGAACGACATCCATGCTCACCGGGCTCGTGGTTCCCCAGGGTGATGGAATGAAAGAGCTGCGCCGAGGGCGACGGTCCGGGCTGGGGCACAACACAACAGACCTCGCATCGACGTGAGGTTCCGCCGGTTGTACCCGCGTAGCCTGAACGGACTACCCCGTCGGTCCTTGCGTCGCGTGACCCATTGGAAGGAGCGAATCGATGGGTGGCCTGGAACACACGGACTCCCGCCGTTCGCAAGAGCAGGACGCGTCCCAAATGAAGAGACATCGCTTCTCCTGGCACACCGACCCGGTCTTTCTTCTGAACCTCGCATGGATTCTCGCGCTTGGGGTGGCGGTCTTGTATTGGATTGGCTCGTTCACGGACTATCTCGCGACCGTCGTGGGCGTGCTCGGGCTCGGTGGGATCTTCACCTGGACGGCCTTCTTCCTCAACATGGTTCGAGAAGAGCGCAAGAAGGAATTGCAGTCGACACTTGACGACCTGCTGCAACTCAAAGGGATGTCGTTGTTTCTATTGATGGTCACCGTGGCCCTGCTCCTGGTGGCCTGGAATCTCGGCTGTGTCATCGTGGACTCGCGTCGCGATACGCTGGATCGCTGGATTCAGGTGCACCCGGTGGGCGGCCAGCCGCCTTCCCGTTCGACGGACCTCTCTGTGCGAGCGTACACGAAGTTCGTCGTCCGCACAGGCTTTCGAGGACGCGACTATGTGATCGATATGGAGGGTCTCCCACAGATGGTTCGGCACGTTCGACCGCATTCGCACTTCCATGTGAAGGTGCCGGGCGATCTTCTTCGGTGCAGCATGGTCCTCGTTCAGCCATCGCCCGAAGTTGCCGAGTACTCGGCCGAACCGGACGTAACACACACGTTGTCCGTGCGCATTGACGGAAATGACATGGGCGAGATTCCCTTTCACGGACAGACGGTGTGGATCGGCAGCGGCAAGTCGCTATATGTCCCCAGCCGACTCCAGGACAGATGGCGTATCGAACTTGCCGCGAACCCGGGTGTCCCGGCTTCCACCCTGTTCTCGTGGCTTGAGCCCGACGTGTACCCGAGTGAGAAGGTGCGGGAATTGAAGACCGGACAGAAACTCGAGGTGACGGTTCAAGCCCCCGGTGCGGCGAGACCGTTTGCACGAGGGGCAGGCGTCGTGGCGGCGTGCAGAAGGGAGGAAGATTTCCCCCAGGTGCTGTATCTGGAACGAGTGCAATAGGAGGATACCGATGCGATTGCGAAGGAGCATCCAATCCGGCGCGGCCGTCGGCTGCGTCCTGGTGTGGCTGTGTGTAATGGTGGACGGTGGCCGGGCGGAGGAACGGACCGTGCCGATCACGGTTGATGTGAACATTCCCGATTCGATTCAGGGCGGCTGGCCGGAGGACGACAAAAGGAACGTGTTCGATCGAGTGCAGGGAAGGCTGAAGGCTGCCGCCGAGGAGCATTTCCACGATTGGTGGGATATCGTCCCGCAGTGCGAGAGCTATCCCAGGGCCACGCTTGTCCTGCATGTGGCCCAGCCCCACTGTGGCGCTCCGTATTTCCGGTTGCGTATGATTGTCCAGACTCAGTTTGTCGAGGGGACAGGTTCGCGCCACACGCATGATCTGGGCAATGAACAGCGTTGGGAGGAACGGGACGGAATGGACTCCATGCACGTTCCTCCACCGACGCCAACGAATACTCTGAACGCACTGCTGGATTTCGTGGATAGAGAATTCCCCGACGACCGCGACAAGAAGATGGTGTTGCTACACAAGCTGATTGCGAACGTGCCCGTAGCGACGGGCGCGCGATGGCTCGACGCGCAGCAGGGAACGCTCGTTCTGCCGTTTCCCCGGACGCCCCGATATGCTCCATTCTACGATCGCTCGTTTCGCCTGTGCTGCAACTACCAGTGGCGGGGTGCGCTGCCATTGACGGTCAAGGCGGAGAATCTCTGGGAACCATACGATTCGGATTTATCGGAGGCTCTCAAGGTCACCGTCACGGAATCACCCAGCGCCTGGGATCCGAGCGACTATGAGCAGGCCCTCGTCTACCTGCACGAGGAAGACCCTCTCTGGATCACCTATTGAAGGAGGATACCATGCGATCTCGATACATACTATCCGACTCTTGGGCTGCGGGGAGGGCTCTCGTTCTGCTATTGTGCGTTGCCATTGGCGCCGAGGCACAGCGGGACGACTCCAGAACCAAGGCGACCGTGTCGCGTACGCCGGTCGTGACGGCTCGTACGGAGCTGCGCAAGGTGGAAGTGGTCGACACGATCAAGTCCTACGAGGAGCGTATAGGGCGGGCCGCACCGGGGGAGGCGAAGGCGAGCCTGCAACTGTCGTTGGCCTCCTTTCTGGCGACGAATCCCGTATCACGGGTCGAGCCCGAATGGCAGGTCCGGTCGGGCCAACTCTATCGGGAGGTTATTGCTTCTACCCAGGGCCAACTGCAACTGCGGGCCTCGAACAACTACTGTGCGCAGTTGCTGCGTCAGAATAGCCCGGCTGAGGCGGTCCAAATCATGCAGGCGCAGGAGCAGAAGCTCGATGATCCCTCCATGAATCGTATCGCTCGCTCTCGCGGTCTGTATAACTACGGCAAGGCCCTGCAACTGTCCGGCGACCAGGAGCGCGCCTGGCAGGTGCTGACCAACGCTGCGAAGGCGGATCCGACGTTCGGAAAGGCGATGCAGGCGGCGGGGGAGGCGCTCGTGCAATCGGCCCCCGGCGAGACCGGAATCCCCCTCATGGTAGAACTGACCAGCGGCCAGTTGGCCTGTTGGGATTACGACGGAACGGGAGACAGTCTGCGCCGGGCACTTTCTGCGGATCGCTGGAACCTGGACGGCTCATATCCTCAGCTTCTCAATCAGCTCATCCGATATTTCACGGCCGCCCAGATCGGCCCCGATGAGTTCAGGCGAGATTGGCTGCCTTTGCTGAACCGGCCGCGTCGCTTCTCTCGATCCGCTCGTGTCGCAGCGGGAATGATTGCGCGGATCAGCGAAGTCTACTTGCGTCCGGTGCAAATCATGGACGTCAATCTGGAACGAATCCGCGAGCATTATGCGGCTTGGACCCGAGGCGTAGCGGTCCCGGATCAGGAACGGAACTTCGATCTGCTCTCCGGCTTTATCAACATGGTAGGCGACAGGTACCAGCGGCGGGAGGAACCCGAAAGTCTTCGCAGGGCCCTGGAGCGTTATTGCCATGCGTGGGCTCTGAATACGCGGAACATGGAGGCAGGGCTGTCTCTCGTCAACCTTCTCCTGCACGATCGCGATGATGCGGGTTTGCGATTGGACCCGAACGACGAGATTCTCGAGCAGTTTGTCGGGCAGTTGTTCGATACTAAAGGCCTGGAATACAGTCTGGACGTGGGTAGGGATTGGGAGCGCATCCTGAAGTGCCACGCCATCCTGGCGACGATCTTCGAACGCCAGGGTCGCTGGGGACCGCCCGACGATGCAACCACGGCCGCGTTTCAATGGCGAATGGCCAGCACGGCGCTGAGGAGGCTTGGCGCCTCGGCCTCCGCCACGCGAGAACTGCTCGACCCGATGGTTCGAGATGGGCTTAGAAGGGCCAGAGAACATGGGTGGTAGCGGCTCCGACATTTTCGGCGGCGCGAGCCGCCGAAGACAGTGAAACCGGATTGATTGCATGGACATGGAGGACCAACGTATGCCTACGAGCGCAACAGCCATTCCAAGACAGTGTGAACGGAGTCTGAAAGAGATCGATTTCTCCTCGCTTACGCAGGGCCGCGAGTACTATCCTTCCCCGGCGACGTGGGAAGACCAGGTTCTCTACTTCCTGCTCGTTGACCGGTTCTCGGACGGCAAGGAGTACGGCGGCTTTCGCGATGCAAATGGCAATCCCATCAACGGCCCGACGGCCACACGCACGACCCCTCTGTTCAACCTTGCGCACGACGCGTGGAAAGCCGATCGAGAGACGTGGTTCCGCGCGGGCATGACCTGGTGCGGCGGGACCTTGGCAGGCCTGAAGGACAAGATCGGGTACCTGCGACGGCTCGGCGTCAGCGCGGTATGGGTAAGTCCCATCTTCCGGCAGACGGCGGGCAGCGACGACTACCACGGCTATGGGATTCAGAACTTCCTCGACGTGGACCCGCACTACGGGACTCGCGAAGAACTCAGAGACTTCGTGGCCGCCGCACACAAGGAGGAGATTCGGGTGATCCTGGATATCGTTCTCAACCATGCGGGCGATGTCTTTGCGTATGACCAAGACCCCCGCAACTACTCTGGGGAACACCGCTGGCCTGCACGGGGATACCGGCGCAGGAGCGGAGAGGTGGGTAGTCTGCCCTTTGGCCCCGTGGACCTTGGTCAATACCCCGATGCATGGCCGGACGGCGCCGTCTGGCCGAGCGAGTTTCAGGACGCCGGCACGTGGACCCGGCGGGGCGAGATCCGGGAATGGGACAACTACCCCGAATTCCTCGATGGAGACTTCTGTGCTTCGAAGGACATCGACCACGGGTCGGGCCCGAGGGACCCGGCGATTGCCCAGGATCTGTTCCGGCGCATCCTCGAATTCCACGACACGGCCGCCCTGTGGCGGCTGGCCGCCGTGTACAAGTTCTGGATCGCCTATGCCGATATCGACGGCTATCGTATCGACACGGTCAAGCACATCGAGCCCGGCGCGATTCGTGTGTTCTCGAATGTCATTCACGAGTTCGCCCAGTCGCTCGAGAAGGAGAACTTCTACCTGATCGGGGAGATCACCGGCGGCCGAGCCAATGCGGTCCACATCGTTGAGACAACCGGCATTGACGCCGCACTTGGGATCGATGACATCCAGGACAAGCTGGAGTTCTTGGCCAAGGGATGGCGCAGCCCCGGCGACCCGCAGACGGAAGCGCAGGAAGGGTACTTCGACCTGTTTCGCAACAGCCTGATCGACTACAAGAACAGCCACCAGTGGTTTGGCCGGCACATCGTGACGATGTTCGACGACCATGACCAGGTGGGGACCCAGCACAAGTTCCGCTTCTGTGGCCAGCCTCGCGGCTATCCGGTCCTGATTCCCGCGCTGGCCCTGAATCTCACCACGACCGGGATTCCCTGCCTGTACTACGGCACGGAACAGGGGTTCAACGGGGCCGATCATCGCCTGGGCGACGAGGATTCCTATAGCGATGCCTTCCTCCGCGAGTGTATGTTCGGAGGGCCGTTCGGTTCACTCCAGAGCACGGGGCGACACTTCTTCAACGAAGACCATGAGATCTACCGGTTCATCAGGACCGTGTGCGAGCTGCGGGAACAGCACCCGGCACTACGCAGAGGACGGCAGTACCTTCGCAGTGTCTCGGCTACCGGGGCCGAAGGGGATTTCTACTACCCGCAAATGATTGGCGGCGAGCTTCACTGGGTCGTGGCCTGGTCACGGATCTTCTCCGATGCCGAGTACCTGTGTGCCATCAACACGGATACCGAGCGACCCGTGACCGTCTGGGTCACCGTGGACCATAGTCTCAATCCACCCGGCGGGACCCTGACGTGCCTGCTCTCTACCGACCCGGCGCAGCACGGCTCTACCGGCAAGGTGGAAGCGAGGAATGGCTCGGCCATCTCGATCACTGTGCCGGCGGCGGGATTTGTCGTATACCATTAGCCGCCAGGGTGGCTCTATTTGTGCAGTACGATCTGGTCGAACAGGACGCCGTTCTGGTCGATGGCTTGGAGTTGCAGGGTCTTGCCGCAGACGCCGACGATCAGGAAGTGATGATCGCGATGCACCTTGGCGGTGAACCAGGATCGGGTCGGTGCATAGTTCTCCAGGCCGCCGCCGGCGCCTCCGGCCTGGACGTAAATCACGCCCCGGCGAAGATCGATCTTGTCCTCGCGGATCGGCCAGGTCCGCTCGTAGTCGTGGATGTGGCCGAAGAAGCAGATATCCAGCCCGTGTTTCTCGTACAGACCCACGAGCGGCCGCAGCTTGAGATCGCCGCGAGGGGATTGGCCTTTCCAAGTGTTCCCGTAGTCATTCTCATCCGAGCTGTACGGCGGATGGTGATGCACGGCGAACTTCCAGGTTGCCTTCGACTTGCCGAGCTCCTGATCGAGCCACGCGTATTGTTCGCTCCCAGGGCCCACGTCGCGGTTCGTATCGAACAGGAAGAACTGGGCGTTGCCGTAGGTGAAGGTGTACCGATACTCCGGGGCCGGATTGCAGATGTAGCGGTAGTAGTTCGCGTGGTTCTGATCGTGGTTGCCCAGGATGGCAAAGATCGGTACCCGGCTCATCAGGTCGTGCGCGGGAGCGAGGAATTGGTCGGTCCACTGCTCCTTTTTCGGTCCTTCGCCCACGATATCCCCCGCGTGGATTACGAAGTTGGGCCGTTCCGCAAAGACCAGCGTCGAAATCTTGCCCCAGATGGGTGGATTGGTCTGCGTATCGCTCACGACGCCGAAGGCGTACGGCGTTTGCTCCTCCACGGCGGTCTGAAAGCTATAGACCTCGCTGACGGATTCTTCGCCGGATGCGGTTATGGAGATGACCCTATAGAAGTAGTTGGACTGCGGCTTGAGATTCTCGATTCGCACCTCGTGCATTTCGCAATCCTGGGCGCCCGCGATTCGGCTCGCCAGCGGTGTCTGGTCCCCGTACTCCACTGCGGAGGATGCCTTCTCCGCAGTCTCCCACAGGATCGTGACGCCCGTCTTCGTGGCATATTGGACGTAGGGACCCGACGTAATGATGGAGGGCCGGGGTGGGATCTGCGCACTCGCAGCCAGCATCACAAGTGCAGAGAGAACGAGAATCGACTTGTGCCGTAGGATCATTGTGCTGCTCATAATCAAGGCAATCTCCTTTCCGTACGGCCACTGTGGGCCTGCGTTTCATAGCGACAAGGGCGCCTATGTCGCGCGCATCTCCGAACCTCGCGCACGCCCATCTCGTGGGGCAATGATAGGAATCGGACGACGTGACAGCAAGTTGAAATCGTGTTGGTCTCGAAGACGGCAATTGTTCCGACCTGAATCCGGTTTCCGCTTGACTCGCGAGTGCCAAAGTGGTAGAATGCAAGCATTGAATTGGGGTGGATCATTACAGACCATTGCAGCAGACTCAAGACTTCTCAGGGAGGTCCGACGCCTTGAAGCAGCAGCCCAGGGTCGTAGTCCAGGTTGAGCGGATCTTGTGTCGGCTTCTGTTGTTATCGGAACCACATATGGACCCGTCCATGCTGTAGCCGGTTGTCGGCCGTGGATGGCAGGGAAACTGGGGGCAGAATACCGTCGTGAACCCCGGCACACCGTGCCGGGTGGATGGACATTGCAGGGGGGGTGGATGAATAGGAAACGGGTACAGCAACAGGCCGGGCCTTGTCCCCGCAGCCCGGCGACGAGGATTGCCGGCGGCACGGGCAACTGTTCGAGGCTCGTCGCACGGGTGAGGGCTCTGTGCATGATCCGACTGATCGGCCTGCTGGCGTTCGCCGGTACGACCAACATCTGCATCGGCGCGGAGTCCGGGACTCCCGCAAGTGACAAATCCGGTCGGAGCGTCAGCTCGCCGCCCACCTATACGAGCGGACCGATCCAGAATCCACTCGATCCACAGGCGTATCTGGCGGACCTCGCGTCGCGAATGCACTCCTCGGATGGAAAGAGCCTGTTGATGAAAGGGATGGTGACGCCAAAGATACGGAAGGCCGATCCCCCTCGCACCGATACCTTGCCATCGAAACCCGCGGCACCATCTGGCGTCGGGGCGTCGTGCGCCGTGAACGCGGCGAAGACGCCCGACGCCACACCCAGTCAGGCGAAGCCGCAGACGCAGAAGAGTGTCCCGGCTGCTGAGGTGCCCACTATGATGGTGTGGAACGGGCTGTCCCCGGACAACCGCGCCGCACAACGGGCGATGGAGCACCTCCAGGCATCCCGGGCGACACAAGCCTCACTAACAGCACGGGTCGTCGAGGCCGCCAGGGCCGATGCGGCTCCCATGGTTCTCACCGCACAGGCAACTGGGGGCGGACAGACGGCAAGAGAGGTGAGCCCGCTGAATCAGGCGCTCATGTCGGCCCAGCCGGGTCTGACTTTGTGGACGACACCCACTCCGGCCAATCTCGCCGAGAAGATCGATATCGATCCGTCGGTCGCGCTGAAGGACCCGAACGCCGCAGGGGCCGACCCCTCCGGAGTAGACGCGTCCAAACCCTGGTCGCTCGGTACCGACCTGGACAAGTATCGAGCCCACGCCGTAAAGGAGGGCTCGCGGGATTCGACTGAGAGTCTGAAGAAGGCCCTGGAGAGGGCCGGCTTGGCCATCGGAGACGGTGTCAACGTGTTCATCCTCGGGTACGGCTCGGACCGAGCCAAGGCGTTCCGGATCAACGACGGCAAAGGGCTGCTCGATGAGCCGGGCAATGTGCCGCGGCGCGCCGGCGCGACCGCCATCAGTTTCGCCGACGGCATGTACTCGCTTGCCGATCTGATCGCTTTCGATTCGCTGCCCGATCCGATCAAGGATGTCTACAAGGACAACAATCCGCTCGTTCACCCACTGATCTTTACGGGACGGACCATCGGAGGGGTCTGGAAGACCACCGAGGAGGTCGGCAATGCGCTGACCTGGGGCTATTTCGACAACGTCACCGGGTGCGTGGGGATCGTGATCGAGGATATCATGGAGCTTCTCAAGCACGTGGGGCAGGCCGCCACGAATCTGGTCCGCGCGCCGGTCCAGTTGGTGGCCGGCAAGAAAGAGCCCGTGGAGCGGACGCTGGACTGGATCCTGCTGGTCCCTCTGGAGTTCGCCACCAATTCCGCCCAGATGAAAGGCTTCTCCAACATGGACGACTACAAGACGGCCTTCGAGGACAAGGGTGTGATCGGCTCGGTGCTGGAACTCGGCGGCTCGACCTTCCTTGCCTATCGCATGGTGGATGAGCTTGTGGACGAGCTCAAGAAGGACAAACACCGCCGCCGTTCGACCACGTCGGAACCGGAGACGCCGACGGATCCTCCTGGCGACACGATCGTCCAGGCGACCGGTTCGGAGATGCTGTTCCTTGTGGAGGGGGAATGGCCCAATATGATCTCGGAAGGGGGCATCATTTACTTCGATGGGCCGTTCCCAACGGTCACAGTCTATATTGAGTGATCCCGGGCTTTGAAGAGTTCGTCGGCGATGTCTTGACCGGCCTGGTTCGTGTAGTACTGCTTCATCGCGGCCTCGCCACGGGTCTGGGCCTTGCTGAGCGAAGCGAAGATCCCCACTTTGGTCAGGGCCAGCACGGCCAAGCACGCCGCCACGTTGAGAAGGGCATTCTGGGGCCCGGCCAGGCGCTCGACGAATGGCGTCTCGGTCTTTCCTTGTCTGAGCTGGTCCGCCTCGGTCGTCTGACGCAGGCGATTGCTGAGCATGTGGATCGCGGCTTCGTTGGCTCGCGCCAGCAGGTCGAGCCGGTGTGGCTGGGACCTGATTACCGACAAAGCGAGATCCACCTTGCCCAGGGAGGCGATCCGTCGCTGGCATCTCGGACAGTGCGCGATGTGCCGGCGGGCCCACGGGGCCTGCGGTCCGAATCGCCGCTGGGCCGCATCCACGAGACGACTGCGAAGGTCTCCCCACCCGCCTCGTGAAGAGCGGATTTCACACGAACACGTTGTCTCCCCATGCTTCAGGAGTCTCATCGGTTCTCCTCATCATCATTCACCCACATCGCCAGCATCTGCACGGCTTTGCATCGGTACACGCGGGCCGTGCCGGTCGATACGCCCATGATTCGGGCCACCTCCGCATAGGACAACTCGCCGAGATCGCGAAGCGTGATCACGTTGCGCAGATGCTCCGGCAGTTGGGCGATATGGGAGCGGAGGTTCTCGGCCAGATGCCTGCCGTCGAAATCCACTTCAGCCGTCGGTCCCTGCTCGCTGTCTTTCGTCATGTTCGACAAGGTCCGTCGCTCGGCAATCCTCTGGCGGAGCATCGATACCGCCGTGTTGCTGGCCGTACGGAACAGGTACGCCTTGATCCATTGGGGCTTACGACCGCCCTCGTGGTGGGCCAGATGCAGGAAGGTCGTCTGGTACGCGTCGCACACATCCTGCTCGTTGCCCAGGATTCGCCAGAGCATGGTCACCAACTCATGGCCGTACCGATGCATTGCGGTGAGAATCCACCGCTGGTTCTCCTCCACGGCCTCGGGCGCTACGGAGTCCCAAAGGAGGTCGTACTTGATAGCCCGGTCGAACATAGACACCGTCTTAGGATCCTACAATTCGCCGAATAGGACGTGCCGCGTACTTGTATGTTAACACGGAAAGTGCGAAAAGTCGAAAAGAATATCACCTTGATTAACATCAGAAGCCTGTGTGCGTCTAAGCGGGTGAAAGGGCACGACAGAGAACGAACAAGGGATTCTGACTGCGTGTTACGATGACGAAGAACCGGGAGAAGCAACCACGGTCCGGGGCGCAGGATGTGGTGGAGATCGTGGACGAGCTGCTTGCGAAGGCCGTTTCATCCGAGGCCAGCGACGTCCACTTCGAGCCCACAGGCGCCGATCTGAAGGTGAAATACCGTCTCGACGGCGTGCTCAATCCCGTGGAGAGCCTTCCGGCCGCCGTGGCCGACAATGTCGTTGCCCGGCTCAAGGTCCTCGGTGGCCTGCTGACCTACCGTAACGACATCCCCCAGGAAGGCCGGCTCGAACTGGATGGCGACGCCGCCGGAAAGGTCGCCGATGTCCGCCTCGCCGTCTTCCCGACGATCCATGGGCAGCGGGCCGTGGTGCGGCTGTTCTATCGAAACGAGGCCTTGCTGGACTTGGAGCACCTCGGCTTTGCGGAGCAGGCCGAGAAGCAACTGAAGGCCATCGCGGCGCAGAGTCAGGGCGTCCTTTTGGTCACCGGTCCGGCCGGCAGCGGCAAGAGCACCACCCTGGCGGCCGTGCTGCGATACATCGCCAAGACCCTTCCCGGCAAGAGCATCGTGACCCTGGAGGACCCGGTCGAGATCCGAATCGAGGGGGTGACGCAGGTGCCGATCACGCCGCACGGCCAGATGACGTTCCCCACGGCCCTGCGGTCGTTGCTCCGCCAGGACCCTCAGGTCCTCATGATCGGAGAGATTCGCGACGCCGAGACCGCGCGAATCACCATCGAGGCAGGCCTGACAGGGCACCTGTTGATGAGCACGATGCACAGCGGCACACCCGCCGGGGCACTGCTGCGACTGCTGGAGATGGGCATCGAGCCGTACCAGGTCACTTCGAGCATCTCTGCCGTCGTCAGCCAGCGACTCGTGCGGACGCTGTGCGATCGGTGCAAGAAGCGGGGCGACGACGGTCGATTCGAGGCCGTCGGCTGTCCGGCGTGCTTTGGCACCGGGTTTCGCGGCAGAGTACTGATCGCGGAGCTGGTCCAATTGGACGGCGACGTGCGCAAGGCGATCCTCGCGAAGGCCGATCTGGATGAGTTGGAAGCCCTGCTCAGAAATAAAGGATACGCCGGTCTCTTCGAGGACGGCCGCCGCCTGGTGGAGGCCGGCGTGACCGTCGAGGCCGAACTGAACAACGCCTGCGGCGTTGGCCCGCAGGGGGAATCATTCGTGTGCCGGGAGTGAATGCATGCAAGCGGCCACACACCTATTCGCCGTCGCGTTGTCTGCCTATGTCGGCGGACTGGCTCAGGCTGCCGGCCAAGAGACCGTCTCCGGGCGGGTGGTGGACTATCTGGCTCGACCTGTCGAAGGGGCCCAGGTCGCCTTCTACGAGGAGGTCTATGATTGCTCGGCCGACCGCAAAGTCGTTCGCCTGAGGGACCGGATCATACAGACGGACGCGGAAGGCCGATTCACCTTCCAGGGCAGTGTCTATCCTCTGCACTGCGTCTTCGTCGTGGCCCGCAAGGAAGGACTGGCCCTCGGCTGGGACGTTCTGACGCAATCTGCCGACAACACGATCGTGCTGGAGCGACCGTGTGTGCTGGGCGGTGTGATTGTCGATGCGAGCGGGCGCCCCATGAGCGGAGCGAAGGTGTTTGCGGTCCCCAAGACCACCTATCTGCGTCGCCTGGAGCAGAGACCCATTCTGGGGCCGGATGCGTGGCTCACGGTCGAGACAGATGGTCAGGGGGGCTTCCGTCTTGACAGTTTCGCCGCCGACGTGAGTTCGGACTTCTGGGTCGAAGCCCCAGGTCGATCTGTGGTCTATACGTACACGCCACAGAGGCTCACTGTCTCCGGTTTCGAGGCCGGTCGGACGGATATCCGGCTGGTTCTGCCGGACGAGGTCGCGGTTCGGGGACGAGTAGTCCATGCCCGAAGCGGCGACCCAGTTGCAGATGCTCGCCTCATCCTTCGTCCGGATACTATTCGCGACGAGCATGAGCATCCGTACCTTCCCACTTGCGCGACCTCAGGACAGGATGGGCGATTCGCGTTCACGGGAATTCCGACGGGTTGGCACTACGTCGACGTTTCCGTCCCATACGAGACGGGGCTTGTAGATCGCAGGGTCCGATTCGAAGTTCGGTCCGGGCAAGGCGATGTGGAAATCACCGCCTCGCTCGCCGACGGCGGAACCATCGAGCTCGTGGCACGCGAGGAAGCAACGAAGCAAGCGATCCGCGATTTGCCCGTCTACTTCTGGGAGGCCGCACAGGATGAGCAATCCAATTTCTACAAGGATGTGCAAACCGGCGTCGATGGTGTACTGCGCATCCGGGCGCCGGCCGGTCTGTGCAAATTCAGCGCATGTCTCGACGGCTATTCTCCGCTGTGGTACGAGGGGCAGGTTTTTGTCACGGCCGATCAGACCGCGAAATCGCAGGTCGTACTGAGGCGATATCCGCTTGTCTCGGGACTTGTGGTGGACGAGAGCGGAAGTCCCGTCGGCGGGGCGGCGGTCAACGACGGCGCAACCGATGAAGCGGGCCGATTCGAAGTGCCGTTTCCGTCGGAGGAGAGTTCTTTCCGCGTCTGGATCGCACGTCACGTGAGGGATAATCTGGCCGCAGTCGTCAACGTCGAGCGCGACGACAAGCCGGTCCGGATTGTGCTCAGACCGGCTCTGATCGTTACCGGACGCGTCACCGATCCGAACGGCATTGAAATTCCTGCCGCGAGAGTCGGCTTGCACGTGCGGGCCGCCGACGGCCTGACGCCATGTGGCCATGAGATGATCACCGATTCGCAGGGTCGTTTCACAATCAGGGCGGTAGTCCCTGGTGGAGGCGACATGGAATACCGCATCTCTGTGAATGTTGCCGGATATGGGGCGAGGCTGTACGGTCGAATTGCGATCGAGGGGGAACCCGGAACGACGGTGGCGATGGAGCCGATCGTCCTGCTGCCTGCGGACCGGTCCGTCACGGGGATCGTGGTCGGCCCCGATGGCAATCCGATGGCCGGCATACCGATTGCCGTGCATGGCCGGGACCAGCCATCGAGATACGCGGCGACCGACGGCGATGGCCGATTCGTCGTCACTCGCGTTTGCAGGGCCCCGCTGCGAATCCAGGCGGGCTTCTCCAGTGTCCGCGAGGAGACTGGAACTCTACAAGCCCAAGGCGGCGACCGGGACGTGCAGGTGGTCCTTGGGACTGACGGAGTGCATCTGAGCTATGCCTCGCTCGTAGGCAAGCCGTTGCCCATCGAGGGCCTGGATGCATTGTCGCAGGCGAGAGGCACTCTTCTGTGCCTCTTCGACTGGCAGCAGCGTCCGTCGCGCAACATGGTGATCGACCTGGCGAAAAGGGCCGAGGAATTCACGCGACGGAACGTCGCCGTCGTAGGTGTCCAGACGGCCAAAGCGGACCGGACCGAATTCGACAAGTGGATCGCGGACAAGCACATTGCCTTCCCGGTTCGCACGATTGTTGCCGACGAGCGGACGATGCGTCTCACCTGGGGAGTCCAGTCCCTCCCTTGGCTGATCCTGGTGAACCGCGCGCACATCGTCACGGCGGAAGGACCTCAGTTGGCTGCAATCGAACGACAGATCGGCGAGAGCGGCGAAAAAGAGAAATGACATGAACAGGAAACAGATGAGATTGACACTGGGATTGCTGCTGATCTCGTTCGGCCGGCCCTGTTGGGGAGCGGCCGGCGGGGAGCCTGCGGATGGCACGAAGAAGTTGACTCTGCATCCTCTCTCCTTGAAGGGATCGGCCAGTGAGTTCCGTTTCCTGCCGGGGCCGCAGGACATGACCGACGGCGACGCCTTTCCGCTGTATATGAAGGCCATCGATCTGGTGCCGAAGGATTCGGATTGGGCGAAGATCAGGGGCTGGCGAGAGATGCCCGTGGCGGAGGTGCCACAGGATGAAGTTGGAGCGGTCCTTCGTTCGTTCAACGAGATCCAGCCGTTGCTGGAGCAGGCGGGTCGGTGCAAGCGGTGCAATTGGCCGGTCACGTCCGAAGGCGATCCTCACCTCGATCTGCAGTCGGTCCGCAACGCCATGTTCCTGATTGCCCTGAAGGCCCGGTCCCAGTTCGCCTGTGGTGATTGCGTTGCGTCCGTGCGGACCCTGAGGACGGGTCTCGCCCTGGCCCGGCACCTGAGCGACGGCCCGACCGCAGTGCACGTTCTGCTCGGTGCGGCGATCGTCGGGGTAACCTGCGGCGAACTGGAACTGTACGTCCAGCAGGCGGACGCACCGAGCCTGGAAGCGGCGCTTCGGGCGATCCCCCAACCGTTCATCTACGAGGAGCCTTCGGATCTCTACGGCGGGGATGAGGCGAGCCGCAAGCGGGTCCGTCTGATCCTGAGACGTGCCAATCGGCACCTGATCGCCCTGCAATACATCGAGGCACTGCGAGGGCACGCTACGGCAGCCGGGATGTGGCCTGGGTCGCTCAGTGAACTCAAGCGCGCTTGCCCCGACGATCCCGTGACGGGCAGACCATTCGACTACAAACGGGTCACGAAAATGCAGGCCATTCTGGAGGGACCGATGCCCGAAGGGGGCTCCGCGAAGGACGTGATCCGGTACGAGTTGAACTTCCAACCAAAGGAACGATAGATGGCAACCTTCAGATACGATGCACTGACGTCGGCCGGCAGGCTGATGAAAGGGACTGTTGAGGCCGGTTCTCGCGATGAAGCGGCGAAGACCCTCCGGGACATGAACCTCAATGTCAACGTGGTCGAGAAGGCCAAACCGGAGCGGCCGAAGACGACCGTCGGACGCAACGAGTTCCTGCTGTTCAATCAGCAGTTGGCTTCGATCACGCGGGCCGGCGTTCCGCTGGAGCGCGGACTGCGGGAGCTCGCGCGCGACATCGAGTCCAAGTCGATGCGCCAGCTCATTGAAGATATCGCAGGCGATCTGGAGCGGGGCGTGCCGGTGGATCAGGCGTTCGGGAAGAGGGAAAAGAGCTTCCCGCCGTTGTACGGGCGCATCCTCAAGACCGCGGTCGAGACGGGGCGCCTCAGCGAGATGCTCACGAGTCTGAACCGACACCTGGAGCTGGCCGGGCATACGCGACGCATCGTCATCGAGGCGATCAGTTACCCGCTCGTGATCCTGACGCTGGGGGCCATCATCATCACGGGTCTGTTCACCTTCGTGGTTCCCCAATTCGAGCCTATCCTGCAGGAGATGGTGGGGGGACGGCTGCCCCCCGTGACCCTGGGCCTGTTCGCCCTTGCCGATAACATCGTTCCATTTTGGATCGTCGTGGGCGTTATTCTGGGTGCGGCGATTGCCATCTTTATCAGTCTCTCTTCCACACCGGAGGGCCGGCGGGTGAAAGAGTCGCTATTCCTGAAGCTGCCGGTGATCGGCAGGCTCTATCAGGCGACGATCCTGAGCCGAATGGCTGAGGCGATGGCCGTGCTGATCGGGGCCGGGTGCGATATCCCCGAGGCCCTGCGGCTTGGGGCCGTCAGTTCCGGCAGCGGCATCCTCGTCCATGACAGCGAGGCCTTGTCGCAACAGGTCGAACGAGGCGTAAACATCCTGGAGGCCGGTCATGCGGCACAGGTCCTGCCGCGACTGTTTCTCTATTCCATCCAGCTCGGGGCCCAGAGGAACGAACTGCAGGACAATCTCGTCAGCCTGGCGGAGATGTATGCCGATCAGGCGCGCGTGGGGCAGTCCCGACTCCAGACGATTCTGCTGCCGGCTATGATCGTTGCCATCGGGGCGCTGATCGCCGTCGCGGTTCTGGGGATGTTCCTGCCGATTGTCAACGTGGTCCAGAGTCTCGGGGGCTGAGCGTAGAGGAGCCGTCATGACTGGAATCTCGATATTGTGCGTGGGCGTCCTGGTGGTCTATCTTCTGCTGGGCTACAAGAAGCCGGCGATTGCCTTCTCGACGCTGCCCATCGCTATGGCTTTCGTGGTATACCTCGCGGAAGCGACGGAGTCCCCGGAGAGCCTGATCGTCGCCTTGCTCCTTTTTCTGGGCACGCTCCTCGTTGTGGCCGCCACCGGCTGGGACCGTCAACAGCGTCAGTGGTTCCATTGGGGCGCCTGGTATGTGCTCATGGGCGTCGCGGCGGCACTCGTCATGGGGGTTGTCCTCATGGGGATTCAGGTCATTGGTGCCGGCTATGCCCTCGTGGTGGTCTTCATCGCCTCGGCTCTGGTCGTCTTCGCCTCGCTGCTCAATTACGGCGGGACCACTCGGCGCACGAGGGCGATCAACGTCTTCTCCGTCCTCGGGGCCAGCATGCGGCAGAATCTGCCCTTGCCTATGGCCCTGGACTGCGCCGCGACCGGTGACTCGTCCGAGACGGGCGTCATCCTCCGGGGCATCAAGACGTGGCTCGTAAAGGGCTGTTCTTTGGCAGATGCCGTCCGGCGAGGGTATCCAGGCTGTCCATCCGGCGCCCTGGCAATGCTGGCGGCCGGCGAGGGGGTGGGCCAGCTTCCAGCCGCGCTGAGCGCAATCGAAGCGGATGTGAAATCTCAGGCCGTCGGCCCGAGGAAGCTGCGCCCGATCCATCCATTCTGTCCCGCTCTCCTCGTGGCCGTGGTTCTCTTCGTGGTGGCCGGGGTGGTGACGTTCGTCGTGCCCCGGCTCAGACTGGCTCTGGATGATGTCGTGGACGTCCCGTTGCCGGCCGTCACTCGTGTTTTCTTCCGCATCGTTGATGCGTTCGCCGAGGGTCCCTACGGGATGCTTCTCCTCGTCGTCGCCGCTGTGTTGGTCGTGTGCTGCTCGATGTATCGCGCATCGCGGAGGCGGCGGGACCGAATGGGTTTGTTCCTCTGGCTCGGCGATTCCGTCATCTGGTGGCTGCCGTTCGTGCGGGGATTCGAGAAGCGACTGGCCCTCGTGCAAGTGACGGAACTGCTGCGAATCTCCCTGACGGCGGGCTGCCCGGTGAACGAGGCGATCCGCGGGACCCTCAAGCTCGACGTCAACCTGTTCTTCCAGAAGCGACTGCGATGTTGGCTTGACAGGGTTGAGCGTGGTGAGGACATCGCACAGTCGGCACGGCGGTGCGGACTGGGACCGGGACTGGCTTGGGCGTTCGACCGCGATGCGAACCCGGCCAACGCGCCGGCGGTCCTCGAGATGCTCGAATCTCACTACCGTGCCAGCTACACCTATCGTGTCAACCTGACGCGGTTCATTCTGTGGCCGGTCGGGATCGTACTGCTGGGCCTGATGGTGGCATTCGTGGTCTACGCGGTCTTCTCGCCCGGCGTGGCGATCATCAACCAGTTGGCCCTCAACGTTTACCCATAGACTCCAGGACAGGACACGATCATGGTTGCACACAGGACGAGGCAAAAGGGGGTCTTCACAGCCGAATTGATTGTCGGCATGGCGTTGCTGAGCCTTGCCATCGTCGGTCTGACGGTCTCCATTCAGGGGATCTCGATGTTCAATCGGTACGAATGGACCCGGCATCGCTGTACGGCGGCCGCCGAGGCCCAGATGGACAGCGTGGTCGCGGTCGGCAGGCTGATTGACGAAGCCGAGCTCAAGAGATTGTGGCCGGATGTGGACGTCACCGCCGAACGGACGCCCGGGGCCGGGCCGTGGGAAGGGCTGGAGCGGCTTCGTGTCACGGCGACCGGCAAGGCCGGCCGGCGGGCGGTCGTGATCGGCTTGGAGCGATACCTGACAAAGGACAACAGATGATGGATCTTGGACGGTTGACAGAGGGCGGCCCTATGCTTGCACGATCATGGATCACAGACCATCACTCATCGACGGCGAGGGCTTTCTGCCTGGTGGAGATCCTCGCTGTGATTCTCGTCCTGCCGTTGGTGATGGTGGCAATCACCGCCATGTTCCGAACCTTCATTCGCGATGTTCCGCAGATGACTCGGCTCGTCCAGCAGAATACGACCGTTCTGAATCTGCTCGATCAGATGCGCCGGGACGTGGGGAGTGCGGTGACCCTGCCGGCGCAGTGTGAGGACACGCGCGCCAGTGAGAACGTGTTGCTGATCGAGAAACCCGACGCCGTCGTCTGCTACCGCCTCGATGCGGGACGGGTTGTGCGGACTATCCTTGATGGGCCAGGCGGCGACGAGCGCGTCTGGTCGGCCCGGGACGCCGTGATGGAGTGGCGGCCCTGGACGCAGGGCGGCGCCACCTGTGCCGTGGAGATTCATTCGTATGTGAAGCAACGGGCACACGGGCACCTGATGCGCAAGTTTGCAGCTTCACATGTATTCTTCGCGCATAGCCTTTCAGAGGGGGTCGAGATCCCATGACCAGACAGCGCGGTTTCATACTGACGTTCGTCATCATGTCACTCATCGTCGTAGGCATCGCGATGTTCGTGCTGGCCGACGGCGCCAACACGATGGTTTTTCAGGCAGATACGGCCTATCTGCGGGCGGTCGAGCGCAACCTGATCGCCAGTGGCCTGGCCTGGGCGAATCGGACCGCCTCCAGCGGGCACGATCTGCCTGTCGGCCAATCGGTCAATCTCGACGTGGCGGCGTTCGGGGGCCGGGAGCCGCGGCTTGTCGTGCAATTCCTCAACGTCGAGGATGGGAAGACCACAGTCCAGATCGCGACGTCGTGCCAGAAGGGCAGACGCACGCTCAAAGCATCGCGGCGGTTCACCATCACAGGGCCCGAGACGGCGAAATAGCCGCTGGGACGATCACCCGGACCCGCTGGTGAAGGGGCGGTACGGCCACAGGGGACAGCAGACGATGGGGCACTCGGCGATGCGGGTCCGCTGCCAGTACATGCAGTCCAGGCACTTGGCTGCGATCGCGGCCTTCGGATCGCGGCCGGACATGGCCTTGTCGTACTTCTTCTGATAGGTGGTTCGGCCCGCGCCTGGAATCGAGGCCCGGTACTGTCGTCTTCGTTCGCGAGTCTTCTTCGTCATCTTCCACCGTCGTCCCCGGCACGGGCGAGGCGCCCGTGTGTTTCCTTGACCCTGTCGTGGGGCGGCCTGTAATACCCTCCTGCGGATCGGTATGAAGGTCGTACGCACGTCGGGGAGAAGGTACCCACTATGCCGGCTCAATGCAATGGTGAAACAGCGCGGCGGAGAAGGACTCCCTGCGTTCCCTATGGTTTTGCGGCAAGGGCCGAGTTTCATATGTTTTATTGTGGGGTGGCGCCGGATGGCTCGCCGCAGTGGACGGGCAGTCCGGCCCGCAATCGAAGGAATCTTATTGGGACGTGCGAGAGAAGCTGGTTTTACGGATGTGTGCCATGAGCCGCGACAAATGCAGCGAACACAGAAGGTGGCGCAGTGTGGGTGGGTATCGGTCCCGGATCATGCAGGCGGGTATCCTGGCTGTGCTCGTTTTTATCGGAGTCATCTGCATCGGGCTGTTGGATTCCAGTGGCCTCAAGGCCCGGCTGCTCGTGGGTGTGGCCAACACATATCCCGACAGTGCCCGCGCCTACACCTTCCTCAGAAAACACTACAGCACTCCCGAGCAGTCGGCCAAGACGGTGGCTGCCTGCGAGAACCTGGTCAAACTCAAGCCGACCGACCCTGAAGCCCAGGTCCTTCTGGGCGACGCCTACGCCGACGTCGGACGCATACAAGAGGCAATCGCCTGTTTCAGGGAAGCGATTGCCCTGGACCCCAACTGCTTCGAGGCCCATATCGGTCTGGGCAGAGCCCACTCCGACCGCGGCCGGTACAGCGAGGCCATCGATTCGTACCAGCGAGCGCTGCGGATTCGCCCCGGATCGGCCGATGCACATCTGGCGCTCGGAATCGCCCTCTCCAGCTCGGGGCGGTACGATGAGGCCATGCAGGCCCTCAAACGAGCCAAAGAGCTGGACCCGCAGGTCACCGAGCTCCAGGTCCTCACCGGCAGAGCCTATCTGCGAGCGGGCATGTGCGCTCAGGCCATCGAGTGTTTCAAGGATGCCGTCCAGACTGGCGAGGAGCACGCCCAGGCTTACTACAACCTGGGGCGGGCCTACCTCAAGGTCGGCGACAAGGATTTGGCCCTCGAGCAGTACCATGCCCTGCAGGATCTCAACCCGTACCTGGCCAACCAGCTATACTCGTTGATCCAGCAGTAGGCTGCGGTCATCCGTTGAAGTCGTCCAAATCGCCGTCTCCTGTACCCAGCGGGATTGCCTTGGCTGCGGAGCACGCCGAACCGTGCTGCGCCCGGTCCGAGCGATCAGCGATCTCGCGCAAGACCTCAAGTATACCCTTGTTGGATTCACCGCCTGCCTGTGGTATAATCGGGTTGTCGATTCTCGCGGGTGATTTTGGATGGATGGAGGATGCCCAATGATGTGCGCTTCTGCCAGGTTGTCAACGACCTCGTTGGCGATTCTGATTCTGACCTGCTGCAGCGGGCGGGCGATGACGCTCGAATTGCAGTCGGACGGCGGCGAGTTCGTCTCGGCCGGAGAGACGTGGAGCTTCTTCCGAGGCACCGGCCCGGCCTCCGATCCTGCGGATGCGTGGACGCAGGTGGATTTCGACGACTCCCTGTGGGAGACGGGAGCCGCCGGTTTCGGCTTCGGCGACGATGACGACGCCACGGTACTCAGCGACATGCAGGGCAGCTATGCGACCATCTACATCCGCAAGAAGTTCTCCGTTGCAGCCGCGGATGCGAAGGCCGCCCTTGAGCTGACAATCGACTACGACGACGGCTTCATCGCGTATCTCAACGGGACGGAATTGGCCCGACGGCATATGCCGGCCGGCCCGGCCACCTATGCGACATTCGCTTCGTCGCATGAATCAGGCACGCCGGAGAAGATCAACCTTGGCAACGCGGGCGACCTCCTCCGCGTGGGAGAGAACGTCCTGGCCATCGAGGGGCATAACAGCTCGCTAACGAGTAGCGATTTCTCATTGGCCCCCGCGCTTCGAGTGGTCTCAGGCACGGTGCGAAACGGCGAACTTGCCATCGTGGCATCGGACAAGGTAGACGTCCGTGCGAAGACAGACGTGATGTGTGTTTCGGCGGTCACGATTCAGGGCATATTGGCGGCTCCGGGTGCGCAGATCGGCCTGTGGACGGCCGAGGTGGTCTTGGAGCCGGGTTTGAACACGGTTGTCGGCAGGGTTTTCGACGCCGATGCAAACGAGGTTGATTCGGGCTCCATGCAGATCGTGTACGTGCCGGCGACGAACCATCTGACGGGCGAACTGGCGGAAGACACCGTGCTTTCAGGGGCTTGGCTGCTGGAGGGTACCCTGACGGTGCCCTCGGAGACGGCGCTAACCATCGAGCCCGGCACGTTTGTGCTCATGCAGCGGGAGGCTTCCATCGTGGTTGAAGGTCAACTCCTGGCCGAGGGGACACAGGACGAGCCGATTCACTTCACGCACTACGGGGACGGGACCACATGGAAGCAGATTAGGTTCGTCGAGGCGGAGGACAGCCGGCTCGATCATTGCATCGTCGAGTATGCCGATAGCGAGGGAGAGCATCAGGACTACTATGAGCCGGGTCCGCGGGACTATCACGAGGCCATTGTCGTTCTGGCCTGTCATCTCGACGTCAACGACTGTACGTTCCAGAAGCTGCCGAACGACGGAGCGAACGCCGAGGGAGACGCTCTGGCCGTGGTCTCGGACGATCCGAATCATCCGGGTGACGCAAGCGCCGACATCCGGGGCTGCGACTTCCTCAGCATCGGCCAGGGAGTCCACACGCGTTATTCCTACGTGCTCGTCGAGGACTGCTTCTTCACGGGCAAGCGGGGCGACAACGACGACGTCGATTTCTGGGGCGAGAGCACGCCTGCGCCGAGGGTCCGTCACAACGTCTTCTGGTACCCGGAACACGACGACGCGATCAACCCGACGCGCTGCTCGGCCGTCATCGTCGGCAATCTGATCGTGGGTACCGACGACCACGGCATGGTCCTGCGGGACGCGGGCTCGCCGATTGTGATCAACAATGTGATCGTCGATTGTGCGAGCGCCGGTATCGCCATCGAGAACTCCTGTACGGCGTATCTTCTGAACAACACCATCGTCGGCTGCGGGCGTGGCTTGCGGCTGTTCGATCTGGGCCGATGGGATGCCCCGTATCACCTCCATCCCGGCGGGGGGACCGCCACCGTCGTCAACTGCATCATCTGGGGCTGCCCACAATCGATCACCCTGGCGGACAGCTCGAACACGGATATTGACGACCGAGGTTCCCACCTGACGGTCTTGTACAGCGATATCGAGGGGGGCCGCGACGGCGTCTCCGTCTCCGGCTCACAATCCACCGTTGTGTGGGGCGATGGGAACATCGACGCCGATCCCTTGTTTGCGGATGCGGAGAACCTCGATTTCCGCCTGCTCGCGGGTTCGCCCGCGATTGACGCGGCCGACTCCGACGAGGCCCCCGACACGGACTACGATGGGAATCGGCGCCCCGCCGGGGCCGGCGCCGACATGGGCGCCTACGAGTTCCAGCCCTGATCGAGTATCCGGTCCGACACACGTTTCTCAAGGCCGTGTTGGGCCGGCTGAGGCCCCCAGGCGACATCAATTCCGAGAATCTCTCGGATATGGCCACTTCTGTGCTATACTTTGTATAGCTGAAAGGCGGTACTGACATGGAGGAGTCAGACCATGAGGGTTCCTGTGGAGCACGAGGCCGAGATTCGGAGGATTATCAGCACCGTACAGTGTCCATGGCAGAAGGAATGCTGCGATTCGGGGGTGGAACGGCATATCCGCATCCATTACCTGGGGGGGGCCGACCTGATCGAGTGCCAGGACGAGTGTGGCCGCAACTGCTGTTTTGCCGTGCCGTTCGGATACTCGCTCTTTTGCCGCTGCCCTCTGCGCAAGTACCTCGCGGAGCATGGCCTGGAACAATGAATTGACGGTTTGACAGTTCAGCTCGCGGGTGACACAGCACGTGCGGACCGGTGCAGGAGCAGGGAAATCGCGGCGAGCCCACCGGCCGCGGCCAGGATGCAGAGCAGTTGGGTCAGGCTCAGCAGGCCGAAGTACAGGCGGCCTTCCGTGTCGCCACGGAGCAAATCGGTGGCCGCGCGGCCGAGACCGTAGATCACAAGGAACCAGAGCAGTTTCGTGCCTTGCCATCTGTCTGTTTGGAGCCGTGCGAATGCGAGCAATATAATCAGCATGAGCCCCACTTCGTAGAGTTGCGAGGGGTGAAGGGGAACGCCGGGTGGTGCGCCGCGCACACCTTCCGGGAAGGTCACTGCCCAGGGCAGTGAGCTGGGACGGCCGTAGCAGCAACCGTTCAGGAAGCAGCCCAGCTTGGCGGCGATCCACGGGATGGGGACCGTCAGGGCGACGAGGTCCAGAGCCAACCCTCTTTGCTTCGACAGCAGGATGACGGCCGGGACCGCCAATGCGAAATACGCCAGCAGCCCGCCCCACAGGCCGCCGTGCAACCAGTGCTGCGCGTGCAGCATCGCAGAGAAGTCCAAGTGTCCATGTCGGAGATCATTCAGCACCTTGGCCCCCGCGACCATGCCCAGCATATAGCAGATGCTCGCAGCGATCCACACTCGGCGTTTCAGTTGGTATCGCTTGGCAATCCGCCGGCTCAGTATGAAATGGAGCACGATACCAAGCAGGTACATGACTCCGTACATGCGAATCGATCCGATCTGTGGCCACATAGGCACCTCCACATTCCTTCACTCGTTCAGATCCTGCCGGAGGAAGAGTACCAAGCCGGCGACGAACGCCACGGCACCGTAGACCCCGCAGAGACCCAGCATCTTCCACACCTCCGGTCGCCATTCGTAGCCCACGCCTTGAGCGACCTGCCCGAGAACCTGCCAGGGGTAGGTGATGTACCTCGTGAAGATGTAGGGGTCCACGCCCACCAGGTGTTTGGTGAACTCGATGACGTAGAGGGTCCCGATGCTCGCCGCCACGGCCGCCCCGGAGCTTCGGATCATCGTGGATAGAAACAGCCCGTAACAGACGATGGCCGCGAGCGGAACCCAGCTCAAGACCCACGCGAGCAGGAAGTTCGCGAGAGCCGTCCTCTGGGAGTAGATCTCCCCCAGGCTGTCGGCCACCGGGCCGAAACCGTAGTGGGCTCTCGCGAGCAGGCTGGACAGAACCAGGCACACGAAGGACATGGCGATCATGTAGAGCAGACCGATGATTACCTTGGCTGCGTAGAACTCCCAGCGGTGCAGCGGCGCCGCCAGCGCCGCGCGGATCGTGCCGGACCGGGTCTCGTCCGACATGAGCATGGCGGCGAACACCAGCACGAAGATCAGGCCGATGTCCGCGAACACCAACTGCATGGACAGGGCCACATACCCCCATGCGTTGGCCGTATTGGCCGTGCCGATCTCGTCGGCGACGACGTAGGTGAGCACACAAATCAACCCTCCCATGAACAGGCCGAAGTAGGGCAGCTTGCGACGAACTGCTTTGACGACCTCGTTTCGCAGCAGGGGCAGGAGCTGACTATGCATTCCGGTGGTCTCCTGTGATGGAAAGGAAGAACTCCTTGAGTGTCTTCTGTCTTGGGGTGATCGCCGAGACCCTGTAGCCGGCCCGAAGCAGGTGCTGGTTCAGCCAGGCGGAGTCCTCGGCGGCCAGCAGAATCTCCAGAGTATCGGGTGAAGTCGATTCGACACGTTTGATCCGTTCGTCGGCCAACAACGTCGCGGGATAGGGGACTTCGCCGACAAACGTCGTGCGAATGACGCGCTCATGCGGCTTGAGAATGTCGCGAACGTTCCCGGAGGCAACCAGCCGGCCCTTGTCAATCACGAAGACCGTGGTGCAGTACTCTTCCACCTCGTGCAGCAGGTGGCTGGAGATGAAGACGGTCAGCCCGTCGCGCTCGACCCTTTCCTGCAGGAAGCCGAGAATCTCGCGGGTCCCTTCCGGGTCCATTCCGTTCGTGGGTTCGTCGAGGACCAGGAGCCTGGGCCTGCCCAGCAGGGCCCGACCGATTCCCAGCCTCTGCTTCATACCCTGGGAGTACGTGCGAACCTTGTCGTACTGGCGGTCGGCGAGGCCGATGCGTTCCAGGGTCTCGTCGATGTCGCGACTGCCGACGCCGCCGAGGACCCGGGCGGCCAGTTGCAGGTTCTTCCTGGCCGAAAGGTACTCATAGAACGCCGGCGCTTCGACCATGACACCGACCGAACGCAGGGCCTGTCTGAAATCCCGTCGAAGGTCTGCTCCGAAGATGCAGATTCGGCCACCGCTCGGATGTACCAGCCGCGGAATCATGTAGAGCGTCGTGCTCTTGCCCGCGCCGTTGGGTCCAAGAAAGCCCGCCATCTGCCCGGGCGGGACCTCCAGCGAGAGGTGCTCCACGGCATGGATGCGTCCGAATCGTTTGCACAAGTCTTCCAGAGCCAACGCCGGTGCCGTCACTTGGGGGCTCCTTTCCGATGATCTGGCTGGGATAGGCAGATGATAATCCGGGCGTCCAGAATCTCCTGCACAAACAGATCGGAGATCCCATCGCCGTTGAGGTCGGCGGTGTCTATCTTGCGTGCCTCGACCGGGGCGGCGAGGCTGATGGCCGGTCCGGGTTGGAAGAAACCGGCGCCGGCGTCGCTCAGATACACGTCGAACTGCTCGGGCCCGCGCTCGACGAGCAGATCCTCACGACCATCGCCGTTGAAGTCGCCCTCGACCCAGAAGAAACGGGAGACGGTTGGACTGTGCGGTGTCATACTTGTGACGTCCATCTGGAAGTCGGGGCCGCCGGAGTAGGCACCGGCCCGTCCGGACCGTACCGTGAAGATCCAGTCGAGGCCTCCGGAAACTGCCAGATCGACGAGGCCGCTCCATGAGGTGACACGGGTCTTCAGGGTCACCAGGATCAATTCGCAGCGGCCATCGCCGTCGAGATCCCAGAAGGGTGAGACGCCCAGATCGCGGTCCACGCGAATCGGCAGGCCACTGTGACGCAGGATGTGTGTGGGCGTCGCCGGCAGCGTCGCATCGGGCCCTCGAAGCAGGAGCACGATCGTCGTATTGGGGCTGATGTCGCCCTGGACTCGCCACAGAACGATGTCTACCTGCCCATCCCCGTTCACGTCCTGGCGTCCCATGTCATAGTCGCGCCGTCGCGTGCCCTTGCCGATCTTGCCAATGAGTTCTTGCACGATCTTCTTCTCGTCGTCGTTCTCCCGGTCCCGGTCATTCTGGGGCCCGGCACGGACGGTCCTGCGCACGTCGAGGCTAAAAGCTGGAGCCGGACCGGTCATCCAGTACTCCTCGTATGCCTGCCACGTCGTCTGTCTCGGGCCCAGATCTTCCGTTCTGGCGGCGTGCCAAGCGTAGTCGCTATCCCGTTCGTACAGGACCGCGCGATCCTCGAAGATGACGGGGAGGGCATCGTTCGCATCCCCCTCTCCAGGAGAGTCCGTCACAATGCGCAGCCGGTCGGCCGCGAATACCTGCCGGGCTTCGATGAGCACGTGAGTCAATGGCTCGAAGACGCCTGCGTTTTGGCGCAGGTAGACCAGTCCTGTGGCTGTGGAGATCACCAGTTCCTTGCCCTCCTGCGGATCGACGTCTCGCATACCGACCCAGGCGGTCTGGTCAGGCAGGGCGACGATCTGATCGGGCACCGCCGCAAAGCCCGATCTCCGCTGGCGATAGACCCGCAGCTCCTTCTGTGCCGGCAGTAGCGCGAACAGGTCCGTCAGGCCGTCGCCGTCGACATCTGTGAGGTACGATGCCATCCACCAGCCCTGGTCGGAGGGAATCGTAATCGTCTGCTGCTTGAACTCCACGGCGGCGCCGGCCGCGTCGACCAACAGCAGTAGTAGTAGTAGTAGCAATGCCGGACTGACTCGTATGCGCCTCATGGCGTGCTCCAATCACCGGGTCCGACTGATGAAAATCCGCACCAGATCCTTGTTGCGCGAGCTCAAGATCAGGTCGCTCACACGATCGTTGTTGAGGTCTTCGATCCGCATTCGGTCGAACGGGTCCGTGTAGCCGAATTCCGCGCCGGCACTCCTGGCGAAGCCAACCTGCCGGGAGATGAAGGGGTAGGCCGAGATTCTGTCCGCCCGGTCCCGGACGAGAAGATCCTTGTCGCCGTCTCCGTCGAAGTCGCCCAGGAGACTGACGAACCTGTCAAGATACCAGCTACGAGAGTAGCTGAGTTCCGTGGAAGGGTGGTCCAGGCGGATCAGCAGGCTCGCATCGCAGTCGGGCTTTTCCGCGAAACTACCACCCGGCCTGCAGAAGTGGAAGCGGAGCTTGAAGTCGATCTGCTTGGCAGTGAGGGCCTTTCGGAATCCCTCGCGGCTGTCGAACGTGCTGTAGCCCAGGGCCAAATCCATGCATCCGTCGCCGTCGATATCCACGACGGGGATCGAATCGATCCAGTCGTTCTTGCGAAAGATCTGCTGAGGCTCCGCGGGGATCTGACCCTGTTCACCGGCCATGAAGATCCGCACGAGGACCCTGCCGGAGAGCATCCCTGGTATGAACCACGGCTCCTGCAACCACTTGCTGTTCATCAGATCGACGCGACCGTCACGATTGATATCCGTCCAGCAGTACCAGGACCAGTCCCACTTGCCGGACCAGGTCAGGATGGGGGCTGTGGTGAACAGTCCGTCTTCTCTCTGGGCATACATGGTGTACCTGCAAATGGGAACGAGACTGGTGCGGAGGAGGATGTCGTCTCTGTGGTCGGCGGTAATGTCGCCGAAGCTCAGGGTCAGCTCGGCCCGCTGGTCGTAGCCAAGGCCGTCCCGGGAGGCCCAGATCGATGTCTCCAGGGCGCCCACAAGGGTCTGCACGCGTTGCCAGGTCTCTTCAAGTCGCCACACCTGCAGGTCGCCACCCACAGGAAGGAGAATGACAGGGGCGCCGCCCTCGATCCGGGGTGACAGGGGAAAGTAGGCGACCGATGCCCCCTTCGAACTATCGGGCAACACGGTCTTTTGCGTGATGATCCGCTTGCGAGTTGCGGGTCCGCGGCGAGTCGTGAAGTCGAGCTCCGTCACGCCGTCGCTCGTCATGACGAGCAGGCTCTGGGCGCCTTCAGCGAGTCGAGCCGGCCAGAATACTGACGGGTTGTCCCCGAGAGGGCATACCTGATCGGGACTCTCGGCGAAGCCCCGTTGCGCATCCTGGTAGTAGATCGCCAGATTCGGCTCATCTGCCACCACGATGTCCTTGAGGCCATCACCGTCGAGGTCGCAGGAGAGGATGCTGTCGCCCGGCCCCTGGACCGTGGATTCGTTGAAGCGTACCTTGGCGCAGGCAGCCGAGACTGCCAGAACGACCGTCGCGACGGTGATGACTTGCGGCATCCACCCGATATGCGTGCACGTCATAGGATTCCCCAGGACTCCGCCTGTCGTCCCATACATTCTGTCCGATACGCCGGAGAGCGTCCACACGCCCACATACATAAGTCTCTCCGGACCTGTGGAATCGGCGCGGAAGATCACAAAAAACTATGGTTCCGGAGGCATCAGGCTGCGAGCACGTTCCAGCAACGTTTGGGGGTAACCTTCCTGCTCCAGGATGCGCAGGGCCGTCTTTGTTTCGGCCGGACCGGGGCGGAGCAGGTAGTCGAAGGCGATGCCTCCGTCCTGCAAGTGTTCCTGAAAATGGAAGTTCCGAGCCGTGGCAAAGCCCGCCGCGGTCCGGGCCAGCATCTCCTCGTGCGTGGCGATCAGGAACAGGTTTTTTGAGGCCATGAGGTGCTCCAGCAGGGCGATGCCGGCGGCGGTTCGTTCCTGGGAGTTTGTGCCGCGGAAGGGCTCGTCGATCAGCCCGAGTATCGGCGTTCCGGCTTCGGCGTCCAGCACGAGTCTTCGGAGCCGGCGAACCTCCGAGAGGAAGTAGCTCTCGTTGTGGGCCAGGTCGTCCCGGATTCTCACGTCTGTGATCAGACGCACGGGCGACCACGTCATCTGCCTGGCCGCGACGGCGGCGCCGATCTGCGCCAGGAGGACGTTGACTCCCACCATCCGCAGATACGTGCTCTTGCCTGCCGCGTTGGGGCCTGTGACTACCCAGGTGCTTGCATCGTGATTCAGGTGAATGCTGTTGGGAGTGACGCTCTGCTCCGGGATGAGCGGGTGACAGCCGTCCTCGATGGCAAGGGTCCCTTCCGCCTCCGGTTGCGGCCAGCAGGCGGCCGGCAGCTCGGCCGAGAGACAAGCCAGGCTGCACAGAGCCTCCAGCTCGGCCATGGCCGACAGGCCGTGCAGGAGGATGTCTCGATTGGGCACGACCCTCGCCAGCACCGCCTCGGCAACGTGCAGGTCGAAGAACACCAGCAGATTGAGGATTCCTCGCACGAGGCCGTGCAGGCCCGCCCACTCCAACCAGTCGCACAGGGAGGAAATGCGGGCATGTGACGCGATGTCCCGGAAGTGGTCTTTCAGAACATGCAACTGGGTCTGGCCGGGCAGGTCCCGTTCGCCGTGCTCCACGATGGCGAGAAGGTGGCGGAGCGTGGATCTCAGAGCCGTCCACGGGGACACGAGGGCGTGAAACCTGCGAAACACCGGCCTCCCGGCGACCAGGATCGCGATGTTTGCCAACAACAGGATCTCGAGCCGACTGCCCCATGCATGCTGGCCGCTGGCGATGCCCAGCATGCATCGGAGAAAGGCCAACCCGCTGACGATAGACCATAGCCGGATGCCCCAGGACACGCGTGGATTCGGCGGGCGCTCCGTCATGTGGAGGAGCCGGACGAGTTGGTCGAGGCGCTTGCCGTGGCCACGTAGCAGCACGAGCGTGGCCATCAGCCGCAGGCGTTGCTCGCCATGCTCCGCCAGCCATCGCACGGCTTCCTGCCGCCGACGGATGTGTTCCGGTGACAGGCATGGCGAGTCCAGGACGTCGCGAAGTCGGCGGGCGCCCAGCGGGGTCGAGGTCCGGTTGAGCAGGCCAAAGATGCCCACGGGCGGGCCGTACAGATCGAGATCGTCGCGTTCCTGGTCCGTCAGCGGCCATGCAGGCCCGGGATCGATGATCTCAGGAAGCGACGAATGCCCGTCCCCGGGATCTTGCGGCCGTTCCCAGGACCAGGCGGGGCAATCCCGCCTGGTGCTCGCGTGCGAAGATTCCGTTGCGACAATCAGGGCACGCTCGGTGAACGACCTTTTGTCCTGCCACTTCACGTGCCGCAGTACGGTCACCATGAAGACCACGAAACCAGCGATC